>Ga0364874_10787_pt1 | contig 9785 bp, 7 predicted proteins | sample ExccelAu500001D4_2_FD_206922 | JGI IMG/M metagenome (GOLD analysis project Ga0364874, IMG submission 206922) | Enriched cells from Trout Bog Lake Hypolimnion, Wisconsin, USA - BchlTB.Aug07.5000.01.D4 | ecosystem: Environmental > Aquatic > Freshwater > Lake > Hypolimnion/Profundal zone | place: USA... | reverse complement strand
GCAGATTGGCCGAATCGGCCTTTACATAAAATTGATCTGGCAAATGGTAAGCCCTCGCTTACGCGCTATCGTGTATTGAACTACGTTAACGATAGCACACGTGTTGAACTGGAGCCCGTTACGGGGCGCACTCACCAACTGCGTGTACACATGGCGGCTATCGGACATCCCATTCTCGGCGATGCGTTGTATGGCAATACTGCAAGTGCCCCGCGTTTGTTGCTGCATGCTAGCAGGTTAGAGTTCTCGCACCCTTCTACTGGCGACTTATTGAACTATTTATGTAATCCAGTGTTCTAAGCCGGGTATTGAATTTTTCAATACCGCCACAATTTAGTGCAAACGCTCTGTTGTGCTTGCGCAAGTTAACCAACTATTTTAAGGAAACACATGAAACGCTTCCTGTTGTTATTGACCATCGTTTTTTCCTGCCTAACTTTGCTCTCCACCACCGCTGAAGCAAAACGCTTTGGTGGCGGTAGTAGCATTGGCAAGCAACGCACTATGTCGCCGCAGCAAACGGCAAAACCACCGGCTGCCGCACCGATGCCAACGCCAACCGCCGCGCCTCAACCGGCGGGCAACAGATGGCTTGGTCCTTTGGCCGGTTTGGCAATCGGTGCCGGGCTTGGTGCTATGTTTGCCGGTGGATTTGGCGGTATGGGCGGCGTATTTAGTAGCATATTAATGGCTATCGCTGCCGGAATAGCCGTAATGTTTCTGATCTCGCTGTTCCGCAAAAAACAGCAGCCTGCGATGCAATATGCCGGTGCGGGCGTACCTTATGGCGGTCAGCCCACATATTCATCGTATACAGCCGGTTCCACTCAATCTCCTTCTGGCAACATCCCTGCGGACTTTCCGGTTGAGGCTTTCTTGCGTAGTGCCAAAACATCTTTCATCCGCCTGCAAGCCGCCAATGATCGCAAAGATTTGGACGACATTCGCGAATACACAACGCCGGAAATGTTTGCTGAAATTTCAATGCAACTGCGAGAACGTGATAACACACCGCAAAAAACCGAAGTGGATACGCTGAATGCTCAACTGCTGGAAGTAGCACATGAGAATGACTTCGCCATCGCCAGTGTGCGCATGAACGGGCAATTACGTGAAAACAATGGTGCGCCGGAAAGTTTCGACGAAGTATGGCATGTGCAAAAAAACTTGAAAGACGAAAAAGCCGTTTGGTTGTTGAGTGGTATCCAGCAAATTGCTTAAGAAGGCTTCAGCGCACTATCCTTTTCAAAGAAAAATTGGCAATCCGCCCCGGAAGTTTCCATCACTTCCAAAATGGGTTGTTTTTGACTCTTGAATCCTAGTGCGCGACAACCGTATCTATAACTGACATCGTAAGTGATGTAATAGTGCGTACAAGATATACATACGAGGCGTTTATCTCTTGATGAAGTATCCATAACTCAGCGTAAAAATCGACATGTTTTGGTTTTATAGCTTTATAGTGAAACATCGTGGTCGGAGTGAGAGGATTCGAACCTCCGGCCCCTGCGTCCCGAACGCAGTGCTCTACCAGGCTGAGCTACACTCCGATGAAGGAGGGGCTAAGTTTCAAAAGCCCCGGAAACTAAGCTTGCCGCGAGGCGGCGAGCTCGGCTAATTCTAGCAAACTACGTTTATATTGAGAATCCGGGATGTTGATTAACTCGGCACGTGCCAAATCGGCTTCGCGTTGTGCCTGCTGCCGCGTGTAGTCGAGTGCCCCGGTTTGCTGCACGATTTGCAATACTTCCGCGAAACGATTGATGTCGCCCTGTTCGATGGCGGCGCGAATCAGTGCCGTTTGTTCGGTGGTGCCATGCTGCATCGCGTAGATCAAAGGCAATGTCGGCTTGCCTTCGGCCAAATCATCTCCCAGGTTTTTACCTATCTCCAGCGCATCACCGGAATAATCCAGCACGTCATCAACCAGCTGAAACGCCGTACCCAGATGCATACCGTAACGAGCCGCCGCAGCTTCGTTTGTTGCATCCTGCTTGCTGAGAATTGCACCCAGTCGCATGGCGGCTTCAAATAATTTGGCTGTTTTGCGATGAATCACATCCAGATAGTTGGCGGCATCGACATCGGCATTATTGCAATTAAGTAATTGCAGCACCTCGCCTTCTGCAATCACGTTGGTCGCATCGGCCAAGGTTTGCATCACGCGCATATCATTCGCTTCAACCATCATTTGGAAAGCGCGCGAATAGAGGAAATCGCCCACCAGCACACTGGCGGCATTGCCGAACATGGCATTGGCAGTTTCGCGGCCTCTTCGCAAAGCTGATTCATCTACCACATCGTCATGCAACAGCGTTGCGGTATGAATGAATTCCACCACGGCGGCAAGATCATAATGCTGCGAGCCTTGATAACCGAAAGCTTGAGCCGACAGAATAACCAAAGCCGGACGCAAACGTTTACCGCCGCTGCTGATGATATATTCGCCAACTTGATTGACCAAAACCACATCGGAACGCAAACGGGAACGAATGACTTGATCGACGGCAGCCATATCAGCCGCAATTAATTGATTGAGATTTTCCAGAGACACTGCCTATCCAATTTGAAAATAAGAGGTCGTGCTATTTACGCTCTTTTGATACACGTATTGTCTCATAAAGCCCTCATTCCCGCGAAGCCGGGATAAAACCCTTTCAAAGTAGGGACAAAACCAACGGCCTACTGAGTCAACAAGCTGCTGGATTTGCTGTTACGCAATGAATACAGTCCAATTCCGATCCCCAATACGCTTAATGCTTCGACGTAATGGGCCGGGGCTAAACTGTCTAGCGGTAGTAATAAACTTACCATTACCGGGGTTAATCCGCCGAATATCGCATAAGCCACATTGTAGGAAAAAGACAGGCCGGAAAAGCGTACCGCAGGCGGAAAGGCTTTCACTGCCATGCTGGGAACGATACCAATTACGCCGACAAAAAATCCGCATAAGGCATATAGTGCGTTAATGTTTTCCGGCGCAACCGCCATCTGCTGATAAAACAACGCCGAGGTTATTCCCAGAAACAAACAACCCGCAGCCATTACTTTTCCTGCACCGAAACGATCCGAAAGCGCACCAAATACAATACAACCCAAACTCAAACTCAACGTTGCAATGCTACTTGCCATCAACGCGGTCGCAGCGGGAATAGCGTAGAGCTTCTGTATCAAGGTTGGCGTCATTAAAATCATTACCACAATGGCTGCCGACAATAGCCAAGTCAGCAGCATGGTGAGAATTACAGAGGGGCGATGGTCGCGCACTACTTTGCGCAGGGGTAATTCGTTTGCCAGTTCCTGTCTGGCCTGCAATTCTTTGAACACAGGTGTTTCGTGCAGCCATTGGCGCAACCACACCGACACCAGCCCGAATATGCCGCCGATGATAAACGGTACGCGCCAACCTTCTGCAAGCACTTCGGCGGGACTATAGATTTTGTTAATGGACATCGCCACCAGCGAGCCGAGCAAAATTCCGCCAGTCAGCCCTGATGTCAGCGTGCCACAGGCAAACCCAACATGGCGCGGGGGCACATGCTCGGAAACAAAAACCCACGCCCCCGGCACTTCGCCGCCGATAGCCGCACCTTGCAACACGCGCAATACCAGCAGCAACAGCGGTGCCCAAATGCCAATACTGGAATAAGTCGGCAACAAACCGATAGCCAGTGTCGGGATAGACATCAAAAAGATGCTCAGCATGAACATGCGCTTGCGCCCCAGCAGATCACCAAAATGCGCCATCACAATACCGCCCAGCGGGCGCGCCAGATAACCTGCCGCAAAAATACCATAGGCTTGCACCTGCCGTAGCCACTCCGGCATATCCGGTGGAAAAAATAATTTTCCGATCACCACCGCGAAGAAAACGAAAATGATGAAATCGTAAAACTCCAAAGCACCACCCAGCGCGGCGAGCACTAAGGTTTTATAATCTTGACGGTTGAGAGTGCGCATACAGTTGCTTTCAAATCATAATTCAAGGGGAGGATTGTATCGTGAATGCTGCTGCCGGAATAACAACCCCATACCCATTTTGCCCTCCGCCCGATTAAGCTATAATCCGCACCCCGAATCAACCGGCTTCCAAGCTTAGGGCAGTATGCATCTATTCGCTTTTGGCATTAACCATCAAACCGCGCCGCTCTCGGTGCGTGAGCAGATTGCGTTCAATGCCGATGCAATGGAGCCGGCTTTGCGCGATTTGGCCGGTATTGGCACGGTTAAAGAGGCGACGATTCTTTCCACCTGTAATCGTACAGAAGTTTATTGCAGCACCAATGCGCCGACTCAAGTGGTTGATTGGCTGGCATCTTACCATCAGCTTCCTTCTACCGACATCGCACCTTATATCTATCAATTTCCGAAAGAGCAGGCTGTTAAACATGCTTTTCGTGTGGCGAGTGGGCTGGATTCTATGGTTCTGGGCGAGCCGCAAATTTTGGGACAGATGAAGCAGGCGGTACGCCAAGCCGAGCAGGCGGGTACGCTGGGTTTCCTGTTGCACAAATTGTTTCAACGTACTTTCTCGGTTGCCAAAGATGTGCGCACACAAACCGAAATCGGCGCGAATCTGGTTTCGATGGCGGCGGCGGCGGTGAAGCTGGCCGAGCGCATATTTCCCAGCATTGAAGATCAGAGCGTGTTGTTCATTGGGGCGGGCGAAATGATCGAACTGAATGCAGTTCACTTCGCTGCCCGCAATCCTAAACACATCACGGTGGCAAACCGTACTTTGGAGCGAGCGCAGGCACTCGCCAGAAGAGTCAACGGTCATGCCATCACATTGAACGAATTGCCGGATCAGTTGGCGCAGCACGATATCATTGTAACCAGTACCGCCAGCCAATTGCCGATTCTGGGCAAAGGAATGGTCGAGCGCGCACTTAAAGAACGTAAACATCGTCCGCTTTTCATCGTCGATCTGGCAGTGCCGCGCGATGTGGAAAAAGAAGTCGCCGAACTGCGTGATGTGTTTCTTTACACCGTGGATGATCTTTCGGAAGTGGTACGCGATGGGTTGGATGCGCGTCAGGGCGCAGTTAAAGAAGCCGAGGTTATCATCGATTCCGGTGTGAATGAATTCGTTCACTGGATGGAGTCGCGAGGTGTCGTACCAACAATCCGCACACTGCGCGATCATGCCGAACGACAACGCCGTAGCGAAATGGAAAAAGCCCTGCGTTTGCTGGCGAAAGGAGAAACTCCGGAAAAAGTGCTTGAGTTTTTCGGCAATGCTTTAACCAACAAATTCCTACACGCGCCGACACAAACGTTAAATCAGGCGCAAGCCAACGAGCGCGAAGCGTTACTGGATGCAGTGCATCGCATCTATAACCTGCATACCCCGGAATGAAGCCCAGCATCGCCAGCAAACTCGCCCGGTTAGCCGAGCGTTTAGACGAGGTTACCCGCCTCTTGAGCAGCGAGGATGCCACGCGCGACATGGATATGTTCCGCAAACTTAACCGCGAGCGTAACGAGATTGAGCCGGTGGTGGAGTTGTATCACGCTCATCAGGCTTGCGAGGCAGACATCGCCACCGCGCAGGAAATGTCGGACGATCCTGAAATGCGCGAATTTGCCGAAGCGGAGATTAAGTCCGGACGCGAAAAACTAGAACAACTTGAAGTTGAATTGCAAAAGCAATTGCTGCCGAAAGACCCCAACGATGACCGTAACGTGTTTCTCGAAGTTCGCGCCGGAACGGGCGGTGATGAGGCTGCGATATTCGCGGGCGACATCTTCCGCATGTACATGCGTTTTGCCGAACGCAAACGCTGGCAGGTCGAGATCATTTCTGAAAGTTTGGGTGAGATGGGCGGGTACAAAGAAGTCATCGCGCGCATTGTGGGGCAGGGCGCGTATTCGGTAATGAAATTTGAATCCGGCGCGCATCGCGTACAGCGCGTACCCGCCACCGAAACACAAGGCCGTATTCATACTTCCGCCTGTACCGTGGCGATTTTGCCCGAGGCAGACGAAGTGGGCGAAGTGGAATTAAACCCAGCCGATCTGCGCATCGACACCTTCCGCGCCAGCGGTGCGGGCGGGCAGCACATCAACAAAACTGATTCCGCCGTGCGTATTACCCACCTGCCTACCGGCACAGTAGTTGAATGTCAGGATGGACGCTCGCAACATCAAAACAAAGCACAAGCTTTGCGAGTGTTGGCTGCGCGCATTAAAAGCAAACAAGAAAACGAAGCACACAACAAACTTGCCGCCGAGCGCAAATCACTGGTGGGCAGCGGCGACCGTTCCGAGCGCATCCGCACCTACAACTTCCCCCAAGGCCGAGTTACCGATCACCGTATCAACCTCACGCTGTACAAGATGGATCACATTATGGACGGTGACATCAGCGAACTTACCGGCGCATTGATGGCCGAGCATCAGGCCGAACAGCTCTCAGCACTGGCGGATGAGCACTAAGTTTTTAGTCTCATGCCACTTACAGCACAAACGATATTGTCGCAAGATCAAACTAGGCTCGAAACTGCATTGGGGCTGGACTCCAGTACAGCGCGGATTGAAGTGCAGTGTTTGTTGCAACAAGTATTAAACGTCACTCGGTCTTACCTGTTCGCACATCCTGAACGCTCTTTGAATGAAGCAGAAACCGCATCCTACCAAGTATTGTTGCAACGCCGTCTAAACGGCGAACCCATAGCTTACATTCAGGGTGAACGCGAGTTCTTTGGTTTGAATTTTAGAGTGACTCCAGCCACATTAATTCCGCGACCGGATACTGAGTTGCTGGTAGAGTTGGTGCTAAAACACATCCCCATTCTCTCCTCGCATTTGCTCCCTCTCCCTCGGGGAGAGGGCTGGGGTGAGGGAGCACTTAGTATTTTAGACATGGGCACCGGCAGCGGCGCAATCGCCTTAACTATCGCGCATCATCGCCCCAAAGCCGAAGTCTGGGCCTGCGATGCATCCGCTTCGGCGTTAGCCGTAGCAAAAGAAAACGCGCAACGACTCAACATTTCCAACGTACATTTCATCGAGAGCAACTGGTTTTCTGCCTTGCGCGAACAACACTTCGACATCATTGTTTCCAACCCGCCCTACATCGCTGCCGATGATCTGCATTTATCGCAAGGTGATGTGCGCTTCGAACCGCTTACCGCTTTGGCTTCCGGCGTGGATGGTCTCGATGATATTCGTCAAATTATTAAGCAGGCAGGTACTCACTTGGTTTCAAAGGGCTGGTTGTTGCTTGAGCATGGTTACGACCAGGCCGCACAAGTGCGCGAGTTGTTGTTAGGGGCTGATTTTATCGAAGTGTTTTCTGCGAAGGATCTGTCAGGGATTGAGCGTTGCAGCGGTGGGCGAATTTCGTAGTGGATTGAGCAGAGCGCAGACCGTAGAAGTTGTAAAATGTGCTACTCACCAAAACAGGAGTCCACAATGTCCAATAAGACCGTCATACAAACCCCAGATGCGCCCGCTGCCATCGGCACTTATTCGCAAGCCGTACGTGTAGATAACACCGTCTACCTTTCCGGCCAGATCGGTCTCGACCCGACTAACATGACGATGGTCGAAGGTATTGAAGCACAGGTTAACCGGGTATTCCAAAACCTACGCGCTGTAGCCGATGCGGCAGGTGGCAGTCTCGACGATGTGGTAAAGCTCAATATTTACCTTACCGATCTTGCGCATTTCGGTAAGGTAAATGAAATCATGGCGACCTATTTTCATCAACCTTATCCGGCACGGGCAGCGGTTGGTGTTGCTTCTTTGCCGCGCAATGCGCTGGTTGAGGCGGATGGCGTGATGTTTATTCAAGACTAGAAGCCATGGAAAGTGGCACTACGAAAAATGAAACAAAAGCAGGCCCCCTTGCAAGCTCTCCCCACTAGCCCCCCTTTTACAAAGTGGGGAACAACCCACTTTGTAAAAGGGGGTGGAGCGAAGCGGAGGGGGATTTGATGTTGTTTTACGTTTAGGTTTTCCGCCTGTGAGTTTCTCGATAAAAATTCCACCCGCTACCCAGAGCAAACTTACCAAGCTCGGAATCCACACAGACTTCGACTTGGTGCTGCACTTACCTCTGCGCTATGAAGACGAGACGCAGATCACGCGCATTGATGAGCTGCTGCCGGGTGTTTCAGCACAGGTGGAAGGTGAAATCATTCACAGCGAAGTCGCTTATCGCCCGCGCCGCAGTTTGATTTGTCAGTTGCAAGACGACAGCGGTATTTTGCATTTGCGTTTCCTCAATTTTTATCCCAGCCAACAAAAGCAACTCGCTATCGGAAAAAAGATTCGCGCCCTGGGTGAGCCGCGCGAAGGCTATTTCGGTATAGAGATGGTTCATCCCAAGTGCCATGTTGCGGGCGAGAACACACCGCTGAAGCAGGCGCTCACACCGATCTATCCGACAACCGCTGGTTTTCCACAACCTTCGTTGCGCAAGTACATACTCGCCGCGCTGAATGTTGTGGAACTAAGCGATACCTTACCCGCAGACGTATTGCAGAAATTGCACCTGCCCGCTTTCGATGAAAGTGTGAAATTGTTGCATAACCCGCCTCCACAAATTGATGAGGAGGCATTGCTCGAACGCGCGCATCCGGCTTGGCGGCGCATCAAGTTCGACGAATTGCTGGCACAACAACTTTCCATGCGGGTACATTACCGCAAACGCCGCGATCGGATTGCGCCACAATTGCTAGTCCGAGATACGCATACCTCAACACTGTTGCAAGCTCTGCCATTTTCACTCACGCGCGCGCAGCAAAAAGTATTGCATGAAATTCGCCATGATTTGGCACAAGCTCATCCAATGCAACGATTGCTACAAGGCGATGTCGGCAGTGGCAAAACGATTGTTGCGGCACTGGCCGCCTTGCAAGCGATTGAAAATGGTTATCAGGTTGCTTTTATGGCTCCAACCGAAATTCTTGCCGAGCAGCATTATTTGAAGTTGCTCGATTGGCTCACGCCACTCGGTATTACACCGGTATGGCTCTCCGGCAGTTTAAAGAAAAAAGAAAAAACTACTGCCGCCGAACGCATCACACTGGGTGAAACGCAGATTGCTGTCGGCACTCACGCGCTGTTTCAAGCTTCAATTGAGTTTAATAAACTCGGCTTAGTCATCGTGGACGAACAACATAAATTTGGGGTACAGCAGCGTTTGGCACTCCGGGGCAAAGGCAATGAACCGCATCAATTGATGATGAGTGCCACGCCGATACCGCGTACCTTGGCGATGAGTTATTACGCCGACCTCGACGTATCGGTGATTGACGAATTGCCGCCGGGGCGCACACCTATAGTCACAAAATTAATTAACGATTCGCGGCGTGAAGAAGTATTCGAGCGTGTGCGGGCAGCCTGTGTGCAAAATCGCCAGGCTTATTGGGTGTGTCCGCTTATCGACGAATCGGAAGCGTTACAATTACAAACTGCACTTGAAACGTTTGAGACACTTACGCAAATATTTCCAGAACTCAGCGTGGGTTTGGTACATGGCAGATTAGATAATGCCGAAAAGGCACGAGTGATGGCAGCATTTAAAGCCGGCGAGATTCATTTGCTGGTTGCAACCACCGTTATCGAAGTTGGCGTGGATGTTCCCAATGCCAGTTTAATGGTGATCGAACACGCCGAACGAATGGGGCTGGCACAACTGCATCAACTTCGCGGACGAGTGGGTAGGGGCGCAACAGAAAGTTTGTGCGTACTATTGTTCCAGCCCCCGCTGTCTGAATTAGCAAGGGCACGGTTGAAAATTATTTATGAAAACACCGACGGTTTTGAAATTGCCC
>Ga0364874_11027_pt1 | contig 9791 bp, 9 predicted proteins | sample ExccelAu500001D4_2_FD_206922 | JGI IMG/M metagenome (GOLD analysis project Ga0364874, IMG submission 206922) | Enriched cells from Trout Bog Lake Hypolimnion, Wisconsin, USA - BchlTB.Aug07.5000.01.D4 | ecosystem: Environmental > Aquatic > Freshwater > Lake > Hypolimnion/Profundal zone | place: USA... | reverse complement strand
CCGCCGAGGCCATGCACATGTTATATAATGAGCGCGGTAAAGACAACGGCGTGAAATTCTTTGTTTCAGATAAAATATTCCCGCAGACGGTTGACGTACTGGAAACCCGTGCCAATCCTTTTGGTATTGAACTTGTTATAGGAGATCATAGAACATTTAGTTTCGATAAATCTTTCTTCGGGGCCATTATTCAGTATCCAGATGCCGATGGAAATATTCATGATTATAAAGCCTTCTGCGAACAGGCGCATGCCAATGGATCGTTTGTGACCGTTGCGGCAGACCTTCTGAGCCTTGCCCTGCTGACCCCTCCGGGAGAATGGGGCGCTGATGTGGTGGTGGGTTCTTCCCAGCGATTTGGTGTCCCTATGGGCTACGGCGGACCACATGCAGCCTATTTCGCTACCAGAGACGATTTCAAACGCGAAATGCCCGGACGTATCATCGGGGTTTCTATAGACAGTCATGGCAAACAAGCCTACAGGATGGCTTTGCAGACAAGAGAGCAGCATATCCGTCGCGAAAAAGCAACCAGCAATATCTGTACAGCGCAGGTATTATTATCTGTAATGGCCAGCATGTATGCAGTTTATCATGGAAAAGACGGCATCAAAAACATTGCAAAACAGGTACATGGCAGTGCTAAAGTACTGAATGACAAATTAAAAGTATTGGGTTTCAAACAAACCAATCATAGTTTCTTTGATACGCTGCGCATTGAAATTGACGAAAATGAGATCCCTGCTTATATGGCAAGGGCTGAAAAGGCTGGTATCAATTTCAGATACGGTGCCGGTTTTATCGGGATTGCTGTAGATGAAAATACCAGTGTGAATGACCTGAATGATATTCTTGCCGTATTTGGCAATGCAAATATTTCACAGGCTGAATTTCAGCAGGCTTATGAATCGGAATTCCATTCAAGCTTTGCAAGGAAATCTGACTACCTCACCCACCCTATTTTCAATTCGCATCATTCGGAACATGAAATGCTTCGCTATATCAAGTCATTGGAAAACAAAGATTTGTCGCTGGTACATTCCATGATCTCTTTGGGCAGCTGTACCATGAAGCTGAATGCCACAACGGAAATGATCCCTGTAACCTGGCCTGAATTTGGTGCCATTCATCCATTTGCACCATTAGACCAGGCAAATGGTTACAAACAGATCTTTGATGAACTGACAGACTACCTGAAACAGATCACTGATTTTGATGGCATTTCGCTGCAGCCCAACTCCGGCGCCCAGGGAGAATATGCAGGCCTGCTCGTGATCCGTGAATATTTTAAAGACCGTGGCGAAACCCATCGTAATGTGGCTTTGATCCCACAATCTGCCCACGGTACCAATCCTGCCAGTGCGGTAATGGCCGGTATGAAAGTGATCGTGACCAAAACCGATGAGCATGGTAATATTGATGTAGAAGACTTAAGACAAAAAGCCGAAGAAAATAAAGATGTACTGGCCTGCCTGATGGTGACCTATCCTTCTACCCACGGGGTATTTGAAGAAACCATCCAGGAGATCTGCAGCATCATTCACAGCTTTGGCGGCCAGGTATATATGGACGGCGCCAACATGAACGCACAGGTGGGCCTCACCAGTCCGGGTAATATCGGGGCAGATGTTTGCCACCTGAACCTGCACAAGACATTCTGTATCCCTCACGGTGGTGGTGGTCCCGGTATGGGCCCTATAGGTGTGGCAAAACACCTTACACCTTTCCTTCCGGGTCATCCACTTGTGAAGACAGGTGGCTCAAAAGCCATTCACGCCGTTTGCTCTGCTCCTTTCAGCAGTGCCAGCATCCTGTTGATCTCTTACACGTATATAAGGATGATGGGCACTACAGGGCTTGAAAATGCCACCAGATATGCAATACTGAATGCCAATTATATCAAAACAAGACTGGATGGCTATTACGATACCTTATACAGCGGCACCAATGGCCGTTGTGCACATGAAATGATCCTGGATACCCGCAAGTTCAAACTAACATCCGGTGTAGAGGTTGAAGATATCGCCAAGCGACTGATGGATTATGGTTTCCACGCGCCAACCATATCTTTCCCTGTGGCCGGAACCATGATGGTAGAACCCACGGAAAGTGAACCCAAAGGGGAGCTTGACAGGTTCTGCGATGTGCTGATATCCATTAAAAAGGAAATAGACGAAATAGAACTCGGTATTGTAGATAAGAATGACAATGTGCTGAAAAACGCACCACATACCGCTGATTCTGTGATCGCTGACGACTGGACCCATGCATACAGTCGCCAGAAAGCTGTTTATCCGCTTGATTGGGTGAAGCACAACAAATTCTGGCCAACTGTAGGCCGTATCAACAATGGCTATGGCGACAGGAATCTTGTTTGTTCTTGTCCTCCGGTAGAGGAATATGAGATGGTGGCATAGTTGTCAATGATCGATGATCAATGATCAATAAAAAGAGGCAACGCATCTATATAGATACTTCCGTTTTAGGAGGGTATTTTGACGATGAGTTTATGGAGGCAACCAAATTATTATTCGAAAAATTCATAAGTGGTGAATTCATCCTAGTCTATTCGGAAGTTATTGAGGAAGAATTATATGAAGCACCTGAACGGGTAATGAAATTAATACAAAGTGTCCCAAAGGCCAATGTTGAATATTTCGAACTTACAGATGATGCCATCATGCTTGCCAATAGTTATATATCAGAAAATGTTGTTGGAAAAACGAGTAGAAATGATTGCCTTCATATTGCAATTGCCACTATTAGCAATGTAGATATTCTTGTTAGCTGGAACTTTAAACATATAGTAAACATTAACAGAATAAGAGGCTATAATGCTATAAACATGTTAAATGGATATCCATCGGTTGAGATAAGGTCACCATTAGAAATATTGAGCTATGAAGAATGAAACTACAGTAAAAAATACCAGCATGGTAAAGATCCTGCGAGATATCCGTGACAAAATGAGCGTGGAAATTGCAGACATGTCAACAGCTGAATTGAAAGCTTATTTCAAAAAAAGAAGAGAATTTTACACAGAATCCACTAAGAGAAAAAAAGATGCCGCATAAAATTCTGGTCAACTGTAGGCCGTATCAACAATGGCTATTGCGACAGGAATCTTGTTTGTTCTTGTCCGCCGGTAGAGGTATATGAGACGGTGGCATAGTTGTCTGAACCAGGATTTTTAATATTTTTGGGATGATCAGGATACTTCAAATATTGGTTGAGATCATATCCTGGATTGCCATTTTTTTATCTCCAGTATTAGGATTTGGTGTGGCTGGCGCTGCAATCTATTTCTCAAACCCAAACCATTGGATTTTAGCAATGATTGTTGCATCAGCCGGAGTAATAATTGGTGTTGTCTGGGCAGAAAATGTTCGCAAAAAAATTGGATGTTCTAATTTTCTTGGAAAGATATTAAGCTGAAAGATTTCATAGAATTCAACCGGGAAGCTAAAATATCTTTGGAACTTCATCTTGTCTTATATTTGTTCAGGTCTTTAAATTGCGATTCGACCAGATTGTATGCAATCCGCTACCATAAAAAATGAAGATGGGGATGAATGGGCCATCTGGATGGCAATATCGCAATACAGTTTTCAAACTGGTTATAATGAAGGTGGACCGGATTTTTCAGAAGAAAAGATACTAGAACACAATTCAGAATCCGGAACCTGATAAGTGCTATATGTATGCCTCAAACAATAGCTAGCCAATTATCATATCAACACATTAACACATCATCACATTAGCTTTCCCTACCTTTGCACCAATGAAACTACAACTCAAAAAACAGATCGTTTTTTTGGATATTGAATCTACAGGACTTAATCTGACCAAAGATCGCATCGTCGAAATCGGATTGTTAAAAATAAACACAGACCATAGCCAGGAGCGAAAAATATGGCGTTTCAATCCTGAAATACATATCCCTGAAGAAATAACAGCCATTATTGGTATCAGGGACGAGGATGTTGCAGACAAACCATTGTTTAAAAATCTTGCGAAGGAATTACAGAACTTCATCGGTTCTGCCGACCTGGGCGGGTTTAATATATTCAAGTTCGACCTTCCTATGATCATGGAAGAGTTTCTCAGGGCAGGTATTGATTTCGATCTTTCTAAAAGAAAGGTTATAGATGTACAGCGGATATTCCATACCATGGAGAAAAGGAATCTTTCGGCGGCTTATGCGTTTTATTGTGGCAAAGAACTGGTTGATGCCCATTCAGCCATGGCTGATACGGATGCTACCTTCGAAGTATTTGCCGCACAGCTTGAAAAATATACAGAACTTGGTGACAATGTTGATTCTATCAATGCAGCCATAGGCAACCCGGATGATAATATCATAGACCTGGTAGGCAGGATCGTAAGGCATGAGGATGGTTCTGAAATGTTTAATTTTGGGAAATACAAAGGCCACAAAGTAACGGATGTACTGAAAAAAGACCCGGGCTATTATAACTGGATCATGACCAGCGATTTTACAGAATACACAAAAAAGAAACTGACTGAGATAAGGCTTAGAATGAAATAGATAATTAATTACGAATTATGAATTACGAATTTTGGTCGGTTTCAAAACCAAAATTCAAATATCCAATTTCAAATCACCTTGAAAACCATCGCATTCCATACCCTCGGTTGTAAACTGAATTATTCAGAGACTTCTGCTATAGCGCGGCAGTTTCAGAACGGAGGCTATGATGTGGTTGATTTTGAGCAGCCGGCTGATGTGTATGTGGTAAATACCTGTTCTGTTACCGACCATGCCGACCGGAAAACCAAACGTGTCGTAAAAAATGCCCTTGCTCAAAATACGTTTGCCAATGTGGTGGTCATAGGATGCTATGCCCAGTTGAAACCGGAAGAGATCGTCAAAATTCCGGGCGTAAACCTGGTACTTGGCGCAGCGGAGAAATTCAACATAGTATCTCATGTAGAAAGCCTTGAATTTGGCTGCGAACCGGCCATATTCAATTCGCATATCAAAGATATTCATAGTTTTAGCCCTGCCTATTCTGCCGGTGACCGTACTCGGGCTTTTCTAAAGGTACAGGATGGCTGTGATTATTTCTGCGCCTTCTGTACCATCCCATTGGCAAGAGGACGCAGCCGCAGTGGCACCATAGAAGAGGTATTGAAATCAGCCTATGAAATTGCAGACAAAGGGGTGAAAGAAATTGTTTTAACAGGTGTAAACATCGGTGATTTTGAAAACGAATCCGGAGAAAATTTCCTGCAGCTGATACAGGCACTCGATAAAGTGGAAGGCATAGAAAGGTTCCGCATTTCTTCTATTGAACCAAATCTGCTAACAGAAGAAATCATTGCATTTGTTGCTTCTTCAGACAAGTTTGTGCCTCATTTTCATATACCCTTGCAATCCGGAAGCGATCAGATCCTTGAATCCATGCGGAGGAGATATAAAAGGGATTTGTATGCGGATCGTGTAGCACAAATAAAAAGCCTAATGCCGCATTGCTGCATAGGCGTAGATGTTATCGTAGGCTTTCCCGGTGAAACAGATGAAGAATTTATGGAGACGTACAGTTTTATCCAGGATTTGTCTGTGTCTTATCTCCATGTATTTACCTATTCTGAAAGGCCGAATACAACAGCACTTCGCATAAAAGGACGGGTACCTAATGCCATTCGCAGCGAACGCAACACGATGCTTACCAGTCTCTCTGAAAAAAAGCGCAGGTTGTTTTATGAAGAAAATCTCGGTAAAGAATTGCCTGTGCTCTGGGAACAGCAGAAACACGGCGCATACATGCAGGGTTTTACCAGCAACTATATTAAAGTAAAAACAGCCTACGATCCTGCCAAAGTAAATAAGATAGAAAATTTCTTATTGGAAGAAATTGATTCAGAAGGAGTTGTTACAGGAAAAATTCCCGAATTAGTTCATTAATAAACTTGCTTTAGCCCCTGACTCCCGCCCGAACGTACCTTTTCGGTACGCCCGTCCGAACGGTGAAGCCGGGGCGGGGCGGGCCTGATTCCTACTAACTAATGTTCTTTATGCTCCAGTTTTTTCGCATCGAATTTCTTTTTGAAACCTTCTTCGAAAACTTCACCATAATAACCAACCCGGTTCATTAATATGACAAGTTCATCCGCAGTAAGGGTTTCAGCTTCTTTGGTGATTTTGATATATACGCCATCTTTATAGGTCACAAAATAAGCGCCAATCATCTGGTAATTAAGGTCTAACAATTCCCTGTAAAACTTTTCTTTTCCTTCCTCAGGAAGACTTACTACAGGCGTCATTACCTGGAAATACGTGTGATTTTCTTCTTCTACATGCCACAGGTCTACCCATAATTCAGTTTCACCACGTTTCAGGTTCCATTGGCCTTCGTTATGTTCCGTTCTGCAAAGGGCAGGATCTACACCCGCCATGCTTATTCCTTCTTCTACAATTGCGTAATATTTGCTTATGTCTTCCATATTAGGAGCAAAGGTAAGGACAATGAACTAATGTACTGATGTGCTGATGTGATAATATAATCTAAAAAAAATACAACACACCGTGCCTGGGAACATTTTGAAGAAACAAAAAAGCCCGGATAAAAGACGTAATATATTGTATTTTAGTCTTTTACTCAGGCTCCAATCATAAGACAAAAGGCTTCTTCCTATGCCTCCTGCCCTACCAGCTTCATGGCAGCTTCGTAGATGCGTTCATCATCCAGCTTCACATAACCACCGTGAATACCAGACTCATAATGAGCGCCAACAAAATTGTCATGTTCAAAATGGTCAGACCCGAAATAGTTACGTACGGTTTGTACATCCAGGTCAAGCTCATGAGCAATATGCTCAATGGCACCATGTGGAAGACTGTCTTTCACTTTCCTCAATTCTTCAAAGGTTAATACCATAATTTCTTAAAATTTAGTTGAACAAAAATTTAAAGAACCACATATCAAATGTAAAAAAGAAATATTCAAAATGCAATAGCTTTTCTTATTTATTTTTAAGAATGGCCCATTTGTATTCCATTTACAGTTTTTAAACGCCAACTGAAGCGAATTGTTTTAAAAACCATTAAAATTTATACTTCTTTTCTAAGATTTTCTTCTTTATTCCCCGCCGGCATGAAAGATAGCCTTGAACATATGAACAGGAGAACAGTTTGATTTCAATGCATCGGTACTGATAGTAAAGAAAACACCCGCTTCCAATCATATTTCATAACACATATAACAGCTGCTGTTACCTTTTATAAATGTTACAGAACGGGCTTTATTTAAGTTCATAAAATATTTAATTTATTGATAAAAAGGATTATATGTGCATTAGTCTTTTTACTAACTCATAACTTCTGTAACATCTGAAACAGGTACAAGTATATGTTATAAGTGTTATGAACGAAAGCAAAATTTATGATTTTGTCCCAGGTCGGCGAGAACGCCGACCAAGGACGAATATTTGAAAGAGTGTTCTTAATTCTAAAAACAAGAATGATATAATCCTATTGCCCACGTTTGGGTAATATATTGAATTGTAAAGGCGTTTCCTTGCTTAATACAAAAACCTCAAGTGCATGCTTCATAAATGACTCAAAGGGTGTAATACCTGCCAGCATAAGATCCAGATGAAAATATACCCACTGCTGAAGCCAGCATGCATTATGTGCCCAGATGAATGAATGAATGATACTATTATTGCTGAGCTGTCGACGTGCCACTTTCTCCATCTGTTTTTGGGTACGTTCTTGTCTTACACAGAGATGGTGAACAGCCAGATCGGCCGAATTGGTAGCTCGCATCGGACCAAAAGACGTCCATAACGCAGTTGATGAAGCCATTACAGGTATTTCCGGAACAATAAAATGATTATAGAGTTTGGCTTTGGGATCAAGCACTACCGGGTTTCCATCCTTCATTAGTTTTAAGGTATCAATACCGCTTCTGTTGCCAGTGGCCCAGATCAATACATCGCAATCCAGTTCAGTACCGTCTTTTAAAACGACAGCATTATTTTTAAAGCCCGAAATTTCGCCAATCTGATAGGGAACATCCTGGATATCTTTTCGTTGTGTGGGGCACATAACGCCTCCATGAAAATGTTTAAAATCGGTATGTGCTTTACCCACAGTATACAAATGCCCGGAGGCCCAATGCAAAACAGCGCTAAGCCGCATAGAAACGGCACACCATAAAACAGTACATAAATAGCTGACACCCCTTACTTTATTGATCAAAGATCCATTATGCAGCAGTGCCTCAAAACGATAGAACAAATAGGGTTTTCGCATGATCCAGGTAAAATTATCATATCCGGCCCTGCGAAAACTTAATACCACGTCACAGGCTGCCTTTCCACCTCCTGCTATCACTACTTTTTTATTGTGCTTTATGATGTCTTCAAATTCAGAGGGTTTAAATTGTGTGGTATGGAGTTGTTTGCCATTAAATATCTCAGCTCCGGCAATATTCGGTATGTCTGCAAATGCAGCCATGGAAGCCCATATGACCAGATCATACGGACCGGATTCGCGCTTTTCTCCTGTCACTGTATCAGTAATTGACACAATTCCTTTTTTTGTTTCCGAATTGTAATTTACAGAATCAACATTCGAATTGAACTGACAACTGGATATCAGATTTTTTGCATCTGCAAATCTGTGAATATAATTTTCCACTTCTTCGCCCAAAACTTTTCCAGCCTGAACATCAGGGTCAGTACTATAAGGAAAACTATCGAACGAAGTAACGGTCATGTTTCCATGAATCTGCAAGCCTTTATATCTCAAATTCTTATGCCATGTTCCACCTATATCATCATACCGCTCAAAAACGTCTACATTGCTAACTCCCAGCTTTCTGAATCTTTCAAGGCATTGCAAGCCACTCCACCCGGCACCTATGATGGCAATCCGAAGATCTTCAGGGTTCCGGCGATATTTATATCCTCTTTTATATATTTTTTGAAGTCCTGTTACAATCAAAATCAAAGGTGCACAAATAAGCAAAAACACAATGATTATCATCGAAAAAACGAAAACCATCAGCCATCCTAATGGCGCCCACCATTTTAATTTTTCAGTAGGTTTGCCCAATTTTGAAAAGGGCGTAATCATTTCAGGAAGTGGAAGCGTACGGGTATTATTAGCTTGCGCCATATTACTTTTAAAAATTCGTTAATATTTTAATTTGAAGATAAATAGATACCGCAGAAGGTATCAGAAGTACATTATTCATCTATAACTATCATTCCAGACTTGTGGCAAAACTAAAAAAAGTATTAAATTGAAAAAAAAATTTTTGTGATTTCTTGATCTGAAATCACAAAACAAAATGATGATAATTTAACACGGCATTAATACAATTAGACAGAACTCAGAATTTCAGGAGGCCCGGGCCCCTGGATAATATTATAAGTGCTGCATTAGCTTTCAAAATATTCAAGATTGGGATAAAACGAAATACCATCCAAATTGTTACCATAGGCTGAATTAATAAAGGTTCCCGGATATCAAATGCCGCATTTTCATGCACCATGATTTTATATATTATGTAGAATATAATGGGTACTCAGGGATATAATTTCATAACACTTATAACAGCTGCTGTTACCTGTTATAAGTGTTACAGAACGGGCTAATGACAATCAATATATTATTAATCAAATAATTATAATAATTTATTTCATAACACCTGATATCAAATCCCATTATTTCTGAAAGATTATGAAAATTAAATCATCATTATTTTGTCCTCTTAAAGAACCATAACTTACATAAAACCTGTAACACTTGTAGCAGG
>Ga0364874_11024_pt1 | contig 9812 bp, 7 predicted proteins | sample ExccelAu500001D4_2_FD_206922 | JGI IMG/M metagenome (GOLD analysis project Ga0364874, IMG submission 206922) | Enriched cells from Trout Bog Lake Hypolimnion, Wisconsin, USA - BchlTB.Aug07.5000.01.D4 | ecosystem: Environmental > Aquatic > Freshwater > Lake > Hypolimnion/Profundal zone | place: USA... | reverse complement strand
CCACCAGCAATGGGAGCGAATGCTCCTTGATTTCCCCTGGCAAAGTTAGCCGGGGATAATCCGCTTCATTTTCGGCGTTCTTACTTCGATTGTGAAGGAGTTGTGCGGAAATGATGGCTATTGGATTGACGCAGAAGAACCATAACCTTAGATTTGGCTTACTTAATCAAGCATTGGTCTGTGGGAATTTTGTGAGATCTGTCCCTGACCCGTAAGGCTGAAGCTGCATGAGTTGTGCAATTCAGCGGGCAGGAACGGAAGCCGAAGGTCTGTACGATCGCCGGTTGTATGATTCCCGGTCAGATAGGAAGGAAGGAGCCTATGGGCCAACCAATGCGTAATCTCCAGGATCCGCGCTGTGGTCATGACCAAAATACGAGAAAACACAGGCGACAATCCCCGCTCAGGCGAACAAAGTCCTGAGATGTTTAGCCTGGTTCTCTTTTCCTCGCGGAATTGCGACAACAATCAATTCCGGCGGGAGATGAAAATAATAGGGAGAATCAGTCATGGAAGTGCGCGTGCAATTGAAGGTATGTGAGGGTTGCGGCTGTCTTTGGTACCGCAGCCAGGTGGAAGGGACAGTCTATTGCCGTGGGTGTGAAGACAAACTGAGAGATTTTCCATCGGCGGAGAGTCGCAAGCGTCGGGGCCGGCCCAGCAGGAGACCGCTGGTAAGGGTTTGGGCGGTAGCAGAAGCTGCAGGAGGCGCCGAATGAGTGCAGCTCATGCGTTGCCATTCGCCTGGGAAACAACAACAGCCCAGGCAGCCTTGACGATTGAACGAAAGAAATGGGAAAGAAGGCCATTACAAGATCCTGAAGCGGAACCGGTAGCCACCAACAGGCCACCAGCCAATTTGGGGTTCTACAGGAAGCATACGGAGAACATGCTTCGCCGCTATCTTTATGCTTCGATGCAAGTGGGCCGGGCACCATCTCTACTGGCAGATTCAGTGGGGCGAGGATGGGCATCGAGCCGGCCGATTCGCACCTTCGAGGACGCAGTAATATTTGTTCTCGATCTGGAGAAATGTCTGAATCAGCTTGGTTGGCTGGACCGCCAACTGCTGAGCCGGATCGTGCTGCAGGAGTATACACAGGTTGAGACAGCAAGCTTGCTGGGAATGAGCAGTCGCACGGTTTCGTACAAGCTGCCGATCGCCCTGGACCGGTTAACCGAGAAGCTGCTCGAAGCCGATCTTCTGGTTTTACCGCACTAATCAGAAGCCAGAAACACCAAAGGCAGGGGAGCGGAATCACCCCCCTGCCTTTGGTGTTTGTGGCTTCTGGTTTGAAGAGTCAGTTTCTATATTGATGCGGACCTTATTTCAGGCGGATGCGGGGGGCGAGGTTCGATTATGCTAAAGAGGTTCCACGGGAGCATTTTCCCGGGTTTGACACCGGTTGATTTAGGATGGATTGCTGATTCATCCCACTCTAAAGTGAGAGCCTAATGTTGATCCGTTCCAGAGCGCCGTTGCGACTAGGACTGGCTGGTGGCGGCACAGACGTATCCCCCTATTGCGATGAATTCGGCGGGGCGATTTTGAATGCCACGATCGACTACTACGCGTACGCGGGGCTTGAGCCGCTGGATACAGGGAAGGTGGAGTTCATCTCCGCCGACCTGCATGCGAGTACGGAATACGCCTCAAAACCGGTGCTTGAGAGCGACGGGCGGCTGGACTTATTCAAAGCCGTTTACAACCATGTGGTGAAGAACTTTAACGGCGGCAAACCGCTGAGCCTGCGCATGAGTACGCGGGTGGATGTGCCGGCCGGCTCGGGCCTGGGTTCGTCTTCGACACTTGTAGTTGCGATGCTGGCGGCCTATGTTGAGTGGCTCAACGTGCCGCTGGGCGACTACGAGCTGGCGCATACGGCGTTTGTGATTGAGCGCGAAGAGGCTGGCCTGCAGGGCGGCAAGCAGGACCAATATGCAGCGGCTTTTGGCGGCTTCAACTTTATGGAGTTTGGCGCGAATGGGCGCGTGCTGGTGAACCCGTTGCGCGTGAAGGATTGGGTAATCTCCGAGCTTGAGGCCTCTCTGTTGCTGTACTTCACGGGCAAGTCGCGGACCTCGGCGGACATTATTCAGGAGCAATCGCAGAACGTGCGGGACAAGAACGCGAATGCGGTGGACGCGATGCACCACATCAAGGAAGAAGCCTTCCGGATGAAGGAATGTTTGCTGCGAGGTGATTTTCAGCGCCTTCATGAGGTGTTGCGGGATAGCTGGGAATCGAAGAAGCGCATGGCGAGCCAGATTACCAACGAGCACATCGAACGGCTGTACGCATCTGCGCTCGACGCCGGGGCCTATTGCGCGAAGATCTCGGGCGCGGGCGGCGGCGGATTCATGATGTTCCTGACTGACCCGATCCAGAAGGACAAGGTTGCCGCAGCGTTGCACGCCAATCACGACGGAGGCACGGCTTACGGGTGCCACTTTACAGCGGGCGGAGTGCAAGCATGGAGGGTTCCATGATCGACCTGGTACGGAGAGAACTGGCTGCGGGCATGGCTGTACTGCAGGCTGTAAGCAGCGACGATGAGATCCATGCCACGGTGGCGAATATCGCTGAGGTAACAGCATTTGCGATGAAATCAGGGCGCAAGTTTATGGCTGCCGGCAACGGAGGCAGCGCGGCGGATGCGCAGCACCTGGTGGCGGAGTTTGTGAGCCGCCTGGTTGGAGACCGGGCAGCGATGCGCGCGGTTGCGCTGACGACGGATACGTCGATTCTGACAGCAATTGGAAACGACTACGGGTACGATCGGCTGTTTGCGCGGCAGGTAGAAGCGCTGGGCCAGGCGGGCGATGTGTTCATGGGCATTTCGACCAGTGGAAACTCGCCCAACATTCTGCGCGCGCTGGAGCATTGCCGCGAGAAGAACATTGTGACAATTGGGTTGACAGGAAGATTGGGCGGCAAGATGGCTCCGCTGTGCGACTACCTGATCAAGATTCCCAGCGACACGACGATGCACATACAGGAAGCGCATCTGGCGCTTGAACACATCTTCTGCCTGCTGACGGAGCTGCACTACTTTGCTCCGGAGACAACTGCCGGGCAGCAGGCTTAGACCGCATGGAAGCGATTGTTCTTGCCGGGGGGTTCGGCACGCGGCTGGCAGGACGGCTGGCGGGTGTTCCGAAGCCGATGGCACCCATCGCCGGACGGCCTTTTCTCGAAATACTTCTGAATCAGCTTCAACGCGCGGGCTGCGCGCGGGTGCAGCTCTCCGTGGGCTATCTGCATGAGGTGATTCAGAGCCACTTTGGGTCGGATTTTCGCGGGATGCGGATTGACTACGCGATTGAAGAGACTCCGCTGGGAACAGGCGGGGCAATTCGTTTGGCGCTGGCTCAGGCTGCAGAAGACTCTGTTCTCGTACTCAACGGCGATACGTTTCTGGACGCCGACTATGGGGCGATGATGCGGTTTCATACGGCTGCGGACGCGGCGATGACGATGGCTGTTTCGCACCAGGAAGATGTGGCGCGGTATGGTGCGGTACTTGTCCACGATGGACGGATTGTTGGCTTTGAGGAAAAAGGCCGGCCGGGATATGGATGGATCAACGCGGGCGCGTACGTTTTGAATCGCAATCTCGCTTGGCCGCAAGGGCTGGCGCAGAAGTTCTCTTTCGAGACGGACGTGCTGATGCCTGAGATCGCGCGCATTGCGCCTGCCGCCTTTGAGGTCGAAGGGTTCTTTCTCGATATCGGCGTGCCGGAGGATTTGGACCGGGCGCAGACGGAGCTGGCTGGTTGGTAGATGGCTGGTTGGGCTGGGCCTGAAGGCGTAGATATTTGGCATATTTCAGGAAGTAGCGATCTCCCTGGTCCACAAAATGCGAGGGACCCGGGGCAACCGCCATGGACACAAAAAAGGGAATGGCCGGACCTTTCAGCCCGGCCATTCTTTGAAGAGGCAGACTGAAATTAGTGCGGCGGCAGCGGGCCGGTTCTCATAAAGCGAACGGCACGCGGGTGGTTGGTGTTGCCGCCATAGATGTTGCCATCCTTGTCTACCGCTACGCCTTCCAGCGCATTGCCCGGCCTATAAGGGACGTTGGCGATCATCTTACCGTCCAGAGTGGCGATACGGACGCCGGGCGAGAGGTTGGGATTGCGCACAGGGATGGTGGCGGTTTCGTCGGCGACATAGAGCAGATCGTTCTTGTCGACATAGACGCCGCTCGGCTCGCCGAACTGGTGCCACACATTGAGCAGCTTGCCAGTCTGGTCATAGACCTTGACGGCGACGCCGCTGCGGTCTGCCACATAGACGCGGCCTTCGTGGTCCAGGGTCACGTCATGAGGAATGCCGATATGGTCGTCGCCCTTGCCCGGCGTGCCCCACTCCAGAATGAACTTGCCGGTCTTGTCGAAGCGCACTATGCGATTATTCGCACTGCGGCCCGGACCGCCGCCGTGGCCATCCGCCAGGAAGATGTCGCCGGTCTTGGCGTCAAACGCTACGCCGTTCAGGCCGGTAAATTGCTTGCCGTTGACGGGGCCCTTGATTTGCCGCAGCAGCTTGCCATCGGTAGAAAACTCTGACAGCCGGTTGCCGGCGGGCTGGCCGGGAGCCTGGCAACCATCGGGCGGGCCACCATCGCTGATCCAGATGTGGCCTTGAGGATCCACGTCAATGCCGTGGGGCGACTGGAGTTGGCCCTTGCCGAAGCTCTTCACCAACTTGCCGTCCCGGTCAAATTCCATAATCGGGTCGATGCTCGGGTCCTTGCCGCAGATGCCTTCATTCAGGCCGCAGCGATCCGCAACCCAGATGTGCACGCCGTCCTTGTCGATGGCGATGGCGCGGTCGTCGCCCCACACGCGGCCCGGGGGCATCTTGGCCCAGTCAAAGTCGGTGCGGAAGGGATTGGGCAGACCTTCGAGCGGCGAACCCTTGGGCACATCGGTATCCGCGTTCATCGCCGGATTGAGGCTCGAGGCATTTCCCTCTTTGGGGGCAGGTCCAGTTTCCTGTCTTGGCGGTGGGCAGTCTGTTCTCGCCTGCGCAACGGCTAAAGCTGCAGTCCCAGAAATCAAAAGGGCGCTAAACGCCCAGTGAGCTAATTTCATCGCTATTCTCCTCTATGTATCAGTTGGCTATCTATCAGTCTTCGTTATAGGCCTATATGAGCCTTTGCAAAGGAGACTAGCACGCTCCTGCAGCAATGGGCTAGAAAATTTCTGTGTTTGTCGGTTGCTTACGCAAAGCCGGTATAGCAACTCTGGCCAACAGCACCGGCGAACCTCCCGCCGGTTCCCTTGACTTTCGTCGAATGTAACCTCGTTCCCGGTTAAAGCCTGAGAACACATGCCTCCTTACCGCTTTCGCGATAAGGAGGCTACGCGTTTTCCTGCTGTTGGTAATTCAGTTAGAAGGTAAAGTTAGCCTGCACCGTGAGTTGGCGCGGCTCGAGGGTGGTCAAGCCCCATGAGCCGAACTGGACGTTGTTGTTTGTCCCAGGGTTGTTGCAGGTGGCCCCCGCCTTGCAGGTAACCGCCCCAACGTAGCTGGTATGGTCGCCGGTGTTGCCGGTGGTCATCACGTGGTTGGTGTGATTGAGGACATTGGTGGCATCGACATGGAGCTCGAAGCCCATTCCCTCTTTGACCGGGAACCTTTTGACCGTTGAAAGGTTCATGTTCAAGAGTCCGGGCGTCCGTAGAGTACCCATCGTCAGCGGCGTTGTACCCAGGTTGTATTGGTCTTCCAGGATGGCGCCGTTCGCCATGGTTACAGTGGGCTCGGAAAATGCATCCGGGTTCCACTTCATGAAGGTGTTGGCAGCCGGTGTGATGACGCGGCCGTCAGGGAGGGTGAGGGTTTCGGTGCCGCTATAGTAACGCTGGTTAGCCTTGGGCAGCTCAAGTGGCTGTCCGGCCACCCGGTTGCAGCGTCCGTTGAGTGTGCCGCCGTTGGTGACCGAGGCGACGGGGTTAGTCGAGCAGTCGGGACCCCAAGGCATACCGGCCTGCATGGTGAGAGCGGTCGAGAGTTGCCAACCGCCGACAACCTCGTCAACCAACCGATTGGGAGTGTTGAGAAGCTTGCCCTTGCCGATGGGGAGATCATAGGATCCATTGAGGACAAACCGATTCGGAATGTCATAATCCGCAAGTGCGTGATTGTTGTTGATGTTGACGTAATCGATACCGCCTGTGGGTGCTGCGCTGTTACCCGACTGCGATTCCGCGAAGGTTGCGGTCGAGGAGTTGCCCATGTTGCCGGTTGACTTGGACCAGGTGTAGTTGGCGCCGAACATCAGTCCGTTCGACATGGAGTGTTGAATCTTGGCTATGAAGGCATGGTACTGAGAGGTACCAAAGGATTCATAGTCGATGACTCCAAGCGAACCAAGGTAAGGCTCCGCCGCCTGCATCGCGCTAATGGTGGTTCCGCCGCTGCCGTTGGTGCCGGTGGTGGAGGAGGGTGCGTGGCCGATCAAAGCCGGCATCGGATTGGGTACCTGCGCTGTGGAAGGATCGGTGGCGCCATTGGAGGCCACCCAGGCATTGCGCCATGTTGCCAACTGCCCCTGATCAACAGCGAATGGACCGTTGATGGGGCGTCCACGCCAGGGAAGATCTCCGCCGCTCGATCCGACATAGCCGGCATTGACGATCCAGGTCGAGCCCAACTGGCGTTCGATGAAGAAGTTCCACTGGTCCATATGGCCAGTCTTATACTGATTCCTGTTGAATATGGTTACGGCGCTAGGCTGCCCATAGTTGTTAGGAGACTGGGTAGCTCCGGCTCCAGGAACGACATACGTGTTGGAAGCCTGGTCAAAGGTTCCCACCGCGACACCGGCTGGCGACAATCCGAAGGGGATGGCGTTTACGCCAGCCGACCACGGAGTTGGATTGTAGACGGTGGTATTGGCGTTGTAGCCGGTATTGGCGGGCAGATAATTTCTGCCAAATCCGCCGCGCAACACGGTGGCGGGAGTTAATTGATAGGTGAAGCCGATGCGGGGCGAGATGTTGTTCCAGGTTGTTTCGTACAGATTGCGGTCGTAGCCGCCTACTCCGGGGAACGTCAAATAGCCGTAATTTGCCTTCGGGCTAGCTGTGATGCCGGTGGGGGCAGTGTACGTAAAGGGGGCTTGCTTATCCAGCACATAGCTGGACATGTGGTTGGACCGTTCCGTTGGTCCCGGCTGAACCTCATAGCGAAGGCCGAGGGTCAGCAGCAATTTTGAGGTTACACGCCAGGAGTCTTGGCCGTAAAAGGCGACATATTTCGAGGCAATAGCAAGCACCGGTGCGGTGCCAGCGGACATGACCCAGCCTTGTGCGCCAGCGACCAGGCTGGCAGGCAGGAAGCCCGAGTCCTGCTTAGTGGAGATGATACTGGAATTGGCGCCGCTGGACGAGGCATACAGCCCGGTGTCGGCGACCTGGGATAGAGTGGGTGCCTGGAGCTGGAAATCCTGGAAGTTCTGAAGGTAGACGCGATACTCCGCGCCAAACTTGAACGTATGGTTTCCAGTAATCTTGCTCAGGCTGCCGGTCACGAAGTGGTTGAGCTGATGTTCGTGTTTGTTGGTGTAGTTGGTGTTATTCAGGGCTCCATAGGGAGCGAGGGCAGCCATGGATGGCAGACTGCCTGGGAGAGGCGATGTGGCGGATACGAAGCCGGGCATGCCATATGCGCCGGGGTCTCCCTTTGCCTGGCTGATCAGCGCCTGCGTGTTGATGTGTGTGACGCCATAGCGCACGTCGAGCACGGTGGTGGGGTTGAGGACGATGGTATCGCCAAGCGCGCCGTAAGGGTTTAAATCTGACGTGTTGCCTGTCTGGGCGGCCTGATAGACCCACGGGCCGGTTGCCGCTGTCCCCCACTGATTGGGACTGGTGATGTAGCCCTGGGAGAGTCCGCCTGAGACATAGATGGACTGGTTGCTGGTCGGCTTGTAGTCGACTCTAGCGTTGAGACTGGTGCGAGCCTCAGGCTGGCTGCCGGAGTAATAGTAGTTGTTGGTGTGATAGGGGTCGATACCGCCACCGTTCGCAATCGGGTAGGTGGAACTCCCAGAGTAGTTGGGCATGGGGTAGCCCTGCAGGAGCTTAAGGCCGTACTGATTGGGGCTGGTTACCGCCATGGTATTCGTTGCCCCAGCACAAGTATCTGTGGGCTTACGGGGAGTGCCGTATGGCTGGCGCTGATAGGTATTGCCGGATGCCGTCGCCACATAAGGGTTGTAGATGTTAACGCAAACCGCTTGTCCGTTACTTTCCTTGACCATCGTCTGACTGAAGTCGCCAGCACGCTCCAGGGCAGTCGGCACCGTGGTTTGAAGTTGAACCGCTTGCGAGTGGGTAAGCCGCAGGATGGATGCGAAGAAGAACAGCTTGTTGGTTCCGTTATAGATATGCGGGATGATGATGGGGCCGCCAATGCTGCCGCCGCCCTGGAGCAACCGGTAGGTCGGCCGGACTACATGCAGGTGCTTGTTGCTAAAGGTGTTGGCGTTCAGATCTTCATTGCGCATCATGAAGTTGGCATCGCCATGAAACTTGTTGGTACCCTGTTTGGTGGTTTCCTCGATCACAGCCTGGGCCAGGCCTATATCGGCCGTGAAGTTGTTGCTGGTAACACGGACTTCAGAGAGCGCGTCGGGATTGGGAAGCACCGCAGTCTCACGCCATGCGGCGCCCTGGACCGAGATACCGTCCAGTTGGACGTCGTTGCTGCCGATCTCTCCGCCATTGATGCGCATGCCCGACATATCTCGCCGGTTCACATAACCCACGCCCAAAGCCTGGCTGTTCATCGCGGCTGGATCGGCAATGACGCCGGACTCCAACGTCGCAAAATACAACGCGTTGCCATTGATGTTGGGGAGACTGTGGATTGTTTCCGTTTGAATTGCGTCGGAGACGGTAGCGCTTTCCGTCTGAACGGCAAGAGCATCCGCCTTGACTTCAACCGTAGATGTGGCGGTGCCGATTTCCATAGCGACGTCGGCTCGAAATGTAGTGTTGCCGGCCAGGTTGATATCGGTCTTTTTATAGCCCTTGAAGCCGGCGGCTTCGACAGAAATCGTATAGTGGCCGAGCGGAAGGTAAGGGATTGTGTATCCGCCCTTACTGTCAGATTGGGTTGTGGTGGTGGTGGTGGTTTCTTGCTGCGTAACTGTTACCGTCGCGTTTGAAAGGACTGCTCCGCTCTGGTCGGTTACAGTGCCCGTGATCGCGCTCGATTTTACTTGTGCGAACAATGGATTGCTCAGTGTTGCAAAAGCAATCGCAATTGCTAGCAGGATTCGTATGCCAAAACGTGCAGACATTCGTGTGCCTCCTAAATTGGATGGATAATTCCAAAATGATCGTATTTCTCAAGCGTGACCGTAGTAGTTTGCGCTTACGATTTCATTGGCCGACGAGAAAAAAGTATCTGGAATGATGAATTAGGAGATGATTGGAGCTTCTCTAAAACAAAAGAACCTGTTAGATAGCTCCGTAAGTATGAAGGACACCATAAGCCCTTCAAGTTGGAGATGTCTAGCAAAAAATTTGCACTCCACTAAACTGAGTCTTCCTGGATGTATCAAACCGAACCAGACGAGAGAATTTGTCCAGGCTGAAAGGGCGAATTGAGCGCCATAAGTTATTGATTTATGACCGGTTAATAGGCGATAGTGGCGCCCAGACAATGGACTCGCCGGAGAGCAACTCTGGGTGAGCCGCCGCCATGGCTTCTGGATTCATTGGATACATAGCTCGGATTTTTAAGGGAGACCCACCGCCGGGTATATGACAAAAGAGCAACTACGCAGAAG
>Ga0364874_10332_pt2 | contig 9828 bp, 13 predicted proteins | sample ExccelAu500001D4_2_FD_206922 | JGI IMG/M metagenome (GOLD analysis project Ga0364874, IMG submission 206922) | Enriched cells from Trout Bog Lake Hypolimnion, Wisconsin, USA - BchlTB.Aug07.5000.01.D4 | ecosystem: Environmental > Aquatic > Freshwater > Lake > Hypolimnion/Profundal zone | place: USA... | reverse complement strand
CGTTTTGAAAATGAAGTTTTATCAGATGGACTGATGACGAAGCAAGGAAAATCCGCCGTCAGGCAACCAAATTCTACTGGCAGATTTATTCTCAGGTGTATCTGCGTTCTGTTGCTGAATCCCAGATTCCGGCTCCAGTCAAACTGATGCTTCAATTCGGATTTTTCGATGAGAAGCTTATAGATCCGGATCAGCTCGAAATTCTTCATAATCTCTCCAGAGCTGATGAGAAGAGTGATATGCCGATTTTTTTTCATCAGGAGTTTCTGCAGAAAATCCGTTCCGGGGAGGAGCCTCCGTCTCTTAATGAGGTGGGGCTCACATATGAAAAACAGATCCGGGAAGAGATGCAGAGAAACGGCAAAAAAGGTGAGACAATTGAGGATGATCCTCTCCGTAAAATGGAATATGAGATTCATAATATGCTGCAGAGTACTGTCGGAGTCTGTGCAGGTTCCCGTTCAACGGCATTTCCTATACTCAATTCATTCCTTGTACGGGGTAATCCGGATCAGTTCTATGTTTCCAAAGAGCGTATAAAAAAGGTTCTTGCCGAACTTCTTGATCTTGATTACTCGGCTTTTTACCGGGAGACAGTCATCAAGCTCAATGAACCTGTTCTTCTTGAGGAGGAAGTTCTTCCTTACATAATAATCCTTCCTTCGTTCGGCACAAAGACGATGATGTGGCAGGAGATTGTCGGAACGAATAAACGTAGCCGTGCGAGAATTGTTGTCCCTGCATTTTTTATGGGAGACCTGCGCCGAAGCCTGGCGCACTCTCTCGCTGCTTTCCGATGGGAGATCAACAGGTCTCTGCAGGGAGCGATGTGGGCTGACCCTGTCGAGGGCGGCATTACCGGTGCTTATTATGACTATGTTCAGTTCTTCCGCAAGAATTCTAAACTCTCGACAGAGGCAAAGGAAAAGCTTCATGAGAGAATCAAGGGTGTGCGGAACAACATGAAGGAACTTTTCTGCGAAGACTATATAATGTGGGTAACCTACGAAAAAGAAGGGACTATGAAGCTCAATAATGTCGTACGCGATATTTTCTATCGGAATATCCCTTTCCGGCGTGATGTGAGAGAGAGGCTGGAGACTATGCCTGCTTTTGCTGAACTTGCCGGAAAATTCAAAAATGTAAGGACCAGAAAGTTTAATGAATATACCCGCAAGTTCAAAAAGTATGAAGATGCCGGCGGCAATCTGCCCCCTCAGCTTGCCCAGTATATGAATTTTCTAAAAATGTAGTGCAATCAAATAAATACCACTAGGAACCTAAAATTCATTGCCAAGAGAAATCTCCTTTCGTACGATGTCGGTAGGAGTACTAGGGACGATGAGAAAAAAGAAAATAACCGGCATCATTCAAACCTACAGCAGAAAGGCCCGTGAGCAGATTATACTTGTCGGTTCTGATTTCCTTAAAGAAGTGGGTCTGGAACGCCATACTGAGGATATTTTCTCCTGTGTTGATGAGCTGATTAAAAATGCGATAAAGGCCAATTACAAATTCGCCCTCATCATAGAAAAGATGGCGGAGCGTACCCGTATTGAAAACCCCTCTCTCTCCGATCCTGAAGTGCGGCAGAAGATCAATGCAGTTCTCAAGAATAAACCTCTCTACGATACTGTTGCGGACGAAGTCACTGCTAACGATGAAATCTCCCGCATGGTGCGCAAGATTCTTAACGAGGAATCGCAGCTTATCAGGATCAAAAACAAAGTTTATGCTGATAAACGCGAATATACTGCTGAGGAAAAAACTAAAATCGAATCTCTAACCGATCTGCAGCGTATTCGTGACGAACTGGATCGCCGTGGCATTCGCGTGAGAATAACCATAGAAATGGACGATGCCTTTATCTATATTGAAGTGACGAACAATGCTCCAATTATGGAGAGGGATCTCAACCGCATATACTCCAAACGCGATGAGTTCCGCGTCTGTCAGATGGAAGGGAGGGAGCAGGAGTTCTTTCTCAATAATCTGGATACATCGGAGTCCGGCTTCGGTCTCGGCTATGCAACCATTGACAGCTTTCTCGGCCATATGGGTCTGGATCCTTCCAGGTCGATTCAGATTATAGCTGCCTCAAATACAACGGTTATACTTTCTCTGCCGATTGAATCTCTCTGATTCTGTCAGCGGTTCACAAAAAAAGTGGATTTTCGCGCGAAGGGTTCAGAGAAAGAAATGGATGAATCATGAATTACCTCCGCGCTGCTTCATGAAATATTTCGGAAGTCCACCCTTGATTCTTTAATAACAGGTTTTCTTCTGTCGATTGCATTACTTCTGTTACCTGATTAATACTCCAAGCTGCTCCAGCAACACAACTGCATCGGGCAGGGAGAAAACAGCATTTTTTACGATGTTATCCATCGGGTTAATGCAGTATTCCTGAGCATTGAGAAATGAAGTTCTTGTAAGATTCGTTCTACTGAAGATCGATCCTCTCAATGATGATCCTGTAAAATCAGCTTCAGTCAGGTCTGCATTGATGAAATCGCTTTCCTGGATATCTGACTGAATAAACAGTGTCTTCTTGAGCTTCATTCTGCTGAAGTTGCAGTTTATAATGATTGCGTTATCAAATGAAATGTCAAAAGCGAAGGAGCTGCACTTTGTAAAATCGATTCCCATCACCTTGCTTTCGCAAAAAGCAACTTTTTGCAGTTTTGTATCAGTAAAACCGGCAAGAGAAAGATTGCATCGTATAAAACTGCATTCTTCAAGTATTCCTCCTGCAAAGCTGCTGCCGGAAAAGTCGCAATCGGTGAATACACAGCGTGAGAAGCTCTTTTCTGAAAGATCTTCATCTTTAAGAATGATATTTTCAGCCCTCAGACTGTCGATTTCATCTGAATCAAAAATATCCATGTTATTCCTCACAGGAGCCGTTGGCGTCGATACCGGCATCAGGCCAGGAAACCTCTGTGAATGCAAATAGAAATTGCTGATAAAAATATGAGCGTTGTCAACGGATCTGTTTGTGTCTCTATCACAACAAATTTGTTGTTGATCTGCATTTCCTCTGCTGAAAGCCTGCTCTTCAGGAGGCGCCATGCGCAATTTTGACGTTGATTCTCTGACTTGGGATGATAATCCTGTACGATGGAATATGGCTAAGTCTGTATTCTCTGCAATGGCAAAGTCTGTTCCCTTTAATGATACAATGGATCTGCTGGACTTCGGCTGCGGAACGGGGCTTATCTCATTCCAGGCTCTTCCTTTCGTCCACTCAGTCCTTTGTGCCGATACTTCGCAGGGGATGATCAATGTTGTCAAAGAAAAGGCGCATTCTGCAGAGCTCTCCGGCATCAAGACGCTTCTTCTTGATCCTGAAGACAGCTCTTCTTTTTCCGGATCCTTTGACTGTATTCTCAGCAGTATGACGTTTCATCATGTGCCGGATATTGCAGCGCTCCTCCGCAGGCTCTATCCTGCTGTGAAGAAGGGGGGATATATCGCTATTGCTGATCTTGATCCTGATAACGGCTTTTTTCACGAAAACAGTGACGGTGTTTATCATAACGGCTTCGTCCGGAATGAAATGAAAAGCATTCTGGAAGAAGCCGGCTTTATGAATGTCAGTATCGAAACTGCCGCAGAGGTCATTAAACCCGGTTCTGACGGAGAAAATAAATTTTCTCTGTTTCTTGCTGCTGCTCGGAAAATATGAGTTGATGAAAAAGAGGCCATTATGAAATCTCCGCAGTCAAAAAAACTTACCGGTAAGGAATTGAAAGATTTTCTGGTAATGCAGAAGGCTGAGGTTGAAGGTGTTATTATCTACAAAAAGCTGTCTGTTTTATCGGCTGATACAAAAAATGCAAAACTTCTTGATCTTCTTTCTTCAGAAGAGTCGCGGCATTATAAAATTTTAAAAGGATATACTAGGACTGATGTACGAGCAGGAAGACTGAAGATAGTAAGGGTTGTGTTTTCTGCCCGAGTATTCGGCCTGACCTTTGCACTTAAGCTGATGGAAAGAGGAGAGAATAGAGCGGGCGCACACTATGCCCTATACAATAAACGGTTTCCTGATGTTGCAGCTATTGCGATGGATGAAAACTCCCATGAAGAGAAACTTATTGATATGCTTTTTGAAGAGAAGCTTAACTATATGGGCTCTGTCGTTCTCGGGCTCAACGATGCACTCGTTGAACTCACCGGTGCTCTCGTCGGTTTTACCTTTGCACTTACAAACTCGCGCCTTATAGCTCTGATTGGTCTTATCACCGGGATCTCTGCAGCCCTTTCCATGGCAGCATCAGAGTATCTTTCGACGAAAGCTGAAGGAGGATCCAACAATGCAGTCAAGGCATCCGTCTATACCGGCATCACCTATCTTGTCACTGTAGCTGTTCTCGTCGGACCATATTTCCTTCTGTCAAATCCGTACATTTCTCTTGCGGTGATGTTTTCTCTTGCTCTTGCTATTATTGCGCTTTTCAACTATTACTATTCAGTTGTCAAGGATGAGTCATTTAAGGCGCGGTTTCTGGAGATGGCGGCTCTCAGTGCAGTCGTTTCAGGAGTAAGCTTCTTCTTCGGCCTTATTCTGAAACATTACACCGGCCTGAATCTGTGATTCTTTTGACAGCCGGATCTGCCGATACTATAAAGGTACAATTGAATGATTTTCAGAGCGACTGCTCTGCTGCTTTTTAGAATCTGAATCGGATAATGTCCGGGGGAATGATGAAGGTTAAATTCTGGGGAGTCAGAGGATCGATTCCCACTCCATATGTCGAGTCTCAGGTTAAAGATAAAATTGTCCGTGCTCTTAAACTTGCGACACCTGCAGATATCGTCTCGGATGAGACTGTTGAGCGTTTCGTCGAATCCCTTCCTATGGCCGTTCGAGGGGCCTACGGCGGAAACTCCACCTGTCTGCAGGTAGTTCCTGAAAGCGGAGAGCTGATCGTTATTGACTGCGGAACCGGTATCCGCAATCTCGGACGGGAACTGATGTCCGGCGAGTTCGGGAAAGGGAAGGGGATAGGCTCAATCCTTATGACTCACACGCACTGGGATCACGTTCAGGGGCTCCCATTTTTTGTTCCTTTTTATATTCCCGGCAACCGTTTTGCCATTTATTCCCCATACCACGATATGAAAGAGCGAATTGAATATCAGCAGGTGTTCACCCATTTCCCGGTTAACCTTGATTATATGCTCGCGACCAAGGAATTTGTCACTCTCGAAAAGGAGAGTGAATTTTATCTGAATGATGTGAAGATTACGAACAAGAGGATGCGTCATCCCGGCGGATCGTTCGGCTATCGTTTCGACCAGAATGGAAAGTCGCTTGTTTTCACCTCTGACTGTGAATTCAATCTTGATGAAATAGATTATATCGAGCAGTATGCTGATTTCTTTCAGAATGCAGATGTCCTGATTTTTGATACTCAATATACGTTTGAAGAATCGATTAATAAGATTGACTGGGGGCATTCCTCCGCATCTATCGCAATCGATATCGCCGCTCAATTCAACGTCAAACGCCTTGTTCTGTTTCATCATGACCCGGAGTATAGCGATGATAAGCTCGATCTGGTGCTTGCCAATGCGAAAGGGTATATTGCAACAAATCTTAAAAGAAAAAATATTGATCTTATTGTCGACCTGGCTGTCGAGGGCGATGAGATAGAAGTTTGAGTTTTTTATTTGACAGGTCCGCCTTATGGGTGGGATATAACGCAGCAGTCTGATATTTGACGAGGTTGATATGGCAATTGCAAAAATAGGCGGAGAGGTTTCCTCTAATGTCATCGGTGAGAACTCCTATTTTACAGGAAAGTTCGTCATCAACGGTTCACTCCGTATCGACGGCCGCTTTGAAGGAAAATCTCTTACCGCAGAGCAGATATATATAGGACCTCACGGTAAGATCAGAACTAATATTGATGCTGTTTCTGTTATTGTCGAAGGGATGGTGATCGGTAATATTAATGCGAGCAGTCGTGTTATGCTGATGCCTTCGGCCCGAATTCTCGGCGATATCCGTACCCCGGAACTTATTATTCAGAACGGCGTTCTTCTTGAAGGCCGCTGCACTATTGCTAATGATCAGAAATCTTCTGCTCGCGATCTCATAGAAGTAGAATATGAAAAAAACAAGATTATCCCCGAGGAATTCATAGAAAATGCAAAGAAAATGCAGAGCCGCCGATAACCCTCTGCGAATAGCTGTTACACTCGGGGATCCTGCCGGTGTAGGCCCTGAAGTCGTTCTCCGCGCCCTGGCGAATATGCCTTCCGGATCAGATTTTTTTCCTGTTATTATCGGTCGTGCCGGCATTATAAAGCATCACTATCCCTCATATTTCCCGATGCTGGTGCCTTTTTCCGGAGAAGAACGATCGCCCGGTGCCGGACGTATTTTTATTGATGACATTTCATTCGATGCGCCTGTTCCGGAACCAGGGATTGGATCGATTGATACTGCACGGGAATCTCTCGTCTATATTGATAGATCGGTGGAGTTATGGAAACAGGGGCTGGTCGATGCCGTTGTCACCGGTCCGGTAAACAAGGGGCTTATTGAGAAAAGCGGCGTTCCTTTTATGGGGCATACTGAGTATTACGCAGATAAAATCGGCGGCAATCCCTATATGATGATGTTCTCCTCTGAATACCGCGTTCTGCTTGTGACAACGCATATTGCCGTCAATGAGCTCTGGTCCTTCGTTACAGAGGATTCAATCTACAGAACAATTATGACCGGATCTTCAGCTCTTTCACGGATTGACGGAAGAAAGCCCTCTATAGCTGTGTGCGGATATGATCCCCATTGCGGCGACCATGGTGCGATTGGAACCTTCGATGATGTGGTGACAGCCAAGGCTGTTGATAAAGCCCGAAGAGAAGGTGTTGATGTCTGCGGGCCTCTTTCTGCTGATACCCTGTTTATGCCTTCAAAATGGAGGAACTATTCCCTTGTCATAGCGCAATACCATGATCAGGGACTTATTCCTTTCAAAATTATGGCATTCGAGTCAGGTGTGAATGTGACGCTCGGACTTGATCTTGTGAGGACCTCCGTGGATCACGGAACAGCCTTTGATATCGCCGGGAAGGGGACCGCTTCTCATGAGAGCATGAGCGAGGCTGTTAGACTTGCTGTCCGGCTTGTTTCACTCAATGTTTAGCCGGATGATCGCCTCTGCAAGTGATTTCAGCATCGATTGTTCGTCTGTCCCCTGTCCGCTGACGAAAATAGCCTTTTTTAGCTCGCCGTTGCTCATCTTCCGCACCAGCGCTCGGATCTCTCCTGGCCGGATTGTAACAACAAGAGTTTCATCGGGAGCAAGGGTGTATGCCTCTGTATCAGGGGTATAACCGTAGATCAGAATGTCGAGATCCCGGCGTGTTTCCCCTGCTGCTGAAAGCTCGGCCTTGAGGGCTTCAGCTGAAATCTTCAGCCCGTTTACAGATGAAACCGTCTGTGGGTAGGCCGCTGATTGAATCAAAAAAAGGAAGAGTATGTATAGGGAAAATATGTTGATCTGTCTCATAGTGGAACGTAAAGTAGGTCAACGGAATCAGCCGGTACTATAAAGGTAAAGAACTTTTCTCGGAAAGGTCCAAATGGAAAATACTCTCATTATTCGCTCAGTCTCAGTCTTTATCGCAATATGGGGAATTGCCACGGTTTTTTTGTGGTTCCGTCCGAAAATAGAGTTTTTCTGGAAACTGGTTGCAACAATGATTTTTCTTTTCTATCTCTGGTTCTTTCATGATGAGATTGCCCGAAATATGGCATCGTTCCGAGCGGACTGGTATATTGCAACGATAGCTTTTTTCAAAGAGTTGCTTGTTCTATCATTTGTGTTTCTTTTTTTCCTGTGGCCAGTGGTGCTATTTGTCGTTTTTTATAAATCAGATGATATGGGTGCAGAGTCTCTGCTCAAGCTCCTCTGCGTTATTACTATCGTTCTCTGGATTATTTTTGCCGCCTATGTTTTCTATGATAAGAAAATCGACGCATTCCTTTATGAAAAGCTCAAAACTCTTATCCCTTTTACTCATAAGTAGTGTCGCAGCTGCGTCTGTAGTTTTCAGTCCCTGCTGCTGTGAAGCGAGGGAGAACTCATCAATTCTGTATGACAAGGCTGCAGCTATGGCCAAGGCCGGCGATGTGGCCGGGGCAGTGCCGCTTTTTATGCACGTTACCGAGCTGTCGCCGGAGTTCGTTCTCGGCCACTACGGACTCGGAAAAGCATATCTTCTTTCCGGCGGGAAAACAGAGGATTCTGTCAAAGAGCTGAAGAAGGCTATTCTGTGTGATAGGAAATTCGCCAAGGCCTATTTTTACCTGGGTATGGCGTATATGATGCAGAAGGAGTATTATCTTGCCATTGATTCTTTTCGTAATGCCTATCTTGCAGACAGGAGCTTTGTTGAATCTCTTTACAATATCGGCGCCATCTATGATCTGACGGGGCATCGGTTCAAATCTCAAAAATACTTTCATGAGTATTTTTCAGCTATAAGAGGGGGGGATGAACCTTTCTGATGATCTGGAATTTGCACTTTTCGAAATGTTAAGAACAGGAAATACGGAGATTATCTTTCTTTGATTTCTTTAATGTTAGAACCGGGTTTAATTCCCCGCCGCCTAAGGCGGTGAATTTCATTCGTATGATTTCAACTATGGGTATCTGAATTATTTCAGTCTATAAACAAAAACAGCCATCATTGATGACTGTTTTTGTTTTGTGAGAAAAAGCTTATTCCGCTACTGTTTCAATTGAAGTTTTCGGAGGAATGACGTCTACATAAACTGAAAGTATAACAGTGTCGGAAACATTGCCGACATTATCAACTGCTTTAGCTTCGATGTAGTGGTCGCCGTTTGTTGTGAAGAGGATTTCCTTGTCATAAGGAACAAAATCTCCCTTACCGTCAACGCGTACCATTACAAGTTTAACGCCTGATTCTTTGTCAGTTGCTGTAATGGTGTATTTAAAGTCTTTAGAAACAATATTTTTTCCTGCAAAAGGAGTGATCTGTTTGTCGGCTGTGATCGCAACTGTAGGAGCGGTATTATCGACGAAAAGCTGAAGGGATTCCTTCTCTACTACAGATTCTTTTCCCGTTTCATCACGGAGTTTGATACGGAATTTGGAAGATTTGTTCCCGACATTGTCGAAAGCAGCTGTAGAGAATGTGATATCTCCATCTGTATAGATTGAAAATGCGGTAGCATAATCAATAAAATCTTTTCCGTTAAGGGAGTATGTGATTTTGTTGACCCCGGAAAGAGAATCTACTGCTGCTATGTTGAATGTAAACTGTTTAGAAACATAGAGTTTGCCGTTTGCAGCGAAGATAGGAAATTTAGGGCTTACTGTAACTTCCGGAGCAGTATTGTCTACGAAAACGGAGAATGATTTGACTTCTTCTCTGTTGCCGATCTTGTCAACGCCATAGTAGGAAACAGTATGCTTTCCTTCCGTAGCGATTGCAAATTCTTTGTCATATGTTGTTTCAGCACCATCGTCAATTTTATAGACAATTTTATCTGCAAGAAAGTTTTCGCGGCTTTTAAGACGGAAGAACGTTTTAGAGTTCACATAGGTGTTGGCACCGTCAAAAAACTGTTTAGCTTTCTCAGCGTTTGACCCTGCAGGAGTTGCTGGTTTGTCAGCTGTGGCAGTCTGAGTTGCGTCTGCTGGTTTTGCAGCTGCATCAGCTGGTTTTGCAGTCGCGTCTGTTGTTGCAGCTGCATCAGCTGGTTTTGCAGTCGCGTCTGTTGTTGCAGCTGCATCAGCTGGTTTTGCAGTCGCGTCTGTTGTTGCAGCTGCATCAGCT
>Ga0364874_10913_pt2 | contig 9848 bp, 5 predicted proteins | sample ExccelAu500001D4_2_FD_206922 | JGI IMG/M metagenome (GOLD analysis project Ga0364874, IMG submission 206922) | Enriched cells from Trout Bog Lake Hypolimnion, Wisconsin, USA - BchlTB.Aug07.5000.01.D4 | ecosystem: Environmental > Aquatic > Freshwater > Lake > Hypolimnion/Profundal zone | place: USA... | reverse complement strand
CGTGCAACCATGTGCCTTGCAACAGTACTTGAGTTTGTCTCGTTAAATTGAGGTGCGAGTTCCTTAGCTATCCGTTCACTTAATCCGTCACGCAAGCAAACCGTTAAGTCTTCGGCTGCGCCATTCCATGTCGCAGCAGTTTCAATGACATGTTTTTCATACTCATTGATGAGTCTGACTAGTCTGAAATATACAGTCGGTGCCGTTTCCTCGATGCGCCGGAAGTGCGCATCTCCTTCAAGAAAACTTTCAAGTGTCTGCTGATGTAACTGACTCACCAAGGATTCGAACCTTTGGGAGGCCTGCTTTGGAGCAAGGCGAGCCCTTGACTTCCGCTGAACATTGCCTTCGTAAAACTCTGGAGGCCCTGAAAGCATCGGCAGATATGGTTGGCTGGCGAAAAAGTCAATTGCTTCTCCTGCAGCAATACGAATTTCGTTTATCTCGACAATGTAGTGGTCGGCATCATGCAAAAGAATTGAAAAGTCGATGTCCAGTATTGGAAGATTCCAACTCTTCACCTCTGCTTCTTTTGAACGAGCGTGAGCTAATAGTGAGTTTCTGTCGATTTCTGGAGTTACGAAAACCCAGTACTTTAATTTTGTTGAACCCAAGCGTTTCGCCAACTCGACTTGATTTGTCTTGAGCTTTACGATGTCAGTTGTTATCTTGTCACGTTGCGCTGCATAGAGCTCTGGTCGGGTGTAGTTCTTCTCTGGGCAATAGCATTGAAATCCGTAGCCAGTCTTGAGAGTAAATCCCTCTAGACCAAAGTCACCAGGCGAAGCAGGTATTTGTTGATACCCATCACTTGCAAACTTCCTTTTGAAGACTTGTTGGCAAAGTGCCTCCCAGCTCTTGCCATCGAACGTTCCAATGCTTGTTGTTGACATGCTCTAGTACCTTGCGACCATCAATCCACCAAGGCCTTCAGTAGTGCATCCCTTGCATCTTGGTAAAACTCAATATCCAACTTGGTCGCCATGTCGTCCGACAGGTCAAACAGTTGCTTGCGGCATGCCACGGGCAGCAGCAATGACTTGGCGCCTTTCTCAATTGCCAACTCTGCGAGAGTCACCGCGTTGTGCACTGGCTCGATGGTGCCGCCTAGGGTAACTTCGCCGACCACAACCAGGCCGCCACGCACTGACTTGCGCAGCAGCGCACTGGCCAGCCCGATGAGCGACGCGACGCCGGTTTTGGCGCCCGTCTTAGCCGCATCAAAACCACGTATCTGCACTGAAAACTCATGAGCTCGCGGGTCACGGTCACCCACCAACTGGGTGGCACGCGCATAAAGGTTCTGCTCAGCGCAGCGAATGGACTCCCGAAATGGCGCCGGAACGGGGTTGTTCAGCACGCGTACGCCGCTGCCAGGCCCCTCAGTCACCTCAATGCGGAACAGACCAGGATGCTCTTCCTGCCCACCTGGACTGAGCGCCCATATCTGGCCGCATTCCAGCGGTTCGTCACCAATGCCACTCTGACTTTGCAACTCAGGGGTGGAAACAAACTTCTCCACGCCCTCGGTACCAATCGTGTAGCTGAAGTGGGTGTTGCGAAACTCGGCTGCGCCGATGCGTTTTTGCTGCTCTTTCACGCGGCGGCGTACTTCCAAAGCCAGGCGCACCGCCCATTCGAGGTCCTCATCACTAACCTGGGCACTCTCATCCGGGTAAATCAACTTGAGCAACCCGCTAACGGTCTTGTTGACGCCATTCAAGTCCCGTCCTGACAGGGCGCCACCCCAGAACACCCTGCCCTGCAATGTTGCCACCCGACTCTGTCCCCGCAGTTGGGTGAAACACTCCGACAAGAAATCGCTAACCAAGCCGAAATGGTTGGTGAACATGCTCGGATTGAGCTTGGGTACATCCCATCCCGGCAGGAAGCAGTGGATGCGGTCCATGAAGGCCGTGTCATCACGCATTTCTGGAGGCAATGGGCCAAACAGGTGGCCAACGCGCTGCTGGTGTTCTACATCCACCTCGAAGTTACCGACCAGCACGATGGAGCCGTCCGCACGAATGCTCTCTTTGCCACGGGAGAATTCTCCCGATTCCATATAGCCCTTCATGATGTTCACGCCGTCCTTTTGGTCAAAGGACACACCAGACACCTCATCGAAGCAGACCACGTCGTACTGGCACACTAGGCCGCGCTGTCCACTGGCGTTGTTGACAAACATGCGTGCCACACTGGCCTTGCCACCGGAAATCAGGTGGGCATAGGGTGAGACCTGCTGGAACAAGTGCGACTTGCCGGTGCCACGGGGGCCCAGTTCCACCAAGTTGTAATTGCGTTCAACGAAGGGAACCATGCGCAACAGCAGGGCATCTTTGGCGCGTTCACTCAAATCCGCAGGTTCGAAACCCACGCTGCGCAGCAGCACATCGCGCCATTCGGCTGTGCTGAAGCTGGCACGACCCTTCGCCAGCACATCCAGCACTTCGCGCTTGGAGAGTTGAATGGCGCGCAGAGCATCGACACCGAATGGTCGCCCACCTTTTTCCTGGGCAATGGAGGCGTCATAACCCAAAGTGACTTCAGCATAAAAGCCGCCAGTCAGCATGCGTTCATGCTCTTTCACCAATTCCGGGGTGATGCGCACATCTTTTAAGCGCAGGCTGGGCAGTGAAACGACATACGAGTCCGAACTGGCGTCCAATCGGGCGGTGATGTTGTCAATGATTTTGACTGAGCCATGCTCACGGGCACGGGCTTTGAACAGTTCTTCCTCACCCGCCTTGACCGTGCGCGAACCCAGCTGCTTTTGCACGATTTCCAAACCTTCCTGGATTTCGGTCTCATCGGTGGTGGCACAGTAACGGCCCAGTAAAAACTCCACAACGTACGTCGGCACCGGAAACTGGCGGCTGAAAGTCCGCACCAAGTCCTTGCGCACGACGTAACCTTCAAAAGCGGCGGTGGCCTTGCGGTCTAGGTCATCTAATTCCATTGCTTATCCTTATTCCCCGACCGTGGTCGGTTTCTTTTGCACCACCATGCCCGCGGCATCAAGCACCACCACGAAGGCCGCAGTGCCTTCGTTGGCATCATCTTCCACTGCCAGTGAGGCTTTCCCACTATCAAGCGCCCTGACATTGGCCACCAATGTCGAATCCGCCAGGGCGGCTTTGGTGCGAATGTCAACACGCAGTCCGGCAACGGCTGGTGATACCTCCACCTTGCAGCGCAAGCCAGTCCAAGTGACCTTGGTGATGTCAACCTTGACCGTGCTGGCTGCGCCACCCGCAACAACCAGTTCCAAAACCGGCACCAAGCACTCCTGCAAGGACAGTCCACCGTGGCTATAAACCTCACCAGCAATGAAGTTGGAGATGCCGGGGGCGAATGCAATCTGCACATCCTTGCACCAGTCCCAGCCAAAAGTCAGCGGGGTGCCATGCGACGAGTCTTTCAGCACGGCACAGCGGCCCCAGCGTGTTTCCGCTTCAAACATGGGTAGCTCTGATTTTGGCAAGCACCCCGGCACTAACAACCAGCCATGGTCGGTGACGATGCGAAAACGTGTCCATCCAGCTTCATTCAGCTCTGTCAGGCGTTCCACAATCTGGTCCAACTGGGTCTGCATGTCGCGCGCCAGGCGCAGACCGTGCGCATGACCGTAGTGGTCAAGGTCGCCGCACTCCACCCATGCTTTGCCACTGGGGTCGCCGTTCTCGTGCTTATCCAGCACCTGAAAACCGTGGTCAGTCAGCAGCTTGCGGAAATTATGGGTGGACAGTGATTTACCGTCTGCAGCCACACTGGGCTGAAAGTCTTCATCTGACTTTTTGCCAGACACCCACTGCGCCACAGGCGATGCCCAGGCTTTGCCGGAAGCTGTCACGGACGGCATGCTGGTCCACATGGCACTGGTCGCGACCTTGCCCAACCCAGCCAGTCGTTCATTTAATTGCATGGCCACGTCATAACGCAAACCATCGACAAACATGGTGCAAAGCCCGTCAAGCGGCGCATCTGCAGCATGAGCACCCTTGGCACCAGCAGCGGTGTTCAACCCGCCTTCGGCCTTCACCAATTCCTGTAGACGATTCGCCGAATCTTCCAGCCAGGGTACGTAAATCGCACGCAAGGCCGAACCAATGGCATCGGTGTCCGCCTTGCTGCTGACAGCTGCCAGGGCATGCATGGCGGCCTGGTCAACCTTCCAACCAGACTCTTGATAGTTGGCAGCGAGTTGCGCCAGAATGGCGGCGGCAGGCGTTTGCTTTGAAAGTGTTGCCAGCTCAGCCAGATGTTGCAGGCCCTGCACCAGCGGTGCACAGCCCATCTTTGACCAAAGCCAATCGCGTCGGCTACCATGTTCTTTGTCGGCATCAAGCACTTTTGCACGCGCCTGTTCTGTCGACATCGAAGCGCACGCACTCAGGGCATAACGCAGCGCGGCTTCGCCATCTTCATTGGCGCGGGGGTAGCCCGCCAGCTGGTCTGGCGTATCAAACAGGCCTTTGGGGGGCGGCGGCTGCAACTTCGCAAGCAAGTCGGCAATCGACTTGAAGCTGGTGAAGGACTCGCTGTACAGCTCCCACACATTGGCCCAGGGGCCTTGGTGCTCAGCCAGCTTTTCGGCGGCGGTCAGGGCGCCATCGGTCTCAGGGTTGAAGCCAAAATCTTTGACACAGCGGCTCGTGAAAATGGTCCAACGTGCGCCCGCCCATTTGGATTGAGTCGCCGCAGGGTCGTTTAACCAAGCCAGTACATCGCGTGTTGGGTTCGGTGCCAGCAATGCATCTAGCCAAGCCGCGTTGATTTGCTTGCCTTGCAAATCTTCGACATGCCGGTCGAGCAGCATGCCCGCAGCTAAGACACGTTTCAACGCCTCTTGAGTTGCGCTATCCTGGGCCACGTCAAGTCCGAGCCCGCCCTTTTTTGCAGTCAGAAATGCATTGACCGTCCAGTCCTTACCATTAACTTGGCTCCAGAACACACCACGGTACTGAAGCTCAGCAAGAGGTTGCAACTCGCGTGGGCAGGTTTCAATGGCGCGAAGGTCCGCGCGACTGGTACCTGGCAAGTACAGAATCGGCACAGTGCCACCGGGTAACTGGGTACCTAACTTGCCTGCAACGGCACACTTCAACCAGATGCTCGGGCCTTCACGCTCTTCGGGGGCATAGTCGCCAAGCACAAACAGCTCTGGCAACTGCTTAGCCAATTGCGGAACTGCACTTTCCCAAATACGGTCAGCGTCGGTCCAAAGAATAGCTGCGGGTGGAACCATCAGGGAACGATTGACCTTGGCGGCAGCGCGAATTGCCTCAGTAAAGTTGGTAAGTAAGTTCATGGTGCAGCCTCGAGCAAACCCATTTCAAAAAGGAATCTCGACGGCTCTTTGCGCCATCCGTTGTACCTCTCACCGTAACTCAACGTCAAAGTCTCGATAGTTCGAGTAATAGCAACGAAGCAGTTCCTGCGCTCCTCCTGCATCTCCCTGCTGTCGTCCCCTGACTTTTTGCTCTGGAATGAAGGCAACTGGTCCTCAGACATTCCAACTAGGTAAACGTGCAGGAACTCGAGCCCTTTTGAGCTATGAATGGTCAAGCATCGAACAGAGTTCGAGGGTGCCTCCGGTGTCTTGTTGGCAAGAGCCAATTCTTGAAGGAATTGCCCTAGCGACAGCGAGTAGGCATCGTCCCCACCACCAATTTCTCGAATGATGCCTCGCCAAACCGCCCGTTCCGTTGTGTATTCAGCGAATTGCTCATCTGCACTGTCTTGACTCAGACTTTCAACGGAATCGAAATAGGTCAACGCTGACTGTACGAACTCGGCATACATTCCATGGACCAGAGCACGGACAGCCGCCTGAAGTTCCTTGGCTACAGCTGGACTGTCCGTGACCAGCGCGCCAAGGGCCTCAAGCTGGTCACCATTGAGTTGGGCAGAGAAGCCGGCGAGGTCTTCCTCACTGGAGTCTTGCTCGACACAGTCGGACAATGACTTTGTCACTATCGCTGCCAAATCGTCGTCTGAACGCACCAGAGCCAGCTTCAAGGCTGACGTCACAAATCGCAGCGGAGCACTTTCAAACTGAGCCTTGCGCCGCTGAACATGGCTTGGTACCGACAGTGTACTAAGCGCTGTATGAACCCGCTCCAGAAGCTTTGTTGAACGAGCCAAAACGACGACGTCAACCGGTCGTACGCCACCTTTCAAACGTGCGGCAACCTGCTCAGCAATGCCCTCGGCCTCTTGTTGGTCATCGCTAAACGACAGCAACTCAATTGGGTCCTCGCCAGAGTCAGGCTTCATTGACAGCAACGGCTTCTTGTCGGAAGACCGCTCGCCGTTGTGAACGATAAGCGCATTTGCCAGCGTTACGACCTCTGGGGGGCACCTGTAGTTCTCTGGTAACTGGATTGTGGTCAAGTCGTAATGAGTAGCCAACTCCTTGACCCGCGTCGGGCTAGCACCATTCCATTGATAGATGACCTGGTCATCATCACCGACGATGAAGACATTGGCGTTCTTGTCGGGTGCGAGGGCACGAAGCACCCGATATTGCGCCACATTGGTATCTTGGAACTCGTCCACGCAAACGTATCGATAGACCGTTCGAAGCTGCTTGCTGATACGCGGTCGCTCTAGGAGCAACTCTTCACAGAAATACAAAATGGCTCCATAGTCGAGACAGTTTTGCTGCTTCAACAGTGCCTTGTAGCGCCCGAAGAGAACTTGAAGCTGTTTACCAGTTTCCGGGTCCTTCAACATTTCTGGAACCTTGGCGTCGGGCGTGACGTTCCGAAGGAGAAAGTCGACAGCCGTCAGTGCCTTCTCGGCGGACACGAACTTTGTGAGTTCATCGGGGTTGTCAACCAAAATTGACTTAACCAGACCAACACGCTCGTTCTCCTCAAGGATTTCAAAATCAGGGCTCAATCCAAAGTGACTACCGTGCTGTCGCAGGATGTCGGTGGCAAACGAATGAAAGGTCGTGAGCAGGACCCGGTCCTTTGCGTGGGGTACCAGCGTGAGAAGTCGCTCTCGCATCTCTGCTGCCGCCTTCCTCGTAAAGGTCAGACAAAGAATTCGAAAGGACTCATCTTCACTCTCTTGAATAAGGCGCCCAACGCGAGCGGTCAAGGTTGCAGTTTTGCCTGAACCCGGTCCAGCCAAGACAAGAAGTGGGCCCATGCCCCACTCCGCTGCAGCCCGTTGGTTTGGATTTAGTCGTTCAAACAGGTCCATCACTTACCCTCGGCTAGAGCCATAACAGTCGACAAGCAGTCGACGATTTCAACAGGAACGGAGCCACCACCGCGCGTGACCATTGCAGCAATAACGGCATGCGCAGCTGCTGGCTTTCCGTTGTTTGGGAGACACTGGTATAGCTGCCCAGGGTATGCATCGTTGGTATTTTCAACTGATATGTACCGGGGACGGTTCTGTGGGCTTGCGTGGTCCTCGTAGATATCAACGAACCCCTTACGACACAAGAACGGCTCGATGGGTTCATTGTTGGGCAGCAAGGTGAGGTGTGACTTTTCCGGACGATTTCCCAAGGACTCACGCGCCTTCTTAACATTTTTCGCGCCAGCTGCATCTCCGTCAGAAAAGACGTGCCATTGAATCCCAAGCGCATCTGCAGCCACGATGAACATGGATAAATCGCTCTGGGCGTAGTCAACAATGCGAACCGCAGACTGTTCCAACTCGATACCGAGAGTTCTGGCGGCTCCTCCAAGGATGATTACATCCGTTTCGCCTTCCACTAAAATCCAAACCCTTGCAAAGAAAAGTTCACCTCTAGTTCTCCGAACGAAGTAGTCGAATTTTTGAAGCTGGCGTTCATCAAGCAGACCGGTCGATATTGCACCAACCTGAACATTTCCATCCTTTTTGTATAGGCGTCGAATCGAGTGGACATCAACTTCGGACAGCAGGTCACCGGAGTGTGTAGCAACCAGCTTTTGGCCATCAATGTTGCGAATGGTCTTCCAAAGCGCTCTGACAGCATTTGGATGGAGATGAGCTTCCGGCTCCTCCAAGGCAACGATAGGTTTGGACTCCTTCGCCCCCTGCCTCCTCGCCAGTTCCGACTTCAAAAATGCATCAAAGAGCATCAGCACGGTGAGGCTCTGTGTTCCCTCTCCATGCCGCCCTATCGGCAACCTTGCACCAGTAGATGACGCGATGCTGACCTGGGTGCGATTAAGCATGTCGAATACACGTGCTGGTACTGCGTCAACACTGACAACATCTTCACCTCCGAGGGCCACCAACTCTTGCACCTTTGCCAAGTGTTCGCGCACGCCCTTGAATGTGCCGTGCGCCTCAATAATTTGGGCGTTAATTTCTTCCAATTGCTTTTCAATGGCTGTCTTCTTCTGCTCATCGATTTGCGAGTTCTTGACGAAGGGAGCCCAGAACTGGGATGTGCGCGAGAACTCTTTACCAGCATCACGCAAAGCCGATAGGTAGAACAATGGTCGCAACTGCTGAAGGCTGGACAGCCGGCTCCTGTTCTTCATGGGTAGCGCGCTGCCGATAGCATCTAGGAACTCAAACGTAGTCTCGATTTCCTGGGTGACTTTGGAGTATTCGGCACTGACCCGCAGCTGAACGCGGCTTCGGTCATCAGGCCGTATCAAAGCAATGACACCACCGTCGCCGCCCAACCGCTGCTCCACCTCGTCAGACCACTCTCCCGCAGTGGCCTCCTCAAAGGTTAGCGTGATGACAATTGGAGGGGCGGTTGTGGGGTCTGCTGCTCTACTGTCAAAGTGGAGGTCAAACTCTTCAAACGGCGCGGTACGGCCTGACGACCGCAGCGTATACAAGCACGCGCGCAACGCGTGGAGAACTGTTGTCTTGCCGCAATTGTTTTCGCCAACGAGTACGGTTGTCGGTCCCAGGGCAAGCTCAAGTGACTTGATGCCGCGGTAGTTCTCAATTTTCAGTTTGCTCAACAGCATCACGCATGTCCCTTAGCTGCCAGCTTCTCCGCCACCGTCAGATGGTGGTCATTAATCCGGTCGCCCCCGAACACTTTGAACCACGGCGCGGACTCAACATCCTTGCCCCGGTCTTTGTCCCAGGTGATGTTGAGCTTAGGCTTCTTGTTGTGGCGCAGCACTTCAGCGGTCATAAACGAGCGAATATTCATGCGCACGCCATCGTTCAGGTCAGGATTCCAGCCAATAGCTTGCTCGGCCAAAGGTTTCCAGCGAACAAAGATGTCGTACGGAGCGTCGCCTTCCAGAATGGCTTGCAGACGGGCTTTAAGGTTTTGCGCGGCTGACAGGCGCAGCGGCGCGCCATCAGCGCCGCTGGCCACGCCGGCCTCTTGGGTGCGAATCCAGTCGCCCAGGTAGGTGTGGATGAGACGCTCCAAGTTTTTGGCATCGAGCTTGTGGGCGTTGACCAGCGCGCCAAAGCCGTCTTTTTGACCGTCCCACACATGCCAGATGAAGGGGCGATGCTGGAAGCGCTTGGCGTGCTGTTCAAAAAAGCTGTCACGCAGCCACACCGCCAGCCCCTTGCCCGCGTTGTCGGCTTGGGCCAGCAGCTTGTTGAGCACGCTGGGAGTCCAACTTCCGGGGGTCACAGTTTCCCACGCGTCAATCAGCAGGGCCAGCAGGCGTTCGTGGGCAGGCTGCTCGCCGCGCACAGCTTGCAGGCAGACGATTCCGTCGTCGTCTACATGGCGGGCCAGCAGCTTGCTGCGGCCTATCCAGTAGTGGGCCTCCTCTGAGAGTTCCATGTTGGCATCGGTCTCGGCCGGCCAGACATGGCCCAGCAGTCGGGCGACTGCCACTTGCAGCGGGTCGGTGGCGGGTTGCGGGTGGCCGTGGAACAGCCACTGGGTCGGGTCGTCGGAA
>Ga0364874_11013_pt1 | contig 9898 bp, 8 predicted proteins | sample ExccelAu500001D4_2_FD_206922 | JGI IMG/M metagenome (GOLD analysis project Ga0364874, IMG submission 206922) | Enriched cells from Trout Bog Lake Hypolimnion, Wisconsin, USA - BchlTB.Aug07.5000.01.D4 | ecosystem: Environmental > Aquatic > Freshwater > Lake > Hypolimnion/Profundal zone | place: USA... | reverse complement strand
TCCATCGTAAAGGCAATTTCGTTTTCCTCGACGGTCACGCGATGGCTTTGGTCAACGATGATCCCGAAGTGGTTGCGAACCATCAGGCATCGACGGATGACTACATCCAGCTAAGACGAGGTTGGAGAACGTCCAGTCCAATGGGATTAACGAAATATTCGCAGCGTAGAGAGGAAGGATTCATGATGTGCAAAAAACTAAGGAAACTTCCCAAGATGTGTTACCCAAAACAACGCTTGATAGTTCGCATTTTTTGACATCCAATCCGTTCTCATGCGGAGCATTCCCTCTCTATTACCACCCGATCCCGGCAAGCCCTCGCAGCTTCTTCGGCTTCCCGAGAAGCTTTTTTACATGAATTACATGCCAGTGCAGACGGACATAAACGCGCATCACCACCAGAACCTCGAAATGGCCATCCTGGTGGGTGGAAGAGGGGTGCAGCGGACCACTTCCGGGGAGGCGGACTGCGAAGCGGGGCATGTTTACCTGATTCCGCCGGGAGTGTGGCATGCCTATGCGCGGTGCAAGAACCTGGAGCTCTACAATTGCCACCTCTCTCAACCGCTCTTGGATGGTCCGCTGGCATGGGCCACTGAAGACCCATCGATGCGGATGTTTCTCAAGCCGGACCCTTGGCATGGCAGTTCGTGCGTCTTGACTTGGAAACTGCCAAAACAGGCGGTGCCGCAACTTCGCACGCTGCTGTCGGAACTCCTTCTGTGCTACCAAAAAAGCGGCGGCGCGCGCCGGGGAAAGCTTGTCGGGCGACTTCTGCTGCTTTTGGACTTTGTCGCACACCATGGACGCCCCACGCATAATCCAAACACAACACCCGTCCATTCAGCGGTGCGCCGCGCTGCGCAACAGTTTCAGTCGGATCCAGCCCGCGCGTGGTCTTTGCCGGAACTGGCCGACGAACTGCGGATCAATCCCAGTTATCTCGTTCGCATCTTCCGTCAGGCCACCGGATGTGCCCCAATGAAATTTCTGGCAAAGGAGCGCGCCCACAAGGCAGCCCAGCTTTTACTGACTTCGGAATTGCCGGTCAGCGAGATTGGTGCGCGGGTCGGCTGGGACGAACCCAAGCAGTTTGCGCGTTCCTTTCACCAGCATTTCGGCGAAAGCGCCACGCAGTTTCGCCAGCGGCTAAGACAGCTTTAGCGCCAAACGCCGCGAGCGCCAGATGAAGAAGATGGCGGGATAGACAATCAACTCCATCAGAGTGGACGTGACCACACCGCCGATCATCGGGGTGGCGATGCGCTTCATCACGTCCGCACCCGCGCCGTGACTCCACAGGATCGGCACCAGCCCGGCGATGATCACGGCGGCGGTCATTGCTTTGGGCCGGACGCGCTTCACCGCTCCGTGGTAGATGGCATCGCGCAAATCGACTGCCGATTTGAGTCTCCCGGATTTTCGCCAGTCGTCGTAGGCGAGGTCGAGGTAGAGCAACATCACGACGCCCGTCTCGGCGTCGAGGCCCGCCAATGCGATGATACCGATCCATACTGCCACGCTAAGGTTGTAGCCAAACAGGTATAGCATCCAGAACGCGCCCACGAGCGAGAACGGCACGGCGAGCAGGACGATGGCTGTCTTCACTGCTGATTTTGTGTTCAGATAGATGATAAGAATGATGAGCAGCAGAGTGATCGGGATGACAACCATGAGCCGCTGCTTTGCCCGTTGCATGTATTCATACTGACCGCTCCAAAAAATATTGTAACCGCTGGGGAGCTTCAGCATGCCGTTGTCCTTCGCCTCCTGAACCGCGTGCTGCGCCATCTGGACATAAGTGCCGATGTCGATGTCCTTCACGTCCACGTAAATCCAGGCGTTCGGCACGGCGGCTTCGCTCTTGATTCCCATCGGCGCGCGAACGGTCTTAATGGTGGCGAGTTGACCCAGCGGGATTTGCGCACCTTGCTTGGTCGGCACGATGATTTCCCGCAGCGCTTCGAGGTTCTCGCGGTAATCGCGGTCGTATCGCAGATTGACGGTGTAGCGCTCCAACCCTTCCACGGTGGTTGTCAGAGGCATCCCGCCCAAGGCCACTTCCAGCACGTCTTGCACATCGGCAACGGAGAGCCCGTAGCGCGCAATCTGATCCCGGTTGATGTTGAACTCAATATAGTTGCCGCCCATGACGCGCTCGGCAAAAACGCTCGCCGTGCCGGGAACCTTGCGGATGATCGTCTCGATCTGCTCGGCGATCCGCTCCAACTCGACGAGATTCGGCCCGGCGACCTTGATTCCCACAGGTGTCTTGATCCCCGTGGCAAGCATGTCGATGCGGGTTCTGATGGGCATCGTCCAAGCGTTGTTGAGGCCGGGAATTTGAATCGCAGCGTTCATCGCGGAAGTTAGTTCCTCTGGCGTACGATGCCGATGAGCGATCACTTTTCCGTCGGCGTTCTTAATGTCCACCGCTGGCCATTCCTTCTCGTCCTTGAGCATGATGGTGGTCTCCAACATGTCAAACGGTGCGGGATCGGTCGCGGTTTCGGCCCGTCCCGCCTTTCCAAAGACCTGTTGCACCTCGGGGAACGTCTTGATGATCTTGTCAGTCTGCTGAAGGATCTCACGCGCCTTGGTGGGCGAGATGCCGGGGAACGTGGTCGGCATGTAGAGCAGGTCGCCTTCGTAGAGCGGCGGCATGAACTCGGAGCCGAGATTCTGGAACGGGAATGCTCTTCCTGCTGTCGCTGCAAGCGCCTTCAGATTCCCTTCGGGTAGATGATTCACCACGAGTGCGTTCCACGGAAAAAACACCCACGCCACGATCAATACAGCCGTGGCAATAACAGTCTTGCGCCAGCGGATCACCCAATCGATGACGGGATGGTAGAGCCAAATGAGCAGCCGGTTAATCGGGTTCTTTTCTTCGGGGATCATTTTGCCCCGAATGAAATAGCCCATGAGAATCGGCGCGAGCGTGATGGAAAGCAGTGCTGCCGCCGCCATCGAGTAGGTCTTGGTGAATGCAAGTGGTTTGAAGAGGTGCCCCTCCTGCGCCTGCAACGCGAAGACCGGCACGAACGAAATCGTGATGACCAGCAAGGAATAGAAGAGCGTCGGACCCACTTCCACGCTGGCGTCGCGGATGATCTCCCAATGCGGCTTCTTCCCGCCATCGCGCTCGATATGCTTGTGCGCATTCTCGATCATGATGATGACGGCATCCACCATCGCGCCGATGGCGATCGCAATGCCGCCCAGTGACATGATGTTGGAACTGAGTCCCTGACTATACATGACGATAAACGACATCAGCACGGCCACCGGAAGAATGATGATCGCCACCAGCGCGCTGCGGAAGTGGAGCAGGAAGAGAATACAGACCAGCGCCACCACGATGCTTTCCTCCACGAGTTTCTCTTCCAGCGTCTTCACAGCGCGGTCAATCAGCGCGGTGCGGTCGTATGCCACGGAATAGGTGACATCTGGCGGCAGCCCTTTCATCGCCTCGTCCAACCGCTTCTTTACATCGTTGATGACCTCCCGGGCATTGGCCCCATAACGCACCACCACGATGCCACCCACGGTTTCTCCCTCGCCGTTCAACTCCGCAATTCCTCGCCGCATGTCCGGCCCGAGTTGGATATTCGCGACGTCTCCCAGCAGGATCGGCGTGCCGCTCGAGCCGACACCGACCGCGACTTTTTGCAGGTCCTCAATCTTCTCAATGTAACCCCGCACCCGCAGGATGAACTCTTTCTCGGCCATCTCGATGGAGCGCCCGCCCACCTCGCCGTTGCTGCGCTCGATGGCCCGGCTTACGTCGGAGATCGGAATATTGTAGGCGCGCAATTTTGTCGGATCGACCGTGACTTGATATTGTTTGACGAACCCACCGATGGAAGCTACTTCGGCGACGCCTTCGACCGAGTTCAGTTGATACTTGAGATACCAGTCTTGATACGAGCGCAACTCGGCCAGGCTGCGCTCTTTCGAGTTGAGCGAATACATGAACGCCCAGCCAACGCCCGTGGCATCAGGACCTAGCGTGGGAGTCACGTTCTTTGGCAAACGCGAGGAGAGCGAACTGAGATACTCCAAAACCCGGCTGCGCGCCCAGTAAGGATCGGTGCCGTCGGCAAAAATCACATAGACAAACGAGAAGCCGTAGAACGAATAGCCGCGCACCACCTTGGCTTGCGGCACGGAGAGCATTTTGGTTGTGATCGGATACGTCACCTGATCCTGCACAATCTGCGGAGCCTGCCCCGGCCATTCGGTGTAGATAATGACCTGGGTGTCCGAGAGGTCGGGAATCGCGTCGAGCGGAATGTTCCGCAGGGCGTAGATGCCGCCCAAGACCAGCGCCAGCGTCGCAAGCAGGACGAGGAACTTGTTCTTGAGCGAGAGATCAATGATGGAGCGGAGCATGGGGAAGACCTAGTGATTGTGCTGCTCGGGCTTGAGAACAGGCGACGGAGAGGGCGCGGGCTTTATGGAGCTTTTGGGCACCAACTTCATGCCGCAGATGGGACAGTCTCCTGGATGATCATACACCTTGGGGTGCTCTGGCATGGGGCAGGCGTATCCCTCGCCGGCTTTTGCGGACTTCGATTGCGCCGGGGCCGGTACGGGGGCTGAGGACTCTGGCTCTGCCGGGATCAAAGTCATGCCGCAAATCGGGCATTTCCCGGAGTGATCATAGTTAATAGTACTATGCTCCGGCATGGGGCAAACGAACCGGGGCGGCTCCGCAGCGGTCGTCGTGGCAGGCATCGGAGACTCCTCCGTCTTCACCGCAGGTTGCTCCGGGGCAGGCGTGGCCTCGGTCTTGCCCGGTTCCGTCATCTTCTGGATGGCCTCTTTGAGTTGGCTCTCGGAATCGAGCATGAACTGGCCCGATGTGACGACCCTCTCTCCTTCTTTCAGCCCTCGAATGACTTGGTAAGTATTCCCCTCCCCGCGCGCCCTGATCGTCACCGCGCGAGGCTCGAACTTGCCTCCCTCCAGCGCCACAAAAACCGTGTTCTTCTCGCCGCTGCGCAAGATCGCGGAATCCGCCACGAGCAGCGCGGATTTTTCCACATTCGCCTTCAACTCGACCTTTGCAAACATTCCTGGTTTCAGGAACAAGCCGGGATTGTGGAACTCCATGCGAACTTTCGCCGTCCGCGTTTTCTCATCGAGCGTTGGATAGAGATACGTCACGCGCCCTTGGAATTTGCGATCAGGCAAATATGTCAACGTGACTTCTGCTTCCTGCCCGAGTTTCACATACGGCAGGTCCTGCTCGTAGATCTGGGATTGCACCCAAACGAGCGAAAGATCGGCGAGGCGGTAAAGCTTCATTCCGGCGTCCACCATCTGCCCTTGCACCGCCATTTTTTCCACCACGATCCCGCTGCGGGGCGCGGTAATACGCAGTGTTTTCTTGATTTCATGCGTCTTTTCGAGCGCTGCGATCTGGTCTGCTGAAACGTCGAAGTTTTTGAGCTTCCTCAGCGCGCTGGTCTTTAGGTTTGCGGAACCGACGCCCGCTCCCAGCGCAATGAGATATTCGTTTTGGGCCGTCACGAGGTCCGGCGAATAAATCTCAAACAGCGGCTCACCTTGCTTGACCTGCTGGCCGGTGGAATCGACAAACAGCTTCTCGATCCAACCCTTGGTTTTCACCGTCACATCCGTCAGAGCCGTTTCGTCGTAATCGACGATGCCGACCGTTTGGATCGTCTTCCGCAAGGAACCCCGTGTGACTTCCGCCGTGCGGATGCCCATGTTTTGAACCGTTACGGGGTCGATGGAAATTAGAGAGGATTCCGCAGTTGCGGCCTCGTCTTCATAAACGGGTACCATGTCCATCCCCATGCTGTCTTTACCGGGTTGCTGGCTGATCTCGCCAGCCATCATGGTGGATTTGTAAAACTTGACCTTCCGTTCACCGGAGGCAACAGGCGTGGCACTTGCCGCCTGCTTGCGCACGGGTTCGAGGTGCATTCCGCAGATGGGGCAGTCGCCGGGATGATCCTGGATAATCTGCGGGTGCATCCCGCACGTATAGAGTGTCTTGGATGCCGACTTGGACTCTCCCGGCTTGGAGCACGAGACCATTCCCAGCGGAACGAACGCCATCAGGAGGATGAGAAGAGTTGTCCGCAGATTGCGCAGATTTTCGCAGATTTTAAGAGGAGCAATGCATCGGGAGGTTGAGTCAACGTGCCGATTCCCTTCCGGTAATCTGCGCGAATCTGCGAAATCTGCGGATTTCCCCTTCTTCTTCTGTGGATTGAGATTCATTTCGACTTGTCTTTCTTGTCCGGTGATTCGCGGAGATAACTTGATACGCCGACGATGGCTTCCAGTTCAGCGATGGCGACTTGATGCTCCACCAGTTGGTTTAGCCCGGCGGACTCGATGTCTTGCAGGGTGCGCCGAGCGGTGATGAGTTCCAAAAAACTGCTCTTGTCCGTTTCGTAACCTGCGCGCGTGGATTCCACCGACATCTTGGCCGTCGGAGAAATCTGGTCGTGAAACAGGCGGTAGTTCGCCGCGAACGTCTCGATTTTTTTGAGCTGATCCCGCACGAGCCCGGATGCATCCGTTCGCGCCGCCTCGTATTCATGCTGTGCGCTCGCCAGGCTGTCCTCTGCTTCGGCAACCCCGGCGGAATACTTCTTGCCGTTCGCCCACGGAATGCTGAAGACAATCCCCGTGTCGTATTCCCGGATATTACCAAGACCGTTATACTGGCGGGCCTTGATCTGAAATGCCGGATCGGGAATCCATTGGCGATGGGCCAACTGAAGCCGGGCCTTCTCGGCTTCGATCTTGCGCCAACCCATCAGCACTTCGGGGCGGCACTGCAATGCCAGCGCTTCCGCCTTTTGGGCTGCCAGAGGAGAGGCCGCGAACATCAGCGGTTCCGGCGTGGCCACGGGGCTGCGAGCCGGGCAATTGCGGAGAACATTGAGTTGCGTCTGTTGATCGGAAATGTCGTGCTCAATCATCGCCTTGCCCTCGGACAAACGCGCCAATTCCGTTTCCGCAAGCAGCACGTCGGATTGCGTCGCCGTGCCGACCTCATACTTCTTGCGGCTGATCTCGGCCACCTGCTTGAGCAATTCCCGGTTGCGCTGGTTGATCTCCAGTTGCCCGTAGGCTCCCGCGAGCCGGAAGTAGGCCCCTTGTATCCGCGTCACGACATCAAGCTGAACACGCCGCAGTTCTTGGTAAGAGGCAAGCGCTTCCGCCAGCGAGGCCCGCTCCCGGCTGAGGTTTTTGCCGGAAATGGGGATCGTCTGCGAAACCATCCACTCCACATCCGAGACTTTGACGGGATTGAGCGTTCCCATCCGCTGCAATTCCACGCCAGCCATCAAATCGTCCCACGCTTTTGCCTGGGGCACCCGCTGTTTCGTCATTTCCCAACGGGCGCGGGCGGCTTTCAACGATTGGTTTTCGCGCAACGCCGTTCGCAGAACTTCGTCTTTGGAGAGCGGTTCTGCCGCCGGAAGCGCCCGGCTCAGCGTGAAAGTTCCGATGGCTAGAAACAGCAGTCGTCTCATACACAAATGTCCTCTGAATCCTGTGGCGTTGGCTGGTTACGGCAGATTGGCGGCCAATACGAGGAACTAGGACGGTTATTTCTTGGGCGTCGGAGAAGCTTTGACAGGAACCAGATTCATCCCGCACTTTGGGCATTTTCCCGGTTTATCCGAAACCACTTCCGGGTGCATCGGACAGGTGTATTTTTGAGCGGCCACGGACGCCGCTGGAGTGGGTTTGGCTTCAGTGCCTCCTTGGGCCAAGGCAGGAAGAACCGTGAACACGAAGGCTGCGGCGAGGGTGGGGATGATGGTTTTCATAGGTTTTTCCTTGAATGTGATTTTGACAGCAGGCGTTATTGCCGCCTACAGGTAAAACACCGCACATCGCTCAAACCCTTTTGAAATCGGGAAATTTTTCAGCCGGCGCATTTTTCCCAAAAATCCAACTCTGGTTGATATTTTCCAAGGGTTTGGCAAGTTGGTGGTGTTTTATAGGGTAAGCGGGCTTTCCCGCGTGGACGGAGACGAAAAATGAATACTGACAAAAATCTAAAACAGCTTCTATCGACGTGGGAGGTCGATGTTCCGATTCCGCGCCGGTTTCAGGCGGACGTGTGGGCGAAGATTGCAGCCCAAGAGAGTTGCAGTCGTTCGCTTTGGGATCGACTTCGCGACGCGGTTTCGTTCGATTTTTACCGGCCCCAATTCGCGGCGGCCGTCGTGACGCTGGGGCTGATGCTTGGCATCGGCGCTGGCTATGTGAACGCTCAAAACTCGAACGCGATGGTCGGTCGCCAGTTGGAAGCGCGATATATGCAAACCATCAATCCGCTCGCACACGCGGGCCATTCCTCATGAAGCGAGCCGCACTTGTTCTTTTGATTACCCTGGCTGTGGCTGTTGCCGGTTATTTCGTGTTTTACGAAATGGCGACCCGGCCCACGAGATGCATGATGGCCCACCAGGATTGTGGCATGGCATGGCTGCGCAACGAATATCACCTCACGGATGCGCAATTCGATAAGGTGATGAAGATGCACGACGACTACCGCCCGACTTGCGAGCGGATGTGCCAGCGCATCGCCGTCGCGAACGAAAAGCTGAACGCCCTAATCGCATCCAGTCACACCGTGACGCCTGAAATTGACGCGACTCTTAAAGAATGGGCGACGCTCCAGAACGAATGCCGGATGGCTATGCTCGCGCACGTCTATGCCGTCAGCGCCGAAATGAACCCCGAGGACGGGCAACGCTACGTCAAGATGGCCACCGCCCAGATCGTCACGCCGGGAATGGCTCACGCAAACTTGTTGGCGCACTAGGCATCGCTTGAAACTTCCAATGGATGCCGACTCCGACGATGCCTGCTTTATGCTCCGTTTGCAGAACGGAGAAGATACGGCGTTGAACGAGATCATGACCCGGTGGCAAACCCCGCTGCTGCGGTTCATCTACCGGTATGTCGGCAATCAGGAGGAGTCGCTCGATCTCGCGCAGGAGACTTTCGTTCGTGTTTATCAGAACCGGCACGGGTACCGGCACAGCGCGAAATTCTCAAGCTGGCTCTTCACCATCGCCAGCAACCTCTGCCGCAATCACCTCCGCTGGGAGCACCGGCATCCGACAATCCCTCTCACGCACAGCGAGGACGGCGACGGTTCCCACGGACCCGGCGAGACGATTGCCAGTCCCAATGAAAGCCCGTCCGATGCCGCAGAGCGCAACGACACGGCCCGCCATGTGAAAGAGAGCATTCAAAGCCTGCCGCACGACCTCAAGACCGTGGTGCTGCTCTTTGAATACGAGGATCTTTCTTACGTGGAGATCGCGGGGGTTCTCCATTGCAGCCCCAAAGCGGTGGAGACACGGCTTTACCGGGCTCGAAAGATTCTCCAGGAAAAACTGGCGCGGTTCGGGCCGATTTGAAGATCCGTGCGCTGAATGCAAAGCAGCAGCAGCAAATGCGAGCCCTCCACCCTTGACGGGGAACGGAACCGGGAATACATAAGGCTCTTTCCCTATGAATAATCAGATCAAGTTCCTGCTCCAAGAGGCCGATATTCCCCAGACGTGGTACAACATTGTTGCCGACCTGAAGAACGCTCCGGCACCGGTTTTGCACCCGGGCACTCATCAACCAATCGGGCCCGCCGATCTCGCGCCACTTTTCCCCAATGCCATCATCGCGCAGGAGGTTTCGACGGAACGCAACATCCAGATTCCGGAGCCGGTTCGCGAAATTTACAAGCAATGGAGGCCCTCGCCGCTGTTCCGCGCGCGGCGGCTTGAAAAGGCTCTCGATACTCCCGCGCGAATTTATTACAAATACGAGGGCGTCAGCCCGGCGGGATCGCACAAACCCAATTCCGCCATCGCACAGGCTTATTACA
>Ga0364874_11011_pt1 | contig 9913 bp, 2 predicted proteins | sample ExccelAu500001D4_2_FD_206922 | JGI IMG/M metagenome (GOLD analysis project Ga0364874, IMG submission 206922) | Enriched cells from Trout Bog Lake Hypolimnion, Wisconsin, USA - BchlTB.Aug07.5000.01.D4 | ecosystem: Environmental > Aquatic > Freshwater > Lake > Hypolimnion/Profundal zone | place: USA... | reverse complement strand
TGGTGAGCGCTATTTTCGATCTTCACAGGGAGAACAAAGAGATAACGCCTTCGAGGCTTATAAATCATTTCTCCGAAAGCGCTGAAGCGGCTGCCTTGATCACTGAGGCTGTCGGCGTATCGGAGATAATAGGCGATGATAAGGAGAAAGCGTTAAGTGACTGTATCGCCAGGATCAAGAAGGATAATCTGAAGGACCGCATGACGATGATCCAGGATGCTATAAGGGCGGCGCATAGCCAGAAGGACGATGATAAGGTGAAGGAATTGGTCGCGGAATATAACGAACTCGTAAAGGTACGCAAGGCCTAAAATGCTTAAAAAGAAGATAATGAAGAATGCGGATAACGCCGCGCTGGAAGTCCAAAGCAAGAAGAAGAGGGTCAAGGGCCTCACCGAGCTTATCGCCCTTGGTAAAGAGAAGGGGCACCTGACATTCGAGGAGGTCAATAATATACTTCCTGTGGATATCGTGTCGTCGGAAGAGATAGACGAGATACTGGGCATACTCGGCGACGAGAATATCAAGCTTATCGACAGCGAGGAAGATCTGATAAAGGAAGGCACAGAAGAAGAGCGCGCGGAAGAGAAGAAAGAGGAAGCGGAGAAGGAAGAGGTGGTGAAGCTGGCCCATATTGATGATCCTGTGAAGATGTACCTGCGGCAGATGGGGCAGATAGCGTTATTGACTAGAAAAGAAGAGCTTGAGATAGCCGAACGCATAAAAGAGGCCGAGTATAAGTTCAGGGACGCGGTCCTGGCTGTAAGGATCTCTAAGTATAAAGCGATAGAGGTGGCAGAAAAGATACTGGCCGGCGAAGTGAGCGAGGAAGAGTTCGTGAACGTCGACCTGCGGTTCAAAGGCAATAAACTCAGGAAGAAGCTCGTGCGCCTTATAAGCGGCCTTCAGAAGGCGAGAAGCAAAGAAGGCATAGCCGCGCTCATAAAAGAGATGAATCTCGGGATGAATGTGGTCGCTGAGATGGTCAAGAAGATCGAGGAGTATCTTGAGGAGTATGCCAGGGTAGAGACGAAGCTCTATGGCGCGCGGAAGAGGAAGGATAAGGAAGAGGTAAATAGCCTTTCCAAGCGCAAGAGAAAGATCGAGAATGAATTTGGCGAACCTGTAAGCGCGGTTAAAGAGCATGTGAAGCTTATCAGGGCCGCCGAAGCAAAGTTCAATAAAGCCAAGAAGGAGCTTGTAGCCGCTAATTTGAGGCTTGTCGTCAGCATAGCTAAAAAATATACCAATAGAGGGCTATCCTTCCTTGACCTTATCCAGGAAGGGAATATAGGCCTAATGAAAGCGGTCGATAAGTTCGAGTATAAGCGAGGGTATAAGTTTTCCACATATGCTACCTGGTGGATCAGGCAGGCCATTACGCGGTCGATAGCGGACCAGTCGCGCACGATCCGAATACCGGTCCATATGACCGAGACTATAAATAAGCTCATAAAGGTCTCGAGGACGCTTGTCCAGCAGAACGGTAAAGAGCCGACCCCTGAAGAGATAGCTCATAAGATGCGCATGCCTGTAGATAAGGTCAGGGGAATACTGAAGATAGCGCAGGAGCCTATTAGTCTGCAGACGCCTATAGGCGATGAGGGAGATACCCATTTCGGCGATTTCATTGAGGATAAGCGCGCCGTATCGCCCGCTAATGCTACGGCCTATTCTATGCTGAGAGAACAGATGGACGATGTCCTGGGAACGCTTACTGAGCGTGAGAAGAAAGTCCTGCGCTTGCGTTTCGGCATAGGGGATGGTTATCCCAGGACCCTGGAAGAAGTAGGGGCCGTATTCAAAGTCACGCGTGAGCGCGTAAGGCAGATAGAAGCGAAGGCATTGAGAAAACTGAGGCATCCTACCAGGTCAAGGAAGCTTAAGAACTTTCTCGCTATGGGAATAGGGGAATGAGCAAGCCTATTCTCCGGAATAAAAAAATAAAAAAAATACTTGACAAGAATTGGATTGTAATGTATACTCTTGTCTGTAGTAAAGAAGGCAGCAGAATATCGTGACCGCATGGTAGAGAAGCTTTCGCCTTGCGGTTTTTTTTATACGGAAACTTTGCTGTTGAACCTTTACTATAATTTAGTTGAAAGGAGGTATTTACAAGTGCCAAAAGGAAAAGTAAAATGGTTCAATGATGCAAAGGGCTACGGCTTTATTACTCCTGAAGAGGGTAAAGATGTTTTCGTTCACCACAGCGCAATTCAGGGTGAAGGATTCAAGACATTAAAAGAAGGCCAGGAAGTTCAGTTTGACATCACGCAGGGTCCCAAAGGGGAACAGGCGACAAATGTTGTCAAGTTGTAACATTGATGCATAGTACCCCGCCCATTCTTAAATGTGTTTACACTTTGAAGAATGGGCGGGGTTTTTTAACAATCACACCTTTCAAAACCGGGTTTTGAATATACGAGGAGACTACCATGCCAAAGAAGAACACCAGAAAGACGAGACGTCTTGTGGCTCGAAGATTGAAGCGCAGGAGAATACGCAAGTAGTTCAAGGATAGGTCAATACCGCAATATCGAACATCCGCACGTAATTGCCTGCCCGCCTGAATGGGTACACCAGCTGGCAGGCGGGCGATCTTGCCCATTTTTTTATGCGGGGCGAGAGCCACGATCTTAATTCAAATTACTCCAAAATAACCGTTAGACCCGTCATTGTCTACCCGCATGCATGGGTGCCATAGCTGGCAGGCGGGCGAGGAAGCTGCTGCATGCCTGTAGTCTGACGAAGCAATCTCTCGAAGGTAATTTCCTCATAAATGTTAACAATCAAAAAGGTAGAAGGAAATCCATTGTATATTGTATAATATATGTTATACTTATAATATACATTAAGAGAACCAAAGGAAAGTTAAGGATGAAATACGAAACTCAAAAAAGAAACAAAACTCAAAATGAAAAAAATAAATCCGATGCTTATGAGTCTAGTGATAGTGGTGATGAGTGCAGCATGCGCTTACTCATTACCGCAGGATCCTACAACTTCAAATGGGAATGTATCTGTTACTACTTCAGGCTCCACGATGACCATAACCGCAACTGATAAGTCTATCATTAACTTTTCTTCATTCAATATAGCGCAGAATGAGACAGTGAACTTTATCCAGCCGAATTCCTCATCATCTGTCATGGCTAGAGTGACAGGTAGTGAAGCGTCTGTAATAGCCGGTAACTTATCGGCTAATGGCATACTCTTTCTTATTAACCCTAATGGTATAAACTTTACTCCTACAGCCAATGTCAATGTTAACTCTCTAGTAGCCTCTACTCTCAACATCTCAGATAACAACTTCATAAACGGTAACTACGAGCTAGTCCGAAACGACAATTCAAAATACGCCCAAGTATTAAATGAGGGAACGATACAGGGTACTAACATAGCACTCATAGGCTCAGCTGTAGAGAATAGGGGTATCATCACAGCTACAGCGGGTACCATAACACTTGCATCAGGGGATAAGACGGTCGTGACATTCGATATGAGAGGTTACATCAATGTGCTAGTAACTGAGGAAACAAGCGGCAAGGTAATAGATAAAGATGGCAATACTATTAAAGACGCTATCAGGAACTCAGGCACATTACAAGCCCACCAGGTATTCATGACAGCTAAGACTGCCCAGGATATCTTTGAGAACGCTGTCAATAATACGGGCATCATTAGAGGGACCAGAATAGTGAATGAAGGGGGTATCATTAGGATAGTAGCTCAAGGCTCTAATGTTAAGCTATCCGGCACCATTACCTCAGAGGGCGCTATAAGCATAGATTCAGATTCTAAGGTAACGATAAACGCTACCATGAGCGCGGATAACATATCGATAGGTAAAGACTCACTACCTACCCTTATAAGCTTAATAGGAGATAACTTATTAAATATAGCGGCCTTATCCCATGATATAGAGATATACAAGACCGGTCCTTCCTTATATATATCCAGCATGGCTACTACAGGGAATCTTGTAACAATACTAGGTGATGGCTTAAACGTAAGCTATCTTAAGGACGCAAAGGTAACATTAAAGACGGATGGGCTCATAGATACTGATCCCGCTGTAATAGTATCGGCTCCTACACTAACCTTAATAGCGAACCAGTTCGGCACTACTACCGATCCATTAAGGGTGAACGCTAAAGATCTCAATATCCAGAAGACTACAGGGGATATAGATATAGTAAGTTCCACAGGACTTGGTACAAGCATACTTATATGTGGACCCCCTGATATCGGCTTCGGCTATATTCTCTATAATCATGATACTAATCTCTCATTAACCGCAAGTCATATCAACCTCATAGGGACTGATCCTATTACTCTCTATGGGAATATCACATTCTCCAGCCTGTATTGTACTATACCCGGTAAAGTCATATACTTCGAAGCAGGGCATACTTATACCATCCTGGGTGACTTTAATATTGAGGGGACAGCTACTAACCTCATACATCTATTATCCAGCCAGAAGGGTAGCTCGTGGTATATAGACCCTAAGATAGAGTCTAAAGTAAGCCTGAAGTATATATATGTCGATGATTCGAATAACATAGCACCGTATCTCATGCCTATGACAGATTCTGTAAAGACTGCGAGCAACATTAATTGGGACCTTAATCTCTACTTTAAAGCTACGGCAGGGAACTATACGTGGGAACTATTAGGTAACTGGTATACCGATGTAGGCGCTACTATACATGCCGCGGCACTGCCTACTTATGGTGATACGGTAGCCTACGCTACGGGAGAGTCGGGAACGGTTATAATAGCAGCCTCTACCTGGCTAAGCGTAACCAGTTGCTCCCTTGCTTTGACGAATAACGGAACACTAGCGAATGGCACGTTTACAGGCGTTGTCACTAATCAGAATGGCGGTTCTGTCCAAGGTAATATTTATAATACGTTAACCATGATATTTAACGGATCAAGCTGGAACGGTAGCACAGTAAATGGTAATGTCATATTTAACGGTACAAGCGGTAACTTCGGTACGATAAACGGCAATGCCACATTCAATTCGTCCTATTATGGCGCGGCGCCCTCGGGAGGCGTGTTTACAATAAGCGCCAACTACTGGGATGGTTCGGTAAGCGGAACAGTATATTGCTCAAATGGCACTACCCCGGTTACAAACTATGTATTTACTAATTCTACTTATAATGGCGGCACCATAAACGGTAATGCTACGTTTAACAATACAAGTGCCAACTACAGCACAATAAATGGCAACGCGACATTCAATACTACTGCTTACGGTTCAGCGCCCTCCGGAGGAGTATTTACGATAAGCTCTGGCCATTGGCAAGGCGCAGTGAACGGCACGGTATACTGTTCAGACGGCACTACTCCGGTTACAAGTTATGTATTTACAAATTCAACTTTTATATGCTCCATGGACAGCACTATCAACGGTAACGTCACATTTAATAATACAAGCAATTTCTCTGATGGAACTATAAACGGAAATGTTACATTTAATAGCACAAGCTACATTAGTAGCGGCACGATCAACGGTAACGCAACATTCAACACTACCTATTACGGCACAGCTCCTACAGGCGGGGTATTCACGATAAGCTCCAACAATTGGGGTGGTACAATAAAAGGCACTGTATACTGTTCAAATGGAACCACTCCTGTTATAAGCTATGTGTTTACCAATTCTGCCTACAATTCCGGCACCATCAACGGCAATGCCACATTTAATACCAACTATTACGGTACAGCTCCATCCGGTGGGGTATTTACGATAAGCTCCCATGGTTGGAGCGGTGCAGTAAACGGAATAGTGTATTGTTCAGACGGCGTTACACCGGTTACAAGCTTTGTTTTTTCAAACTCAACTTACCTATACTCAACCATCAATTGTAATGTTACATTTAACAATACAAGTTACAGCAACAGCGGCATTATAAATGGTAATGTTGCATTTAACAATACAAGTTACAGCAACAATTGCACTATAAATGGCAATGTTACATTTAATGATACAAGCTATAGCAATGCCATTATTATAAATGGCAACGCCACATTTAATACCGCATATTACGGCGCAGCGCCATCCGGCGGGATATTTACTATAAGCCAAAACTACTGGAGCTGTACAGTAAGCGGCACGGTATACTGTTCAAATGGTACCACGCCTGTTACAAGTTATATATTTACTGGCACAACCCATTCCTATGGCACCATAAACGGCAATGTTACATTTAATAATGCGAGCTATAACGCAGGCATCATAAACGGCAATGTTACATTTAATAATACAAGTTACTGCGCCGGTACCATCAACGGCAACGCAATATTAAACACAACCTATTACAACGCTACGGCTCCATCAGGAGGGGCATTTACTATAAGCACAAACGGCTGGTCCGGTACAATAAACGGCACTGTATACTGTTCGGATGGCGTTACTCCAGTTACAAGCTATGTATTTACCAATTCTGCCTATAATGGTGGTACCATCAACGGCAACGCCACATTCAACACCACCTATTACGGCACAGCGCCGTCAGCAGGGGTATTTACAATCAGTGCGAACGGATGGGGTGGTACGGTCAACGGTACGGTATACTGTGCGGATGGCGTTACACCTGTTACAAGTTATATATTTACTAATTCGACTTGCAATTACGGCACAATAAACGGCACCGCCACATTCAATACCACCTATTACAATGCTACAGCGCCATCAGGAGGGGTATTTACTATTAGCTACCATGGTTGGATTGGTATGGTAAATGGAACTGTATACTGCTCAGATGGTGTTACTCCTGTTACAAGCTATATATTTAATAACTCAACTTTGATGAACTTCGGAACTATCACTGGCAATGTTATATTTAACAATTCGAGTTATAGCAGAGCCAGCACTATAAATGGCAATGTTACATTTAATAATACAAGCCACCTATTAGCCAGCAGCACTATAAACGGAAACGTTACATTTAACAACTCAAGTTACAATTCCGGCACCATAAATGGCAATGTTACATTGAATAATACGAGCTGTAACATTGGCACAATAAACGGCAACGCCACGTTCAATAATACAAGTTATGGGATCAGTTTTTCCACGGGCACTGTTACAGGGACCAAGACCGTCAATGGGCCATTCGTTGTCAATGACGGCGAATTGTGGAGCGGAAATGACAGCTCATGGTTAGGCACCCGCACATGGACATTCAATGGCGTCAGCCACAACGCCGGCACCATAAACGGCAACGCCACATTTAATAACACAAGCTACGATCAAAGTACCATAAATGGCAATGCTACATTTAACGGCACAAGCTACTTAAGCTATGGCACCATAAACGGCAATGTTACATTTAACAATACAAGCTACTTGACCTATGGCACCATAAATGGTAACGCCACATTTAAAACTACTTATTATGGTTCAGCACCATCTGCCGGTGTATTTACGATAAGCACAAATTTCTGGGGTAGCGTAGTAAACGGTACAGTGTATTGTTCAGACGGTATTACACCAGTTACAAGCTATATATTTAATAATTCGACTTACAACAACGGCACCATAAATGGAAATGTTACATTTAATAATACAAGCTACCTTGGCGGCACCATAAACGGCAACGCCACATTTAATACCACATATTACGGCGCGGCGCCAACCGCTGGAGTGTTTACGCTAAGCTCTCGTAACTGGATGGGCACAGTAAACGGCACCGTATACTGTTCGAACGGCACTACGCCTGTTACAAGCTATATTTTTAGCTCAACTTGGCTAACAAGCGGTACTCTAAGCGGCAACGTTACGTTTAATGGCACAGGTATGAATGGCTACGGCACCATAAATGGCAATGTCACATTCAACAATACAAGCTGCAACTACGACTACGCCACTATAATCGGAAATGTTACATTTAATAATACAAGCTATAATAAGGGTACCATATACGGCAATGCCACATTCAATACCACCTATTATGGCGCAGCGCCATCCGGAGGGATATTTACGATAAGTTCCAACTACTGGAAAGGCACGGTGTATGGTATTGTATATTGCTCGGATGGCACTACGCCGGTCACAAGCTATGTGTTTACCAATGCGACTTACCTAAGCGGCAACATTAGCGGCAATGTTACGTTCAATAATACAAGCTATAACTATGGTGGCGCAATAATAGGCAATGCCACATTCAATACTACCTATTATGGCGCAGCGCCATCCGCAGGGGTATTTACGATAAGTTCCAATGTCTGGTGCGGCATGATAACCGGTACTGTATATTGCTCGGATGGCACTACGCCTGTGACAAGCTATGTATTTAACAACGCGGCTTACAACAGTAGTTACAACGCCATAAACGGCAATGTTACATTTAATAATACAAGCTATAATAATGGTGATATAAACGGCAATGTGACATTTAACGGCACAAGCTACTTAAGCTATGGCACCATAAACGGCACCGCCACATTTAATACCACCTATTACGGCACAGCGCCATCCGGGGGGGTATTTACGATAAACCAAAACTCTTGGAATGGCACTGTAAATGGCAAAGTATACTGTTCAGATGGCACTACGCCCGTTACAAGCTATGTATTCACCGGTTCGGCTTACTTAGCCGGTGGAACCATAAATGGCAGTGCCACATTCAATACTGCTTATTACGGCACAGCGCCATCCGGAAGGGTGTTTACTATAAGCCAAAACTCATGGAATGGTACAGTAAACGGTACAGTATACTGTTCAAACGGTAGCACACCGGTTACAAATTATATATTTAATAATTCGGCTTACAACAATGGCACTATAAATGGAAATGTTACATTTAATAATACAAGCTACTCTGGCGGCACTATAAACGGCAACGCCACATTCAATACTACCTATTATGGCACAGCGCCATCCGCGGGAGTGTTTACGATAAGCTCTAACAACTGGATGGGCACAGTGAACGGCACGGTATACTGTTCAGACGGCACTACACCGGTTACAAGCTATATATTTAATAATTCGGTTTACCTGGTCTTCGGAACAATCAACGGCAATGTTATATTTGATGGTGCAAGTTATAGCCTCTATGGCACCATAAACGGCAACGCCACATTCAATACCACCCATTATGGCACAGCGCCGTCCGGTGGTATATTTACGATAAGCCAAAACTACTGGGACTGCACAGTGAGCGGCATAGCGTATTGTTCAGATGGCACTACGCCTATTACGAGCTATGTATTCACTAATACAGAAATTTTGGACACCGGCACCATTAACGGCAATGTTACGTTTAATAATACGAGCTTCCTGGGCTCTGGCACTATTAACGGCAACGCCACATTCAATACCACCCATTATGGTACAGCGCCATCCGGAGGGGTATTTACGATAAGCCAAAACTACTGGAACGGCACAGTGAACGGCACGGTATATTGTTCAAACGGCACTACGCCTGTTACAAGTTATGTATTTACCAATTCAGCTTACTTAAATGGGGGCACTATTAACGGCAATGCCACATTTAATACCACTCATTACGGTACAGCGCCATCCGGAGGGGTATTTACGATAAGCCAAAACTTTTGGTACGGTACAGTAACTGGTACTGTATACTGTTTAAATGGCACTACGCCTGTTACAGGCTATGTATTTAACAATTCGACGTATGCTACTGGCACTCTAACAGGTAATGTCACATTCAACAATACAAGCTATATAAGCGGGATCTTATATGTAAGCGGTGACTATATTAACTCTTCTGCAGGTTCTCTTATATTAAGCACCCTGGTGTTAAACGGCACATCTTCCCAGCATATTACTACAAATGGCCATTCCTTATATAACCTGACCATAAGCAATGCCGCGGGCGTTACATTGAATGACAGCCTTACCATCACTAACACACTGACGCTCACAAGCGGT
>Ga0364874_10493_pt2 | contig 9923 bp, 10 predicted proteins | sample ExccelAu500001D4_2_FD_206922 | JGI IMG/M metagenome (GOLD analysis project Ga0364874, IMG submission 206922) | Enriched cells from Trout Bog Lake Hypolimnion, Wisconsin, USA - BchlTB.Aug07.5000.01.D4 | ecosystem: Environmental > Aquatic > Freshwater > Lake > Hypolimnion/Profundal zone | place: USA... | reverse complement strand
GAGGTCATTTCGGTGGTGACATCGTTGTTTCTCTCCGAGGCTGATGCCTTGAGGCTGTGGTGGTGGTGCGCTCCGCTCTCTTGGTGTCCTTGGTGCCTTGGTGGTGGAAAATCAGCCTCTTGGGTAAAGCCGTGGTCTGAAAGACTCGCCATCCATACATGTTGCGAACAGAGCTAAGATAAGGCCATGAAAACCGTCGCGTCCGTGATCCGCAAATGGGGGAAAGCCTACGACCAGAGGGTGGTGGTCCGGCTGGTCATCTTCGCCATCGCCCTGGCGCTGGCGGGCATGGCCGGGCGCCTGGCCGTGCTGCTGCCTTATCTCAGGGACGGCCTGACCGAGCTTTCCGGGGCGCACCAGTTGGCGCTGGCCACTTATGTGGCGGGGGATATCGGCGGCAAGGTCAAGGCGCGCTACGATCTGCTGAACACCCTGGCCGAGGGCTTTCCCCAGGATCTCCTCGATGATCCGGCTCGGCTGCAGGTCTGGCTGAAGGATCGCCAGACCGTCAATCCGATCTTTTCCAACGGATTGATCGTGGTCTCCCGCGACGGCCGGGGCATCGCCGAATTCCCGGTGATCGCCGGCCGGCTTGCCCTGGATTATGCGGGCCGCGACTGGCTGGTCGACGCCATCCGGGACGGACAGCCGGTGGCCGGCAAGCCCTCCCAGGGCCGCGCCAGCAACGACCCCATCATGGTCATGGCGGCGCCGATCCTGGGACAGGAGGGCCGCGCCGTGGCGGTTCTGGCCGGAGTGACGGCCCTGAATGCCCCGGGTTTCCTCGATCTGCTGCAAGGCACCAGGATCGGGAAAACCGGAGGCTTCCTGCTGATTTCACCCAGGGACGACCTTTTCATCGCCGCCACCGACCGGGCCAAGACCCTGCGGCCCCTGCCCCCGCCGGGGGTGAATCCCCTGCACGACCGCGCCATGGCGGGCTACCGGGGTACCGGCATCACCACCAATCTGGTGGGGGTCGAGGAATTGTCGGCCATGGTGTCGGTGCCCGGCACCGACTGGTTCCTGGTGGCGCGGGTTCCCACCAGCGAAGCCTTCGCCCTGGTCGACCGCATCCGGGTCTTCGTCATCCGCAACAGCATCTTCCTCGGCGGGTTCGCCGTGTTGGTCTGTCTGGTGGTGCTGCCGCGCTTCCTGCGGTCGCTGACCGTGGTGTCGCGGCAGATTCATCGCATGGCGGCGGGTGAGATCCCGCTGCAGCCGGTTCCGGTGCTGCGCCGCGACGAGGTCGGGGAACTGGCCACCGGCTTCAATGTCCTGCTGGCCCGCCTCGACGAAATGACCGCCCGCAAGGAGGCCGAGGAGCGCCTGCGCATGGCCGACAAGGAGCGGATGGAAACCTCGCTCCGGCAATGGATGGCCGACACCTCCCATGAATTGCGCACCCCGATCGCGGTGCTGCGGGCTCAGATCGAAGCGGTCCAGGACGGTGTCCATGTGGTGGATGGAACCACCCTGGATGTGCTGCATCGCGAGACCATGGGACTGTCGCGGCTGGTGGACGACCTCAACACGCTGGCCTTGTCCGATGTGGGGCGGCTGGATTGCCGCTTCGATCCCGTGGACCCCCTCGGCCTGCTCGACGATGGGATCGGCGCCATCACTAGCCGCTACGCCGCCGCCGGCCTGACCATCGCGTGGCGGGACCGTCCGGCGGTGCCGCCCGTGGTCTCCGGCGATTCCGAGCGTCTGCGGCAGGTGTTCTCCAATCTGCTGGAAAACACCTTGCGTTATACGGATCGGGGGGGATGCCTGCGGATCGGCTGCGTGTCCGGACCGCACGGCCTGACCCTGCATTTCGACGATACCGCCCCCGGGGTTCCGGCGGAAGCGCTGCCGCGCCTGTTCGAGCGCTTCTTCCGGGTCGAGACGTCGCGCAGCCGGGGGCGGGGCGGCGCCGGCATCGGCATGGCGCTGTGCCGGAGCATCGTCGAAGCCCATGGCGGCGGCATCACGGCAGCGAATTCACCGCTGGGGGGACTGCGCGTCACCCTGACCCTTCCCTGTTTGGTGCCTTGATCATGAACGTGGCAAAGCGGCGCATCCTGGTGGTCGAGGACGAACCGACCATCGCCGAAATCCTGGTGGACTATCTGCGGCATGCCGGGTTCACCCCCCGGCATCTGGACAATGGCCGCGACGCCCTGGAGGCGATCCGCGCCAATCCCCCCGATCTGGTGGTCCTCGACATCATGTTGCCCGGCCTGGACGGCATGACGGTGTGCCGGGAGGTCCGCAAATTCTCGGCGGTGCCGATCATCATGGTGACGGCGCGGGTCGAGGAGATCGACCGGTTGATGGGGCTCGGGGTCGGGGCCGACGACTATGTCTGCAAACCGTTCAGCCCGCGCGAGGTGGTGGCCCGCGTGACCACCGTGCTGCGCCGCATCGGCCACGGCGGCGACCCGATGATCCCGCCCCTGCTGGAGATCGACGACGACGCCCAGCGCATTTCCATCAGCGGGGAGCGGCTCGACCTGACGCCGACCGAGTTCCGGTTGCTGCGCCTGCTGTCGTCACGGCCGGGGCGCATCTATTCGCGGGCGCAGATCCTCGACCTCGCCTATATGGAGGATCAGGACGTGTCCGACCGCATCATCGACAGCCACATCAAGAACATCCGCAAGAAGATCGCGGCGGCCCTGCCGGGAGTCGATCTGATCCATTCGGTCTATGGGGTGGGATACCGGTTCGAGGTTTAACGCGTTTGGAAAATGGTATTACACTGGCCCCCTTCCCTGCCGGACGAGGATGCCGCGATGACCTTTTCGAGCGCCATTGATGACCGCTATTTCGAGGATTACGCCACCGGAGCGATTCATCGTTTCGGCACCATCGCGGTAGAGGAGGACGAGGTCATCGCCTTCGCCACCCGCTTCGATCCCCAGGATTTCCACACCAACCCGGAGGCGGCCAAGCGTACCCCCTTCGGCGGCCTGATCGCCAGCGGTTGGCATACCGCCGGCCTGATGATGCGGCTCTATGCCGACCATTACCTGACCAAGGTGGGGAGTCTGGCCTCGCCCGGCGTCGATGAATTGCGCTGGATCAAGCCGGTGCGCCCCGGCGACGCCTTGTCGGTGCGGGTGACCATCCTGGACGCGGTGCCGTCGCGCTCGAAACCCGATCGCGGCGTGGTCACCTCCTTCATCGAGGTTCTCAACCAGACCGAGGAGGTGGTCATGTCCATGCGGGTGGTCAATATGATCATGCGCCGGCCGGATCGCGCCGCATCGTGAGCGGTAGGGTGGGAAAATCCCCACTCTATTTTAGTTGATATTTTTCTAATATAATGTAACGTGACGGAGATGGACGGTTCAGCGGGAGGACGCGCGGATGGGCATGCGGGCCAATGGCGGTATTTCGGTGATTGTCGCCGAAAAGACTCCCCTGCTGCAATCCAGCCTGACCGGCCTGTTCGCCGAGGACCCACGCTTTTCCCGGATCCGCATGACCAGCGACGGCCGGAGCTTCGTCGAGGCGGTCGCGGTGGAGAGCTTCGACGTGGGGGTGATCGGCTGGGAGATGCCCAATCTCGACGGACGCGGCGTGCTTCAGGCCCTGCGCGACAAGATCGGCGCCCCCCGCATCGTGGTCTATACCGGCAACGCCAATCCCGACCTGCCGCGTCAGGCCATGACCCTGGGAGCGGCGGCATTCTGTTCCAAGAGCGAACCGCCCGCGCAATTGCTCGACGTCATCGGCACGGTGGCCGCCGGCCGCATGGCGTTTCCCTTCATCGATGTCGCCGGCCTGGCCAAGGACCCGCTGACAGAACTGACGTCGCGCGAGCGCGACATGCTGGCGACCCTGACCATCGGTTATACCAATCGGCAAATCGCCAGCCGGCTCGACATTTCCCTCAACACCGTCAAGTTCCACCTGAAGAATCTCTATGACAAGCTGGGCGTCGCCAGCCGCGCCCAGGCGGTGGTCTACTACCTGACGGAATACCATCCCCGATGACCGCCCCCACCACATCGCCCAGTGCTTTGTTACCATCGGTTACTGAAAAGCAACCGACGCGCAAGGCGGGGCGGGGTATAAGATCCCCATGGACACCAATGCTCATATCCTGGTGGTCGACGACGACCGTGAAATCCGCGATCTGCTGGCCCGCTTCCTGACCCGCCACGGACTGCGCGTGACCACCGCGCGCGACGGCGCCGAGATGATGGCGCTGCTCGACGAGAAGCGCATCGATCTGGTGGTGCTGGACCTGATGCTGCCGGGGGAGGACGGGTTGAGCCTGACCCGGCGTCTGCGCGAGACCCGCGCCGCCCTGCCCATCGTCATGCTGACCGCCATGGGCGAGGATACCGACCGGATCGTCGGGCTGGAGATGGGAGCCGACGATTACGTCGCCAAACCGTTCAATCCGCGCGAATTGCTGGCCCGCGTCAAGGCGGTGTTGCGCCGGGTGCAGTCGGTGGCCGACGGCATCGCCGCCGTCGCCCATGGAACCCGGCTGCGCTTCGAGGGCTGGAGCCTCGACCTCGCCACCCGCGACCTGACCTCGCCCGATGGCATCATGGTCAGCCTGTCGGCAGGCGAGTTCAGCCTGCTCCAGGTCTTTGTCGAGCATCCCCGGCGGGTGCTGTCGCGCGACCAACTGCTGGACTTCGCCCGCGGACGCTCGGCGATTCCGTTCGACCGCAGCATCGATATCCAGGTCAGCCGCCTGCGCCGCCGGTTGGGCGACGACGCCAAGGACCCCCAGTTGATCAAGACGGTGCGCGGCGGCGGGTACCTGTTCACCCCCGAGGTCGAGGCGGCATGACCATCGGGGTCCGCCTGCTGCCCGACACCGTGCTGGGACGCACCGCCCTGGTGCTGGTGGCGGCGCTGTCGCTGTCGGCGGTGACGGCGCTGGTGCTGTTCGCGATCCAGCGCGAGGAAGCGCTGAACGCCATCGGCGGCCGCAACGCCGCCGAGCGGGTGGATGCCCTGGTCACCATCGCCGAGCAGACCGAGCCGAATTTGCGGCACGATACCTTGCGCAGTTTCGAGACCATCCGCTTCCGGGTCGGATGGGGGGCCACGCCGGTGGTGGTCGAGAACGAGTCGTTCGGGCTGGCCGCTTTTGCCCACAAGGCCCTGGAAAAGGGGCTGGAGGGCCGCGACATTCTGATCTCCACCCGCCCCGGCCCCATCGGTGGCGGTGGCGGCGGTGGCGGCGGCGATGGTCACGGCATGCATCGCCCCCCCCATCTCATCGGCCCGGCCCTGCGCATTTCCGTGCGGTTGACCGATGGCTCGTGGCTCAACGTGGTGGCGCCGTTCGAGCCGGGCGATTCCCTGTGGCATCCCCGCTTCGTGCTGCCCCTGCTGCTGGCCCTGGTGCTGGTGACCGGCGTGGCGCTGCTGGCGGTGCGCAAGGCGACCCAGCCGTTCGACCGCTTCGCCGTCGCCGCCGAACGGCTGGGCGTCGATGTGACGGCGCCGCCCATGCCCGAGGCCGGCCCGCGCGAGGTCCGCCGGGCGGCCCAGGCCTTCAACGTCATGCAAGGCCGCCTCAGCCGCTTCGTCCAGGACCGCACCCAGATGCTGGCCGCCATCAGCCACGACCTCAAGACCCCCATCACCCGCCTGCGCCTGCGCGCCGAATTCATCGAGGACGACGAGCAGCGCACCAAAATGCTGGCCGATCTGGAAGAGATGGAGGCGATGATCGCCTCGACCCTGGCCTTTGCCCGCGACGACGCCACCAGCGAGCCGCGTCTGCGCCTGGATATTGCCGCCATGGTGCAGGGCATGGTGGAGGATCTGGAGGATCTGGGCGCCGCCTGCGCCTATGCCGGACCGCAAAGCCTGGTGATCGAGGCCCGCCCCGCCGCCCTGAAGCGCGCCGTCGCCAATCTGCTCGACAATGCGCTGAAATATGGCGGCAGCGCCCGCCTGGAACTATCACCGGCCGGAACGGAGATCCACCTGACCATCGACGATGACGGTCCCGGCATCCCCGAGCCTGATTTCGAGCGGGTCTTCGCCCCCTTTGTCCGGCTGGAGGCCTCCCGCTCGCGCGATACCGGCGGCAGCGGCCTGGGGCTGGCGGTGGCCCGCGCCGCCATCCGCGCCCAGGGCGGCGACATCACCCTGACCAACCGTCCCGGGGGCGGCCTGCACGTCACCCTGAGCCTGCCTCTGGGCTGAAGGATCAGCCCGGCGGGTCCGGCTGGTCGCCGCATTCGCGCAGATAGGCCTCGGCCCGAAGCCTGAGGGCCGGGGGAATGGCAACGGCCTTGTTCAGGGACGCGTCAGTGATGCAGGCCACGTATTTGGCACGGAAATGGATGCTGCCGGCCAGATCCACCCCTTCGACCCGGAAGGTCAGGCTGGACTCGCCGATCCGCCCGATCCGCACCTGAACGTCGATCTCCAGCCCCGGCGCCATGGCCTTGAGATAGTCGCAGGATGCATGGACCATGGGCGAGCCGATATTGTGGCTCCGCTTCAGGCTGAGCCAGTCGGTGCCGAACACCTCGGCATACCAGCGTTCCAGCGCCTCGGTGCCGTAATCGAACGCCCGTGGGGTATAGAGAATGCCGGCGGGATCGCAATCCCCCCAGCTTACCCGTCTTCTGACCGCGAACACCGCCATTCCGTATCTGCTCCGCATTTCGGTATCGTGATGCCGATTATCGGGGGAGCACGGCGCCCCGTCAAACCCGTTCCGGGCGCGCGGCTTCATCACGGCCGGGCCGTCATCGATCAGTAATCAAATGGCGTAACTTCCCCGCCGAAGTGATCGCATGCCGGAACTTCTGTTTCACGGTTATTCACAGCCGTCGTCTTTGAGCGGATAGCTGTTCGTCTCAAGACTTGGCATGCCTCATTGAGGACAAAAAACGCCGTGCCTATGAATCGAGCAAATAAAGGAAAGGTGCGGGACTCTTGGGGATGGCCGGTCGATACGCGACTTCTCGACAGACTTATCCACAGAGAATGTGGATTACCCTTAAGCTGAACTTCCTTCTTCCCGACAGCGCACCCCATTGATATCGCTGGATTTTGCATCGAGCGAGGGGTGGTTTACTGGGTACAGTCCGGCGAGATGCCGAGGAGTTCGAATGCGCGCTTCTGGGTCGGCGTCGGCCTTGAGGTCAGGGTGAAGACGTAATTTTCGTTGAGCGGTGTGGTGGCCCGGACGCGGCAGTAGGTGGCCAGGTCGGCGAGCAGGCTCTGGAAACTCTGGACCGGCAGGCGGTCCTTGGTGTGGCCGGTGGTCTCCTTGGCGATGGCGCTGGGGGAGCGCTGGGCCTTGGCGACGGCGCTGTTGCGCATGCTGGCGGCGGTCTCGCGGTCGGTGTCGTCGTAGAGCAGCGGGGCCAGCTTGGCTCGCATGTAATGCTCGACGTGGTAGGCCAGCATGCACAGGAAGACGTGGGCCTTCACCCGGGGCGAGGCCCAGTGGAAGATCGGCCGGATTTCGAGGTCGACCGTCTTGATCGAGCGGAAGGCGCGCTCGACCCGGCTGAGGCTTTTGTAGGCGGCGACCGTCTCGGCGTCTCCCATCACCTCGGCCGGCAGGTTGGTGCGGACCACGTAGAGGCCGTCGAGCGCGGCTTCAGCGGCGATGGCCTCGGTCTTGCGTCGGAAACTGAAGCTGGCATCGCCGATGGTGAGCTCGAAATGCTTGGCCATCTTGTGGCGATGGAGCACCTCGCCGACTTTGAGGCCGATTTCCGCCTTGCCTTGCAAAGGGGCGCGGGCGCGCTGCACGCGGTCGCGGATGGCGGCGAGATCTCGCTCGGTCGCCACCAGCAGGTCCTCGCGCTTGATAGCCCGACGGCGGGCCAGCTCGGGATTGCGGCAGACCATCAGCCGCTCGCCGGGATAGTCGGGCGAGGTGATGGCGGCCATATCGCGCTGGTCGAACAGATCGAGTTGGAAGGCGCCGCCGTCAAGCAGCTCCCGGATCGCTGAGCTGCGCAGCGCGGTGATCCAATCCAGCCTGGCCGGCTTGATTTCCTCGTCGAGGCGGGCCTGGGTGATCATGCCGCGATCACCCACCAGCACCACCCGCGACAGACCGAAGCGCTCTTTGATCTTGGTGATCTGGGTCCCGAGCGTCATCGGGTCGGCGGTGTTGCCCTCGAACACCTCGACCGCCACCGGGCAGCCGTCAGCGGCGCAGAGCAGGCCATAGACGATCTGCAACGTGCCCTTCTTGCCGTCGCGCGAGTAGCCCCGCCGGGCCAGTTCGCAGCAGCGGCCCTCGACATAGCTCGACGACACGTCGTAGAGCACCAGGACGCCGTCCTTGAGATGTCGTCGCGCCAGCGCCTGCTCGACCGCCGGCTGGCGCTCGCCCAGCCAGTCCAGTGCGGTGTAGAGCTCGTCCTCATCGACGGCGCCGAGCCCCAGAAGTTCGCCCAGACTGGAGGTCGCCGTCGCCGGATCGAGCGCCCGGGCCGTCGCCAGCTTCGAGGCCGGGCCGATCAGCCGGCTCACCACCATCGCCACCACCAAGTCGCGGCAGCGATTGCCCGCCGGTCCCAGCAGGCGATCCAGGCCGATCGCCCGCAGCGTCCCCAGCGTCGCCGCGACATGGCCGTGCGGCAACGTCCGCAGGATCGAGATGCCGTCGCCCTCCGCCGACACCACCTTGCCGCCCTTGAGCAGCGCGCGAAATCCCTCGACCAGCTCGCTCGGCCAGTCGGTCAGATTGGCCAGCGTCCGCTTCTTGACCTTGCCGTCGTCACGGTAGGATTCCCGCAACAGGATGGCGGGCGGCGAATTGCGGTTGGGGACGGATTCGATGTACATGGCGCCAATGATGCCACGCGGCCGCGTCAATGCAAGGGTGTTATTATCAATTACATGGCTACATTTATATGGCCAAAAGCGGGGCTATGCTGTAGAATCAATGGCTTGCGCGCCTGGACAGTGGGAAGTTCAGCTTAAGGTGGGTAAGCCCGATTGAAAGCGGACGGCGGCACCCCACATTAGGTCTGCGGAATGTTCCTGACCGAGGAGAGAGCGCATGCTGATCGGCGGCTTCAATTCAGACGGCGTGGTCACCGTCAACCGGGTGGTGCTACGGCAAGGTTATGGCGTCGACGATCTGGAAGAGCGGGTGGCGCTGCTGTGCGAGAACGTCAAGACCTGGCATTCCGAGACCGGCTTCATCGGCGGCTTCGTCTGCCTCAACTCGGGGATGATCTCCAACGAAGGCTCCCATATCGGCCAGCCGGTGGCCTCGGCCATGGCCGGCCGCGAGGCGCTGATCATCACCTTCTGGCGCAGCTTCGAGGACCACGAGCAGTCCCATCGCAGTCCGACCTTTCAGCCGCTGTTCCGCAACGTCATCGAACTGTGTGAGAACGGCAACGAGGAAATCGCCTATACCATGCTGTGGCAGGGCAAGGCCTACAGCCCCGCGGAGGCCAAGGCGGCCCAGCGCGCCAAGACCGCCTACACCGCCCAGGCGATGGAATGAGGCGTGACCGCGAACGGTCGGGGATTTTACCTCCGACTTGCCGCCGCGTGATTCCGCAGTGATTCCACAAGCAAAAAGGCCTTAGCCGGGTCAGCGGCTAAGGCCTTGATAAACTTGGTGGAGCCGAGCGGGATCGAACCGCTGACCTCCTCATTGCGAACGAGGCGCTCTCCCAACTGAGCTACGGCCCCTAAAGGGAAGCGAGATAATGTTCAAACCCCTCCTCCCTGTCAAGCGCCACCGCCATGGCCGGCACGGACAAGCGGGAATGCTCCGTCGTCGGCGTCACCAGCGCATCTGACCGCCCAGCGGCTTGGCCTTGATGGCACCGCGCCGGGTGACCAGAACCCAGTCGTTGAACTGCATGTAGCGCGGTGCCAGGAACTGGTAGATATCGCGGATCCGGTTGGTGTTCTCATCCGAACGCACCACGAAAACCGTCTTCCAGATCTGGATGAAA
>Ga0364874_10485_pt3 | contig 10003 bp, 11 predicted proteins | sample ExccelAu500001D4_2_FD_206922 | JGI IMG/M metagenome (GOLD analysis project Ga0364874, IMG submission 206922) | Enriched cells from Trout Bog Lake Hypolimnion, Wisconsin, USA - BchlTB.Aug07.5000.01.D4 | ecosystem: Environmental > Aquatic > Freshwater > Lake > Hypolimnion/Profundal zone | place... | reverse complement strand
AGGCAAAGGAGATTGCCGACAAACAGGGGCATGATCTTGACCTCAGCAGTTTTCCGGTTGCAGAACCCTTACCATCTCGCTCATCCGTCAAATTCGACTGGGAGTCATACATAGAACACAGCCGAAATCTGTTGACGGAAAAGAACTATGATTCTGCCGAGAGAGTATTGAGCTGTCTTGTTGATGTGAGTGAGTCTTATGAGCCGTCCACAAGAATGGAGGCGGAATGCCTGCATCTTCTTGGGCAAGTTCATTTCCGGCAGCGACATTTTGAACACAGCTTGCGTTCACTGGAAAAATCTCTGGCGCTTTACGAGAAACTCTCAGGTACCTCAAGCAGTGAAACTGCAGTCTGTCTGGAGGAAATGGCAGACGTGCATTGCAAACTGGGTGAGGCTCCTGAAGCAGACTTTTTGTTCAACTGGGCTCTGCAAATCCATGAAACACTAGCGTCAAGCGATGACAATGTGTCTCGCTTGAAACACAAACTGAGGTCTCTTCCGGAACTGTGCAGCGGTCGCGTAGAAGAGGATGAACTTGGATCTCCGGCTTCTGTCGCCGCTGCTGAAACAGCCACGCCAAGTGCTGAGAACCGCGGCGCGCCTGATGCCGAAGAGGCGAAAGAATCGCTTTTAGAGCTGCAAGGAGAAGATTCCGAAGAACTGCCCGAAAGCATGCTGGAAGAGCAAACAGGCACGTCTGAGAAGGAAGGAAAAACTGAGGAAACTAAGGGGCGGCAGGATCAGGTTGCCACATTCCTCTGGACAAGATGGGTCAGAACCGGGAAAACCGCTCTGGAAAAAGGAGATCTTGTGCGAGCTGAAATGATGCTTTCCCGGGGACTCGACAGAGCAAATGAGTTTGGCTACCAGGATCCTCGCTTGTGGCAGACTCTCTGCGATATGGCAGAGTTGCACATGAAGCAATCAAAGTTTGTGAAGGCGGAATCTCTGCTCAACATGGCACAGCAATATTGCGAAAAAACGCTTGGACCCATGCATCCGACCAATGCAGTCTACTGGGAAAAACTGGGACAGATGTACGAAAGTCAAGGTGATAACAAACAAGCTGTGCGGTGTCTTGATAAGCTGGTGACTATACTTGTTAAAGCTAATCGTCCTCTGGTTGAATGCGGAGTTTACCTAAAGAAGCTGGAACGCTTGCACGAAAAGACTCCCGCCAGTTTCTTCGAGTAGGAGTGTTCATACTCACTGGGGTTCAGGAACTTGAGCTGAACTTAGCTGGCTTTATCTGAACGGGGAAGGCATCAGGTGCGTCCATGGTGTTCTGTCTGGTGTGACTCTGGGCGGAACCACCTGGATGACTCTGGGTGGAACCACAGGTGTGACCGGGGGAACAGGCATATAGGGTGATGCGCTCATTGTAGCTTCTAAAATCTTGCCTCCATTTGGTTTTTTTACATACCAGTTCGCGTCCCTCTGCCCGTTCTGGATGAGTACGTCGACTGTATTCCGTGGTATGCCTGCTTGATTCAAGCGGGCTATGAATGGGGCATTCTTCTGGGGATTGTAGAGATCGGGATTTTTTGCGCCGCCTTCCATGATCCATTTGAAGCCTGTTTCCTTAAAGCCCCACTTTATGCATGCCAGTCCAAGCTCCACTCTGGCTGCAGATTGCAGCAGAGGATTCCTGGCATAGTCTGCTATATCGACTGCCTGTTTGTAAGCATTGTATGCACTCTGTTTGTCGGTTTGCTGTTGCGCTTGCATGAGTGATTTCACAAATGCTTCCTGGACGCGCGGATCGATTTGATTAGGATTCGGATTTACAACGTCCGGTCTCGGCACTGGATTTACCGGTACATCAGGACGAGGTTGCGGCCGGTTCCAGGGATCCGTCTGTGGTTGCGGTTGCGGAGTCGGGTATTGATCGTTCGGGCGGGGCAAATTGAATCGCCCTTCCATCTGGAACTTCAGGCGCGACACAGCCTCGCTGACGCCGTTAGAATCGACTGGTCCCATGCGATAGAAGGACGGTCCGTCGGCTTTGACCGGATGGGCTGCGTCACCACGGCTGAGTCCGAAAACCATTGTGAACGGCGGTTCCTGCCCTTTGCGCGGCATGTTTTCAAAAGCATATTTGCCGATTGACGAATTTCTGTCCACACGGTCCATGTCGACAAAAACGAATTCAGCATCACGTCCACTGCGCCCATGTGCCTGTTTCATTGAATTCTCAATGACCTGACGGCTGGCGGGATCGCTTCCCCTGCCGATCAACATCACGACCGGTTTATTCTGGCTGGCAGCGTCGTAAATTGCCGACATGTAATCGTTGTTGTTGTTAACAACACGGTCGAAAGTGCCTGCAATGGCATTTTGATAACGTGTTGCGTCCCAGGTCGGATAATTCTGGACTTCTCTGCGAAACTGATCAAGCCGCTGCTTGTCGCTGACCGTCGGGTTGACGTCAGGGCTTACATCAGGACGCGGACGCGGACGAGGTTGTGGTCGGGGCCGCACGGGCTCCGGACAGACGGGGCCTCAGCCCACTCGGGGTTCGGAGAAGATCTGGGCGGCTGAAAAAACAGGTTCTGAAACTTTAGAATCAGCATCTGGCTGCACAACAAAACGATCTGACATCCGGAGATCCTCACATACAGTGTTTAGTTTGTTTGTGAGAGAACAGGGACAGGTTCCGAGCGCATCCACAGTTAACTCAAGTTAATCCAATCAAAGTATATTGATGGGATCTGCAGAAAGAACTGTGGAATTACACAGTCGAGGTCCAATCATGGGAATCCTACGTATGAGACCGGGCTAATTTTGCTGATCCGAATCTACTGTGCCAGCCTGCGTCTGTCGTTCCAAAAAAACTTGCTGGTCACCAATCCGACAAATAGCAGTACCAGACCGGCTCTTGCTGCCGTCTGGAAATCGCTGACAGCAAGATTCTGGGGCATAACGTCGGCTGTGAGTATCAATGCGAGCACGGGCAGCAGCCAGAAACCCAGTATCCACAAAGGAATGAGCCAGACGAGGGCAACCCCGCAGCCGAAATCCGTGGGTAAAGCTGCCAGACCCAGGATGAACGTTTCCACAGCCCAGAGCATCACGACAAATATAAGAGATATGCTCAAAGCAATTAAGAAGCTGCCGTGGAATGAAATGCCATGAATCATGGGAAAGATCGTTCTGAATGCTAATGCAGCCAGAAAAAGGCGAAATATCAACCTCATAACTTCTTCCTCAAAGCATCGAACAGTAAGATGGCATTGTCCAGTTGGATAATAAAGGAGACTGGTATTTTGCGCCGCTAGTTCCCGCGTGTTGCCATGATTATTGCTTAAAGGCATCTTTGAAAATTGCCTGATGGCTCGCGGAAAAGCAACTTCCTGAGCTTTAGCGGACTGTCCGTCCATGAAGCTGCTTTGAATTTTTGCTGTTGCGCACTGGCCGATTCCAGGACCTGAGAATGGATTATAATTATGCCTGTCCTCTGATGAGTGTATCTGCAATAAAGCCATCTGGATATCTCGTGCTTGCTTCCGGCATAACTGCAAAGGCTTATCTGCACCTGCACAAGCTTAGTATCCGGCGCTATGCGGTTGCACTGTTGACGGTGCTTGCCGTGCAGCTGTCTCCGGTGTGTGCTGCGGATCAGCAGGGAGATACCGACACGGTACGTCCCAAATCAAACAGAGCACCATATGCTTATGTGGGTTCAGGCACTGACATTAAATCGGATGAACTGTCTGCCGAAGCGTTGCAACTTGCCGGACAACTCCATCTGCTCGACAAGCTGAAGCAGATTGAGCAGATGCGACACCAGGAGGGTTCTTTTGCCGTTGCAAAGTCTACCCTTGAGCAAAGGGTTCAATTGCTGGAGCTGAAGGAAGAGGCGACCTCCATTCTTGAGCAGACAAGAATGGAGGTCGATTATGTGAGGTCCGCACTCTCCACTGAAGAAGCAATTCAAAGCGAACTGATTCGCGCCTATACGCAGCAGCGTGATAATCGTGTCTTTCAAAACAACTTATGGAGCGTTCGCACAAACGGAATCCTCTGGACACTGGCTGAGGCTCTATCAATTCCCACATACAGTCATCCCCGCTATTCCATCACATCAGGTACCTTGGGGATTCTGGCCGGACTGGTCCCTACGGCATTCTCTATCGTGGCTCTCAGAGGCTCGCAAGGTGAGAGGATCGACCGGCAGAACTTGCCGAGCATGCTTGCCAAAATTTTTGATTATCCGGTGGTGCCGGCTGTGGATTACCCGCAAAGCGTTTGGGAGTTTCTTAATTCGGTGCCGCCGAGACACAAGTTCGGCAAGACAAGAATACATATCCTGATCGACCAATGGCTGGAAGACCGGAATGTTCGCATACTGACTAGCAGAAACAACAAATCTCAACTGGATCTTCTCACAGGAAGCGTCGAGCATCGCCTCAGTATTGATCTTTTGAGTGACCGGGTCATCATGCTGACTCAGCTGGACGCGCTTGTTTCGCTGATGAACAGACCGGTGCTCGAGTTGATGCTTGTTGTGCGGGGTGGCAAACACTTGCCCGAGGGCGGCTCGCAATAGAATCATGATTCTGCCCAAATCTCAGGATTCCGCCCAGGGTTGATATTCCTGGCTGCTCAAAGCGAAAGTCCAGGCAACGGCTTGCCTGCCAGTATTTTGTGAGACTAAAACGCTCAATCATCCGTTTCTGAACGTTCTCATTTCCATGGGCGAGAATGTCAGCAAGTGTTATCCTGCCAGCATCGTTAATGACTAACTCGTCTTGGAGTAAAGCTCTTCAGTCATCACTTTCAAGCAACTAAATCGGATTCGTCATCGCGAATTGACTTCAGCAAAATACGCTTGCCTCAGTTTGAAGAGTCTCGAAAGTGCAATTAGGAATAGTTTGTGATGTTTCTTTGATGTCGTGGAAAGTCTGTTACTTGTCGGAGAGCTGAGCTGACAGCCTGTGTCTCCCGGAGCAAGCTATGAGTCCAGATCCCTGTGCGTAAAGCTCCTGGCATGGGTTCCGACATAGTCGGCGACAAGGTGACCTTGGCCCAGCAACTTGTATTTGTAAGTGACGAGTCCTTCCACTCCGACGGGACCGCGTGGATGCAGTCTGGCTGTGCTTATGCCAACCTCGGCACCAAACCCGTATCTGAATCCATCGGCAAATCGTGTGGAAGCGTTCAGGAAAACTCCGGACGAATTGACCTGTGCAAAGAATTCCTGAAAGCGCGAAGCATCTTCAGCGACCATGGATTCAGTGTGTCCGGAGCCGTATTTATTGATGTGCGCGATTGCATCTTGCATTGAATCAACTGCTTTGATCGACAGAATCAGGTCACAGTATTCGCTTTTCCAGTCATCTTCGCGTGCTGCTTTTATCTTTGTCAAATCGAGCGGCGCAAGCGGGCTTTTGTCGCCCTGCATGGCCTGCCGTAATTCTTCCTGGCAGCGATCATCCAGGCGCAACTCCACATTCTTGCTTTGCAGCGTCGAACACAGTTCAGGCAAGAGTTTTGCAAGAATCGCCCTGTGGATTAATACAGTCTCGACCGAATTGCACGCCGATGGTATTTGCCACATTTATATCGATGAGTCGGCCAGTGTCGAAATGGCATTATCAGTCACGCTGGACAGCAAGGTTCAGTATCCATCGGCGTGACCGAGCACGGGTATGCGCGTGTTGTTCTGGACGAAACGAACCAGATCGTTGGATCCGCGTGGAATGATGAGATCCACAAATCCATCGGCTTCAAGAAGCTGCTTGACGTCGGCTCTCGTTTCTATCAGAGCAAATGCATGGGCAGGCACGCCTGCTTTTGCGGCCGCCTTTTGCATGGTATCAAATAGAATCCGGTTTGATTTTTCGGCTTCAGCTCCACCTTTGAGCACGACTGAGTTGCCGGTCTTCAGGCAGAGCGAAAGGATCTGCGGCATCGCCTCGGGGCGCGATTCAAATATAACCGCAACAACGCCGATGGGGCAAGTAATGCGGTAGAGGTTGAGACCGCCGTCCAGCTCGCGCGCAAGCGTGATGTGTCCCAGCGGGTCTTTCATAGCGGCAATCTGTTTGATGCCCTGTGCGCAAGCAAGCAGTTTTTGCTTATCCAGTTTGAGTCTCTGATAAAGAGATTCGTTCAGCTCATCTTTTTCGACTTTCAGCCTGGCTGCCTCAAGGTCCTTCTGGTTTTCCAGGGCGATGAGTTCGGCGCTTTCTTCAAGTGCGCAAGCCACGGCAAGCAGAGCGTCGTCCTTTTGCCGGGAACTGAGCGCAGCCATGGTGGCTGAGGCGAGCCTGGCAGCCGCGGCTGTTTTCAAAATTGCTGAACCAGCACTTGTTTCCATTGGCGCCTCCTGTCCCTAAGCGTCCAGAATTGCCAGATTGTCTCGTGTCACGAGAGCGTCGTAATTCGGGTGTTCGATCATTTTGTTGATGACTTCAGAGTGTTTTCCCGAAATTTGCTGCGCCTCGGAACTCGAGTAATTTACAATGCCGCGAGCGAATTCCTTGCCCGCACTGTCGACTATGCTGACGACATCGCCACGCTCAAACTGACCCTGCACTTTCACCACACCGGCAGGAAGCAGGCTGGCTTTGCGTTTGACAAGCGCATCACGGGCGCCATCGTTGACGAGGAGCGCTGCACTGACCGTAGTGGCGTAAGCAATCCACCTGAGTTTACCGGTCATGCTGTTGCCCGGCAGGAAAATCGTTCCTTTTTCTTCTCCATCAAAAATCTTGGAAATGATGCCGGGTTCCTTGCCGCCGGCTATTATGGTGGCGCAGCCGGAATGAGTTGCGACTCTTGCTGCTTCGAGTTTCGTTTTCATGCCTCCACGTCCGACCTGAGAACCGGCCGTGGTTCTGGCGTCGCCGCTAAGCTGTGATTCAAGTTCAGGCGTGACTTGATCCACAAGCGGAATCAGACGAGCATCCTTGTCAGTGCGCGGGTTGGCTGTATAAAGTCCTTCCACGTCGGTGAGAATGACGAGCAGGTCAGCTTCAACCTTGCTGGCAACCAGAGCCGACAGTTTGTCGTTGTCGCCGAAATTCACTTTCTTGGGAGTTCCATCCAGAGCTTCCAGTTCGGCGGTCGCCACCGTGTCGTTTTCATTAATTATGGGCAGCGCCTTGAACTCCAGCAACATGTTGATCGTGCTGCGCAAATTCAAGTAGCGCTTGCGATTGGCAAAATCGTCCTCTGTGAGAAGCACCTGGGCTGTGACCACATCCATGTCGGCAAATGCGTCCGAATAAAGCGCCATCAGGCGTCCCTGTCCGACAGCAGCGCATGCCTGCTTTCCCGGCAATTCTTTAGGGCGACGTTGAAGTCCCAGGCTCTTTACACCCAAACCAATGGCTCCGGAAGTTACCACCAGCACTTGTTTGCCGGAGTGTATTAAGCCGGCTATGTCCTCGACAAACGAGTAAAAACGGCTGAGGGCTATACCGCCTTCTTCTTTCATCAAGACCGCGGTGCCGAGCTTAATTACAACGCGATTGGCGTTTGACAATATCTCTGCGCGTATGTTGTTTGTGTCAGCCAAAGCAGCTTACCTCTTGCGTTTATCAGAACAAGTGCAAGTATCCGGCAGGAGGCTCTTTGATTGCAAGTTTTGGATTCTATATGGTAAAGTTTCTGGGTATTGTCTGCAAAGGAGTCATGATGAACAAGTTGTTTGCAGCCGCTCTTGCCGCGGGGTTAGTGATTTCATCTTCTCTGCCGGTACTGGCGGTTTCGAAAACACACAGCCCGGCAAAAAGAAAAACCGAAAGCCCGGCAAAAGCCAAGGTGAGCAGCACTGTTAAGACCACAAGCAGCAGCGAGGACCTTAACTTCGGCGATGTGGTTAATGGATTGTCCTTTACAGGTGCTCGCATGGTCAGATTGACTCTTGGCCTGGCAGTCGGCACACCGGTGGCTGTTTTGCGCAAAACACTGAGACAAACCCATGACACGAGCAAGAATGTTGCCGGTGATCACAACGAAGCCTGCTGCTTGTTGACTGAAGCACTTATGTTGCCCACTGTCGGTGTTTTTGTGGGCGGTCTTGAAGGTGTTGGCTGGAGCGTGGGCAATAGCTGGAAATACAGTGAACACAAGAAGCCGTTTGATTTCAAGAAAGAGATGTTCAGTCTGGGTTCACTTGACGAGTAGTTTCGGCTGGATTAATTACAAAAGACCTGCTCAGTCATAAACGGGGCAGGTTTAAAAGGAGACTCTCTCGGTCTGGCAAAGAGGAGCCGCATGATATCCTCTTTGCCAGACCGAGAGAGTCTGTAGCCCCATCTCGGAAAAAACTTCTTTTCTAGCGCTTACCTTCTCCAATCGCGGTGAAACTCATGGCGAAACTCATGGCGAAACTCATGGTGCCAGGGGTGAGAGTAGGAAACATTTTGAACTGGAGCATAAACGCCACTATTGACGTATCTGTTGTAACTGTAGGGATATGCGTAATTCACAGATGTGTATGGCGTAGCTTGTTGAGCTGCCCAGGCTGCCTGTGCTGCGTTATAGTTGGCTTGCGCCTGCTGTTGAGCGAGCAGTGCCTGAGTTGTTGAGTTGGACTGCTGTTGCATGTACATCTGCATTGCCATCTGATCCAGGGCGGCGTTTTGTGCGGCGCTATTCTTTGCCAGAGCTGGAGTAGGAATTGCCATGCCTGTGACAGCTGCTAAGCTGACGAGTAAGCTCAAAATTGATTTCGTTGATGTCATTGTCCTGTCCTCCAGGCTTCAGAGTCTCTCTGTCTGGATAGACGGCAGTGATCTGTTTTTGATTCCTGAAACAAAATTAACTATGGTTAATATAAATCTGAAGAAGCCTATCAATAGGTCTGTTTTTCGAAATCTATTTGTTGCACTGATAAACACGCGGGCTGATGATGAATAAGCCATGCAAATGATCATATGCAAGTCCTGCCGAAGTCTATTAGCATGGACTTCAAATAACATGAGAAGATGCCACTGTATTTTTGAAGATAGTACTATCCGGCAGTTATTTGTCGGGCTTCGCAGAACCCGCATTGCCCGGCGAAACGTTGTATTCGAATGTGAAATCAATGTCGACCGGAGCAGCGGCGCCGGACGGCAAAGGAGGCAGTGAAGGCATAGACGCAATGAGCGATTTGAGGGCGGCTGCATCATCGTCAGGCAGGCGGGACATACGGTCAAAACCGACGTCGGTAACTTCACCGTTTTTTTGTATTTTGAAATGCATTTTTATCACAGTACTGAAATCTCGTTTGGGAGGATGCCAGTGACTTTTGATTTCTTTCTGTACAGCCACAATGTAAGTGTGGTAGTCGACTTTTGGCAGCGAAAATGGACCCCAGTGAAAAAAGGCTGCCGCAGCTACAGCTGCAGATACAATAACTACAGCCAGGATATCGTCGCCGTCGATTTTCCATTTGCGTTTCGGTTTTCGTTCTGTTTCCGCAGATACCGGCGCAGCCGCTTGCGGATCTGCGATCAAGTCGCCGGACTTGTTACTAATGGCCAAACCTGTTTCCGTGCTCAAAGACATGTCGGTCGAGCCGCCTGCCGTTGCGGAGTCACTACTCTGCGGGGCCGACTTTAAATTTTCTCCGGCAGCACGCAGCTTCAAATCATCTGGAGTCTTGAACGCAGGTTCGGTCATTTCATTTCACCAGCCGGGAGTGTTCTATGTATAGTATCTTGCAAACCTGGAATCGGCATGAACCAGAGCTAAGACCAATCACAGCCGGGCGGGCAGCCTGTCGGCGCTTGCTCCGACCAACTCAGGTGGGTCCAGGTCGGGGCCCAGACCAGCCCGAATTAAGCCAGCTCAGGCTGTGTTTCATCTACACAAGACTGGAACTCTCTCGGTCCGGCAAAGAGTAGCCGCATGATCTCCTCTTTGCCGAACCGAGAGAGTCGTTCGCCCCATCTCGATCAAAATTGTCGTTCTCGCAGCCTTACCTTCTGAATGCGCGGAAGTCGTGGCCGAAATCGTGGCGGAACTCGTGATTCACGTGGTAAACAATTGGGGCTGCCGCCACA
>Ga0364874_11004_pt1 | contig 10072 bp, 9 predicted proteins | sample ExccelAu500001D4_2_FD_206922 | JGI IMG/M metagenome (GOLD analysis project Ga0364874, IMG submission 206922) | Enriched cells from Trout Bog Lake Hypolimnion, Wisconsin, USA - BchlTB.Aug07.5000.01.D4 | ecosystem: Environmental > Aquatic > Freshwater > Lake > Hypolimnion/Profundal zone | place: USA... | reverse complement strand
AGAGGAGACATCCATGGATTGGAACGAGAGTTCTAGACGGTCGTTCTTGAAGCAGTTTGGCGCTGCCGGCGCATTGGCGCTGGCCGCGGCAAATGCCGAGGGCGCGGTGGTTGCTGCTTCGCCTTCGCAGGCGAAGCAGGCGGCGACGAGAGCCGGGCGAATGAAATGGTGGCATGAAGCCAAGTTCGGCATGTTCATCCACTGGGGACTTTACAGCTTAATTGGCCAGCATGAGTGGTCGAAAGAGGTGGAGGGCGTACCGATTCCGCAATATGAGTTACTGGCCAAGCATTTTCATCCAAAGCCGAACGCGGCGCGTGACTGGGCACGGCTGGCGAAAAAGGCCGGGCAGAAGTACATGGTGATGACCACCAAACATCATGAGGGATTCTGCCACTGGGACTCGAAGCTGACCGACTACAACGCCGTGAAGCAGGGACCGGGGCGCGACCTGGTGCGGGAGTATGTGGATGCGGCGCGGGCCGAGGGTCTGCGCGTGGGCTTCTACTACTCGCTGATGGATTGGCACCATCCCGACGGGGCGACGTGCAAGACCGATGAAGCGGCGCGGAAGCGGTTTGTGGAATATACGCATGGACTTATTCGGGAGCTGCTGACCAACTACGGAAAGATCGATGTGCTCTGGTATGACGTGTCGTGGCCTCTCTCCGCTGAAGGATGGGAGTCAGAGAAGATGAACGAAATGGTCTTCGAGCTGCAACCGGAGATCATTGTGAACAACCGAAATGGACTCGATGGCGACTTTTCAACGCCAGAGCAGCAGATCACGGCCTCAGAAGTGGGACGTGCGTGGGAAAGCTGCATGACGCTGAACGACAGTTGGGGCTTCAATCGCGGCGACGATGCGTGGAAGAGTCCCAAGACGATCGTGGATAATCTGGCGACGTGCGCGCGCGGCGGCGGCAACTATTTGCTGAATATCGGGCCGGAGCCGGATGGGTCGATTCCGCCGGACACGACGGCTGTGCTGGAGTCAGTGGGCAAGTGGATGGATATAAACGGCAAGACGATCTACGGTACGGATCGCTTGCAGGCGGGGTGGAACACGAACGCGAATTACACCCGAAGCGGCAACACGCTCTATATCCACCAGCACTATTGGCCGGGACATACGCCAGCGGCAGAGTGGCTTAGCTTCTATCAGCCGGACGCGGTCATCGCCATCGGCGGAATCAAGCCCAAGGTGCTGTCGGCGCACTTGGTCAAGACTGGGCAGAAGGTCGATTTCACGCAGGATGCACTCTGCGTGCGGCTGACCGGGCTGCCTCTAAAAGCTCCCGATCAACCGGCTACGGTAATTGCTGTGGAATGCGACGGAGAGCCAACGGTGAATCATGACGAAACGCGTCCGCTTTGGCCTCGGTACAAGGTGGGTGTTAGTTAGGGTAGTTACATAGTTGAGAACCGACAGGGCGGCCCTTCTTTCCAAGAAGGGCCACCCTGTCGGTTCACGCATTAATGTTGCCTGGAAAGAGTCCCAAACGTACGGCTAACAGCAACTAAGCTTGATCTTTTCGCTTGCTGACTCTTCGGCCCCAAACGAATCTTGCGGCAGCGGAACTCCATGCAATGTCTGCCAGCAACGCCGCAGAGCTGACGTTACAACGAGAACCACACCGGCAATGAATAGCGCCATCAGGATGGAATCGAGATAGCCTTGTATCTCAGTTCCTGGGTTGTGTGCGAGTGGCCAAAAGATGTTGGCGATGGAAAGAACGGCCGCAGCCAAGGTAGTTATCCCCACAAACACCATAGGCACGGCAGTTACCCACACGTACTTCAGCTTTCCGCTATTGATAAGGAAGACGGTACCGATAGCCAAGGCGATGGTGGCGAGTAACTGGTTTCCAGCACCGAACAGAGGCCAGATAGTTGAGATGGAGCCGGTATAGATGAGATATCCCCAGGAACCTACGACCAGAATCGTGGAGATAAGAATGCCCGGAATCCACTTGGCATTAGTAAAAGGCTTGTAGGCCTTGCCGAGCAGTTCCTGAAGAATGTAACGTGCGGAGCGCGTTCCGGCGTCTACGGTGGTGAGAATAAACAGGGCCTCGAACATGACGGCGTAGTGATACCAGTAGCCGACAAGCTTATCCATGTGCGGAAGTCCACGGAAGATATGGGCCATGCCGATGGCAAGCGAAACGCCGCCACCAGTGCGACCGGCAAGGTTCTCGCCAACTTCAGAAGATAGACGGGCAAGGTCCACTGTGTGCAGGCCAAGATTGGCAAAGACCGCTGGGGGTACGTTAATGGCGTAGTAGTCACCCGGATAGAGCGAGCAGGCCGCGATGAGCGCCATGACCGCGACCAGCGCCTCGGCCGCCATGGCTCCGTAGCCGATAAAGCGCGCATCCGATTCCTTATCCAGCATCTTGGGGGTTGTTCCGGAGGCGATGAGCGAGTGAAATCCCGAGATAGCTCCGCAGGCTATAGTTATAAAGAGAAACGGGAAGAGTTGGCCGTGGATGATCGGCCCACCGCCGTGAACATATTGACTTACCATGGGAAATTGAAGTTGAGGATGTACTGTAAATATGCCGACGCACAAGAAGGCGATGGTGCCGAGTTTTACATAAGTAGCCAGATAGTCCCGGGGCTCAAGAAGCAGCCAGACGGGCAAAGATGAAGCGATGATGCCATAGATCATCAGCATTCCTGTAATCTGATGACCGGAGAAACTCAGGTAGGGCGCGAGATAAGAGTTAGCCACCGTATGACCTGTAAATACGGCCGTGAAAAGCAGGATGACTCCGACAATTGAAGGCCCCACGATACGGACTCTTCCCGGAGTGCTCTTGAACATCCATAAGCCCATCAGCATGGCAATGGGGGCGGTCATGCCAATGGTAAAGACGCCCCAGGGACTGTTGGACAGCGCGTTTACCACTACAATGCCGAGCCCCGCAAGAGTTACAAGCAGGATAAATAGTACGGCGATCATCGTAACTATGCCGGCGAAAGGACCTATCTCGGTCATAGCGATCACAGGCAAAGATCGCCCTTTGTGCCGCGTGGAAGCAACCAGGATGGTGAAATCGTGAACGCATCCGGCGAGCACAGCGCCGAGAACAATCCACAGAAAACCGGGCGCAAAACCGAACTGCGCTGCAAGAGTGGGCCCGATAAGCGGTCCTGCACCGGCGATGGCTGCGAAATGGTGCCCAAAGAGCACGATCTTTGGCGATGCCATGTAGTTTTGGCCGTCGGAGCAGGTATGGGCGGGCGTGGCGCGTTTATCGTCCAGCACCAGTACTTTAGCGGCCAGAAAGGCCGCATAGTAACGATAGCCCAGGGCAAAGATACACAAGGCCCCAATGAGCAGCTCCAACGTATTCATTCTTCCTCGCGTCTATTACAGGTTATGTGCTTAATCAAAGAGTAGTTGCAAGAATTATCTCACCGCGAGAAGAATAAGCCGATTAGAGAGAACGGACAAAGGTGTACGGACCTTCAGGCACAAGGACAACCTGTGCGCCATCAGCGAGTCCGTTTGTCGCTGCGCGGATGGCTTCGTCGAGGCTTTGAAATGCATGCGCGCCCAAGCTGCCGAGATCAGCGGTGGAGACACGCGGCGCGTAGAAGAAGAGGTCATTCTTCAGGCCGACCAGGGCCAGTCGCTCCAACTGCCATTGGTCGACGATGACTTCAGTGTCGCGAATGTCATCGAGATAACTGGCGTGGCCGGAGTACGCCTTGAGCTTGCGAGCGAATTCGGGAGAGCCGATGCCCTCGGCGCATTCGCCGAGAACCAGGATTCTGCCGCTTGGCTTGACGATGTGCTGCGCGGCAGTGACTCCTTTGAGGATTTGATAAAAGGTGAGGTCGAGTGGATAGCCTGCGGCGCTCGTGATGACAACGTCGGCAGGCGCCGGAATTGTTGCAAGAGAAGTGGATACGAGAAAGTCGACAGCGGCGGCGTGGGCCTTGATCGGATGTCCAGCAAAGACGCCTGAGATTTCGCGCTTCTGGGTGAGAGTTACATCGAGGATGAAGTCGTGACGAGCCATGGCGGCAACTTCAAGCAGTTCGGCATGGAGAGGATTGCCGGCGATGGAGCCCTCGGTAGCCAACGGCTCGCGCATGAATCGAGGCGAGTGAATCACCTTGATGGTCTCCTGCGCGGCGAGCCCTGGAGCAACCAACTTGCGGCCGCCGGAAAAGCCCAGCATCAGGTGCTGTTCGACGAAGCCGAGAGTAATGTGAAGATCGGCGGCCATGAAGCGCTCGTCAATATGGACGGGGGTTCCGCGACTTGTGACGCCGAGAGAGCGATGGCCGGCGAGATCGCGCGCATCGTGGCTGACTACACGATAGGTGCTTGCAATGGCCGGCCCGACAATGCCTTCGATCTCTGCCGGCGTGGCTCCGCGATGCAATCCCGTAGCGATAAGAATCGTGATTCCATCGACTGGAATCCCCACAGAGTGAAGGCGGGCCAGCAAGGGCGGAAGCGTTTGCGCGTTGGGAGCAGGACGCGTGATATCGCAGACGGAGATGGCGGCGGAGCGTTTGCCCGCAGCTATCTTCGCCAAAGGTTCAGAGCCGATGGGAGCGTCGAGCGCGGCGTTGAGGGCGGCCGGGAGGTCGCTGAGCGCGGAGGCGTTGCGCGCTATGCCGGTGGCCACAATGCCGGTCACACGGTCATCATCGGCGGCCAGAAGTTTGTGCTGCAACTCATCCCCTGCGGCGTGCTCCGCCCGGGGTGCAAGGGCATCATCGGCAACGGTGTGGTTCTCGACCCGCTTGCTTTTCTTAAGGAAGTTGGCCGGCTCCGCGATCTCGGCGTCGCCGTCGACGGCAACCTCTTTGTTTCCAATCGCACCCAGGTCATACTGCCCTACCACCGCATGATCGAGTTGGCCTCGGAGTGTGCGCCTGGCCGCCAGAAGATCGGCACCACCAGCAAGGGCATCGGTCCCGCCTATGAGGACAAGATGGCTCGCAGCGGTCTGCGCATCGTGGACCTGCTGCACCCAACTCTGCTGAAGACCCACATTGAGGCGGCCTGCGCGGAAAAGAACGCCATCGCCCATGCCCTCTTCGGTACTGATCCGCTCGATCCGGCTAAAATGTATGACGAGTACGCCGCCGCCGCCGAACAGGTACGTCCATTCGTCGCCGACACCGGACGTTTACTCAACAACATTATGGCCAACGGTGGCAGCGTCATGTTCGAGGGCGCCCAGGGAACTCTGCTCGACATTGACCACGGAACCTACCCCTTCGTCACCTCTTCCTCGGCCACCGCCGGCGGCGCCTGCACCGGAACCGGTGTAGGTCCCACGAATATCGGCACCGTTATCGCCGTCACCAAGGCCTACGTCACTCGTGTTGGCGAGGGGCCCTTCCCCACTGAGATCCATGACCAGGTCGGCGAAGACCTCCGCGCCCGCGGCAATGAGTACGGCGCCGTCACTGGCCGCCCCCGCCGCTGCGGCTGGCTCGATATTCCCCTGCTCCGCTATTCAAATCAGGTCAACGGCGCTGAGTGGCTCGTCATCACCAAACTCGACGTGCTCGACGAGCTGGCTGAGATTCCCATCTGCATCGGCTACGAGATCGACGGCAGAGTCACCGACGAAATCCCCGCGGACGTCCAGGGCCTTGAGTCCATCAAGCCCCGCTACACAACTTTGAAGGGCTGGCGCCAGTCCACTGAGGGCATTACAGAGTTTGAAAAACTGCCCCAGGCCGCGCAGGACTACCTCCGCTTCCAGGAACGCGAGAGTGGAGCGCGTGTCGGAATGGTTTCAACAGGTCCGGACCGGAACCAGACCATGGTGCTGCCCGAGTTTGCGGATGCGCTCGAAAGTATTCACAGGTAGACTTTAGGAACACACTGGGGCTTTGCCGCTCAGGCAAAAGGAAGATCACACTATGGTCAGCTTTGTTGTCCGGTTCAGGTTCACATCCGAAGATCGTGCTGAAATCGCCGAAACGCTGCGCATGCTGGCCACCGAATCCCGCCGCGAGCCAGGTTGCGTCAGCTACATCCCGCACCACATTGAGAGCGATCCGGATACTGTGCTCATCTACGAGCAGTACCTCGACGAGAAGGCTCTGGCAGCGCACCGGGAGTCAGAGCACTTCAAGAAGCACGCCGTCGGCGGACTCTTCCAGAAAATGAAGGAACGCGCCGTCGAGAACCTCGTTGCTCTCGTTTAGCGCCCTGTCGAGTCTAAGCTGCGGAGTTCCGGTTAGGCCCGCGGCGATCCTCATTGGGGACGGCAGATGTACCGCGAAGAAGGCAATTCCTGATTGTCATTGACCGGCGGACCTGTCTGGGGCTAACATCCGAGACGTTTATGCCGGTTTTTATGAGCAAGACCTTCTCCTCGTTAGGCCGTCGATTTGCGCTCGGGCGGATGTTCGTCTCCGTGCTTGTACTGGCCCTGTGCGTCAATTCCCTCGATGCCGGACAACCCAAGGTCAAGAAGCACGAGAACAGGCGTCAGATTGACCAAATGGAGTTGGCCTGGCGTGACGCCCTACTTAAGTCCGACACCAACTCAATGAGTAACTTGCTGGCGGATGACTACATGGCCATTACCGCCAACGGGACTCTCCAAACCAAAGACCAGACCCTCGCAAATCTGCGTGCCGGCAAGGTCCACATCACCGCCCTCGATTTCTCTGACCGTAAAGTCCGCTTTTACGGGAAGACTGCGCTTGTTACCTCCCTGGCAGAAATGAAGGGCTCAACCGCCGATGGGGATGTCTCCGGTAGCTTTCGTTACACCCGGGTATACGTGCGCGATCAACAGGGGGCATGGAAGATCGTCAGCTTCGAGGCAAGTCGGATTCGACATCCGGGAGCGGGCAAATAGTCACCGGTAGCTCTAGGTTGTGCCCGCATCGCCTCGACATAGTAACTTGGGTACAGTAACTTATGTCCTGTAGATAGTTACTATTGCGTGACATCCCCAATAAATTTATGCGTATCGTATCTTCTTGATTCTGCTATAAAACTTCACAGGGAACATATGTTTGGGCTTTTCTGTTGATCGGCTCAAAGACGCGAGCAAGCCACTCGTTTGGTCAGGATCGCCGCAAGTGGAGCCAATTACGACTTTCCTTGACTTGGCTGTACCCTCTGCTGTGACAATCACGTCAATACGTGTGCTTGCTCGGGTTCAATTACATGAGCAATGCTCTGTGCTATCAGTTTTGTTTGAACGTGTGTGGGTGGACCAGACAGGGGGTTAGTTGATGAAAGCCGCGCAACTGGCAACGCTTCGATTCTTCGCGCTCTTGTTTCTCCTGCCAGGCTTGGCTGGGCTCATTGTTTCTGCCATGATCTCGACCTACTATCTTGACGTCATGCCCAGGTGGCCCGTGATGGAAGAGGGCCGGGTCGTTCCCCGCGGTATCCATGGAATCGTCGTTTACCAAACCGCCGATGAGGACCGGAAGCTAAGCCTCATCGAATACTCGTCGGTTGGAATCTTCCTTGCGGGACTCGGGTTGGGTTTGGTCTACCTCGAAAAATGGGGTAGTGTACAGTCGCGCGGAGCTGAGGATGACAACGAATTGACGGAAGATCACGCCTGACCCCGCACTAGCCCTATCTCTTCTCACTAGCCCAATCCCTTACTCCGGGCTTCCCCTACAATTGAAAGATGCCTGAATTGCCTGAGGTAGAGACCATTGCCCGTGGCGTCCACGACCGGGTTCGCGGCGATCGCGTTGTTCAGGTCTGGTTCAGCGACCATAAGCAGCCATTCAAGACTCCGCCCATCCGCCAGGCCAAGGGTCTTGAAGGCCGGATACTGCTGGCAGTCCATCGCACCGGCAAGCACATCGTCTGTGAGCTCGGCTCTTCCCTCGATTCAGCTTCAAAATTGTGTCCTGCTTCGGCAAAGGCAAGCGGCCAAGCTCCGCTCGTCTCTCTGCCTGAAGCCCAGTGGATCGTCCATCTTGGTATGACTGGCCGTCTGCTTGTGACGAGCCCCGAGGCTCCAATAGCCTCCCATACCCACGCCCGCCTTAGCCTGGCCAGCGGCCACGAGCTGCGTTTTGTCGATCCCCGCCGCTTTGGCCGCCTCGAATTCCGCGACCTCAGTCGCACAGAGGCATTCAGCGCTTCCGGAGCAGAGCCCCTCACCATTCAAGCCGAGCCCTTTGCCGCACTCTTTAGCGGTCGCAGTCTGTCCATCAAAGCAGCCCTGCTCAACCAGACATTGCTGGCCGGAGTCGGCAACATCTATGCCGACGAAAGCCTCTTTCACGCTGGCATTCGTCCCCGTAAACGTGCCGGCCGCCTCACCAGGGCAGAACTCGAACGGCTTAGGCTCGCGCTGCTCCAGGTCCTCGAACACGCCATCCGGCTGGGCGGCTCTTCCGTCTCCGATTACGTGGACGCGGATGGAGTGCGCGGCTTCTTTCAACTCGAGCACTGCGTTTACCAGCGCACCGGCCTGCCCTGCCGCATCTGCGAGACCCCCATCCGACGCATTCTGCTGGCCGGCCGCAGTACCCACTACTGCCCAATCTGCCAGCGGTGAAGTGCATTTCTATGGTTTTTTGAATTTTAGCTGGGAATTCCTCCCAGAATTTAGAAGATCGCAGCGCGGGCAATCCGCCATCTCGTTGACAATAAACAAGCTTCCAAACGGCATCCTAATTGCTATTAGTAGGGTGCCAGTGATGTACCGGCTGCTGGAAATTCCGGACAGCCAAGAACAGCAGACACCCGGCAAGAGCCACCGCCAACGAAGCGGCCCCCAAAAGGGATAAACCGGCCGGGATAGTCTGCAATAGGTGCGGTGGAGAAAACCACCGTCCACAATATTCTGGGAGGCCAGTGGCTATGCAGCACCCCGAGGCGCCGCTCCATTAGGAGTGGCGTTTTGTGCGTCTGGGTGCATCTTCATCACCGTCACGCGATGTACCGCCCTCGCATAGAGCAAAAACACGAGAGCGCAACCTCTTCAGCCGCGCCCCCTCAAAGCCAATGCTCATGCGTCTCAAGTTACATCGTTCGGCACACGGCTGTGGCGATGACCTTCAACTCGCTCATCAGCTTCTCAAACTGTTCCAGGTAAAGCGTCTGTGCGGCATCGGAGGCAGCTTTGTCGGCGTTGGGGTGAACCTCCACCAAAATCGCATCCGCGCCGGCAGCCACTGAGGCCTTGGCCATGGGAGCAACCATGTCGCGGCGGCCAGTGCCGTGCGAGGGGTCAGCCACGACGGGCAGATGTGACAACTTCTTCAGCACCGGAATCGCCGAGATGTCCATCGTGTTGCGCGTCGATGTCTCGTAGGTGCGTATGCCGCGCTCGCACAGAATCACGTCGTAGTTGCCGCCCGACATGATGTACTCGCTCGACAGCAGCAGCTCCTCGATGGTGGCGGCGATACCGCGCTTCAGCAGCACCGGCTTCCGCACCTGGCCCAACTCCCTCAGCAGGTTGAAGTTCTGCATGTTGCGCGCGCCCACCTGGAAGCAATCCACGTAAGGCATCATGGGCTCAATCTGAGCAATCTCCATCACTTCGCTCACCGTCAGCAGCCCATGGGCTTCGGCAACGTCGCGCATCAGCTCAAGGCCGGGAATGCCCAGGCCCTGAAATGCGTAGGGCGAACTGCGTGGCTTGAAGGCGCCTCCCCGCAGAAAATGGCCTCCTGCGGCTTTCACGCGCCTCGCTGTCTCCACCAGGCTTTCGCGGGTTTCAATCGAGCACGGCCCGGCCATTACCTGCACCTGCCCGCCGCCCACCATCACGCCGTTCGGGAACTCGACCACCGTTCCCTCGGGGCGAAAGGCGCGCCCGGCCAGCTTATAAGGCGCGCTGATCCGGTGGACGTAAAGCACGCCCGGAAACACCTCAAACTTGCTCAGGTCCACTCCGGCGGTAGGCCCCACGCCGGCCAGAATGGTCTGCGAGGCCCCGGTGGTGCGGTGAACATTCACTCCAACATCCACCATGGCATCGATCACCAGATCGATCTGCTCTTCGGTGGCCTTTTCCTGCATGGCTACGATCATTGCTTATTCCCTGTCTCAGGCGTCGGTGCGCCGGCGGTCTGGCCCGGCACTGCTGCC
>Ga0364874_11000_pt1 | contig 10124 bp, 14 predicted proteins | sample ExccelAu500001D4_2_FD_206922 | JGI IMG/M metagenome (GOLD analysis project Ga0364874, IMG submission 206922) | Enriched cells from Trout Bog Lake Hypolimnion, Wisconsin, USA - BchlTB.Aug07.5000.01.D4 | ecosystem: Environmental > Aquatic > Freshwater > Lake > Hypolimnion/Profundal zone | place... | reverse complement strand
TGGCAGACGGCCAGAAAGACAGAAAGCCATATGATGCCATACATTGTCGCAATTGCCGGACAGAAGGGCGGAGGTGGGAAAACCACGCTCGTCGCGCACCTCGGAGTATGGGCCGCGTATGTCGGCCTCCGTACCGTCCTCATCGACTTGGACCCGCAACGTTCGCTTGCTGGGTGGTGGGGAGACCGTGAGGCGGACGCACCGAACCTCATCGACGCGACACCGGAGGAGGTGGCGGCTGGCGCCTTGCGCGGGCTTGCTGCCGATATCGTCCTAATCGATACTCCCCCGGCACACGACAACGAGGGGCGGGTTATGGCCGCACTGAAAGCGGCCGATTTGGCTCTTATCCCTGTTCGGCCGTCTCGGCTGGATTTGTCCGCCATCGCGCGCACGGCGGGCCTTGCGAAAGCGGCTGGTATTCCGACCAGGTATGTCATTTCCCAGGCCGTGGCCCGTTCTGGGCTTGCCGGGGAAGCGATAACGGTGGTTTCCGAGTTCGGGCCGATTGCTGGTATTATACACGGCCGTACCCTATACGCCTCCGCCATGACGGACGGCCGCACAGCAACGGAAATCGAGCCGAAGGGGAAAGCGGCCGACGAAATCAAAGCACTATGGAAAAATGTTTACGAGGCCGTTTCTTCGGAGGAAAAGGTCCATGGGTAAAAGACCCTCTTCTTTGACTGCCGCATTAATGCCCGTGGATGACGAGGCAGCTATTCCGGCCCGCACGGAAGCGGGCGGGCAGAGCGGCAGAACACCAGAAAGCCAGAAGAGCGGGAAGGCGGAAAAGCAGAATGGCGGCGGGGCTATGGTAGGGCTGAATTTCAAGGTTCGCGCGGGATTTCGCAAGGAATTCCGCCTGTTCTGCGCGGAGCACGACTTGTCCCTTGTCGACGCTTTGGCGCAAGCGTTTGAGCTTCTGAAACGGTCGAAGGGCGGGAAGGCGGCACCATGAAGGCGGACGAACGCGAACCCACGGCCGACGAAGCGGCTGGCATGGCGTGGTGGAACGCGATAGACGAAATGGAGCGGGCGAAGTGGTTTCAAATCGCCGACAGCGCCGTTGTTGCCGATGCCTGGAAGGCGTTTAAGCGGATCGGGCGGCCCGTTCTGAAACAAGACCCCGTCGCATGGAAACAGGGCTACGAGGCGGGGCTTTCGGGCGAGAACCGTTGCCCGTACTCGGAAACCGTCCCGGAAGCGTGGGCTTGGTCGAGCGGCTGGATTGAGGGCGATGCCGACCGACAGAAGGGAACGCGGCGGGATGCCTAGAGCCAAAAAGCCTCCGGCCGGGCCGTCGGGCGAACGTCAAAGTGACAAGCTGACGGAAGCGCTTCGGGTGGACGGATACCCAGTTTCTCCCTTCACGTCCATTGCTAGCCGGATAATCGACGCGGCCGAAGATATCGGCCTTTCCGCACCCAGCCGAATTGATTATCTGCACTCGGTCTTATGCCAAGTCGGCTTGCCTCGGAGCAAAACGGAAGGCGAAAGCTTCGAGCGGACGAGCGGAAATACCTCGATTTTGATTGAGGCTGGGAAGCTGTGGAACGGCAAAGAATGGGTTATGCAGCCGTTGCCGTATGGCACCCGGCCGCGCCTTGCTTTGGTGCATATTTCCTCGGAAGCCATCCGCACGAAATCCCGCGTGGTGGAAATCGGGCATAGTGTGCGGGATTTCCTGTTGAAAATAGGGGCGGATACGAGCGGGCACGAATACCGGAGGTTCCAAGGCCAAATGAAAGCCCTTGCGGCTTGTTCTATGCGCCTCGGTATCGGAGGCACGACGATTAAATCCCAGCCTATTGAGCGGTTTGAAGCGTGGCTGCATTCAACTGGACAGCAATCCACCCTTTGGCCTGGCAATTTGGAGCTTTCGGAGAGGTTCTTTGAAACCTTGCGGGAATTTGCTGTGCCGATGGACCCGAGGGCGCTTGCTGCGCTCCGGCATTCCGCCCTTGCACTTGATGTGTATACCTGGCTCGCGCATCGGCTCCATCGCGTCAATTCTATTTCCGGCAACCGACTTTCCTGGGAAAACCTACGGGAGCAATTCGGGCAGGAATATAACGATCCAAAGAATTTCAAGAAGGAAATGACCAAAGCGCTTCGGACGGTACTTTCCGTCTATCCGGACGCTCGCGTCGAGGACGTTGCTGGCGGCCTGCTGCTGCTGCCGTCGCCTGCGCCCATCCGCAAAACGATGGTGCCGCCCGGCAAGAGCTGACCGGATGAGGTCGTGACATTGGCACCCCCAGGTACGGGACATCACCCCCCTTCGCTGTGGGTAAACGGTCGGATGGCCGAAGTTATCCACGTGACATCACCACCCCCAGGTACGTGACATCACCACCCGCACAAACCGCGAACGGCACGTGACATCACCACCCCCTAAAACCTCTAGTAAGAGAACCTATAGTTTTTTTCCGGTAGTTTGTCGGCTGCCGCCTGTGGATAACGGCGCACCGCTAGCCGCGGCGCCAGTCACTGCGAAGGACTAAAGCAATCGCGCTGTTCGGGCCTTCGGCTCTGCGCGCCCCTCCCCTAACCCCTCCCCGCAGAGGCGGGGAGGGGTGGTTGCTCAGCAATGGGTGCCTGCGGCGCCCGCGGTGCGCTACGGCAGGCGTTGTGCAGGTACTGAGGGAAAAGAGGCGGAAACCGCCTAACGCACCTGTACGGCCCTAAAAATGGCCGTAGCGTCGATTTGTTGTTGGCGGGCCGCTTGGGGGCGCCGTGTTCTGAGTAGTCGGGGAACAGAAACTCCGATTGGGGAGATGAACGCTGGAGGCGATTGACAGCGGCGGCGAAGCGGCGTTTTCTAGGCGAAATGGTAGTGTGGGGGGCGGCTCAGGCGACCGAGTCGGATAATCAGTCATATGAGGAATCGTTCGACTGATTGCATGGGGTAAGGTTCATCATGGCATCGCCTTACAAAAATTCACTTGCAACCGCACAGCGGGTTTTCACGCTACTGATTGTTATTCTGGTAAACGAGTCGGTCAGAGCGACAAGCAAGGCGCAACTTTTGAGCCTTATTAAGGCCGCAAAGGCGTCGAATCCAGCGGAGCTTGGCGAGATAGTTCGCGGCGCAATAATAGACATGGCCGAACAGACTTACAAAAATGGCATAAATTTATTGCATGTTGACGGGATTGTTCAGCGGATACAGCGCGACCGAAGCATTTAGAGGAGTTCCGCACATGGGCCTTTTTAAGGGACTTTTTTCTGGCCTAGCACAGGCGGCAGACGATGACGTTAACGGCCTCGTTAGGGTGTTACTATTCTGTTTAATCGACGATGACAATTATAAAAATTATCGTACATGGCTGGTCGGGCAGGTATTAGGCAATTTGTCGGTGAAAGCCGACGCAGCGGCGCTAGGTATTTTCACAAGCCTTACGAACCAAGCAGCTAATTTAGAACGGCGAGGAATAAGAGCTTCTTTGGATAAGGCGCTTTGGGAAATGCGCCAGGCCGTCTCGCTAGGGGGAGGTGATGATGGCTACTAGCCCAGAGATTTCACGCAAGCTCGACATGTTGTCAGGCCAAACGCTTGCGCCAACCATACTGTTTATTGGCTACGGTCTAGTAAAATTAGTTACAATCGGCACAAGTGCGATATATTGGCCTGATACGTATTTGCCAATATGCGGCGGACTAACATCATGGGTGGCCGTGTTTGGCTATAACATAATTTTACACACCAAAAGAACGCGCGTTAGCATATTTCGCCTGACTGCCGTATATGGCGCATTCATACCAATGTTGTATTCAATATATGCAATACTTTATTTTGGCCTCTATAATATATATTTATCAATATTCAGTTCATTCTCAATTTTCGGAGTTGCGTTTGGAGCGATCAGCATAGCTGCGGGGTACAGGATGGCCTATGGCCTACAAGCGCTTACCGATCATGGGCGGCAGGACGGCACCAGACCACCTGTCGCATAACGGCTAGTATGGCGACTCAAAAAAAGTATTCGCCAACTCTTGCCGAAGTCGCTACGGCGAAGCGGCGGCGGCACCGCTCGGAGGACTGCCGCGAGGCAGTATAGCCGACCCTGTATGGTGCGGTGCAGCATGGGCGAATACTGCCGTCCGCGCCGCCGCGAACCCCTCGCCGATCATCTCTGGTTCGCGTTTCGTGCGCCCTTAGTTGTAGCGACGCGCACCGCCACAAGCCGCCAGGAGGCTCAGCAGGACGCGCGAACGGTTTTCGGGCGGGGAAGACCTGCCGCGCGGGCCGAACGCCTCTCCAGCGGCGCCGCAGGGAGTTTGCGGCGCCCTTGCATCGAGGCGGGCGGCACACGGCAGAGTCGCCGCAGGGGGATTCCCCTGCACCCCTTTTCCCGCCATAGTCGCCGAACTGCAATTGGGGTTAGGGATTCGAAATATGAACAGCGAACAAAGAGCCACCATCGCTAAGGCCAATGAACTGTTGGATCAGGCGCGTGCATTGACCTGGTGACGGTCACGCCCGCCGAACGGGGTTCTCGTCAATTTTGCGACGGTAAGCGGAATCCTTGTGGCTGATGATTTGCGACACCAGCAACGGCGGCATGGAACGGAAGCGGCAAAGCATCAGCGTTGCGGGCATTTGCAGCAGTTCCGGGCCAGACAACAACGGTGCTTCGTTTTCGTTCAATGTCGTTTCCTTCGCCCGCCGTGATTGCCTGTAAATAGGCCTTTTCGGCATTAAGCTTTCCGCCCATTTCGCTGTCATATCGTCGCCAGAGCCGAGGCCGAAAATTCGAGTGGTCGCACAGGAGCCAAGGAGCGTTCGTGAGCTTTCATCGCCATATGTCGTTTGCAGGGTTCCGAGATCTTGAACGACGAAAACAGCTTCAACGCCGCCGCCCGCCGCAATCGTGGCGATTTCCATGATTTTTTCCATTCGGCCAAGCCGCGTGAACTCGTCGAAAACACAGAGAATTTTCTGAGGGATTTTGCGCTTGCCGTCTAAGCGTGTGACCGCTCCTAAAATCGTATTCATCACCACGCGCATGAACCCACCAAGAGCCTGCGTCATATCCTGTGGAATGACGATATACACATCCTGTTTTCCGTTAAGCAACTTAGCGAATTGAAAAGACCCATCGGCACGCGGGTTGGTTAGAGCCTGCATTTGCTCCAGCTTAATCCACGAAAGGCATTCAGACACATGCGATAGGACGTTGCCGCGCGATTTGTCGCTCATGTCTAAAATGGTGGTGGCGGCTTTTGAAAGCCGCCCGTTGCAGGCGTCCTTATCCTTTCGCCAAGCGGTCAATGTTTTGTCCCGATCGCCCATGAGGAGAAGGTCAGAAATGGCCTTGACTGATTTATCTTCTGGCCGCCCCATCGTGGCAATCAGTTCTAAGGCCGCTTCAACAAGCTCGCGGGCCGCCTTTCCTATCCATTCCCCTTCGCCTTCAACTGGGGTTATCAGTCCGTCAGCCAAAACCGCGATATCGCGTTGAAGCGTTGGCCCGGTCCGCAGGTAGTCCATTGGATTAAAAAACTGCGTTTTATCGTCAACAAGGCCGAATGGATTCAAGACGATTTGTTCCCGCTTGAGCGATGCTCTATGACGGCGGCACATCGCCATATTTTCGCCTTTAATGTCCAACACCACGATAGGTCCGTTGTGGTCGAGAATGGCGGGAATAACCGCGGCGACACCTTTACCCGCGCGGGTTCCCGCTATCACCATGTGATGACCAGCAAGAAACACTCTATCTTGTGGGACATATCGGAGCAATCTACCGAACGGAAAAAGCCCGAATGGGAATAGGCCCGTTGGAAAAATCCAGTAGGGAAATCGCCCGATTGGAATACCGTCGCTCGAGCGCGCCAAAGAGGCGACAAAGCCGGGCTTTAGCCACCCCTCACGTTGCCGCAGTTTGTAGATGGAAAATTGCACCATCAGATAATCGACAGGCAATTTAACGAGCGGCAACCAGCAGATAATCAGGATGAGAGCGAGACCGCCGCAAGGCGACAGAATGGCAACGATGTTTTGCCACCTTTTCGCAACCACATATTGAACAACCGTCATGGCCCATTCGTGATCGGCCTCGTTGCCGAGCAATACGCTATGCCAGAAAGTTGGATATTTGCGCAGTTCGTTATCTGCGAATGTTGCAAAATTGGCGATGCTGAACGCACACCCCGCGACGAGGCAGAGCGCCGTGCATAATCGACAGAAACGCCCCCACGCATCGTTGCCCTCACCCAAATATGAGACAAAGAAGCAAATTGTCGCGGCGCAAGCCGCAACAATTGGCATTCTGAGGGTGTCATAATATTGGTGAAAAAGGTCCACAAATGCGGAGAGGGTGGCCATCATTTTGCCGCCGCAGTTGGTTCAGGTTCGGCCGCCCTGGGGGCGGGCTGGTCGTTCCTCATTGCCTCAAGAAGTGCGATGACGGAATCATTCCGCTTTTTATCGCCAGCCTTCACGTCAAGCTCGCGGAGATATTTGATGAACGTCTTGCGTGCGGACTCGCCGCGGCGACAAAGTTCGAGCGCGGCAACGCCAAGCCAGAACAATTGCGCGTTACGTTCGGTGTTGGCCTTGCTCAACGTACGAGACTCCGCTTTCTGATCCAGGGCTTTGGCCTGGGAAATTAGCTTCGCGGCTCTCGCCCTGGCTTTTGCGGCTTTTGCGCGTAGTGCTTCGGCGGCTTCTTCTGGCGAGCGACGCGGACGTTTTGGCTTGGTGGCATCATCGGTCATTGGTACACCTCCCAAAAAAATTTCCCTGCCATCTTGACATCCGACCTGCCGCTGTGCAACTGGCTGAGGTAGGCGGAGAAAAACACGAAGTGCGCGCTTATACATCGGCTTCGCCGATGTGCACGGTCTTATCGGGGGTTCCCCCCAGCCAGACGGCTTCCCCCAGCCCCGCCGCCATGCGTCGGGATGAGGCGTTGCCCCAAACCCCACGGGGAAGAGCTTGCCGCCCTTCCCTCGACCCTTTCGCAGGACCGCGCGCCATGCCGATCTATCATCTGTCCGCAAAGGTAATCAGCAGGAGCACGGGCCGCTCCGCGACCGCCTCCGCCGCCTACCGTTCGGGCGAGCGCGTTGTCGACGAGCGCACGGGCTTGATCTTCGATTTCTGCCGCAAGCGCAACATCGAGCATCGCGAAATCATGGCCCCAGACAATGCCCCCGCGTGGATGCGCGACAGGGCGCGGCTATGGAACGCCGTGGAGCGCGTGGAGGTTCGTAAGGATGCGCAGCTATGCCGAGAGGTAGAGGTCGCCCTTCCCCGCGAATTGCCGCCCGCTGAGCGGCTGGCATTGATTCAAGAGTTTGCGCGTTCCGAGTTTGTCGACCGTGGCATGATTGCCGATATCTCGATTCACAATCCGCATGACCGCACCGACGGCACGGAGAAGCCGCACGCCCATATGTTGCTGACGATGCGGGAATTGCTCGGCGATGGATTTGGCAAAAAGGCGCGCGACTGGAACGACAAGCAGCTCCTCGAACGCTGGCGCGAAAATTGGGCCGACTTCGCAAATCGCGCGCTTGAGCGCGCAGGGCACGCAGAGCGCATCGACCATCGTAGTTATGAAGACCAAGGGATCGATAGAGAACCGCAACCAAAGCTCGGCGCCGCCGCCGCGATGGAGCGTCGAGGCATCCCGACGGGGCGCGGAGACGAATTGCGCGAAGTACAAGAACGGAATGCCGCGCGCGGCTTCATTGATAGGGTCGATGCGCTGTTTGGGCGGAGTGTGGCAACCGTGCGTGAAAAGGCCATCAGCGCGAAGGCGAGAGTTAATGCATTGTTTGGGCGTGGCGGTGATGTGAAAACCACGAAAATGGACGCACCAGACCGAGACCGTTAGTCGGGCGACGACAACGCAACATTAATGGCGGCTTTGAATGCCGTGGCATCAACGATGCGTTTTAACCTGGAAAGTTTGCCGGAATGCGGCAGGCTTGTGCCGTAAACCGCACTTTGAATGCGTTCATGCAGTCGTCAGCAGCAAGGGCGATGCCAGCAGTTGGAAATTTCTCTTTGCCATATTTGACAGCGATAGCCGCAAACGTGTCAGAATCGATAGCATCGTCGCTCATCGTCATTCCCTCGTTTTTGTTTGCCATTTACGCGACACGCGCATTGACGCGATAGTGTGCGTCGTCGCATCCGCCGACTCCTCGCGGCTCTTTAATCGAAGTCGCTGTTTTGTAGCGGGATTTGGAACGAATATGTGGGTGCGCTAAAGCGGCTGTCACTGAGCACCATGAGCTTAGTGATATTGAACAGCCGAATAAGCTCAGGCTTATCGGCATCCGTGAACGGCGAATGCAGGCTCATTGCGCGGTTATAAACGTCACGCCCTCTGCTGATATCAAAATCGTAAGGATCAATACCTTCGCCAAATTGCGCGCCCCGCCCTGACATTATGTTGTCGATTTCACCCAAATCATTGCGCGAACCGTCCAAATCAGTCTGCGTGGCTGAATCGAATAGCGCGACTGCGGCCATTCCAGCGAGAGACATTTCTATATGTTGGCGCGGGACATAGTCCCCGTTATCCAAAGTGAACCAAAAAGCCCACGACTGGCCATACTCCGTCGCGGATATTTCGACCCGTTCGGCGTTGAAGCACTCTAATGCAAAACCGTATTTTCTGCCGATGTGCAGATGCCCAGCTTCGTGCAACGTTATGCGGTTTTGTTGGTCAGAAAGGTCCATAGTCAAATCACTCGTCATCTGGAAACGCCTTTTCGCGTTCATCGTTTATCAATCGCGCATAGAGAAGCTATTTCGCGCGGGACAACTAGCTATTATTTTCCATCATCTATCCGCGCCCTCTTTTTGTGCCTTGATGGCGAAATCTTCGAGCTTCGCACCCGCTGCGAGCTTATCAACAAGCCACCGCGGGGAACGCCCACGGCCCGCCCAAGTGCTTCCGGGGTTCGCAGGGTCGCGGTATTTCGGCGCGACCTTGCCGCGCCCGCCTTCGTCGCGGGCCTTGCGTCCCTTGCCCTTCGTGGCAGCCTTGGCGCCCACGAAATCGATTAGGTCACCGATGGTGAAGCCGTGCCTTTCGAGTTCGGCTTTCGCCGCGTCTACCGCTTTCGATAGACTTTCGGCCAGCTTTGTTTCCGACTTCACGCGCGCTTCGGCGATAAGGGCTTGAAGTTCGGTATAATCGAGGCTGTCGAGGTCCACTATCTTGCTCATTTTGTCGCTTCCTTCGCGCCATTAAGAATCTGTTGCGGATATATAACTGGGGAAATGGGAAAACAGCAATAGGGCGGTTTTGCCCTTTCCGCTTGTTTCCCTACAATGGCGCCCGCGCTGGCGTAAACGCGATGCCGGGAACCCTTCCGCTGGGGCGCTTCACTCCCCACGGGCCGAACCTACCTGCCGTAACCCTTTGGGGCGTGTGAGGGTGTCGGGCGTAGGCCCGATGGCAGCCCGGCTGGCCGCGTTTTCGCGAAAACAGGCGGTTTCTGGCATGGTAGAAAGCCAGAAAAGCAGAATGGCAGCACACGCGAAAGCGGGTATTCCGCAAGTTGGATTTGACAGGAAGGAGGAAGAACATACAATGTAACACACGGCACCACAGGCCACTTAACCTTGCAGGTATGAAAATGCCAACCCCCACCCTTTCCGTCCGTCTCCCCGACGATACGAAAGCCCGCCTCGACACGGCGGCGAAAACCACGCGCCGTTCCCGCTCTTTCTTAGTGAAAGAGGCTTTGGAACTCTATTTGGTGCAAGTGGTGAATGAGCAGGCAGGCGGAGGCCAGAAAAGCCGATTGGAAATGCTGCGCGAGCTAAAGGGGTTCGGGGCGAAACGCTACGGCGCCCGAACCGTGGAAGATATAGACGCGCAAGTCCGTGAGTTCCGCGGCGATGAATGAAGATGTTATATCGGCGCGTAAGCTCTATATAGACGCGAACATGATTATATATTTCGCGGAAGCCGACGACGACAAGCAGGACAAAGCCGAAGCGCTTTTTGCGTATGCGGAGGAAAACGGCGTCCCGCTTATCACCAGCGAAATAACCATAGCGGAATGTTTGCGGGGAGTATTTCAAGAAGGAAAAACAGAGGCCGAAGCAAAATATAGGCGCCTGTTTTATGAGGTCGGCTTTTTCGTTC
>Ga0364874_10663_pt1 | contig 10143 bp, 15 predicted proteins | sample ExccelAu500001D4_2_FD_206922 | JGI IMG/M metagenome (GOLD analysis project Ga0364874, IMG submission 206922) | Enriched cells from Trout Bog Lake Hypolimnion, Wisconsin, USA - BchlTB.Aug07.5000.01.D4 | ecosystem: Environmental > Aquatic > Freshwater > Lake > Hypolimnion/Profundal zone | place... | reverse complement strand
AAGCTGAGAGCTGGGCTTTCAGGGTAATTCTCGCTATCGGCAATGCTGGTATTGAAATTCCTGATAACCTAGCCTCTCAAGGAATGGCGGGTCTAATGGCGGTGGGCTACATGAACCTTCTCAAGATTCCATTTGAAGCTGCAAAGCCTCTTTTGGATGAAATGATGGGATGTGTTCAGGTAGTCCCTTCTCCAAATATTAAACGTCCTTTGATTGAAGATGACATTGAAGAAGTCAAAACTCGTTTATTGATTAGAAAAGCTATATGGGATCTACATATGGATTTTTTTTTAGGCGAAAGCAAGTCGACTTCGGAATCCGAAATTCAGGGGCAAACAACAATCGCCTCGTTGAGTACCAAGCCACCACGCAAACGATAGCAACAGTAATATCGTCAAGACTGGCTACCCTCCATGAACTTGATACTGTCTATGGTGTTGAGGACTTATGGATACTCCTTGAGGTTAATGCCGTTGATCGGCACAATGCTTATATTGTGAGTCAAAAGTAATGGCAACCGTCATAGATAGTCTGTTAATTGAACTTGGATTAGATACTTCTAAATTTGATACATCTGCCAATAAGTCAGTAGAAGAACTTCGCAAGTTTGAAGATCAAGCAACAAAATCATTTAAAAATTCCCAGTTAGGGGCTAAGAACGTAGGCGATGGCTTCGATAAAGCTCGTAATGCTCTTATCTCTTTGGGTGCTGCTTTTATTGGCATTAAAGGCTTTACTAGCCTTGCACAACAAACTACAACTACTAATGCTGGTCTTGCTAGAACAGCAGAAATGTTTAAAATGTCTGCTCGTGAGCTTGATGCTTGGGGTGGCGTATTAAAATCTGTTGGTGGTGACGCTAATGATTTTCAATCATCTATGCAATCCATTCAGCAAGGTGTTGCTGCCATGCAGTTTGGAGATACCTCATTAATTGAGGCTCTTGGAAAGCTAAGTGCTCTTGGATCTAATGCTGTTGAAGCATACGATTACACCAAAAAAGAAGTGGACATATACAAACTGGCAGATGCTTTTAAACAACTGACAGATGCTGGAAAAGAACAAGATGCTTACCTGCAAGCTCAAGCTATGGGTATTAATCGCAACTTCTTTATGATTCTTAAGCAGGGATCAGGGGTAATGCGTGAGCTATATGGGGACAGCTATAAGCTATCAGGCGTAACCGAACAAAATACTTTGAAGGCTCAAAAACTTCAAGAGCAATGGGGTCGAGTTGGTCAAGCCATGTCTGGTGCATCAAATCAGATCATGGATCAACTTTATCCATCATTAGGTAAATTAGCCGATGGCACTCAAATGAGTTTAGATAAGTTCGTAGAGTGGGATAAATCCATGAATGGGGGCTTGTCTAACGCCATAATCTTTGCAGGTGGGCTAACTACCATAATGGCAGCATTCAGGGCTTTAGGGGTCACCGTAGCGACTCAGATAGCTACTGTCGCTCAATGGGGAGCAACGATTGAAGGAATTGTTACTTCTGGGTGGTTTTCAAAGTTTTTAGGTGCTGCTGGATTAATGCTTCATAGCGAAAGCCTTAACAAAGGTGAAGACGAAGAAGTTAAAAAAATTCATGCAGAAGAAGATAAACGAGAAGGCGTTACCCGTGATACGACTGGTAGAGTTATTACCAAGAATGGTAAGCCAGTTAACGGATATGAAAACTTAACTCCTGAAGTTAAGCAAAACTTTTCCTCTTTAGAAGAAAAATACAAACTTCCTGCTGGAATGCTCGATAAAATTTGGAGCATTGAATCAGGTCGTGGTCAAAACATGGAGTCTCCTGCTGGGGCTACTGGACATTTCCAATTCATGCCAAAAACAGCGGCAGCTTATGGAATGACTAAATCAGATACTTATGACTTAGGAAAGTCATCTGAAGCAGCAGCACACATGATGTCAGACCTCTTAAAGCAATTTAAAGGCGATGAATCAAAGGCTATTGCTGCATATAACTGGGGATCGGGAAATGTTGCTAGTAAAGGAATGGGAAGCCTTCCTCCTGAAACAGTTAAGTATTTAAGCAAGTATGGGGCGCAAACTCCTCCTCAAAATGCCACAGATGAACAAAATGCAGCAAATAATACTGCTCCTCAATCTACTGCGCCACAAAATTTAGCAAGCAATATTATTCCTCAAATTACTTCATCTCAAATGAAGTTAGCTCCTGAAACTCAGGCTTATTTGAATAAATATAATTCAGGATTTATGGGTGCTAATGTAGCTGCTCCAGCAAATCAATCCACAAGTAATAATACAAGTAGCGTTAACATTCAAAGTGTTAATGTTCAAACGCAAGCAACAGATGCAAGTGGAATTGCTAGAGATATGAAGGTAGCGATTGAAAACAATTCGTTAATTAACTATGGAATGGTCGGGAATAGATAATGCCTAATATAACTTATCCGAATGTTCCTGCACTTCCGGGAGTTCCAGCTTTATCTAGAAGTAACAATGCTCAGTTTGTAGCTGCTGGTTTAACTATTCTTGGCGAAATATTGCCGCTTGGATTGTTTGGTCAAAAATGGGGAATTGTTGCTCCGGGTGGCTCTGCATTACTAAGCCCTGATTCTTTTGTAGATTTTGAATACAGAGAAGAACAAAAGATTCCTATTTACCCTTTACAAAATGGAGCCTTTCAAAGTTATAACAAAGTTGGAATGCCTTATGACATTCGCTTAACTGTTACTTGTAGCGGCAATGGAAAAATGTCAAAAGGAAACTTTATTCAAGGAATAGACAAGCTATTAACTAGCCTAACCCTAGTTGATATTGTTACTCCTGATGCAACTTATAAAAATACCAATTTAATTCATGTGGACTATCGTAGAGATGCTAGTCATGGGGCAACATTACTGATAGCTCAGTTATGGTTTCAATGGGTCAGAATTGTATCTAACCCAGTAGTTGCAACTGCTAAACCTTCAGGGACACCGACCTCATCTTTTGGTCAGCTTTCACCAACTACAACACCAACTGGAAATTTTGGCACATTAAATCCTAATTCAAGAGGGGCGACTGGATTAAACCCAGCAATAGTATGACTATTCAATACATTCCAATTTCTCCAGTTGCCTCACAGACTTTTACAATTCTGCTTGGGGATCAAAACTGTTTAATTACCATTTATCAAAAAAACACAGGTCTCTTTTTTGATTTACAAGTAAATTCAGCCCCATGCGTAACTTCAGTACTTTGCCTAAATTTAGTGGGTTTAATACGACAATCCTATTATGGATTTACAGGGCAATTAGCATTTTTTGACACCCAAGGCACAAGTGACCCTACTTATGATGGGCTAGGCAGTCGTTACCAGTTAATATATCAAGTATGACATTCGCTATAAGACAAGTTGAGTTGATTTTTACAACTCCTAATGCACAACCATTAACTTTAAAAAATTTAAAGTGCAATGCAGTAATTACTAATCCGGGTGGATATAGTGCTTACGGACAACTCCAACTTCAAGTATTTGGCATGACATTAGACCAAATGAATCAATACTCAAGTTCAGGGTCAAAAATGGTGTTAGCTCAAAATCAATCTATTACCGTTTCTGCTGGCGATCAAGGCGGATCAATGAATCAAGTATTTTCAGGTACATTAATTTCTAGTTTTATTGATACCTCTAACTTGCCTGAAGTTAGCTTTGTATGTTCTGCAATATCTGGTTACTATGCTAAAGCTGCATCAGTTGCTCCTAACACTTACAAAGGAGCGCAAAATGCAGAAGATATTATTGCTTCATTAGTAAGCCAACTAGGAGCACCTTGGTCTTTTGCTAATCCAAACAAAGCCCATGCTGTTGTGCAAAACCAATATGTATCAGGATCAGTTATAGATCAAATTTGCACAGTAGCAAGAAACGCAAGCCTGCCAATAAAGATAGAAAATAATACTGTAACTATTTGGAGTAATACTGGTACGGCTGACAATGTAGTTATTGATATTGGTCCGACTACTGGACTTGTTGGCTATCCTTCATACTGGGAAACAGGTTTCATAGTGAAATCTGAATTTAAGCCAACTGTTACCAATGGAAGAATGATTAATTTAACTTCAGGCATTCCTAAAGCTAATGGATTATTTCCAATTATTCAATCAACCCATGAAATTAGTACTTTGACTCCTGACGGTCCTTGGTTCACTATTTCAAAATTAGCTCCCGGTCCTTATGTCCCAAGAAACTAGCCCTCCAATTCAAACGAATCACGTTGCCTCGGATGCTGCGTCTGAAGTAGGCAGAATGAATTTTATTATTCGAAGTGCATTGTCAGGTCTTAGAACTTCAATGCCAGTAAAGGTCATATCGGTAACTAATGCTGGCGATCTTTCTGCTATTGGTTATGTTGATGTTCAGCCCTTGGTAAGTGCCGTTGATGGAAACGGTATCGCATGGGCGCATGGAATTATTCATAATGTCCCTTATATGAGGATTCAAGGTGGATCAAATGGAATTATTCTTGACCCTGTGGCTGGTGATATTGGTCTTGCTTCTGTATGTGATAGAGACATTTCGACAGTAAAAAATACAGGTAAGGTTTCTGCACCGGGTTCTAATCGTAAAAATGATATGTCTGATATGGTGTATTTAATGACTATTATTGGAGCAGCTCCAACTCAATATGTTCAGTTTAATGGTGCTGGCATTACGATCCATTCACCTAACACAGTTGCAATAACAGCCCAAAATATTAACGCAACAGCTACGACTAAAGCTACAATAACAGCACCGAATGTTGAAGTCGATGCTTCAACAGCTTGCACAATTAATGCTCCATCTATTGTTTTAAATGGCGCAGTAAGTCAAGGTGCTGGCTCTTTTGGTGGCAATGCTACATTAGGTGGTTCATTGACTGTAACAGGCGATGTAACAGCTCAAGGAACAAGTTTACATACCCATAAACATAGTGGCGTAACAACAGGAAGCGGTCAAACAGGAGCACCAGTATGACAGTAATTCAAAACACATTATTACTAGATCAATCTGTTTGGGATTTAGTTTTAGATGTTAATGGCAACATTGCTTTAGCTGGAACTCCATATTCAATCGCTCAAGATGTTGCTTCAGCTATTAGAACATTTCTAGGTGAGTGCTGGTATGACACCAGTTTAGGACTTCCATATTGGCAGCAAATTTTAGGAGAGTTGCCTCCGTTGCAATATATAGCCGATCAAATGCAAGATCAAGCTAAAACTATTCCTAATGTTGTAGATTCAAAAGCAACTTTTACTTCTTTTAAAAATCGTTCACTTGCTGGACAAATTCAAATAATAGACACAGATGGAGCGATTAACAATGTCGCTTTTGGAGGATAAATGAGCACTAACGTACCAGTAATTACATGGGTAAATGGATCTCCCGTTTTACCTGCCGAGACAGATATTTTAGCTGGAGTTCAAGCAGACATTAATGCTGCTTTTGGTGGTGGCGTTAATCCTTCACTTCAAACCCCTCAAGGACAGATTGCTCAAAGTGAAACTGCAATCATTGGCGAAAAAAATAATGAAATTGCGTACATTGCCAACCAAGTCAATCCCACTTTTGCTTCAGGTATTTGGCAGGATGCTATTGGTGAAATTTATTTCATTTCTAGAATTCCGGGTGCAGGAACTTTAGTAAGTGCCACTTGTGTAGGCGCAGTAGGAACAGTTATTCCTGCTGGTTCAATAGCTCAAGATACAAGTGGGTATTTGTATTTTTCTACTGCCGATGCCACAATTCCATCAACAGGATCAGTAACCGTTCAATTCCAAAATCAAACCCAAGGTGCAATTTCTTGCGCTATTGGAGCATTAAGTATTATTTATACTGCCGTTGCTGGCTGGAATACAGTATCTAATCCTACTGCTGGTACTCTTGGGAATTTAGTAGAAAGTCGTGCAGCCTTTGAAGCTAGAAGATCAGCAAGCGTTGCAGGCAACTCTTTAAATTCAGTTCAATCTTTATTTGCTGCGGTTTCAGCAGTCCCGAATGTATTAAGTGTTTTTGTTGTTGATAACCCAGCAGGAACAGCCGTCAATTATGGAGCCACTTCTTATTCATTGGCTGCTCATTCTGTTTGTGTAAGTGTAACTGGAGGTACAGCAGCAGCCGTAGCACAAGCTATTTGGAGCAAGAAGCCACCGGGATGCAGTTATAACGGAAATACCTCTGTTACGGTATATGACACTAATTACGCAACCCCTGTCCCTTATACAGTCACTTATTTGACACCGACAGCAGTTCCAATTTATTTTAAAGTTCAAATTCAAAATAATACTTTTTTACCATCTAATATTGTTGCTCTGATACAAAATGCCGTTCTTGCATCATTTAATGGTCAAGATGGCGGTACGTCTGTGGAAATTGGCTCTACCTCTTATTCTGGTCGTTACTATGCAAATATTAATGCGATCAGCCCTTATGTAAATGTCATTGAGGTTTATTTAGGTACTTCAGCAAGCCCATCAACTTTATTGATTAGTATGGGTATTGACCAAGTGCCAACTCTTTCTACTGCAAACATTTCTGTGTTGCTGGTGTAATTATGCAAAACTGGGATCAAACACTTTTAAGTCAATATTGTGATTCACCAACAATAATGGGAATGCTGCAATCATTTAATGATGCAGTCGATCCTGCTTATGACTTAGCTCAGTTTTATGCAAACATTTGGAATGTAGCAACAGCAGTAGGAAACGGCTTAGATATTTGGGGGCAAATTGTTGGGTGTTCTAGATATTTGCAAATTGCAACAACTCCTTATTTAGGGTTTGATGAAGCCTACACAGCCCCTACTGCTGCAACAGGACCACAACCATTTAACCAAGATCCGTTTTATAACGGGGTAACAGCAACTACAACTTTTGCGTTAAGCGATACCCAATATCGTCAATTAATTATGGTTAAAGCTGCTGCAAATATTTCTGATCTCTCAACAAAATCAATTAACGCCTTATTGAGAGCAGAGTTTGGTACAAATAACGGAACAGACCCTTACGGTCCTGCTTACGTTCAAGATTTGGGTGGCATGGTATTTAATTATTATTTAGGGTTTCATCCGAACTCTACTCAAATTGCCATCATTCAAAATTCGGGAGTATTCCCAAGACCAGCAGGTGTTCAAGCGAACTTAGTTTACATTTAGGAAAAATTATGCAAAGCAGCAATATACCAACAAAGATTCCACTTCCTTTTGCTTACGCAGCAAGTAGCACTTATAAAAATACTATTCCGACTGCTTCTCAAATTGGCATAGTAAGTGGCAGAGCTTCACTTACCGATGGATTTCCTCCATTAACTTTTACACCTGTTACTGCTGGTGGCGTTCCCCCTTTTGGTGGGGATATGAATGGTATTTTGAATGAAATTACTGCTATTCAACAATGGCAAGAAGCTGGTGGGATGTTCCCATTTGACGCAGGTTTTGCTACAACGATTGGCGGCTATCCTAAAGGTGCAGTAATTCTAAGTTCTTCGTTTAATGGATTGTGGATAAGCACTATTGAAAACAATAGCAACAATCCTGATACAACTGGGACAGGTTGGGTTTCTTTTTCTTTTGAAGGCTTGCAATCAGTAGCAATGGCGACTTCAAGCGTCACTTTGACTCAGTTGCAGTCTGCTTATCCTATTATTAATATTACTGGCACATTGACTGCCAACAGCACTTTGACATTTCCTGCTCAAGTTGGAGAGTGGATTCTTGTAAATAATACAACTGGTGCTTTTACATTAACTGCTAAAACTGCTTCAGGTACAGGCGTAACTCTTACTCAGGCAGCTTCTACTTATGTTTACGGTGATGGTACAAACATGTATTTTGCCGACTCTGCAAAAGTGGCAAGTTTTAATGGAAGAACTGGAACAGTTACATTAACTGCAACAGACGTAACCAATGCACTTGGGTATGTACCTCCTACACCTACTGGTGGAGGTGCTTCTGGTACTTGGAACATTAATATTTCTGGCAATTCTGCAACAACAAGTCAGACTAATTTTACTAATTTAACTATTGGTGGATCTCAAGTTATTGATGCAGCCAATTATTTAACATACTCTCCTTCCTTAACTGGTAATGGAGCTTCTGGTACTTGGAACATTAATATTACTGGAAATGCTAATACTGTTACTTATCCATTCCCTTCAGGAACTCGATTGGTATTTAGCCAATCTGCTGCTCCTACTGGCTGGACCCAAGATGTTTCTGATACAGCGAACAATCGTATGATGCGTGTTGTTGCAAGCGCAGGAAATGGCGTAGGCGGTTCTTATGATCCAACAGTAATGAACGTAGTGCCAAGTCATACCCACTCATTCGCTACTGGAAACGAAAACGCATATCATACCCACTATGATTCAGGGCACAGTCACCGACCTGCTGCTGGCACACAATTCGTGGTCAACCCTAACTGGGATGGTGCTGGTGGCAACTTGGCTACTGGAGGTCTTAATGCTAGTTATGATGGTGGCACAACAACTGCTAGTAGTTACGCAAATTTAGGTTCACAATCCGTATTCCATCAACACTCAGGTTCAACAGATAACGGATCAAGTCAAACAAATTGGACTCCTAGGTATGTTAACTTAATCATTTGTCAGAAAAACTAAGGAATGAAAATGGAAAAATTAATAACTGGCTACCAATATAATGAAGATGGTTTTTTTATTGGAATTTACAAATTTCATAAAAATTTAGACAAAGATGAAATACATTTGCCTCATAATACTACTTTGACCCCAATTCCTGAAGGTTTGGAAGATGGTCAAGTAGTTAAATGGGATGGAAGAAAATGGAAATAAAAACAGTATTAACTTGCCCTTTAGGTAGTCAATGCGAAACCATAAAAGATGAAGCAATTCATCGTTGTGCTTGGTATCAAACATTTGCAGGGACTAATCCTAGTACAGGTGAAGTGGTTGATGAAAAAGGATGTGCTATGGCTTGGCTTCCAATTCTTCTAATAGAAAATTCAAAACAGCAATTAAGTACTGGTGCTGCCGTAGAGTCATTTAGAAATGAGATGGTTAAAGCTAATGAAACTAGTCAACAAATATTAATTGCAACTGCTTTACACAAGTCTGATCTTCCAAATATTTCGTATATTTCAGAAACCTAATACAATAAGATTTTAAAAAGGAAAAATTATGTCTATTACTCTTAACTTAGAAATTGCCGAAGTTGAAGCTGTTGTTGCTGGTTTGAGAAAATTGCCAATGGAATTAATAGAAGAAACTGTTAATAAAATTAAAATTCAAGCAATTCCTCAGATACAAGAACAACAGGCTGCTGCAAAAGCAATTTCAGAACACGCTGCCGATGAAGCAGCTCCTACTTAATAGGTGATTCATGGATCAGTCTTCTTTAAATTGGTTTTTCGGATTAATTAACCTTAGTATAGGAGTCCTCATGAAAATGATGTGGGACTCTTATAAATCCTTAAAAGAGACTGATAAAGAATTAGCCGACAAAGTAAGCAACATTGAAGTGTTAGTGGCTGGGCAATATGTCAAACGAGAAGATTTTGCTCAAGTCACTAACCAAATATTTACAAAGCTAGACAAAATACTTGATAAACTTGATCAGAAAGTTGATAAATAATGTTTAAGCAAATAGCGGCACTTCTCCGCAAAAAGCCTGTTGAACCAGCCAGCATTACAGGATTGACCCAACCAGACTTTCCAGTAAAGAAAAAGATCGTAGTTAAAAAAGCTACTACAAGAAAAGTTACTGTTAAGCCAAAAGTTGCAGCTAAAAAAGTTGCAGTAAAAAAATCTGTTAAAAAATGAAACAAGCGCATAAATCAAAGACGATGTGGTTTGGTCTATTGGTCATGTGCCTTGGCTTTATTTATTCCAATTTTTCCGTTCTTCAAGACATCATCGATCCAAAAAATTACGGATGGTGGCTTATGGGAATAGGACTTATTGTTCAAATCTTAAGATATTTAACCAATAAGCCAATCGAATGATTCCTAAATTTGCAATCACTACATGGGTAATTATTTGTCTGATTATTATTTCTTTACTAGCAATAATGTACGGAAGATATGAACACAATAATTATGTGGCATTTAAAACAAAAACTGAAGCCGTTGCAACAACTCAAGAAATTAAAAATGAGTCTATTGTTAAACAACAAG
>Ga0364874_10998_pt1 | contig 10174 bp, 5 predicted proteins | sample ExccelAu500001D4_2_FD_206922 | JGI IMG/M metagenome (GOLD analysis project Ga0364874, IMG submission 206922) | Enriched cells from Trout Bog Lake Hypolimnion, Wisconsin, USA - BchlTB.Aug07.5000.01.D4 | ecosystem: Environmental > Aquatic > Freshwater > Lake > Hypolimnion/Profundal zone | place: USA... | reverse complement strand
AAATCTGTTGTTCCACGACGTGGTTTTCGACTGAATCGGTCGTGCCGACAGTAATTTGAACTTCGGTTGTAAACCGGTTTCCCCCAATTAACTAGTGGTAGAGGGTGGAAGGGGGTTAAAATGCTTCAGTCTGGATAGGATTGAAAGGGGGCCGTTGCTTGGATTCTTAAGAATAATGGTTCGCCAAAAAAGTGATTATCCTCGACCAGATTGGTTCTATCCTTTTGCTATGGAAAGCCGATGAGTGAACAGCTTGAGCCAAAAAAGAATGGCATTGCTGACAAAGACTGACTGATTTACTAGACTTACAAGAGGTCGAGGCGGAAACATGGCGGAAACTGTAAATGGCGAATTAGATCATTTACTTTCCGGTGGCAGGGTCCAACCCGAACCCGGTTCCAGCATCGCCCGATGATTTGGTGGAGTTGTCTCTAAGTGAACCAACTTTCCACCCGCTACTTGGGCGTCAACTATGGTATGGTTGGGACCGAACAAGCGAAAAGTGACATCCCATTCAGGCGGCCACGCTGGCAGGATGATGACTTTGTCCCCTCCGTTTTGAAGCAGCATGCTCTGAAGCGCAAGCTTTCCATTGCCGCCATTGTCCTCGTCGGGGGCGTAATCAAACCCGGCAGTCCAGAACGAAGGGAAACGCGACTTGCCATCTCTACGGAGCAGGTCGGTCGTTGTGTAAGTCTGAGCCAGTCGCACATCTCCCATCAAGGCAGACTGAACTGGATCCTGGCGCCAACAGCCGCCGCCCTTAAATTTCCGGTTGGCAAATGCATTCATGGCCACCTCGAAATCGGGCTTTCCAAGACCGTAGAGGCGGAAGGGATAGATGGCGTAAAGTTCCGGATTTTCCTGGTTATGTCCCCTGAGCGTTTGTCCTTCTTCACAGGGCAATAGTTGCGGCTTACCATTCCGCTGCCCGACGGGAACATGAGGTAATTCGGCTTCCAGTTTTGCCCAGCGAGCCCGCATTTCCGGAGACGTTAAATTTGGGGGAAGGCGGTGTAACTCCTGAAGCACCCAGTGCAAACCGGCAATATCGGGCATGGGATTCTGGACCTTCCAATACATCTCAATAGCGTTGGCTGCATTCAAAAACAAGTGACCATCTTTGCGCGGAAAATGCTCGAAAAAAAAGGTGAGGCCGGCATCGGCGGTGGGGATGAGGGTGTTTCGGGCGAAGTCATCATCCTGAGTGTAGGCGTAATATTCCAACATCATGGCTGAAAGTTCCAGGACCGGAGTAAAGTAGTGCTTGGTGTAATTACCTCCTTCTTCCGGGGTAATCTTGATTAGTCCTCCCCACGGCGGGGCCGTCTCGCGGATGTATGAACCCCCATGCCCATAAAATTCCTTCACTTGGGCGGCGTTGCTTTTCAAAATGGAGGTATACATGTGGAAGAGTGGCTGCATCAGGTCAAAATCTCCTGATGCGAGCATGGCCCAATACATTGGCCGCGTATTTTGAAACCAATACTGGTAGCCCCACCCCCGGTAATCGGCGGTTATGGGTTGCTCAGAAAGAACCGCGCCGGACTTATCTTTCTTGATTTTCGGATAAGGCGAGTCGACCACAAACAGTGAGCCGTTGAACTTGATCGGAAACTCGCCCCGGCTGGTGCAGGCGTCTGTGAATCGCTGACCCAGATATCCGGCGGTTACCTCCCGGGATCGGGAACCACCCGTTATAAAGATATAGCTTCGTTCCCAAAACTGCCGCCACCATGTTTCATGGGCTATCCAAGCTTTATCCTCCGGAATAGCATCTGTGGCGGCCACTTGCTGCCGAAGGTGGGACAACCAATTTTCGGGGGTAGTTTCCTGCGCGGTCAGCGGATGCACACGGACATGCCACGCCACCGCCGGAGCCTGAGATTGCAGGGTTTCCGAGTTCTTCGAGATCAAACCTTTTCCTTCCACGCTCGCGCCAATCGTTCTGTTGATGAGCATGGGAATTTCGGTGTTCCGGTTCCGGTAATACCAGGTGATGCTGTTGGCGGGAGGATTCACAATCGTATCCGTGCCGAGGTAGGCCGTGGGAGTCTTTCTCCACGACTCCAGTTTAACAGTCAATTGTGCCGGTGCATGTCCACTGGTTTCCACCCGAATGACCGGTAGGTTGGCATCAACCCAAACTCGCAATTTTGCATTGCCGCCGGTCACCTCCAGCATGCCATTTCGGTAGTGGAGTTGCTGGTGGAAGGCGGGGCCGGCGGCAAAGGGACTCGGCAGCAAGGAAACCCGAATCTTTCCAACTTTGAGGAGACCATAAGCGCCGTATGAAGGGCTGGTGAGGTCGTCTCCCCAAGCATTGTTCCGAGCGATGAAAAAGCAGAGGTCTCCATTGGGCTCCACCCACGCGTTTAGAGCAATATCGCCGTTTCCCAGCGGCATGGATCCTCGGGAGTCTGCACTCGGGGTTGTAAAGATGGGATCATAGTCGTCTAGCAGCTTCGGAACCCCAGCGGAAGCTAGGCAACCGGTTAGGAGCCAAGCTCCCGCCCACACGATGATTCGACGCACGATTCCACGCATAAATACCGCGGGGAGAGTTCTCGCCGCAGGAACGCACCTAGGAAACATCGACATTGAAGAAAAGATTTTCATTATAATTTCCAGTTATCGGGAGGCCTGAAAGCCTTCTTGAATAGACTCAGTGGAGAGAAACGGGAACTGGCGCGTTTGGTTTAGACCGGGATTTTCCATATGGTTTAACGCCCACGAACGGCGTGGGTGGTTTTTGTAATTTTCTGCCTGCTTCATGGTTTTGCAACTCATTTTTCAAGTCCGCCACCGATTTTTTCCCCGCGCAGGAAGTATTTCGACGCCATGGTTGGATCCAGTGCCATTTTTCTTCTGGAGGTGAAGACACCACTAGGTTGTTACCATGATATTCATGTGATTCATTTCACTTTTTCTCATTCTGACATCGCCTGCAACGGCAACCACATTTTCCGACCACCTGACATGCCCAGGGAAAGGCGAACGCAAATTCTACAGTGTTACAATTCTTAACAATCGCCCGGCACGCAAAAGTTGGTGGCCAGCCGAGATTGAACGCTGAATTCGACTCGACCGATGCGGCATGGAAAATACGGGCGGCGGCGTTCCGCGCCACGATTATTTATTTCCGCAATCATCCATTCATTATGGTGTGGGAGGGCGGCAACCAAAAATTTCACTCGCGCATGTCAAGGAATTGTGCGGCCATGTGCATCTGGTGTAAAAAAAGCTACATATTCAGTCGCGTTCGGAGGCCATCATCAAGTTTCTGGACCAGCAATAGTCGCGCCCAACCGTCATGGCACATCTGCACTACGCTGGCGACTCGCCGACCTGCGTCGCTTCGCCGGCGAACAGGTTCCAGTGGAATGACACTTAGAGTGTCTGGAAGTGTGTTAAACAGGTCATTTACTTTCGGTTCTAAATGACGGTGGCAGTGCTTGGATGTTCGCCCCAAAATCTTTCTTTGGCGCTGGTCCCATGAATAATTCCAACGTTCCACCGGCAACCACTTCTTCATGCCGGAGCCAGCCGCGTGCCAGCGGCAAGCCGTTAAGCTGCACGGACTGGAGGTATATGTTTTGCGCCGAGTTATTATGCGTGATAACGGTGAACTCATGGCCTTGGTAATAACGCGGATCCAGCCGGATACTTACCTTGTCAAAAATCGGGCTGCCGATGATATACACACCATCCACCGGCGAAACGGGGTGAAAACCGATGGCGCTCATGACATACCAGGCGGACATCTGCCCGACATCATCGTTGCCGCAGATGCCGTTGACGCCGGTGCCATAGGCGTGATCCATAATGAAGCGAGACCATTTTTGCGTGAGCCACGGAGCGCCGGCATAGGTGAACAAATAGGCGGTATGATGCACGGGTTCGTCGGAATGGTTGCAATAATCATTCCAGAGGAAGTTGGTTGGGGTCTTCTCAAAAAAATCCGTCAGATGGCGGAGGAAATAATCTTTGCCCATCAGATTAATCAGACCTAGCACATCCTGCGGCACGAACCAGCCTTGTTGGTAAGGATTGCTTTCCACACAACCCTGGCCGCCTTTCGTCGCGCCTTTCCAAAGTAGCCACGAGCCATCGGCCATTTTCGCGTGCATGCTGCCGACGGACGGATCGTAAATGTTCGAGTAGTTGAGCGAGCGTTTGAACAGTAAGTCTGCGTCATTGGTCTTACCGAGCGCCGCCGCGAACCGACCGGCGCAATAATCGAAGTAGGCGTTTTCCAGCGTCCAGGAAATACTTTCGGGGACATATCCGTTGGTGAGGTAAAAGTTCAACTCCTTCCGACCGCTCTTTGGCCCGGCCACGCTGGTGCGGCAAAGTTCATAAGCCTGCGCCACGTCGTAATGGCGAATCCCCTTGAGATAGGCATCGGTGATCACCGACACGGCGGGGTCGCCAATCATGCAGCCGGATTCACACCCTAAAATTTCCCAACGCGCGAGGTAGCCCTTGCCGCTAAGCAGGGCTTGCTGCATGAGCGAGTTAACCTCGTCATTGACGATATCCGGGCGGATAATGGTCAGCAGCGGAAACTCACTCCGAAACACATCCCAGCCGCTGAAAATGGTCCGATAGGTGTAATCTCCGGTTTTATGCATCTTATGATCGGCACCGGTATAAAGGCCATCCACATCTGAGCAAGCGCGCGGGTCAATCATCATGTGATACAGCGCGGTGGCGAAGATGGTCTTCTGGGTTTCCGTTCCGCCTTCGGTGGCGACTCCAGCCAGAGCTTGCGACCACAACTCGCGTGACTGTTTTTGCACGCGCTCGAAGTCCCAGTCGGGAATATCGTGCAGCAAGTTTGCCCGGGCACCTTCGACGCTGACAAATGAAATGCCGACTTTCAGGAGAACCTGTTCGCCTTCCATGGTGGGAAATTCCTCAAAAAATCCCAGATGTTTGCCTTCCAACTCGCGGCAACCGTCGAGAATTTCCGCATGGGCAACGGCGTCGCGGAATTCCTGGCTTTCAACAATCACTCGGTCATTCGGGTCTTTGTGATTTGCGGTGGCGGGATCTTTCACCGGGCGATACGAAATGCCAAAGCGTTTCCATTCATCGGGAATTTTGGCGGACCACACGCCGAATTTGTTGAGCGGATGGTTGAAGTGGGCGGAGAAATAGACCGTGTAACTAAAATCCTTGGTATTGCCATTGAGCCAACCGCCACCGGCGCTCGTGCATTCCATCCAGCCTTCAATCGTGTGCTCATCCACAACCTTGACGAATTGTTTGGTAGAGGTGCCGGCGACGCGGCGAGCCAAGTCAATCTGAATTCGCGACTGTTCTGATTTGGGGAAGGTAAACCGCAGCATGCCCGCCCGAGGCGCAGCGGTGAGTTCTGCGCGAATCTTGTAATCATCCAACGTCACCGCGTAATAGCCGGTCCTGACCACTTCCGTTTCGTTACGAAACCGTGAACGGTAGCCGTCTTCCGCACCATTAATTCCTCGCTCCGTTTTGAGTTTGCCGGTGGTCGGCATGATCAGAAAATTTCCAAGATCGCCACCGGCACCGACGCCGCTCATGTGCGTGAGGCTGAAGCCTTCGATGGATTTGTGTTCCCAGGAATAACCTGACCCGTTATCACCGCCGGTGATGGTGTCTGGACTCAACTGCACCAGCCCAAAAGGCGTTGTTGGTCCGGGAAAGGTCTTGCCCTCGCCTAGTTCACGCTGGGTGCTGGAGCCGATGACGGGATTGATATAATCCACCAACGCTTTGGGGGCGGCAGCGGCAGGGCTCGCAAAAAAAATGGGGGCCAGGATGAGTGTGGCGGCTAATTGTTGAAACGGCTTCAGTTTCATGGAGAAGAGAGGCATTTTCGGTATTTTAGATTTGTCTTACGCGGTTTTGCGATTCTCATTCTGGCTGGCATTTTTGGAAAAATGTGGTTGCCAGCCAGAGGCTTCAGAATGAAGCATAGCAAAAACCATTGATAGCGACATAGAACAAATGTTCTGGTGACTGCGATGGTGAAATAATGTAATCATTTCAACATGAACCCACAACTTGGCGAATGGATTCGCTCGGTTTGCATCCGTTCGCGCCTGCGCGGATGGAGCGCCAGCAGGGCTTGGTATTTCTGACCAATACAATTTTAGCACCTCATGAAACTTCATTTGAAACGGCTATATCAAAATAATTTTCTCGTTTCACTCACGAAGGTCGGATTCCTGCTACTGGGAATTTCGCTGGTGTCTTTGCAAGCACAGGAAGCAACCACCACCTCGCCTGCCTTGAGATACTATTATCCGCTGCCACCGGCCAACCCGCCCAAGGTGGTTGAGGCGGATGTCTGCATTTACGGCGGAACCCCCGGCGGGGTGACGGCGGCGGTGCAAGCGGCACGGATGGGAAAAAAAGCCGTGCTGGTCGAATTTGGCAAACATATCGGCGGCCTCACCGCCAGCGGCTTGTCGGCAACCGATGGCGGCTTCATCGCCGGTGGAATCGCCCGCGAGTTTTACAATGTGGTGGGGAAGGCCGGCTTTCACCCCGCGGCGGCGGAGGCGGAATTCCGCAAAATGCTGCAAGTCGCGTCGGTGCCGATTTACTTGGAACACCGGCTAATCGAAGTGAAGACTGAGGCTGGCCGAATCGTCGAAATCAGGACGGAGAATGGAAATACTTTTCGCGCCAAGATTTTTATCGATGCCACCTACGAAGGGGACTTACTGGCGGTGGCGGGAATTTCTTTCCATGTCGGGCGGGAGGCAAACAGCGTCTATAATGAAACAAAAAACGGCGTCCAGCATGGCCACAAGAATCAACTGACCAAGCCGGTGGATCCTTATGTCGTGCCGGGCGACCCGAAGTCGGGGTTACTGCCCCGTATCTCCCCGGAGCCGCTCGGTTCGACGGGTGACGGCGACGGTCGGATTCAGGCCTATAATTTCCGCATGTATTTTGAAAAAGGCGGGCTGCCTTTTCCGAAGCCCGCTGGTTACGATCCCGGCCAGTATGCCGTGCTTGTGCGTTACATGGCCGCCGGTGGTAGCTCGGGCATAAGATTTCACCCGGGTGACGTGAACAACAACGACGGTTTTTCGACCGATGATATCGGCGCGAATTATGATTGGCCCGACGGCCCCCGACCGGATGTCTCCAAGCCGGCACCAGTTCGGCGGCATCTCAATATTGATCAAGCCGACTATCTGACGAAACTTTACCAACGGCGGGAGAAGCTTTATCAGGAACACATCACTTACCAGCAGGGCTTGTGTTACTTCGAGGCGAACGATCCACAGGTGCCGGAGAAATACCGCACGGAGATGAGTCGCTGGGGATTGACGCGGAAGGATTTTGTCGAGACCGGTGGCTGGCCGCACCAGCTCTATATTCGTGAAGCGCGGCGAATGGTTTCGGATTATGTGATGACGCAGGCCAACTGCCTCGGTCGGGAAGCACCGAACGATTCCGTTGGGCTAGCTGCGTATCAGATGGATTCGCACAATGTCCGGCGGTTGGTGGTGGATGGCAAAGCAACCGACGAAGGTGATGTGCAAGACCACACGCCGCATCCTTATCCGGTCTCCTATCGCGCCATAGTTCCAAAAACCGGTGAATGCGCCAACCTGCTGGTGCCGTTCGCGCTTTCCAGTTCACACATTGCCTTTGGTTCGATCCGCATGGAACCAGTATTGATGGTGCTGGGACAATCAGCGGGCACAGCGGCCGCGCTGGCCATTGACAACAAGGTGCCGGTGCAAAAGGTGGATTACGCGGCACTACGTGCCCGCCTGCTTGCCGATAAACAGTATCTGGATCAGGCTCAATTAAAGAAGTAACTTCCTATGAACAGACGCGCAACCCATTCTGGCCTGAAACGACGCTGGTTGCTTTCTGCCACCAGATGTTTTTCTTTTCTCCGAATCGCGGCTTATTTCGCTTTGACCGTTGGCATAATTCCGCCACTTTCGAGGGCTTCTTCCGTTTTGGGTGGTTCCGATACTAAGACCTGGGTTGCCGAAAGAAGCGACGGCCATTTGCAATACGAGACGGACAGCCTAGGTAACCGGATCCCCGATTTTTCCTATGCGGGCTATGGCGGTGGCGGCGTGAAACTTCCTGACGTGCCTGTTCAGAAAACCGTGAAGCCCACCGGTGGTGACGATTCCGTCGCCATCCGAGCCGGCGGTTCGTGCGATTATTTCATTCTTGGCTCCCAAGTCTTGCTCAACCATTGTTTCTCGTATAGCCTCGGTTCTTACTATGTTAGCCATATGTGGCCCTCCGCGCATCTCAATGTGGTATTGAACAGCACCTTCACCGGGAAAGAAACCATTATGCCGCCCGCCCGCTGGTTCACCAGCCTGTTGACGGACAATTGTCACCTGCCTGAAGGCGGTATCGCGTATATCAATCGTGGAACTGCCGGCTCAGGCCATGGTTGGTCGATGGGCTGGGGAGTGGTTTGGAATTCCACCGCCTTGAAGGTGAACATTCAGCAACCGCCCGGATTTTATAACTGGTGCATCGGTAGCATCGGTGAACAGGAATCCTTAAAACCCAAGAAAGGTAAGGAAACGCTTCAAGCAGAACCGTGGCTCGCTTCGGCGGGCAAGCCAGTTATGCCCCAAAGCCTTTATCTTGCCCAGTTGCGGGAGTGCCTCGGGGAACAGACCCTCGAAAACATTGGTTATTAGGACGACGCAACATTCAGCAGCGGTTTCGCATGGATACAAAAGCACGCAACGAAGCGCCTCATGCCAAAGAACAACTGCAGCCAGTCCAGGGAATAGACTTGTAAATTTGTGGATAAGTAAGCTAACCGTGAGACTACCTATGCAATTCGCGGACTAGAACTATATGGAGTATTCCGGAATGAACGATGAAGTTCAGCTCCAGCGGGTAATCTCATTATCTCGGTGGGGCAAAGTTTGTGGCACCGATTGGTGGAGCTTTTGCCGGGGCAATGAGGAATCTCCAGCAGGCCAAGTGACAGGAGAAACAATTAAGAACTTAAAAACAAGCGTAACAAAGATTGTCGGCATTCTGCACCGCGCCATTGGAGTAGTCAGTTGGCTATTTGTGGTGGGTGCATTGCCCGCGCCGGCGCAAACGTGGTCTACCCCGAATCTCGGCGGTTATTTGAGCGTGAATTGTAACGGGGTGGCCGAAACCTATAATGCCGGATACACCATGTATGTGGCGCTTTTAGGACGACCACAGTATGCTTACTATTCGTCCAGTTTCCAAGCCAGCCTGGAACCTGGCACCTGGATGACTGAGCAGTGCAACCCTGGCATGTATTGCGATATCGAAGGTGGTCCCGGGGTTGGTGGCGGGTATGGAAACCAGTGGTGTAACAATGGGTTTGGCATTGGTGCCGTGGCCGGAAATGGCTTCACTAATTTTGCCAACGGGGTCTCGAGCGGCAGAAACGGCGGGGTTTATGGCGCGGCCCAAATCAGCCCGTGCCTGCTGTGTCCACCGAATTTGGAAATGTTTCGCAATGGCACGAGCGGTCAGTTTGTCGGTTGCGGCTATCTGGCGCTGCCACTGTTGCCGGGGAAAACCACCACTGATGGGGTAAATGTCCCCACCGGCGATCATTGGTGGGTGTTGTTTTTTAACACCCGGAACTTCCAAGGCCCCGTCGCAGTCGTCACGCCGCACTTTTACGCGCAAGTTACCGAGGCCAAAACAAATGCCGCCGGTGAAATGCTGGACACATGTTGGGCCGAGCCGAACAAGTCGTTCGCGAATGAGTCTCACTATGTCCCCGGGGCGGAATACGATGGGCCAGAAGGATCCTTCTTACGCGTGGAACCATTATTTGCCGCCATTAACAATGGGACAAATGGCAGTATCGCGTTAAATAGTCCCACGGTTTATGACCAAACCGCGCTCTGGAACGCGGCGCAACAATGGTTCACCAACAACGGCCCGCCACCGGTTGGCCCGTTCAATGCCCACGGAGCCGCCGTGCAGACACCCACCGGTGGTTCGTTCGGTTGGGGGGTGGTGAATTCTCCGCTGGATACGAACACAATGTCCATGTCCATGGGAACAACCGTGGGGTTTTACGACCCCGATGCGAATACTTGGGGTTACCAATGGGGAACTAATCAAGTGACTTACACCCAGTTCGCCAACGGGACTCCCGCCGTGGCGATGCCGGAATATTATC
>Ga0364874_10892_pt3 | contig 10193 bp, 11 predicted proteins | sample ExccelAu500001D4_2_FD_206922 | JGI IMG/M metagenome (GOLD analysis project Ga0364874, IMG submission 206922) | Enriched cells from Trout Bog Lake Hypolimnion, Wisconsin, USA - BchlTB.Aug07.5000.01.D4 | ecosystem: Environmental > Aquatic > Freshwater > Lake > Hypolimnion/Profundal zone | place... | reverse complement strand
TCAATATTGCAGAGTGAGAGTGCCATCAAGATTATCACTGGGAGCTGATAGCATGCTGTACTGCACATTTCTCAGCGTGATTGTATCGGTTTTATCAATCGTTACATTTTTCGCACTGAGTTGTCCGACTGAAACAAGCAGCGTTAACTTTTTGGTATTGCTGATGGAGACGTTTTGCACGTCACTATTGGTCGATTGCCAGCTAAAGATTCCAGTGAGACCAGTGATGACTTGCCCTGCACTTTTGGTTAAAATGTAAGGCTCATCAAGATCCCCGCAGAATAGTACTGCATCAAATTCTTGTGCTATGTTTATCATTGTTTTTTTGTTAGGTGATGAGAATCAGGGGCATTGCTGCCCCATCATCGATATTTGAGGTTAGGAGATAACAGCGTCAGTGATGCGAGAGAATGCCTGACCATGTCTGAGACCGCAATCTGCGAACAGTGAAGCAGTCACTTTTACCTGCATTGAGCTTGCGAGAGAGATCGGGTCAGTTATGACCTCGAGTCCGTTTCCAAAGTACGCCACATAAAGTTCGCTAAAATCGCCGAAGATCATCTGACCTACTGCAGGTGATGCAGTATTATTCAGTTGTGTATTTGCAAGGGCTTTGTAACCGTTTACCTGAGTGCCTTCCCATATCATCCCAGTTGCAACTCCAGCAGTGCGGAGAGTCTGTTTAAGATCAGCGGCTAACGCAGGAGAGGTGACGTATGCACAACCAGCGGTATTAACATTTGCATTTAACACTGCAGCTTCCATCTTGAGTATATGAGCATAGGTCATTGATGCTGCACAAGTGATTGGATTTACTGTGCTATCAGAAAGTAGTTTTGCAATTGCGATTGAATCCAATTTAAGAGGGATGATCTTAAGGATATCATTAACGATGATGTTATCGATATTGCTTTCGGACTGAATGAGTAATTGTTTGGAATAAGTAGCTGTGCTTGCTATTGCGTTTGGCATAAGCGTCAAAGATCCAAACGTCGGGTCAACCTCAGTAACTGCTGAACCTTCAGCAACTGATGATGCTCCGATGCTCGTAAGCGTTTTAGGAATGACAACCACACCGTTCAATCCATTAAGTACAGTTGCACCTAACGAACCAGTCACGCTATTAGCATAAAGCGGGTTTACCCAGAGGTCAGGTCTTGCGACTGTCTGCACTGCACCAGTTGCTGTGGTAGTACTCAAAGCACGTTTAGCGGCGAGGACTTCAAACGGCAGATAAACTCCGCCGAGACTGCGACCAGCTTTGTGAGCTGCGTGATCCATCATCTCACGTTCATATTTCGCAGAAGACCAATCTCCAGAGATGGACGCATTGATTGCACGAGAGATGCTAAAATCTTTTGTATCTGTAGCAGTAAACTGAGAAGAAGTGGTTGTAGTAACTGGAGCTTGACGTTTGTTTATCTCATCGAGTACAGCACTTCTGAATTCTTCGACAGATTTCCCTGACTCTTTGAATGACTTAGCCATCTCACGAATTGAGGGAATGGTTGAGCTGACATTGCCGGATGCAAGTGCATCAATTTCGTTGATACGTTTCATTTCGCCACTGCGAGTTGCTGTAATAATTGCATCTCTTTCTGCTGCTGATACTACTGGAGCTACAGGTGCTACTGCCTGTACTGTTTCTTTGTTTTCGTTTTCCATGATTCTGTTTTCCTGTGTTTCTACGTTTGTTTTCAATTCCCGATTTACGCCAACACTGGCATCAGCTGGGATGCTGCAAATACTGACTTCAAAAACTGTTAGGTGATTTACAACTATACCTGTGTCAGTTTCTGTATAATCATCAATCGTATATCCAAACGATACACCCTGTCTTATATTATCCTGTACATCTTGATATATTTCCTCTGCATTTGCTGATTGTGAAAATCGAACCAACGAATTCACCCTTGAATCAGCAACCTGTGCGGACGATACTATACCTATCTGTTGATTTGGATCATGATTTAAAAGAAGAGGACATAAACCCTGTTGAATGCGGGAGAGATCCACTGTTGCCGGAGAAATGATTAGAGTCTCTGTCCCGAACCATTGCGTCACGGGCATTTCACTGGCAAAACTGAGGGCTATTGTCCTGTCATTTGCATTAATATCTTCAGCCCGTATTCTAAATTGACGGAAGTATTTCTCTGACTTGATCTCTCGATCATTAGATGGTTTGATTTTCTGTTTCATTATTCATAGTACCTGTGACTGTTGTTTTAACTCTCGTATATATCTCTTTCAAATCTACACCGTACTTATCAGCTAACTCGTTTTCTCGCTGTCTCTCTTTCAGCACGTCTTCAATATTAAACCCTTTCTCAGCTAAAAGTTTAGTCAGAGTTGTTTCCTGATTTTGAAGCATCTGCATGTCAGCTCGACTTTCTTTTTCTGGATCTATGGTCGGATATGACCTCGGGCGATAGAGAGCTTGTGAGTATTTATCAAGTTTGGAGTATGGCAGTTTTGTTTTACCATCTGTCAAAGTTCCCGAGAGACAGGCCATCTCGACAAAGTTGAGGTAGATTGGCTCTATAACTGTATCAATCAGCAGTCTCTGAAACATCTTGTACTGCTCTCTATCACTTAATGTTCCCCATCGGATTGAGGAGTAGCTGCAATTATTGAGGTCAGAATAAAGATCGATATAGCTGACACCTAAACCGCTGGCGATGTCTCTTGAAATGCTTTTGATATAATCTGAATATCCTTGTATTGGATATGTCGGATCATATTTTTTTAAGTCCATTCCTGCCGGTAGCTCTTGAATTGAGCCCGGCTCGGTTGTGATAATTTTAGCAGCTTCAGTATCGCTATTACCTCTGTATTTTGATTTGCCCGGATCTGTCTGCGTCAAAAATCCTTGAGTTCCTGCACCCACTCGCGCTGCTGTTAATGCCAAATATTTATAATGTTTTGCATCCAGCATTTGCGACATCACTGGAGCGATGAGTGGAATTCCTCGATGCTGATCTGGATGATTTTGCACATATAGATGAATCACATCATTTGCAGGAATAACCAATCGCTGAAGTGGTATCGTTGTTAATGTATCTTTGGGATGCCGATTATATATGATGTAATTGATAGGTCGATTGTATTTGTCGTACTGTATGCTGGAGCGTATTCCCTCTGCACCGAGGTTGTATAAAACATCGACGTAGTCTGGAGATAACATCTGCAGCTGATATTTGAATTGTCCGTAGCCATCACCGCGATATATGCGGATAAATACTTCACCATCGGTTACAAGGTTTTCGATGCAGATCCTCTGAAAGTCCACCCAGCTCATAAGATTATCTACGGTTGGGTATTTACTCCATTTTTGAAAGCAGTTACTTATAATATCATTTGCTTTTGTATCTAAAGCCCCTGAAGGATCGGTTGCGGCAGGAGTTATGCCTATACCTGTATTACCGATTACATTTGCACTCAATAATTTTTGATATCTTACAACTACAGGATCATTTTGCGCCATCTCTCTTGCACGAGCGACTAACTCATTGAGTTCGGCATAGATGATCTGATCTTGCGGCCTATATTCTCCCTTATACGGGCTGAGTCTGCCTGAGATTATCCCCTGATAGCCTCTCTGTGCTTGCATCGGCTGCTTGCGTTTAACCCGCTTATTAGGCATCATTGCTGTTGTTTTTCTTTGTGTTTTTGGCATTATTTGCTCTATCTAAACGATATCAGTACTGGTTTTCGTGCGGGTTGACCGGAATTGATGCGATCATCTTGCTCTTCTAATTCTATTTCCTGCAGCAGTTCCATTCTTTGTTTCATCAATTCTGTTACAGTTATGCGTTGTATCGTCTTGCCATCGGCGGTGATTTGCAAATAGCCTGCTGAGCCGCATGCGAGTATTTGACTCTCAACGACTGCTAACGCCTGCCGTGCAAATGATGGAGTGACTGTTGATGCTGGAGCTGTGAGAAAGTTTGGATTGATTATAATCTGGAATGTATCGAGAAGAATCCTTGCACCATTTTCAACGACATAAAGATATCCGGTATATGTACCGACTGCCAGTGTAGTTGTTGGTATACTAATCTGATATCCATCACAAACGCTAAGTGCGACACCATCAAAAGTTCCGGCAGATCCTCGAAGTGATACTTGAAGGGTGTTATATACTGATGGATATTTATCAAATCGAACTGTGCTCTGGTATGTATCGCCTTGTGAAACTGTGAAGGTTGTCATTTATATTTTACCATCTGTATCTGGTTTTATTTTTGTTATCGTCCAAGGGTTTTTACGCATGCAGTCATCGCAAACCCAGCGGACTTTAGTCAGGGCATTAAATATTGCCTCATCTGGCTGATCATAAAATAGATTAATTGCGTTATCGCCACACTCGTTACACGGTATATGATACATAGTTATTTACCATCTTTGTGATGATCCCCAGCCGTTATTATTTTGAACGATTGTTAATGCTGGAGATTGTTTTTGTTTTTCTGTGTTAGGGATTTCACCCTGAATTGTAGGATGAAGGTGTGATTTTAAAAACTCGTAGTCGGGATCTAACATCTCAACTGCACATAACGCATAGTTATATGTATCTAATGCTTCGTTTCTCGCTCGGATCTTTCGCCATTCTCTCGTTTCTCGACCGTTCACATATTTGATTGCTAAATACTCAGCCGTTAATTCTTCAAAATATGAAAAATCAAGGGTTGAATTAAAGTGGATATATCCGTTCTGCTCTGGCTCTTCTATCTTGAGTCTGCTGTATAATATCGATTTGCAGTTGTTTACACCGCAATAAACGAGTCTAACGCCTGCATCATTTCTCGATTTTGCGAGGCTGAAGAGTGGAGTACCGTCTTTACCCTGACCCTTAATTGGATATACCAATCGCATTTCCTTGTCTTTGCAAAAGTTATAAACTTCACTTGTAAAATGCCCACCTGAATCTATAAATGCTGATGCGATTGATAGCTGGTTGCCTGTTGCATGTTTATATTTTCGTTGCAGGAGGGAATCTAAGCGTTGCCATGTCTGTATGTCGTCTGGTCTGCCTAAGATTGTCTTGTAATCAATAATGTACGATTGATTATTCAATCCCCAGCCTACTACTTGTACTGCTAATCTGTCGTCTTGCACATCGATTCCGGATGTTAAGACTAATGCACCTGCTGGAAGTATATCTGACCAGTTCTCTTTGCGATTATAAAGTGGTGAGCTATCTTGAACATCGACTTTTTCCTCGAATGATTCCCCAAGGCTGAGATTTACGAATGTCTTTAGTGTTTCACTATTGTTTTTCGCCGCTAAAAAGTCAGCTACAGTTTCCTGTATCAATCTCCACGGCGAGAATACTTCCCAGAGGTGATAAGATCTTATTTTACTTTCTGCTGTCGATATCCATTTACCAGATCGTACTGCTGCATTTTTCTGAGCGTCGTTTATTCTGCCATTGCAATTAGGGCATTCGAGGTGTGCTGTATCTGGATAGTGTATAGATCCATCGGACGATTTATCCCATTTGATATTCTCCCAGCGAGGATTAAAGAACGTTGAGCAGTGAGGACATGGTATGTGGTAGTATCTTTTATCGCCTGAGTTGAATGCTGCCTCGATACGGCTTGATCCTTTAACCTTTGGAGTGCTTGTCAAAATAATCTTACGGTTGAAAAATGTACTCGACCGCTTGATTGCTAATGATACAGGATCGCCTTCTTCTCCGCAGCTGTCGTCATATCGATCAACTTCATCGCATAATATTAACCTTTTAGTTTTTCCGGATAATCCAGAAGGACTGCCTGCACTTACGATATCGATTGATCCACCCGGATATGCTTTGTGTCCGAGAGTATCATCGCTCGCATTTGAAAAGACTTTGTTTCTGAGCGTTGCATTGTCTCGTATCATCGATGCGAGCTGAACTTTTGAGAAGTAGTCTGATGCGTCTTTCGTCGGTTGGACGATAAGGATTCCACCTGCAGGGTCAACATCGACATAATAATGGAGGATGTTTTCGATTGCTGTTGTTTTACCAACTCTGGCACTGCTCATCACAACTGTTTGCTCTATCTCTGCATCGCATACGCTGTCCATGATCTCTCTGAGATATTCCGTGCGACTAACATGATACTTGCCCGGTTCTGCACAATACTCTTGACTCAAATATCTATATTTATCCGCATGCTCTGAGATTGTTATCTCAGGCGGTGGAGAAAACATGACTAATAAGTTTTTTATTGAATCGGATAGTTGCATTTATTATTTGCGGCTGCGTTTCGCGCTCATCTCTCTCTTTTTCTTGTTCTCAAGTTCGACGATTGCTGATAGATCTGGATTTGATAATTCGTTTAGGATATCGTAGCATAACTCTTTGAGGAGCTTCTCTGCTGCTGATGCTGATGTGGTTCCAGCCACTACAGGAGCTGCTCTGCGAGGTAAATTGATGATTGATGTTCTGATGATCTCAATAACCTTACTCCATGCCTCTGTTGCGAGCTGGATTGGTATCATGTTATTTTTGAGATGAGCGAGTTCGATCTCCAGTTTCTCACTTTTGAATTGAAGAATCCTTGCTTCGTTGACTAAGGTATCAGTATCTTTATTGTTATTGTCCTGCAAATGCCGGACATATTTTTGAACAGTTGCAGCGAGATCAAAAGATTTACCGTCACTCAGTTTCTCGATCACTCCCTCACTCACCAGTTGATTGATGCGGCGAGGACTGAGATTGAAGAGCTTAGCTATGACCTGAGTTGTAATTTGCTGAGTTGCCATTAATCAAAAAAACCTTTTTGTATCTTTACTTCTTTGCCGTTGCGGATGAGCTTAATGTCAGGAGTCTCGACTGATGCTGCATAACGCTTGGCGATAACATCACAATATTTAGGGTCGAGTTCTAACCCATAACAAACTCTATTGAGTTGATCGGTTGCTATTAAAGTGCTGCCAGATCCCAGGAATGTGTCTAATATGATATCGTTTTGTCTGCTGCTGTTGGCTATAAGCCGTGCCAGTAGCTTGATTGGTTTCATTGTCGGATGATCAGATGATTTAAGCGGTTTGTCTTCGTAGATCACTGAAGATGGTATATCTGCTTGCTGTTGACTGATTACCTGTTTTGCAAAATCAACAAGATCTTGCTTGCTCATTTTAGCTGGATCAATTTTGGAATAGTCTATTACAGTGCTCTGTGAGCGATCAAAAGTGAAGTAGTGACTTGAGCCATCTTTCCAGCCATATAAACATGGTTCGTGTCGCCATTGATAATCTTGTCTGCCAAGGACTAATGAGCTTTTAACCCATATTAAACATTGCCTGATTGTTAATCCTGCATCATGGCATGCTAAACGAAAATTGAAACCTTCTGAATCGGCATGCCAGATATAGTAACTTGCACCGTCTCGAATGACTGATACTGCGTTTGATATCGCAGCTGTGAGAAACTGATGGAATTTAGAATCTGACATATTGTCGTTTTGAATTTTGCCAGCAGTACCAGTGTAATCAACATTGTACGGCGGATCCGTTACGAGGAGGTTGGCTGTTTTGCCATCCATTAGTTTAGTGATATCATCTTGTTTAGTAGCATCGCCACAAAGTAATCTATGCTTGCCTAATAGCCAGAGGTCTCCGGCTTGCGTAAGTGGTTGGTCTGATTGTTCTAATGCTTTATCAATATCAAAGTTATCTTCGAGGATTGTATCTTCTAACAGAAGATTCTCGATTTCATCGGAACTAAAACCTGTAAATGATAGATCAAAACCTGCTTGCTTTAACTCGCCTAACTCAAGCCTGAGTAGTTCATCATCCCATCCTGCCAGTTCAGCCATTTTATTATCGGCTATAATAAACGCACGTCGTTGAGCCTCAGTAAGGTGTGAGATAATGACGCAGGGTATCTCTGTCATTATGCCCTGTGCTGCCCTTACACGTCCATGCCCTGCTATGATTTCGCCTTTCTTTGTGATTAAAACAGGGTTTATAAAGCCATACTCTATGATTGATTTTTTTAGAATTTCAATCTGTGAGGGGCTATGTGTTCTGGAGTTATTACTATATGGTATTAGTTCCTCAATTGGCTTGAGGACTATGTTATCAATGTGTTTAATTGCTTTCAAATTACCTTGAGGAAGGAAATGATATTTTTTTGTTTTGTAGCTGGGAAATCTCGGGGCGTCCCGCATCCGTTGTCGCCTAACGTTCAGACAGAACCTATGAATTTTCCGTCATTTTGTGCAGTATTTATGAGCATTTAATGGCTATTGTTAATATTTACTGCGTTAGGTGCTTATGTGTGGAGGCTATTTGTTGAAGCTGTTGTACTTTTTGATGAAGTCATCCTGTGCATACTGAGTGATCGTTGCGTTAACAATGCCTTTGAGCCAGTCGGTTTTCAAAAGTTTACCTATATTTACTGTGTGAACTTCGATAATCGGCAACCGAGCAGCTCCTTTGCGCTGAAATGCTCCATCATGACCACTACCTACTGTAGTTAAAAAAGCATGGTTAATTGTTTTTGTTTCGCCGCGTTCGATCTGAATATCTACTCCAGTTGCTGTTTGTACTGGATTAAAAACGGCAGAGTTAACATCTCGATTGCTACCTGAGATGAGTTGGTTGATTCCGTCACTTGCCAGTAGTTGTTTGATCGGAACATTCTTTTTGCTGATATTGTAAGCTGTTGTTATTGATGTTTTAACTGCACTCGTTGCTCTTCTCGCCAGATTTGAAACGGTATATTTTACAACCTTGTTTCGGACTGTATCGTCCATCGCTGAGAGATACTTGTTAATCTCTGATGTGGGCATCTCTATGTTAATTGATGGCATCTGTTTTGTCTCTGCACTTATCGCACTTGTATCTGTTTATCTCAGATATATAAATCCAGTTATATTGTTGGAGAATTGATTGTAGATCTGCTCCGATCTCTGCTGTATGAGTTAATTGTTTGCTGCATTTGCTACAGGGTATTGTTATAATCATTTTATTTTAGTTTGTTGTTAAAAATCCCTCTGACATATACTGAGGAGGTTGCAGCATATGTCAGAGGTTTAAAAGGAGGGGTTTACCAACAAAGTTGACATCGAGTAAGGAGATTGTTGGATTTCATTTTTGTGTCGTCATATACTATTATATAACGTTATGCGATAAAAACTTTAACTTTTTCTTGTTTTCATGAAAAAACTTCAAATTCTTCGGCTAACTTTGTATTAGGCGCTATCAATCCTAAAAGGGTTTGTATGTTATCCACTTTAATCCCATTACTAAGAGTAGTTGATGCATCCACATCTGATACTTGTACTGCTCTATACTCTGCATACACTCTAACTGGTAAGTTAATTGGATTGATACAGGTATTATATAGTTTCTCAATTTCTGTCTTCGTGTATCTTTTAGCATAATCTGGAAAGTTGTCTGATCTCAAAATATCGAACTTGTCAATGGCTATCAATATCGCCAGTATGCATTGCTGCTCTACATCTTCCCTCCAGCTGGAGGGAAATCGTGCGGAGTATTTAAACTTATTAATCATCGGCTGCATAGCTTCGATGATGCAGAGCTTGGCAGATTCCTCCCCCGCCTGAGCTCTAACAATCGTACTTGGTTGTATCTGTACCATATTACCACGCCTCGCCGGAGTAATCATCTGGCTCGTATTGTGCATCATGCAGCTCGTCCTCATCGTAATCGATACCCCTTATCTCGGGTGTACGAGGCATTATTTCAAATTCGTATTGCTCTGCTAACTCTGCTATTGTCATTTTAGTTACTCCTGTAATTACTTGTTTTTTTGGCTGTTTTATTAAGTTTTTTTGACTTTTTACTGATTTGGCGCATAACTATTTTACATCTAACGATTGCTATTTGCAGTTTTATGTAGTTTATTAGTTTTTGCATTGGTTAGCCCCGCGACTATTTAAAGCACGTTGTAGCCCTCGCACGGGCTGCATGATCGAACGAGCACGAGCCATAAGTGAGTCAATTTGCTGCTGGATCTCATCATTACTCGAGGCAATATAATAGCCTCGGTTGCTGCTACATATCGGATAGCCTAATGTGCGCAGCTGTGATATTATCTCGCGCACGGCTACGTCATCCCAGTCGTCGCCAATCAGCTGATTGAGCTCTTTCGCGATCCTTCTCCCGGGTAAAGGTAAAGTCTTGCTTCTGTACTCCAATACATCAAGTAGTGTCTGCTGCGCTGCATTTAGTTG
>Ga0364874_10996_pt1 | contig 10210 bp, 9 predicted proteins | sample ExccelAu500001D4_2_FD_206922 | JGI IMG/M metagenome (GOLD analysis project Ga0364874, IMG submission 206922) | Enriched cells from Trout Bog Lake Hypolimnion, Wisconsin, USA - BchlTB.Aug07.5000.01.D4 | ecosystem: Environmental > Aquatic > Freshwater > Lake > Hypolimnion/Profundal zone | place: USA... | reverse complement strand
CCTTGGCCACGGTGGTCTCCACGCGATCCTCTACGATTACGGACGTGACCAGGTTGCGCAGCAGTGCGCGGCGGTGGCTGGTGTTGCGCCCGAGTTTGGTTCCTGCATTGCGATGACGCATGATAAAACTCTCTTTCGAATTTAGCCTCTAGCTTTTAGCCTTTAGCCTTTAGCTCATCCTGCGGGAGACTACTCCGTCAACTCGGCAAGAAAGAGTTAAAAGCTAATAGCTAAGAGCTGAAAGCTGCATTTAAAAATTTTCTGTCTCGGTGGGCAGTTGCAGGTCCACCGAATCCAATGGCTCGTCTTCGTCGTCGTAGTGGCTGTAGCTGGCGGCCAATGCGGCGGCAGGCGGAATGCTTGTCGGTCCGGGGACCGCGTTGCCCTGCTCGTCGATCTTCATGCCAAGGGACAGGCCCATCTGCGCCAGAATTTCCTTGATCTCATTGAGGCTCTTGCGGCCGAAGTTCTTGGTCTTCAGCATCTCGGCTTCGGTCTTCTGAACCAGCTCGCCGATGGACTGAATGTTTGCGTTCTTCAGGCAGTTGTAGCTGCGGACCGAGAGCTCGAGTTCTTCAACGCTGCGATTGAGATTATCGTTGCGGAGCAGGATGCGGCCTTCTTCGCCGCGCGCTTCCGTTTCAATTTCCTCTTCGAAGTTGATGAAGATATTCATGTGGTCCTTGAGGAGCTTGGCGGCCAGGCCGACAGCGTCGGCAGGCAAAACTGCGCCGTTGGTCCACACTTCCATGGTGAGCTTGTCGTAGTCGGTGATCTGGCCAAGTCGGGCGGCCTCAACGATGTAGTTGACGCGGCGTACTGGCGAGTGAACCGAGTCCACAGGGATGAATCCCAGGCCGAGATCGGCATCAAAGTTTTTGTCAGCGGAAACATAGCCGCGGCCGCGCTTGAGGCGCATTTCCATGTCCAGCTTGCCGCCTTCTGAGACCGTGGCTCCGCGTTACGGTGATCGCCAGGGCGGCTACCTGCGCATCGTCCGCACCGGCTTCCGAAAGGGAGACGGCGGGGAAACGGCTTTCATCGAACTGTTGGGTGCCGAAAAGGAACTCCAGGTCAAGAGCAAGAAGCGTGAAGACCTCAAGGCCAAGAAGCGCGCAGAGCTCGAGAAGCAGTTGGAAGAAGCCAAGAAGGAAGAGCCCGGCGAAGAAGCCGCCTAGTAACGGCCGTACGGGCAATCTTGTTCTAACTAAATCAACAACGGGCACATCCCCGAGAGGGATGTGCCCGTCCGTCTTTTTGAATCTAAAATGCACCCTATGAAGTTTCTCCTGCCAATTCTGCTAGTGGCTGGCGTTACCGCGCTTGCCCAAACGGCACCTCAAGCTCCGCACCCTCCTGCTAATCCGGAGCATTTCCGATGGAGTGAGCAGATTGCACACGAACTCGACTACAAACATACTGTCCGGAACGCAAAAGATCTCACACTCGCTGAGAAGGAAGCGATCATTCAGTTCATCTCTCATCAAATGGCCCTCGACGGAGACACTGTGGGGATGTCAGGTGATATGACTGAAAAGCAAATCCGCGAGTATGCGGGAAGCGTACGAGTAGAGGTCGTCGATCTGAAAGGAGATGGCACACGCACAGTATTGGCGCAGGCACCATGGATTCCGCTTTGTGGTGCTACGGGGAACTGTTCTATTTGGGTGGTTGAATTCTCTGGAGGCCACATGAGAGTGATTCTTGATAATGGAAAATTCGGCAACGGCTACGAAAAAGTGATCGTCCGTCCCTGGTCCACCAACGGCTATAAAGACATCGTTCTCGGAGCGCACATTTCCGCAAGTGAACGCGCGTTGGATGTATACCAATACAAGGATGGGATGTACCGCGTAGCAGCCTGCTATGGGACAACCATGATGGGTGATAATTATCAGCTTTTACGCCAGCCAGCAGTTTTTCGCCGCAAATGCGAATAAGCCGTCCGGATAAAGTTAAATGACCGCTAGGTACCTATCCTAGTACCGATCTTAGATCCCAGGGTGGGAGAGCACAGGCCTCAATGCGCTTTGCTATCAGACATACTGAACCCCAGCCGCTTGTAAAAACGCACATACAGGCCCGCCAGTAGCAGCATGACAGTAGCGCCACAGCAGTCCAGCAGCACATCCCAGGGAGATGAGCCGCGATTGGGAAAAAAGGACTGGTGCCACTCGTCCCAACTCGCCAGCGCTGCAGTGCCAAGCAGAGCAAGTAGCGCCGCCGTCACAAACCGACAGTTGGGAAGAGTCTTCCGCCAGGCGCGAAGCCATGTAAGAGAGATCAATCCGTAGCCTGCAAAATGCCCACTCTTGCGAAGGATGACATGTATCAGTTCCCAGGTCGAATCGCTGAGTGGGCCTACGATCAATTGAAAGAGAAACCGCAACGGGTGATCGGTTCGGTCGGAGCCAAATGTGGCCGTAGACTCCTGCGTGATCGCTAGAATTCCAATCAAGACAGGAAGCCAGGCGCTGATCCAGAACTTCACTCCGCGTTGGCTATATTGATCTCCCAAGTCAAGCAACTCCGGTTCGTTCGAGGAAATAGGTCTCCCCATCCGCGAGCCGCTTGAGGGGAACGGCGACTATCGGAGACGGTAGTAAATACGCCTCACCGAATGGGATTTACTCGACGTGGTAGTTCGGCGCTTCCCGTGTGATAATTACGTCGTGAACGTGGCTCTCGCGCAAGCCTGCTCCGGAGATGCGCACAAACTGTGCCTTCTCCTGCAGCTCTGGAATCGATCCGCAGCCCAGGTATCCCATGCCGGAGCGTAACCCGCCCACTAGCTGGAAGACCATGGACTCCAGAGGCCCGCGGTACGGAACGCGCCCTTCAATGCCTTCGGGTACAAACTTTGCCAGGCGGTTTTGGCCTGCGCGCTCGCGCTGCACAACGCCCTCCTGTGGAGCTTCCACGTCCGACAGGTCTGCGCTGGATTGAAAGTACCGCTCGCCCGATCCCTGGCTCATTGCGGAGAGTGAACCCATGCCGCGATAAGTCTTGAAGGTGCGGCCCTGGAATAGGATTGTTTCGCCGGGACTCTCGTCCACTCCGGCAAATAGAGAGCCGATCATCACCGAGCTTGCGCCCGCCGCAATGGCCTTGGTGATTTCGCCTGAATATTTGATACCGCCATCTGCAATCACAGGAACGTCGTGCTTGCTGGCCGCGCGGAAGGCCTCGGCTATGGCTGTTACCTGTGGCATGCCCGCGCCTGTAACCATGCGCGTCGTGCATATGGACCCCGGCCCAATGCCAACCTTAATGGCATCCGCTCCGGCATCAATGAGAGCCATCGCGCCATCGTAGGTTGCCACGTTTCCGGCCAACAGCGCTACGGATGGAAAGCGCTTCTTTACCTCGCGCACTGCTTCCAGAACGCGCGATGAGTGCCCGTGCGCCGAATCGATGGCCAATACATCGGCCCGCGCGCGAACCAGCTCCGAGGCCCGCTCGAGATAGTCCCCGGTAGCGCCAATGGCACCGCCCACACGCAGCCGGCCCTGATTGTCCTTGCTGGCATTCGGGTACTTGAGCTTCTTCTGAATATCTTTAACCGTGATCAAGCCCTTGAGGTTGTAGTGTTCATCCACCACCAGCAGCTTTTCAACGCGGTGCTTGTGGAGGATCAGCTCTGCCTCTTCAAGCGTAGTTCCCACGGGAACCGTGATCAGGTTCTCCTTGGTCATCACGTCGCCAATCGGAATATCCGTCCGTGTCTCGAAGCGCAAGTCGCGGTTGGTAAGGATGCCAACAAGTCGTTTTCCATCGGTCACTGGCACACCGGAGATCTTATAGCGGCGCATCACATCGAGCGCATCGGCAATCAGCTGTGTGGGCCCAATGGTCACCGGGTCCACAATCATGCCGCTTTCTGATCGCTTTACCTTGTCAATCTCACCTGCCTGGTCAGCCAGGGTCAGGTTCCGATGCACAATGCCGATGCCGCCCAGTTGCGCCATGGCAATCGCCATGCGCGACTCGGTCACTGTGTCCATGGCCGCGGAGAGCAGAGGGGTATTGAGCGTGATGTCGCGGGTGAGCCTGGTTTGCGTACTCACATGCGCCGGAACTGCCTCGCTGTAAGCGGGCACCAGCAACACGTCATCGAAGGTAAGGGCTTCCGGTAAGTTTTGTGCCAGCATATGCTTTGACGCGCCTGGCGGGCTGAGGATTCTAGTCCCTCGCCGGCAGGCGCTTCTGTCTATTGTAGCGGAGGGGGCCAGCGGGCAATCTCCGCCACTTCATCATGCGTTTGAATGGACTGTGCTAAACCCCGACCGGAAACGGCTTCGGGCTTGACTCCTCGTCCGTATTGGCCCCGCCGCTACGCCAGCGCTCAAAGCGCCCCTGCAGCAGGCTCATCAGCCCCGTGTACCAGTAACCAATCACAAACAAAATCAGGAACGGCGCAGTGAAGTAGTTCTGGTTATAGAAGGTGTAGATAATGGCCAGCATAAAGTAGCAGCCAAACAGCAGTTCGATCCACGGCTCCAGCTTCAGGCGCTTGCGATACTTGGCGGCCTGCGACTTCTCGCCCTTCGCCGCCACACGATACTTCGGCGTGCGCACAAATGGGCTCTTGATACCGAACAGAGCTTCCATCACGGCCTTGGTGTTGGTCACCGTGAGGCCAATACCCAGAGCCATCAAAAACGGCAGATAAAGAAAGGTCTTCTTCCAGGTCTTCGGAAATAACTCCCGCTGGCTCATCACGTAAAACACAGCAATCGAAAGTGTCGACGCTGTGAAAAGCGGCACGTCAATCAGCAGCATCTGAAACCAGCCCTGATAGAAGCGACAAATCATGGCAGGAATCAGCAGCGCGGACATCACAATCATCAGTGGGTAACTCAGGTTGGCCGTCAGGTGGTAGACAGATTCAATCTTGTTCTTCCGTGACGCATTGGAGCGGAACACCTGCGGCAGCACCTTGATGCTGGTCTGAATCAGTCCCTTGGCCCACCGCGCCTGCTGCGTCTTGAAGGCCGTCATCTCAATCGGCAACTCGGACGGGCACTCCACATCAGGCAGGTACTTGAACTTCCATCCTGCCATCTGCGAGCGATAGCTTAAATCCGTGTCTTCCGTCAGCGTATCGTGCTGCCATCCGCCGCCATCGGAAATGGCAACGCGCCGCCACATGCCGGCCGTGCCGTTAAAGTTAAAAAACTCTCCCGTACGGCAACGCGCCCCATGCTCCAGCACAAAGTGCCCGTCCAGCAGGATCGCTTCAATCTGCGTCAACATGCTGTAGTCGCGGTTCAGGTGCGTCCAGCGCGTCTGCACCATCCCGATTGCGGGGTCTGTAAAGTGGTGAACCACCTTCATCAGCCAGTCGGTAGGAGGAACAAAGTCGGCGTCAAAAATGGCCACATATTCGCCCTTCGCCACCTTCAGCCCTGCGTCAAGCGCCCCGGCCTTGAACCCATATCGATTTGTCCTGTGAATGTACTGGATCGGATGGCCCAGCGCGGCATACCGCGCCACAATCGCCGCGGCCACCTCCTGCGTCTCGTCCGTCGAGTCGTCCAGTACCTGGATGTCCAGCTTGTCCTTGGGATAGTCCATCGCGCAGATCGCCTCGATCAGGCGGTCAATGACAAACTGCTCATTGAAGATGGGCAACTGCACAGTCACAATCGGAAGTTCCGCAAATTGCTCCGGCGGATTGGGATTGTAGTTCTTCTTATACTTAAAATACTGATAACAAAGCGTGTACCTGTGAATTCCATAAAGAGCCAGCACAATCATCACGGCAAAGTATGGAAACAGCAGCGCGGCATCAAAAAAATTCCACTGGTACAGCCCTTTAAAGGTCTGGTCGGCGTATTGCGCCTTCAGGTAATGGCGAAGGCCGTTCTGCGAGGCCAGAGCCAAATAGTCGGGAATCCTCAGCGCCGGCAGGGCTTGAGCAAGGTTCATGCGAATTAAAAGCGCTGGTAACAGAGGATGCCTCCTCGGCTGGACTACGGAAATTGTACGCGATAGAGTCTTTCAGGGGCATCGGTGCGTCCGCTACTGGCATCCACAACACCGGGATGTCGTCAGATTTTGGGATTGGAGAGCGTATCCACATGGCAATTTCGACCCTGCAGCCTATCGTTTCCGCAAGAGGCGGCAGCTTTCTTTTGGAGACGCGAAGCCCCGCCGAAGTCTTCACTCCCGAGGATTTTAGCGAGGAACAGAGGCAGATAGCCGCCACGGCGGAACGCTTTGCGCGCGAGGAGATCGTCCCGGCAATCCCGGCCATCGAGGCCAGGCAACCGGGCGTCATGCAGGCGCTCATGCGCAAAGCCGCCGAGCTGGGCTTTACGTCCATCGAGATACCGGAAGAGTACGGCGGCATGGGGATGGACAAGGTCAGCGCCGCCATCCTCACAGACCACCTCTCCGCACTGGCCAGCGTTTCCACAGCCATGGGGGCGCACTGCGGCATCGGAACTCTGCCGCTCGTCTGGTACGGAACAGAAGACCAGAAGCAGCGCTATCTGCCCAAACTCGCCACCTGTGAGTGGTTAGCTGCGTATGCGCTGTCTGAGGCCAGCTCCGGCTCAGACGCCATGAATATCCGTACCCGCGCCACTCTTTCAGCTGATGGCAGTCACTACATCCTCAATGGAGAAAAGCACTGGATCACCAATGGCGGCACTGCCGGGCTGTACACCGTTTTTGCCAAAATCGATGGCGATAAGTTCTCCGCCTTTCTCATCGAGCGGGATACTCCCGGCCTCAGCATCGGCGCGGAAGAGCACAAAATGGGGATTCGAGGTTCCTCCACCTGCCCGCTTGTGCTCCAGGACTGCATGGTTCCCGTTGAAAATCTCCTCGGAGAGGCTGGCAAGGGCCACCATATTGCTTTTAATGTCCTGAACGTCGGCCGCCTGAAGATGGGTATGGCCTGTGTGGGCGGTGCCCGCCACGCCATGGCGCACATGATCCGTTATGCCATGGAGCGCCACGCATTCGGAAAGCCTATCGCGGAGTTGGGCCTGATTCAGCGCAAGATCGCCGCCAGCGCCTCGCAGCTCTTTGCGGCTGAAAGCATGGTCTATCGCACCGTTGGCATGATTGACGCCAGCCTGGCAGATGTAGACGCAAACTCATCCAGGGAGGCCCAGAAGCGCATTGAAGAGTACGCCGTCGAGTGTTCCATCATCAAGGTTTACAGCTCTGAAATGTTGTCCCTCGTAGCCGACGATCTGGTCGGAACAATGGGCGGTTACGGCTTTGTTGAGGACTATCCAGCCGAGCGCCACTACCGCGACGCGCGCATCAACCGCATCTTTGAAGGCACCAACGAAATCAATCGGCTCATTATTACCGGCTTCCTCATGAAGCGCGCCATGCAGGGCCAGCTTCCGCTCCTCAAAGCCATCAAGCAGGTCATGGACGAGGTCACAGAGCCACCCTCCTTCGACGGCGGAAGCGAGATGGACAGCCTACTCAGCCACGAAACCGCCCTGCTCGTAGCGGCAAAGAAAATTACCCTGTTCAGCGCGGGAGTTGCAAGCCAGCGCTTCAACACCGGCCTCCAGGATCAGCAGGAAGTCATGGCCGACCTGGCCGACATGATCTCGCAGGTCTTTGCGCTTGAGTCAGCGCTGCTGCGTGCTCAGAAGATCGCGGAGTCAAAGCGCAGTACTGCCGCAGTTGCCGCTGCAATGACCGGCCTGCTGGCTGAAGAAACAATGGGTATTGCCGAGCGAGCCGCGCGGCGAGTTCTTGCCGCCTGCGCTGAGGGAGACATGCTCCGCACACAACTCGCCATCCTGCGCCGCCTGGCCCGCAGCACACCGGCAAATTCCGTCGAACTGAGCCATACCGTTGCACGGCACTGCATCCAGGCTGGCAAGTATCCGCTCTAGCACTACAGTGCTAGTTCGGAAAATCCGGAGGGAGCAGGTGGTATTAACCCCCTGAAAAGCAACGAATTGGCGCGGCCTTTAGGCCCGGGCATTTCCTAATGACTGACAGGAGGGAGTGCCAGTTCAGGGTTTGATGAGTATTTCTCAAATCGTGTCATCCCCCTCCTCAAGAGGGCGTCTAAGCAGATGGCAAGCATAATCAGGCTTAACGCCCTTGCGCGCTCTGGGTCCTCCTCACGCGCTCGGGCTTACGGGAAACGGATCCACCTTCGATCTTGCAAGGAGAAGGCAATGCAAACACGCAAGCAAGTATTCACCGGCGTTTTGATGCTGGTATGCGCTTCAGTTCTCACCCTCGGCGGACTGCTTATTGCAGGCTGTTCCGCGGGCGGCGCTCTGAGCTCAATTTCAACTTCAGGCGCTTCCTCGGTTGCCGTTCCGGTATCCATCACAGATGATCCTGGTGATCAAGTGGTTGCGGCCAGCCTCACGCTGAACTCCATCGTTCTCACCAACACAAAAGGCGTAACAGCCAGCATCCTTGCCGCGCCGGCCAGCTTTGAGGCAACGCACCTTGACGCCGTCCAGGAGCCGCTCTTCACAGCCGCTGTTCCCCAGGACACCTACACCAGCGCCACTCTGACTTACTCCAATGCGCAGGTAGCGTACTTTGACGCGTCGTCGAAGAAGGTCGTCCTCACCACGGCTACACTGGCCAATACATCGCAAACAATAACTTTCCCCGCACCGGTTACCGTCAACAACACCACGACGGCTCTGCTGGTTGACTACATGGTGGCAAACTCGGTCGCCATCTCCGGAACCACGGTTACTGTTACTCCGGCCTTCCATCTCTCCGCGGCACCAATCCCCGCCCAGCCAACCAATGGAACCAACGGCTTGCAGCGCGGAGTCAAGGGCAAGATCTCGGCTCTCGGCACCAACACCATCAAGCTTTCCAAGCCCAATGGCTTCTCCCTGGTCGTAGCTGTCGATACCAATACGCAGTATCAGGGCGTCAGCGGCTTCTCCAAGCTTGCCGTCGGACAGGTAGTTGAAGCTGATGTCGAGTTGCAGACCAACGGCACTCTGCTCGCCCTGCGCATTGAGATGCAGATAGCGCCGAACGCCACGGGCGTCATGCTGGTTGGGCCTGTCACAGGCGTCACCGGTTCTCCGGCAACCTCATTCACTCAAATGGTCCGCGAGAAGATCGCCCCAGCAACCAGCGTGATTCCGGTTGAAGCGGACACCATCACCATCAACAGCTCAACCCAGTTCCTGCTGCCGGGTCGCTATAACAATCTGGTCCTCGCTGGTTCGCCCTATACGCCTACCTTCAATGCCAGCACGCTTTTTGCTGGGCAAGCGGTGGCTGTATATGCAAACGGTGTCACTGCTAATGCCGCAACCGCATTGAGCATCACGCTGGCACCGCAAACTGTAGGCGGAACCATCTCGTCTACGTTGGCTCCCACCTGCTTATCATGCTGGAGCACCATTACCTTGACGTTGCCTTCCGGTAGTTGGCTGGCATCCATCACCGGCAAGTCCACTGTCACCGTCCTCCTGCCTCCAGGTGCGGAAGTCATCGGCAGCGCATCGCCGGTGGCCAGCACTACGGCTCGCTTCAACGGCTTCCTCTTCAACAACAACGGAACCCTCACCCTATTGGCAGCAGTCGAGGGACCGGGCGCGGGAACACCCATCAACGCAATGCCTCACTAAACAAAACAATCCACTTGCAATCCAAAAGGGGCGCGGCTCAATCAGGCCGCGCCCCTTTTTGCCCCCCTAACCCGTAAACTGGATATGTGCCTCCCCCTATCCTTAACGCGCAGAACATCTCCAAACGCTTTGGCGCAGTACCCCTTTTTCAGGGCATCTCGCTCGCAATTCACGAAGGTGACCGTATCGGACTCATCGGTCCTAATGGGGCCGGCAAATCCACCCTCCTGCAGATCCTGGGGGCAGAACAGGAACCCGACACCGGCGAGGTAGCCTTCCGCCGCCGCGCCCGCGTTGGCCATGTCCGCCAAATCTCGGAGTATGCGCCCGGCGACACAGTACGCAGCCTGGTTCAGGCTTCCATGGTCAAGGCCGGTCTTCCTGAGAACGAACGCGAGCAGGCCCTGCGAGAAACGCTCGGACGCGCTGGATTCACTGAGGAAGCCTCGCCCAACGGCGAGCGTATGGATGCGGAGGCTGCCAGCCTCAGCGGTGGCTGGCGCAAACGCCTCGCCATTGCGGAAGCCCTGGCCGCCAAGCCCGACGTGCTACTGCTCGACGAGCCCACCAACCACCTTGACCTCGAAGGCATCGAGTGGCTTGAAGGC
>Ga0364874_10993_pt1 | contig 10219 bp, 8 predicted proteins | sample ExccelAu500001D4_2_FD_206922 | JGI IMG/M metagenome (GOLD analysis project Ga0364874, IMG submission 206922) | Enriched cells from Trout Bog Lake Hypolimnion, Wisconsin, USA - BchlTB.Aug07.5000.01.D4 | ecosystem: Environmental > Aquatic > Freshwater > Lake > Hypolimnion/Profundal zone | place: USA... | reverse complement strand
TATTTTATTTTTAAATAATCGCGGTAAGAATTTATCGAGGGTGATGATATTTTACATCATTAAAAGTTTGGCAAGAAAAGCAGAAATAAAAAAGAATATTTCGCCACATACATTTCGTCATTCATTTGCCACACATTTGGTGGAAGGCGGCGCCGATCTTCGTGCCGTGCAGGAAATGTTGGGTCATGAAAGCATTACCACAACTGAGATATACACTCATTTAGACAGAGATTTCTTGCGTAACACTTTACAACAGTTTCATCCTGCGTTTCAAAAATAATTTTACTGCCTCCGCTATTTAGAATGTAACTTTCAGTAACATTTGAATATGAGCTTTGTAAAAGATCATAAAAAATCAACACTGTTTTTGATCCCTTATATTGTCTGGTGGCTCTATTTTGCTTATTCTTTTTTTCTGCAAAATGATTCCTCGCCTGATCATTTTCAAAAGAATCCTGATCTGCTGATCATTTCTTTTGCACTGATGTTCATTTACTGGCTGATACTCTTATTCATGGTATTCATCAATAAGGGAGAAAGGCAGGCTGACTTTTTAATCCTCTTCGGCTTGGTAAGTTCTCCTGTAGTGATCGTTCTTATTTATTTGTTAACACAGGTATAAGAATAGATCAACAATTCATCACAAAACATTTGCACTCAGGATTTGTTATCATAGGTTTGCATTACCAAAAAACAAAAACAAGTATGAAACGATTATTATTGTTGGCTTCAACGCTATGCCTATTTGCGGCGAATGCACAGATCACAATGCCTGCCCCAAGTCCTGTTCAAATGATTGTACAGAATTTCGGATTGGGTAAAATTGAGTTGACCTATTCAAGACCGTCCATTAAAGGAAGAGTTGTATTTAAAGAGAAGAGTGAGTTAGCCCCGCTCGGACAATTATGGCGTACAGGTGCCAATGCGGCCACCAAATTAAAATTCACAGATAATGTGACCATCGGCGGAAAGCTGATCGATACCGGTTATTATGCATTGTACACTATACCCGGAAAAGAACAATGGACCATCATCATCAATAAAGGATTTAATAATTCGGGTTCGACAGGTTATAAAGAAAGCGATGATGTGGTTCGCTTTACTGTTACGCCTGATAAAATGAAAGAAAGCATTGAAACTTTCACCATGCAGTTCTCTGATATCAAACCCGAAAGTTGTGAATTGCATTTGATGTGGGGCAATACAGCAGTGCGTATTCCTATCACTACCAATGTGAAAGAAAGAATAAGAGCACAGGTTGAAAAAGCATTGGGTGCTGATAAAGTTGATGGCGGTGTATATCAAACTGCTGCTAATTTTTATTATGAATGGGATAAAGACCTCAACAAAGCTTTGACCAATGCATCTAAAGCAACAGAAGCAAATCCTAAAGCTTATTTTTTATTTATTTTAAAAGCAAGGATTGAAAAAGATCTAGGCGATAAAGTAAGTGCCAAAGCTGATGCAAATAAATGTATTGTATTAGCTACTGAAGCAAAGAATGAAGATTATGTTCGCATGGCAAAAGAACTGATCGCGAAATTGTAAAACTTGTTTTTCTAACATATAGGAACATAGAAAAAAAGAGAGCATATAGTTTTTAATTCTATGTTCTCTCTTTTCTTCTTCTATTTACCTATGTGTTAAAATATCCCTCCTATTTAGCCACATCGATCTTTACTTTCTTGTTCTTGATCTTTTCGTTTTTAATGAGTTGCAAAACGCCGCCTACTTTTATTTTCTTGATGGCAACAAAAGAGAAAAAATCTTTCACTTCAATCAAACCGATGTCTTCCTTTTTGAGTTGACCTTTGTTGGATAAGAACCCAACAATATCTATTTTATTTACTTTGTCTTTCTTGCCTGCTGCGATGAAAAGTGTTGTCCAGATCGGTTTATCCGGTAAAACCAATTCATCCGGCAACTGTAATTCTTCTACCGGACCGCTAATATATTCAGGTAATTTTTCTTCTTCCGATAAAATTAAAATCACCGTTCCACTTGCTTCAACCCTTGCTGTTCTTCCGTTGCGGTGTGTGAAAATCTCTTCTGTATGCGGCAAATGATAATGAATGATGTAACGGATATTCGGAATATCCAAACCTCTTGATGCCAGATCAGTTGTTACCAACACATGGGTCGTTCCGTTCCTGAATTTACACAAAGCGCTGTCACGCTCCTGCTGTTCCATCGCACCGTGATAAAACTCATTGTAAATTCCTTTATCAGTCAATAACTGACTCACCCGTTCAACCGATTCTCGATGATTACAAAACACGATCATCGAACGGCCACCCAACTTACAGATCAATCGAAATAATGTTTCTATCTTATCTTTTTCATCAGAGAAAACAGTTTTGATGGCGAGCTTTTCTTCACTCACCATTTCATCACTTAAGAAATTAATTTTTTTTGCATCTTTTAACCCGGCGAATGAAGGGACTTCCAAAGATTCTGTTGCTGATGTTAGTATTCTTTTTTTGATGGATGGCAAAGAAGAAATGATAAAAGATATTTCTTCTTTGAAACCCAATTCCAAAGATTTATCAAATTCATCCATCACCAATGTCTCAATGCTGTTCAATGTGATATTTCCTCTACGAATATGATCGGCAATTCTTCCCGGTGTACCCACCAGCAAAGCAGGTGGCTGCACTAAATTATTTTCTTCGGTCTCTCTTTTATGACCTCCATAGCAGCAGGTGATCTTAAAACCTGTTTGCATGTCTTTAAAAACATGTTCAATTTGTTGTGCCAGTTCGCGTGAAGGCACAATGATCATGGCCTGTGTTTGTTTATTGTCTTCGTTCAATAATTGCAATACGGGCAATAAGAAAGCCAATGTTTTACCCGAACCTGTGGCCGATAATAAAATAACATCCTTATGTTGTTCATTCGCTTCCAATGAAGCCAATTGCATTTCGTTGAGTGCCTTAATTTTTAAGCTCTTCAAAACCTGTTCTGTGGAATATTTTGTCTCTTGCATTGCAGCGAATCTACGAAAGATTAATTGGGTGGGTTTTTATGTAGCCAACTTGGTGTTTCATGGCATCAACTTTTGTCCGAAGGACTCCTTTGGAGCGTCTCACTCTTCAGCGTGATAGGTTTTATTGAGCTTTTATCGAAGCGTAATATTCACCGCAGAGAAATGGAGTTAAAAGAGTTGCGCTGAGTTCTCTGCGTTAACTCCGTTTCTCTTTAACGCTGTGGTAAAATTGTTTCATAAAGAATCACCAAAAATAAAAAGTCTTCTCATAACGAGAAGACTTTTAGAATTATTTCAACTCCCCTTTAAGGGTTGTCCAAAGGACTCCTTCGGAGGGGGTTACTTCACTTCCGCCATATCAGGAATCATTTCTGCTTTATAAGCACCTGCATCTAATTTGGCTTTTGTTTCGGTAAATGCTTTTAAGGTGAGATCGATATCTTCATCGCTGTGCGCCGCAGTTGGAATGAGGCGATAAATAATATGCCCTTTCGGAATAACAGGATATACCACGATCGAACAGAATATTTTGTAATTCTCACGCAAGTCCATCACCATTGCTGTTGCTTCTTCCACACCGCCTTTCATATAAACCGGAGTGACCATCGTGTTGGTATTGCCGATATCAAAACCTTTTTCTTTTAATCCATTTTGTAAACGCAATGCATTATGCCAAAGCTTGGCACGCATTTCAGGAAGATTGCGCAACAATTCCAGGCGTTTTAAATTGCCCACCACAAAAGGCATGGGAACACTCTTTGCAAATATTTGTGAACGGATATTGTAACGAATAAAATCAATGATCACTTTTTCGCCCGCCATGAATGCACCAATACTTGCCATTGATTTTGCAAAGGTGGAGAAGTATAAATCAATCCCATCCTGGCAACCCTGCAATTCTCCTGCACCGGCACCTGTTACACCCAAGCAACCAAAACCATGCGCATCATCCACCAATAATCTGAATTGGAATTTATCTTTTAATGCAACGATCTCTTTTAATTTTCCCTGATCACCTGCCATACCAAACACACCTTCTGTGATCACCAATATGCCACCGCTTTTTTGTTTTTCAATTAATGCTGTGGCACGTTCTAATTGTTTTTCGCAATCATCCACATCATTGTGTTTAAAAACATAACGATGACCGGGATGCAAACGCAAACCATCAATAATACAAGCATGAGATTCTGCATCATACACAATTACATCATGTCTTCCGCAAATTGCATCAATCGCACTCATGATACCCTGATAACCGTAGTTCATCAACATGGCATCTTCTTTCATCACAAATGCTGCTAATTCTTTTTCCAATTGTTCGTGCAGATTGCTGTTGCCGCTCATCATCCTTGCACCCATTGGTGCAGCGAGTCCATATTGTGCAGAACCTTCTGCATCCGCTTTTCTTACTTCGGGATGATTGGCCAATCCCAAATAATTATTCAAACTCCAAACGATCATTTCTTTACCGCGGAATTTCATTCTGGCACCGATCTCTCCTTCTAATTTAGGAAATGCAAAATAACCATGTGCCCTTTCGCGGTGTTGTCCGAGCGGACCGGAATTCTTCATCAACTTTTCAAAAATGTCAGCCATAATAATGTATGATTTGAGATTGATAATTTGAGATTTTATCTCAGCTTTTGTTTTCTATAGCATCTTCGTTGCGTCGCACTCTTGTACTTTCAGTTCTTTATTCATCAATCAGCGATACATGAACATTTACTATCATTGGTTAGCAATAAACCGCCGCAAAAGTACAATTAAACGGGTTAAGCAGCAAGGCGAATTATCAATGTGTGAATCTTCACCTATTTCTGTGCGCAGGAGTGGCCGCAACCGTTACATTTGTTGAAATATTACTTACCATGAGAAGAATTGTTCTTATTGCTGTAACATGCTTTTGCTTTTTACAGCTTACTGCGCAAAAAACAAATACGGCAGCTAATACGGTACAACGTCCCAAATTAGTAGTGGGCATTGTGGTAGATCAGATGCGCTGGGATTATCTCTACCGTTTTTATGATCTGTACAAAGCCAATGGCGGTTTTAAAAAATTGCTGGGTGAAGGATTTTCCTGCGATAATACTTTTGTTCCTTATCTGCCAACAGTTACAGCCTGCGGACATACTTGTGTTTATACGGGCAGTGTTCCTGCTATTCACGGCATCACCGGAAATAATTGGTTTGATAATAATTTACAAAGACCTGTTTATTGTGTGGAAGACAAATCCGTGCAAACAGTTGGCAGCAGCAGTGTTGCAGAAGGACAGATGAGCCCCAATAATGTTTTTGTAACAACGATCACTGATGAATTAAGATTGGCAACTAATTTTCGCAGCAAAGTGATCGGTATTTCAATGAAAGACCGCGGAGCCATTATTCCTGCAGGTCATTCAGCCAATGCTGCATATTGGTACGACCGCAAAAGCGGCAATTTCATTACCAGCACTTATTATACAAAAGATCTTCCTGATTGGATGAAAGCTTTCAACAATAAAAAATTAGTGGATTCTTTTTATGCAAAAGATTGGAACACCGTTTTACCAAAAGAAGTGTATGAAAAATATTGTGACACTGATGACAATGCTTATGAAGCCAAACCTTTCGGAAGAAATGCATTAACGATGCCTTATGACCTGAAACAGTTTCAGGGAAAGGATTACAGCAAAATAACCGTAACGCCTTATGCCAATGATCTTTTGTTGGAATTGGCAAAAGCGAATATCAGTTCAGAACATTTGGGCAAGAATGATGTAACTGATTTTCTCGCTGTTAGCTTTTCTTCTCCTGATTATGTTGGTCATTCATTCGGTCCCAATTCATGGGAATTGTTGGATACTTATGTTCGTTTGGATGAAACATTGGGCCAGCTATTTGATTATTTAGATAAAACTATTGGTAAAGATCAATACACTGTTTTCTTAACTGCCGATCATTCAGGTGCGCATATTCCTGAATTTTTGGCGAAACATAATATTCCCGGCGGAAGATGGGATGATGGCGAGATCACGAAAGACCTGAATGATTATTTGAAGAAACAATTTGGACAATCCAACCTGATCAATGCAGTGATGGAACATGATGTTTATATCAATCATCCGATAATTGATTCATTAAAATTGGATGAAAAAAATATTCAGCAATCCATCGTTCAATATTTATTGAAAAAGGATATTGTTTTGAATGTGGTAGATAAACATCATGCAGCTGAAGCAACCATTCCGGCAAAGATCAGAGAGATGGTGGTGAATGGTTATAATCCGCAACGCAGCGGCGATCTGCAGATCATTATGAAAACGGGTGTAATGGATGCTGGTAAAGTGGGCATGAGTCATGGTGTATGGAATCCTTATGATTCACATATTCCATTGGTATTTTACGGATGGGGAATCAAGCATGGCAGTTTAAACAGAGAAACGTATATGACCGATATTTCGGCAACCATTGCATCATTACTTCATATTCAAATGCCGAGCGGTTGCATCGGAAAAACTATTACTGAAGTGATGAAATGATTTTTGTAAGGTAATTTTTGGGTACACGTCTTACAAAAAAATAAATCACATGAAACTTTTAAAATCAATTGCTGCCACAGCTTTATTGGCTGTATTTCTTGCCGGGCCTGTTCTTGCACAAGATAAAATGTCGCAGGATAAAATGGACAGTAAGAAAACAAAAGAAGCTCCTTTAAAAGAACACAAATGCACTGCTGCCTGCAAAGATGGCAAGCATGTGTATGCCCACGGAGAGAAAGGGCATAAATGCGGGCCTGAATGCAAAAAGATGGCTGAAAAAGGCAAAATGTAAGATGAAATGAAAACAAGAAAAGCTGTTCAATAAAATGAGCAGCTTTTTACATCACCCTTTTGTATGATTTTTACACAATAAAAAAAATAGACATTCAAGTTTATCAATGTTGAGGTCATTTCTATTATCTTTACGATGTTTCCCACCTTCCTAAGAAAACCTATCCGATCCAAATCCTGTCTTTAATCCATTTTACGCTTTTTTTTGAGTCCAATACTTTGAATTGCCTTTGTCTGTGATTATTGAGCAAAACTTAAACTTAACAGGAAAGCATGAAGGTATTTCTGCATTGCGTATTTATGGGTACACTCTTGGGTGGAAATTTATTTTTTGGTGAAGCAAAATTTACTGCATCATCCGAAAGAGAATCTTATCTATTCCATACAAATATTGAAAACGATCATAAAAATTTTCGCACAGAAAATTATTTCAGCACTTTTGCTGAAGTAGATGCGGCTGCAGATCAGTATGCATCAACTAAAAATATTTTCGGCTTTCAGGAAGAAAATGATCTCAGAAAAAGTCTGCTTAAAAAATTGGAAGCCGACAGTCATAATATCGCTTTGAACTGGGCATTGATGCGCTACTATGCAGCAGCACCGAATTTTGTTGGCGGCAGTACTTCTGTTGCGTTGCAATATGCCGGTTATGTTTATTCTTTGAACCAATATCTGGGTTGTTTGGCTTTCGAATATGTTTATACGAAAAGAAAGGAATTAGAAGATGCAGAATTTTGGTATAAGCAATCTTTGATAACTCAATTACCAAAGGACATGTACTGGGAAGAGATCATCTACAGTAAAACATCTCATACGGGAATTAAAGTCACCGGGAACTTTAATAACTGGAAAGTACAAAATATGTATTCAGCTATAGGCGGAACTTATAAAAGGCGTGTGATGGTTCCAAAATGTGAAACCTGTATTTATAAAGTGATCGTTGATTACAGCTTGAAGGATCCTACCAAGCAACAATTGAGCAATCATATTTATTGGTAAGTGTACTTTTTATAAAAAAGAGCCGCTGCAACTGCAACGGCTCTTTTTTATTTCATTTTCTTCAATCTCTATTTCAGTTTAGCCTGTAAATTCTTATCCAATTCATCCAGAAATTCTTCTGTATATAAATAATGCTCACCATGATTTACTTTATTACCGTAAATACAAACAGCAAGGTCTTTTGTCATCTTACCGCTTTCTACTGTTTCAACGCAAACTTCTTCGAGTGCATGACAAAATTTAATCAATTCTGCATTACCATCTAATTTTCCGCGAAACTCCAAACCTCTCGTCCATGCAAAAATGGATGCGATCGGGTTTGTTGAAGTTGGTCTGCCTTTTTGGTGTTCGCGATAATGACGTGTAACAGTTCCGTGTGCGGCTTCTGCTTCCATCACAGTTCCATCAGGAGTAACTAAAACAGAAGTCATCAAACCCAGGCTGCCAAAGCCTTGCGCCACTGTATCACTTTGCACATCACCGTCATAATTCTTACATGCCCAAACAAAATTCCCATGCCATTTTAAAGCACTCGCCACCATATCATCGATCAAGCGATGTTCGTAAGTAATCCCGGCAGCTTCATATTTTGTTTTGAATTCATTTTGATAGATCTCTTCAAAAATATCTTTAAAGCGACCGTCATATTTTTTAAGAATCGTATTTTTTGTAGATAAATACAAAGGCCATTTTTTGATCAATGCCTGATTAAAACAAGAACGTGCAAAACCGGCAATACTTTCATCTGTATTATACATGGCCAACGCAACACCATCACCTTTAAAATTATATACCTCAAATTCTTGTTTGGTTCCATCTTCACCTTCGAACTTGATGGTCAACTTGCCTTTGCCTTTGGTAACAAAATCTGTTGCACGGTATTGATCACCAAATGCATGACGACCGATACAAATAGGTGCAGTCCAATTGGGAACTAATCTCGGAACATTCTTACAAACGATAGGTTCGCGAAAAACAGTACCGTCCAAAATGTTACGGATCGTACCATTCGGGCTTTTCCACATTTGTTTTAATTTGAATTCTTCCACACGTGCTTCATCGGGTGTGATGGTTGCACATTTTATTCCCACACCATATTTTTTTATAGCATTGGCTGAATCAACTGTTACCTGATCGTTGGTTTGATCGCGGTATTCAATTCCCAGATCATAATATTTTATTTCCACATCAAGGTATGGAAGGATCAGTTTGTCTTTGATGAATTTCCAAATGATTCTTGTCATCTCATCGCCATCCAGCTCAACAACCGGATTGGCTACTTTAATTTTTTGAGGCATACGTTATTTTTTAATGATAAGTATGCAAATTTAGGCGTTTCGTCTTTTTAATGAGAAACTAAATAATAAATGTTTTTTATGACAGCATAAACATTTATGCCGTTATAGCTGAAAGCAATATGATCGCTATGAAGAAGATGGATAATGTTTGTGCGATCGCATCTTCATATTGTAACTTTCTTTCCATGATTTCTGATTTACTGATGAATAAAGCTTTTTCGATTGACTGCAAGTATTGTTAACGGTTTAGTTTGTAAAAGATCAAATGATAAGCTTTGCTTTTTCTTAACTAACCCGTATCAGCATTCAATCATAAATGTTAAATAAAGAACAGTTTTTTCTTTCAATCAGCTGCAGTCTGCCACATCTGTTCAATTAACATAAGTTTTCTTTTGTTGTATTAAACTATCATACACAATTACACTCTACAGAATGCAAATACAAACCGGCCGTTTGTTTGAAAAAACATTAACTCATAAAAATAAAGCAATGAAAAAGATACTTACAATAACTGCATGCAGCATCGCATTTGCAATTACATCACATGCACAAATATCAAAAGGAACAGTATTCTTGGGTACAAGTATCGGCAGCACTACCTATTCATCATCGAATGATAATTTAGATTATACTGCAGGTACAAATATTAATAAGAGCACCGCAGCAAAAACCTATGGGTTTAATGTTGGGCCACAGGTGGGTGTTTTTCTAAGCAGGCATTTTTTATTGGGAGGGACTGTTACGTACAACATTACGTATAAGACAACTGATGCCACTACTCTTTCTTCGGTAAATCAACCGGTAACAGCGCATAGCGAGACAAGTAATTATACCATCAATGCAGGACCGTTCATGCGTTATTATTTCTATGATCATTTATCGAAGAACATCTTATATGTTCAGGCCAATGCTACTGCCGGAACAGGTAATGGTGCTTCATCAGGTAATGGTGTAAATGTGAACAGCACTTACAGCAGTGATGGCAAAGTGTCGAATATCTTTAATTGGAATGCCGGATCCAGTATCGGTGTAACACATTTCTTCACGCCTTCAGTTGGAATGGATATTGCATTAGGTTATACCTATACTTCTGCATCCAGCGGAAATATGAACAGTACTGAAAG
>Ga0364874_10332_pt3 | contig 10219 bp, 8 predicted proteins | sample ExccelAu500001D4_2_FD_206922 | JGI IMG/M metagenome (GOLD analysis project Ga0364874, IMG submission 206922) | Enriched cells from Trout Bog Lake Hypolimnion, Wisconsin, USA - BchlTB.Aug07.5000.01.D4 | ecosystem: Environmental > Aquatic > Freshwater > Lake > Hypolimnion/Profundal zone | place: USA... | reverse complement strand
GAAAGATGCCGGGAATGGAAAGACACCCTTCTTCGTAAAGCACAGGATCAGCAGAATTTTTCGACACGACGGGATTGACAAGACGAAACGGTACCAAAAAAGTTTATCAAAATTCCGTCAGAACAAGGAGCAAACAATACTTCAGAAAAGATTGAAATACTCGTTCGCGGCGTGCTGTCAATAACCGTGGGGGAAAATATCTCCTCCCAGAATTTCCAATCCTGTAAGATATGAGTGTTCACGAATAATTTATATTTATCATATATTCCCATTATGGGGCGATACGATAAAACAAAAAGATTTTATCAATTTAAAGGAAATAATCATGAAGAAATGTTTATTTTTACTTATGGCTTTCGTGTTTCTATCTGCCAGTAGTGTGTCACTTGTTTATGCACAAACAACACAGATGATCAGTACGGCTCCGGAGATGTTTGTTTATATTCATGAAAACTATGATATATCCGGAGAGCCAATTGCCATTACTGAAGGTACCCTTACTACAAGTAGCGGTAATCAGTCAGTTTATCTCGTTTCTCTTACCGGTACTGCAATAGTAGCCAACACCGCGACAGGTATTATTAATGACTTTGAGGCCGGTTTTGATATTGAGGGTGCATATGTCGAGGATGTAAAGAATGCAATATTTAGCTATGTACCTTATGGTTCTAAGCTTGTGTTGGCAGGACACAGCCTTGGAGGAATGGTGTGTCAGGAGATAGCTGCTGATAGTGATATTAAAAAATATTACAACGTTATCAATACTGTTACATTCGGTTCTCCTCTTGTTGGCTGGCTGGCTCGTGAAGGAGTTACACAACGGCTGGGTGATTCTAGCGATGTTGTGCCATACCTGAGCGTCAGCAGTCTTTTTGTAGTAACTCTTCTTTGGGAGTCTCTTGGCTTGAATGTTGAAAATGGTGGATATGGTGATAATCTTTTAGCAGCACACTTGGACAGCTATGCTAATGTCATTGAATGGACTGGCTGGAACGCTATCGGATTTAAAAATGAAACCGGGTACATTGTGCTTAATCTCTCAACGCGAAAACAGTTTAGAGCACCTGCTGGCTGGATACCATTTACTTACTGAAATATCAGGACAATGATATCTGTCCGAAAAAACTGATATTTCATGCAAAGTAAGAATAATTGATTTATCTTTATCCTTTCTATCATTTGAAATCTACAGGCTCAAACCTGTAGATTTCTTTTATTAAGTCATGAGCAGTGTCGATCAAAATTTCACACAGTGGAGTGGCCCCCTTAAAATTGTAAATGATAATTACCCGTTTGTCTTACTTATTAAAGAATCAGACAGCATCGATAAAAACATATAACTACTGCACCTGCCCATGCCGTCTTTCTTTGCAATACTTTCAACCTATCTCTTCAGTCAAAAACAGTTGACTAATCACTAAGAAGCCCTTAAAATTTTGTTAGGCAGAAGTTTGATTTGTGTTCTCGCCAAGCAAAACGGATTGGAAACTCGGTTTTTTGAGAGGAACAAAGGAATGCCCGTTGGAGGGATGAAGGCCATTCTCCTTGTTGAGGACGAATTAATCTTAGCAATAAATGAGAAAGTCCAACTTGAAAAGTATGGCTATAGTGTTATGACCGTTGCATCCGGAGAGAAAGCCATCGAAGTCATGAAGGGTGATAAGGCGTTCGACCTCATCCTGATGGATATCAATCTTGGGAATGGGATTGATGGGACTCAAGCAGCGGAGATAATTCTCAAAGATAGTGACATCCCTATAGTTTTTCTTTCCAGTCACATGGAGCCAGAAATTGTTGAGAAAACCGAAAGGATAACCTCATATGGATATGTGGTTAAGAACTCGTCGATCACGGTCCTTGATGCATCGATTAAGATGGCATTTAAGTTATTCAATGCAAACCGTGAAACCCGCAATCTAAAGCGTTTATATTCTGTGCTGAGTGGTGTCAACCAAGAGATTCTTCATGTCGATGAGAGATCAAGCCTGTTTCAGCCATTCTGTGACGCGATTGTAGAAAAAGGTGGGTTCAAAATGGTCTGGATAGGCAAGGTAAATCTATCGACCAATAAAATCGATGTGATTGCATCAAGAGGTGTTTCAGATGACTATCTCGAAAAGATCAACATAGACCTTTCAGATACAACACGAAGTGGAGGTCCTACAGGAAGGGCAGTCAAATGCGCCACAAATGAAATTTGCAACGATATATTGAAAGACCCTGCAATGGAACCATGGAGGGAAGGTGCTAGAAAGAGCGGGTACCAATCGTCGGCTTCTTTTCCTTTGATTTGCGAAAACAATGTCTGGGGGGCATTGACTGTCTATAGCAGTGAAACACATTTCTTCAACGATGCCGAAGTGAGGCTTCTTGATGAAGTTGCAAGGGATATCGCTTTTTCTGAAAGGTATGTGAGACAAAGACAAACATCGAAAAGTATCGTCAATGAAGGGGAATGAAAGATAGTAACTCAGTGTCGATAGACCTTTTCGCCGATTAAGAGGCCACCCGACAGGGTGGCTCACAAAATACCGCTTTGAGCGGCTCATGTCTTTCATACCTCCGGCTTTGCCGGAGGTTGGTGATTCAGTCCTGGGCCGGAAGTATTATTTTGCAGCAAAACCTTTTCCCGGATCGATATCAATGACAACCCGTTTCGGTTCATGGACTGCAATCTCATGCCGGCAGATCCACTCGTCATCCGGAGTGATGCCTTCTATAGTGTTTCCTTCCTCAATGATATCTCCATTCCGGTAGATGTAGTCCCCGTATTCATAGAGCAGATCTGAAATATCCTGAGGATCAAGATTCATGAAGTGGCATTGCAGATCCGGCAGATCGAAGGCCGCAAGTCCAATGGTATCCATCAGGAAAACATTTTCACCATCATCACTTTCTATATTGTAGAACCTTACATTCAGAGGTCCAAGAAGAGCGTTGTAATCCTCAGAACCAGGTTTGTTTGCCAGATAAAGCGGGCGTTGAATGAACTGCTGCGCATGTTCCCAGTAGATGCCTGCACAGTCGATATTTTCAACAATAGAATAGAGAGCTTTCTGAAAGAGGTCTATCCTTTCGTTGTATTCAAGACCTGAGCACATGAAATCCGTAACGAGAACAGAATAACCGCATTTTGAAATAGCTGATTCTGCATTGTCCCATCTCCATGACTGCTCGAACGAACTCTTGAGCTGATTTGCTTCTGTTGTCTGATCTGAAATAATCACAGCTATCTGAGGGTGAATCTCTGTTTCTTCAAACCCTATTGTGAAGTCTTTGAAAGTAAAGCCGCACGATATCTCTGAGTTGACGGTCAGCTCAACCTCGTTGAATCTGCTTTTAAGGCTGGTCAGTACTTTTTCGGTATTGATGACCGGCCTTGCGGTGCAGAACAGTTCAACACCGTAAGTTTCGGCGAATAGATCCGGTATTTCATCGTTATTGCTATTTGCGTGTGTCATGGTTGCCCCTTGATTGTCTATTATGTGTGAATATTTAAGCTTCGGATTTCATACTCCTGCATAAAACAGCTCTTTGTCCATACTTTATTTTCCGTGTCACGGACTACTTTTTTATCAATGCAAGGTTATATCGCAGTTGACGATTGTGTAAACGCTCACCACCTCCAGCGCCCGCGATATTCGTGCATCCGGACTTGTCGGGGCCGGGGGATTATGCCATTTTATTCAATCGTGAACCGATCTGAATCCGGCATGGTTCACATTGTGATTTGCAAATGGAATATAGTGCGGTTTATCTTCGATGTGTTGTTATCTCTTTCTGAACGGATAAAAAAGGACGCTCATTCGGGCGTCCTTTTTTGAGTTATGTCCGGCGGCATGCTATAGCGGAATACACGCGGACAATCATGAATTGCTCTATAGCATTCTGATTGCTTCAAAAACAAAGCGCGAAATGAAAAGGAGCGCCACGATATAGATGATCGGATGAACCTGTTTTGCCTTTCCCTTTGCAATCTTTGTAATTACATAAAAAATGAAGCCGCATGCAACACCGTTGGCAATGCTGTATGTAAAGGGCATGATCACTGCTGTAAAAAATGCAGCCGCTGCATCTTCAAACTCGTTCCATGCCACTTTAGCCATTGATTCCATCATCAGAATACCGACGACGATAAGAGCAGGGGCAGTTGCTGCTGCCGGAACCATCAATGCTATTGGAGCAAGAAAGAGGGAAAGAAGGAAGAATCCTGCGACAGTGAAAGCTGTGAGTCCGGTTCGCCCGCCTGCGCTGATGCCTGCTGCGCTTTCAACATAGGTTGTCGTGTTGCTTGTTCCAAGCAGAGAGCCGATAGTTGTCGCTGTGAGGTCTGCGAAGAGAGCCCTGTCAAGTTTTGTCGCGAAAATCCCTCTTTTATTGTCCTTGAGATCTTTCTCGCTGAAGATTCCGCTTTTAAGCCCTGTGCCGAGGAATGTTCCGATACAGTCAAAGATGTCGGAAAGAACAAATGCAAGGATCGTTGTGAGAACAAGAAAGAATTTCGAAGGATCGGCGAAAAGTCCGCGGATATCGAGTTTGAAGAGTGTCGGTTCAAGTGAAGGAGGTACAAATGAAGCTGCGTTAAAGTGGGGAACCTTTGTCACTCCCATGGGAATGCCGATCAGTGTTGTTGCAATGATGCCTATGAGAATAGATCCTCGCACTTTAAGAAGCATCAGAACAACAATGATGATGATGCCGATGATAGCCAGAATTGCTCCTGCATCGTTGAAATGAAAAAGAGAGGGGATTGCAGAATTGAATATCCCGCCGCCATCAGGGAACTTGACGATTGCATCTGAAGCGCTGGTTGTGAAATTGAGAATCTTGGCATCGATGAATCCGATGTATGCAATGAAAAGTCCGATACCGCCGCTGATTGCGTACTGCAATGAACTCGGAATCGCCTGGATGATCATTTTGCGGACTTTCGTCACGGTGATCAGGGTGTTGACGAGACCGCTTATGAGAACAATCGCAAGAGCCTGCTGCCAGGAGAATTTGAGTCCGAGACAGACGGTAAAGGTGAAGAACGCATTCATTCCCATACCGGGAGCTTGAGCATATGGTACATTTGCAAGAAGAGCCATTATTAAGGTTGCAATAACTGCAGAAAGCACTGTTGCAGTGAAAACTGCGCCCTTGTCCATTCCTGTTATGGAAAGGATATTCGGGTTTACGAGAATAACGTATGCCATCGTTATAAAGGTTGTAATGCCTGCTACAACCTCCGTTCTCACGGTGGTGCCGTGGGCCTTCAGTTTAAAAAAACGTTCCATGTCTGCTCAATCCTCCGGATGATGGTGTGAGATTCGAGCGCTGTTGTGCGCGATGCTATGATAAGGATGCGGAATGCTGGAAAACAATCAACTAGAAAAACTGCTCTTTTTAAATCTCTTAACCAGAAGCACTTGATTTCCTTTTCTGTTGTATGTGATTTCGTCAAAGATCTGTCGGGTCATGGTTATTCCCCGCCCGTGTGGGAGCATCTCTGAGTTTGCCTCCTGGGTACCCTCGTCGCTGAGCATTGCAGTGTAGTCAAAGCCCTGTCCCTCATCGGTAATTTTGCACACAAGTTTCTCTTCATTGATCATGTATTCAACCGTTACTTTCTTGTCCCGGTACGCAGGCTTATTCTGGCGTTCCTTTATGAATTCCAGATACCGGTTTTCTGCCATTGCAGCTGTTTTTTCATCGTAGGTGATATTGAGATTGCCGTGCTCGATCGCGTTTATAAGTATTTCTCGAATGGCGACGCGGAGCATATCTGTCTCATGAGACGGAAGATATTTTGTAGCATTACGGACAATACGCTGTGTCATCTGCTCCGATGAAATGAGGTAGTTGTTGATCGAATAGATCTGCCGCTCTGAGCGGAAAAATGACAGCATGGTATCTTCTACAATATGTGTTGCCTTTCCCATAATCTGAATGTTTCCTTCAATAACAACACGTTCAAGGTGGATGTTGAAATCCTTCGGTTCTGATCTGTTGGATGCCTGGAGCTTGATTTTTACTTTTACCGGTTTGCCGGACTGCAGTAATTCTTCAAACTGTGCTTTTGCTATATCGAGTTCCATCGGTCTGGCCGGATCTTCTGCATGAATAAAATCGAAAAACGAGTGATTCTGCAGCGAATCTGTTTTAAGAACAAACTCTCGTATCATGGCATTGCTTGCGTTTGTGATGAATCCCTGTTCGTTGAGCATAAAGATGAAGTCTGCCGAGTAGTCTATAAGGAAACGGTATTTTTCCTCAGATAGAGCCAGTCTGTAGTTTGCCTCTCTCATCGTATTGATCGTTGATTGTAGTCCGTCATTGAGAATTTCTGTCTGACGGTGCATTGATGTGAATCTGTTTGAAAGAACAAGGGCGATGCTTATGATGAAGACCAAAAAACCGTATCGTGTCAAAAACGTACCCGATGAAAAAAAAACTGCATCTGTCAGATCGATTGATGCGCAGATTAGTGCGGCGGCAGCACCAAGGACGATGTTTCCGGAAAATGATTTGAGGAGTGTGGCTTGCAGACTCATTAATGATTTTGCCGTCGATGCCGGCATCGTATTGTTAAGGTGTATGCGGCAGTAGTCGATCATGAAACCGTGACGGAGCAGACGATAGAAATACAGTACCATGGGGACCGGCGCGAAAACCTGCCAGATGAAAAGAAGATCATCGGATATATTCTGCGAGAGAATGATATCGGCTAGTGAAAGCAGTGTGCATAATGAAATATAGATCTGCGAAAAGAGTGACGCTTTGGAAAACAGGAAATAGTCGAGCATCATTCCCAGAAGCGGGATTGTCATGTAGAGGCTGATATGTTCGATCATCCGTACATACATGCTGTCGGGAATGATTTCCCCGATCATTGTTGAGCGGGAGAGGATGTACATGCAGAGAACGCATGAGAATATGCCGTAAAAGAGATAGAATCTGCTTTCTGACCGAGTAAAATAGAGATATATGAAATAGATTCCCATTGTCAGGTAGAGGGATATCAGAATGAAATCTATCGTCTCGGAGCTTTCCTTTAGCAGTGTGTCGAAGTCGCCTATTTTATATGGTCCTTTCCTGTAAAGACCTGTTAGCTTGAAAGACGGATCTCCGATGATCTTCATTGCAAGGATATTCTTTCCTTCCTTTAAATGCCGCATGTCTAGAGGTATGACGACATTAAAGGAATACTTATCTCTGGTGATCTTCCCGCCCGACATGTAGATCTGTCTGCGTATGCTGTGTCCGTTTATAAAAACTTCCCAGTTTATGCCTATTGAAGCGAGTTTAATCCCCGGCTGTTGAGCATCTGTAAGATCCTGCCTTGTCATCTCAAAGTCGGTAACCAGAGTGAATTCTTCAGGCCGGTATTTTGTGAATGAAAAAAATTGATGATGAGGTATTCCCTGTATCGGAAGGTCACAGATGTGGATTCTTCTTCCTTCCCGTGCTGCCGGAATTTTCACCCAGCCGGATCCCTCTGGCGGAAGAACGGTCAGCCAGCTTTCAGAAAAACCTTTCTTAGCGTAAATAGCATTGTTATTCAGATCGACTGCTGCATGAGCGCTGACAGATATGAGAAGGAGAGTTGCTGCGACCAGGGCTTTTTTCATCGATGATTCCTTCCTTTTTCTGCTGGACAGCATACTGCGGACACTGACGATTAAAGTGTTGTTGAGCTCAGATGCATCAGCGATAACTATATCATTACTACGGTGAATCTTCAATGAAAATCGGCTTTTTCGGTACACCTGAAATCGCGGCTCAATGCCTTGAATATCTCGCAGAACGGTTCACTGTCGTTTTCTCTGTCTCATGTGAGGATAAACCTCAGGGGCGGAACCTCCGCGTATGCCAAACTCCGGTTAAAGATGCTTCTATCCGCCTCGGGATCCCCGTTCTTCAGCCTGCATCAATCAAGGATCCATTGTTTGCGAAAGAGCTTGCCGCTTACGGAGCTGATATCTTTGTCGTCATTGCTTACGGTAAGATTATTCCGCGGGCAGTTTTTGCTCAGCCCCGTCTCGGATCAATAAATCTTCACCCGTCTCTGCTTCCTCTCTATCGCGGTGCAGCTCCTGTTGAATGGGCAGTGCGTTCTGGCGATGCTATCAGCGGGGTGACCGTTCAGTATATCAATGAAAGGCTCGATGCCGGTGATATCGTTCTCCAGAAAGAGATTGCAATCGGTCCGGATATGACATCAGGGGAGCTGTTTGACACTGCAATCAGGGAAGGGCAGGTGATGCTCGAGTCTGCAATTCGCGGACTTGATGACGGAAGCATTTATCCTGTTCCTCAGGAAGAGTCGAAAGCGACTCATTGCGGAAAGATTATGAGAGAGACTGCGCATGTCGATTGGAACGATTCAGCGTCATCGATTCACAACCTTGTGAGAGCTTTCAACCCTAAACCGCTGGCGTGGAGCTTTTTCAGGGGTAGGAATATCCATATTATAAAAACAAAAATTGTTCATGATGACCGGTTGCCACTTCTTGCACCCGGCGAAATTGCGGTCTATGCAAAAAAGCGTCTGCTGTGCGGCACTGGAACCGGCTGTATCGAGATTCTTGAGCTTCAGCCCGAGACTAAGAAGGCTATGGATGCTGTTTCATTTATAAACGGGCAAAGACTTGTCCCTGGAGAGCGATGGGAGTCGTAAAACAATTGACATCATGTTCTGACGGGTTATAGAAATATCAATGGGACGCAAAGACGAAAAGAAATGGAAACAGGGAACAGAGCGGGTTCATGAATTCTGGGAAATGCCGCTTTCCGATTCTGTGAAAGAAAAAGACAGGGCGAGAGATCTTCGGCACTCGTCATGGTGGCGACAGAAGATCGCTCCCGGAATATGCAGTTATTGTAAACAGAAGGTTCCTCCTTCTGAGCTGACAATGGATCATATCATTCCTCTTTCTCGGGGCGGACGTTCTGAACGGAGTAATATCATTCCTGCGTGCAAGGAATGTAATAATAAGAAAAAGTATTTGCTCCCCTCCGAGTGGGAGGAGTATCTTGTGAAGAACCGGGGCGATTCTCCGGATGTGGATGGACAGACGGCTGGTGACGGAGAACATCATGGCGGATAACACAGTTAAGTTCAAGAAAGGGGATGTTCTTATACTTCAGGGGCAGACCCCCCGTACTCTTTACTATCTTCAGAGCGGTACTGTTGAAATCCTTTCAGCTTCGTCTGAATATTCCGGCCTTGCACCGGAGCTTATCATTGACCATAGCATCCGTGTCGGTATTATATCAGATAAAACCTTTATTGCCGGCGTCACCGGAAAAACAATTCGTGCAATTGATGATATTGTTGTTCAGTCATTTCCTGTTGAAGGCGGGTTTTCCCGTTTTGCACAGGAGGACCCCGGCCGCTGCGTAACGCTTCTTGCTCATCTGTTCCGCCGCCTCGAACTCAGCTTTGCTGATATCTCGCGTATTCATAAGCTTTATCAGAATGTCTGCATCGTCAGCGATAATCTTGCACTAATGTCGAGCGTGGTTTCCGCCAGTGAGCCTCCCGAAAGAATAGAACGAAGAATTGAATCCCTTGTTGCAGTGTACAAGAAAAACGGAGGAACATACCCTCAGCAGTTTGACGGTAATTTTCTTGTAACCGACAGAAGCGTCAATCTCAAGAAACGCTATATTGTTCCCGGCGAACCGATTGAGACTCTTTTTGATCGTGAGCTATATGCCTTTTTTAAACGATTCCTCAAGATCGACCGTAATATCTTTGCCCATGTCATCAAGGCCGATCCTGATATTGCGATCTATATCTTTGAGAAAGTATCCGCTAATCTCGTTACTGTCATAGAAAAGATTATTAATATCTATGAAAATATCGATGATGAGATGGAATTGATTTACGGCGCGGAAGACAGCTGGTGCAGGTATCTTGCAGAATACGGCGCCCTCAGCGACTGGCAGAGAGGCGGACGTCTTTCCTCTGATTTCGTAAAAAACTTCCTTATTATATCCGGTAAAGTTCATTCACTATATGGTGAACTTTTCGGCAGGGACCCTCTCGCTCTTTACCCCGGGATGCAGAAGGTTCAGAATTTTACGCCGAGAGTCCAGGCTTTGAACCCCGCGCCTGCGGTTGCTGTGTCTTCCCCCGCTTCTTTCACATCTGCCCGTCCATCAGGTGGCGGCAGTATTGAGAAGCTCTACCTGAACTCGATGCAGCAGATAATGGAGTTCGGCGTTATTC
>Ga0364874_10991_pt1 | contig 10251 bp, 10 predicted proteins | sample ExccelAu500001D4_2_FD_206922 | JGI IMG/M metagenome (GOLD analysis project Ga0364874, IMG submission 206922) | Enriched cells from Trout Bog Lake Hypolimnion, Wisconsin, USA - BchlTB.Aug07.5000.01.D4 | ecosystem: Environmental > Aquatic > Freshwater > Lake > Hypolimnion/Profundal zone | place... | reverse complement strand
GTTAAACTCCCTTACAAAGAGCTTTTTACAACTTTGTCCACACCTACAACAACTCTGCCTCAAGTTAATTCACAACACTTCTGCCGGGCTTCTACATATATCTCAAACGTTTCTCTCAATGCGCTGCATATCCGTAATATCAACTGCCTCGAATGCCGGATTACCTTCCCGGCCATACAGACAAACTCCCAGCGTATCGTCCTTATTGTCTTCTTCACCCAGCTCTTTGGAAACAAAAATATCTTCGACGCTATAAACAAGTTATACGCCAATATTACTATCCCAAACCATACCGCGTTCCCGCCAAAATCATTGCAAGGCACATGCTCTAGCCCAAACCCACCCTTCAACTCCTTGTTGTAATTCTCACTGTTGCTCCTTCCGTTATGCCACCGTATTACCTCTACCGATTTCTTCTCTTCTTCCAAATAATTCGTCCCAACCCCGTGATAACAATATTCCGCTGACTCTTCAAACAATTCCCTCTGCGGGTTCACCCACCTCTGCACCACTATCCGAAACGAATGATCCGTATTATTCATACTATGCACAATTTCCGCATACTCCTGTGCTTTTATATAATTCACAATATATCCCTAGCCCAGCGTATGCCGTTATCGTTTCTTTTTCGCTGTACTCTAACTTGAATTCTAATGCTTTTTTTGCCATAATCTGCTTGCCTCGCTTTGGTTAAGGTTTGCCAACACAAACATTATACCATTTAGCGAGGCTTTTTTTGCCCGTTTCACCTGTTTCATGAAGGCCACTTCTTGTTCTATCGTCTATTAATCATTTTCAATCGCGGTTTTAGGGTGCGACTTCAATCCTCACGTAAGCCCCAGTGATTGAAGGAGCAAATTTCACCGGACAGGTGAATGTCAGTCATCAGACCGGCGAAAGCCGGTATCCAGTTTTCCGTCAACACCACTGGAGGCCGGATTACGAATTCCCGGCATGACGAGCCTTACGTGATTAAGACGCGATATGAAGAATAGTTTCCAGTTCCATTATTTTTTGTCCAGATCTATTGGTATATGAGGGGTCCTGCGAATCGTGGATATCAAGCCATAGTCTCAGAGATTTCGCTGGTTGCCCGCTTTTCTGGTAGATATTGGCGAGTATCGCTTTCATCATGTTTGGGCAGCCGGGCTGCTTTATGGCCGTTTCAAGGAGGGCCGTCATCTGCTCATATTTGCCTGTTTTTGAATAAACTATCGCGCTAATGTAAAGGTTATATTGCCAGAAAGGATGATGGAGGTCTTTAGTGATATGAGGATTGAACAGCTCGATGTCCTCAATACCGGCTCCAAGAAGTTTGAGGGCTTCGTCCGGGCGGTTAAGGTTCCAGGCAAGGGCTCCAGCGCCGTAAAGATAAACGTAACTGAAGAAGGGATCAAGTTCCGCGACCCTGAGGCAATCCGAATAAAGCCTGGTGTAAACACCACCCTGAATATCCGCGTGGTAATGGCGATGCTCTTTTTCCGGGTTTCCGAGCTTATGTGTTTTTTCCAAAGGTATGCCGAAAAGAAATTTTGTCATGTCCCAGGAAAGAGTGAACTCTGTTTCCTGATCAAGAGGCTCCTCGGGCGACCCGTAATACTGGAGCAATTGCACCCAAGCAATATCCGCCGCCAGCCTGCGCGCGCCTAAAAGGACACCGCTCATATCAGTGGCCGCATAAGCGCTCACGGGAGATATTTTTATCCTGGGGTACGGGTAGGTAAATACCTGCGAGACCGTCGCGCCAAGCAGCACAGACACAGAAAGAAATAAAAGCAGGATAATAAATAAGTGGCCGCGGTTTATCATAAAGTTAATTTCACTTTGTTCATTAACTTTGATTACACAGATTTTTTACTACGATTACACTGATACACCAGAGAGATTTGATCTATGTCCTCGTTTGGGATTTCACTTCATTAATGAAGAAAGTTATAGTTTGGCCTTAATCTGTGTAATCTACGTTTTAATCCGTGTAATCATGCCGGCGTTGAGCGGGCTAGAATTCTTTACTCGCAAAAACCCACAAGGCAAGGGCCAGGAAGAATGCGCCGTAAATCAATCCATAGCCGAACGATATGAACATCCAGCTTCCCGTTATATTGGGGACTTCCCAGAAATCGCGCAGGTTAAAGAACTGCAGATTCGGCACGAGGTAATAAACTATTTTTAAAAATATTTTCAGAGTTGTGTTAACTTTTGAGCCGAGAAAACTTATCTCTTCGCTGAAGTGGCCGAGTATCCAGAAAAAAATGGTAAAACTGATCGATGAAACCGCTGAAGTCGAGAACAGCGAAAAGAACAGGGCCACCGCCCCTATCACCGCTATTTTTTCCGCGGAAAGAAGCACCGCAAGGGGATACCGTAACACAAACTGCCACCCTTCCAGCTTCAAGAGCGCAACATGCATCAGCGCCATTATAAACATACCGCAATAAACGGCGGCAAGAAGCCCCAGATACCTGCCCACAAGATACGTTACACGTGATACCGGGCGGGTTATGATCAAATATATGGTCTTCGATTCCATCTCTTCAAGCACAAGGGTTACGGCAGAAAAACCTATCGTGACAAGCGCAAAGAATTCCAAAGCGTTGAGGCCGACATCCAGCAGTATCCTCTGCGGCTGTTCGCCGCCAAGCGCGGCAAGAAGCAGCGAGGCAAAGACTACAGTAACGCCAAAGAACACAAGCACGTAGAAGACTTTGTTCCTTATGCTTTCTATAAAGGTGTAATAGGCGATGGAAACAATTTTTTTCATAGTATTAGTGAATATTGTAAATCCCAACAAAATAAATCCAAAATCCCAAGAAATATTAGTCTGGGATTTGGTTATTGAGATTTGTTTTGTTTGATTCTATTTTTATCCTTCCAAGCTCGGAAGATCCCGAGACCTCGTCAACAAATATTTTTTCGAGCCCACCCGGATTCGAGGCCCATTGTTTTTGCTCGAGCGTTCTAACCAGTTTTCCTTTGGCGAGTATGCCCACGCGGTCGCAAACCTTCTCAACTTCGCTTATCAGGTGTGACGACAGGAACAACGTTTTGCCCAAAGCTTTCAGGCTTGTTATCAACCCGCGCATTTCCTGTATCGCAAGCGGGTCAAGCCCGCTGACCGGTTCATCGTAAATTAGTATATCCGGGCTGTGCAGCAGGCTTTGCGCGATGGCCACCCTCTGGAGCATACCCTTTGAGAACTCTGCCAGCCTTTTTTTGCGCACGCTTTCAAGGCCGACGAAATCCAGAATCTCGCTGACTTTTTTATTGATGTTCCCTATTTCAGAAAGCCCGCCGTAAAACTTCAATATCTCGTCCGCTGTAAGGTATTTGTAAAAATAAGGAACCTCCGGCAGATAACCAATTTTTTTCAGGACTTCATAAGAAGGAACGTCGAAGCCGGAAACTTTTACATACCCGGTTGTAGGCTTTAGCAGCCCCAGGATAAGTTTGATAGTAGTAGTCTTGCCTGCGCCGTTAAGCCCAAGCAAGCCGAATATCTCGCCCTTCCCTATGGAAAGCGTTATGGATTCAACCCCCGTAGTTCTGCGAGTGGTCAGAAGATGTTTTTTTACGTAGGCTTTCGTGAGGTTGTTTAATTCAATTGATAACATAAATTATCGCTAGCCACACTACCAACTAACGCAAGCGGCAAGTGATACGACTGAAATATGTAAGAGGTTTACTTCTTGCAGTCTTTTGTCTCTACACTCGCCGCCGGCGTCCGTCAGTTTTTTACTCGCATACTTTCGACCTACAAAGAGACTTGTTTGACTTTATTGACGCCGGAAAAAGAACCTATCTGCTTCAACACTTCAGCTGGAACAGCGCCGTCTACACTGATGATCGTAACGGCTTCCCCGCCGGCTTCTTTTCTGGCGACCTGCATATTGGCAATATTAAGATTGTTCTTTCCAAGAAAAACGCAAACCTGTCCTACAACGCCCGGCCTGTCGAGATTAGAAACCAAAAGCATGGTCCCGGCCGGAACAATATCCGTGCTCAAATCCATAAGTTTAACTATTCTCGGGTTCTTATTGGAGAAAAGCGTGCCCGCTATGGCAATCTCGCCTTTATCCGTTATTACGCTTGCCGTTATTAGCGAGGTATAATCTTCCACCGCTTCCGTCTTCGTTTCTTTGACTATTATACCTCTTTCCTTCGCAAGCCCAGGCGCGTTCACGAAATTTACTTTAATATCAAGTATTGGGGTAAGCAGCCCCTTTAGATATGCCACAAGCAGCGGGTTGGTGTTGAATTCAGAGATATAGCCTTTGAATTGCAGTTTAACCTCTTTTATTCCGCCTTCAATAAGCTGGCCCTGGAAAATGCCTATCTTTTCGCTGAGCGCTATGTATGGCTCAAGCTTTTTATATGTTTCCCAGTCAAGCGTAGGAACGTTCACCGCGTTCCGGATAACGCCCTTTGTAAAATAATCTATAACAACGTCGCTGAGCTCCGCTGCTATTTTAACCTGCGCCTCTTCCGTAGAAGCGGCCAGGTGAGGCGTAACAACCACGCCCTCGGTTTCAATTATGGTCCAGTCTACCGGCGGCTCTTTCGCGAAAACATCTATCGCAGCGCCCTTTACACGCCCTTCCTTGATCGCTTCAGACAGCGCCTTTTCGTCTATTATGCCGCCGCGGGCGCAGTTGACTATCCTGACGCTTTTTTTCATCTTCTTGAGCGCTTCTGCGTTTATCATGTTGCGCGTCGTGTCGTTGAGCGGCGAATGCACCGATATATAATCAGATTCGGCGTAAAGAGCTTCAAGGCTCTTAAGCTCGATGCCGGAACTCTGGGCGAACTCTTTGCTTGCGAACGGATCGAACGCTATTATTTTCATTCCAAACGACGTCATCCTGTAAGCCACTTCACGGCCGATCCTTCCAAGTCCTATCAGCCCAAGTGTCTTGCCCTGCAACTCGGTGCCCGTAAATTTCTCGCGTTTCCATTCTTTATTCTTCAAGAGACCATGCGCCTGTGGTATATTGCGGGCGAGAGCCAGCATAAGGCCAACAGTATGTTCCGCGGCCGATATCGTGTTGCCGCCGGGAACGTTTGACACGACTATTCCTTTCTGCGTCGCGGAAGGTATATCCACGTTATCAACACCCGTGCCGGCGCGCCCGATAAACTTCAATTTGTCCGCCGCGGCTATTATGTCGGGTGTAACTTTTACTTCCGAGCGTATCATAAGCCCGTCATAATCCTTTATAAGCTCCTTGAACTGTTCCGGCGTGGGCTTAGCGTGTATCTCTACTTTGAAATCCGGATGCTTTATGAGCACATCCAAACCTTCGGTATTGTTGTAAGTCATTAGTATTTTGTGCATTGGTTTTGTCCTTTCCGCCAAAGGCGGACCCGCCGAAGAGACGGGCATCTATATTTTTTCTAGTACTATTTTACACTTAAAACCTTTAGACACTCAATTTTGTCATTCCTGCGAAAGCAGGAATCCAGTTCATCATCAGTTATACATCTTATGGATTCCAATTTTCATGGAAATGACACCTTTGCAAACCAGAATCAGCCTTTTAAAAGCTCTTCCTGCACCGCAGCCACACTTTTGCCTTTTTCAAGCTTGTATCCAAGCTTGATAAGCACCATTTCAAGGCAGGCAAAACCCACGAACAGATCAGGTTTTTGAATATAGCCCATATGAGCAAAACGAATTATCTTGCCCTTAAGCGCACCCTGTCCGCCGGCTATTGAAACGCCGTACTCCTCACGGAGCATCTTTACGATCTTGCCGCCGTCAACGCCCGCAGGCACTTTCGCGCTCGTCTCAACATCACATGGGTTATCTCCGAAAAGCTCAAGACCGATAGCCCTCATGCCCGCGCGCGCCGCTCTTGCGAGAAGCCTGCATTCTTTCCAAACGTTCTCTATGCCAACAACTTTTATCATTTTTATGGCTTCTGAAAGCGCGACTATCAACGTCACGGCAGGTGTGAAAGGCGTTTCTTTTGTCGCAAGAGACTTCCTCATCTTACGCCAGTCCCAGTAAAAGCGTGGAAGCTTCGCCGTTTCGGCGACTTTCCACGCCTTTTCGCTTACTGACGCAAACGCAAGGCCCGGGGCCAGCATCAGCCCTTTCTGGGAACCCGCAACGGCAACGTCTACTTTCCAATCATCAGTAAGGAACTCCTGGCCTCCAAGCCCGGAGATCGCATCAACAACAAGCACGGCAGGCGTCGCCGCGACTATTGCGCCAATGGCTTTGATGTCATTCGCCACACCTGTCGATGTTTCGGTGAACGTGGTGTATACGGCTTTTATTTTAGGGTTTGCTTTTAGCGCTTTTTCGATTTCCACAGAGTTTACTGTTTTTCCCCATTCAGCAGCTATTACGGTGGGTTTGATCCCGTATGCCTCCATTATCTTTGCCCAACGCTCGCCAAAATTACCACAACTGGCAACAAGCGCGTTATCTCCCGGTGAGAGCAGGTTAATTACCGAGGATTCCATCGCTCCTGTGCCAGATGCGGCCATAATCAGCACATCGTTCTTTGTCTGGTAAACGTATTTGAGGCCCTCTTCAACTTCCTGGAATATCGCCCCGAATTCGCTTGTTCTGTGATGAAGGATCGGAAGCGCTTCCTTAAGCGCGACTTCCGGCGGGATGGGCGTGGGGCCTGGCGTTAACAAATAATGCTTTTTCATTTTTTCCTCCTTTGTGTTTTTAGTTTTCAGATATCAGCAAAACTATTATTTACTTTAATGTGTCTCTTGTGTGTCATATTCGTGTCTTTTACGAGCCTGTTGCGTGCGCAGTACGTGACGGTTTAAAATCCAGTGGGTATCCGGATGTGTAATCATCTTGTTAAGGTTTTATCATGTTTTCAAAACCGCACCACTGAAACACGGAATTCCGGAGACACAGAACAGTCGCAGAAAATAGCAAGTTAATCACTTTGTGACTTGTTTGATTACAGCAATTGCTGCAGAGATTATCGTGAGGCGGATAATCGCAGTTAATAATCACTGTAATCATCATAACTTTAAAATTCTCACACAAGAAATTTCGTACTATTTCGTTTCTACAACGTGTCTTTTTCGTGTTTCCATTGTGCTTGTCCGCCATACTATGATTGGCAGTAATGCCAGCATTCCCATGCTCTAACACGCCATCAATGCCTAAATGGTACAATACGCCTTTATAATCTGCACACCGAACTCTTCTTAGCACCCTGTGTATGCTCCCCAAAGAACAATCCAAGAAAGAGGCGGTTGATTTACTTGCCAGCCTCCTTTTAGTGATGGAGGCAAGCATATCAAGCCTGCCACAGAAGGGTTCAGTCTGGGGGCCTTACGGTATGACAGCCGATGAATGTCAATGAACAACCCATATCCCCATGTCACTTTCTGAATATGACGGTTACGGGACAAACAACCAGTGTGTGGGCACACTAGGCAGGCTGTTGGCTGGCCGCTATAACTTGGTTGGCTTTATCACGCATGTTCGGGTAAAGATCCGGAGGAACCTTTTCCTTCCCGAGAGCCTTCCTTACCATGTACCTCGCGCAACTATCTTTGTCTTTTTTGCAATAATTTTCCTTGTAGATTTCCACCAGCCCCCCACCCAGCAAGGGCATCTTGTCGTTGAAAAACGGGCATACCGCAAGGCATTCACATTCAGACATTTGCTCCTCCTTTTTAACCGGGGATTAACCCATCTGCTACAGCAACGTCGTTGTCATTGCTAAACCAGCAATTGAGCACAGCCCCCTCTAACTTCATCCCAATAGAGAATGCCGCAGCCAGTTTCCCGGGCTGCGGGTCAGTTCTTTGAACTCTTCAAGGGTTTTGCCTCAAGCCCAAGCTTTAATACTTCGTCCATGTGTTTTACGGGTATAAGTTTAATTTTGTCCTGAATGTCCTTCGGGATATCCGTAAGGTCTTTATTATTGCCTTCCGGGAACAGAACAGTGTCTATACCGTCCCTGTAAGCGGCGATGACTTTTTCTTTAAGCCCGCCGATAGGAAGCACCCTTCCGCGAAGCGTTATTTCACCCGTCATGGCCACATTTTTCTTTACCGGCTTATTTGACACCACCGATGCAAGCGCAGTGGCTATCGCTATGCCGGCGCTTGGCCCGTCTTTTGGCACAGCTCCTTCCGGCACGTGAATATGAAAATCCGATTCTTTGAATATATTCTCGTTTACTTTCATCATTTTTGCCGATGACCTGATGTAAGAAAGCGCGGCCTGGGCCGATTCTTTCATTATATCGCCAAGCTTTCCGGTAAGGCTCAGCATTCCCTTGCCTTTCATCATGTACACTTCTATGGTCAGCGTTTCGCCGCCAACCTCAGTCCAGGCAAGCCCTGTGGCAACGCCAACGGTATTCTGGGCTATCTTCGACCGTTCGTACTGCGGCACACCCAGTATCTTGAGGAGCTCGCCCGGCGCAGGGCAGATTTTTTTCTTTTTTTTGTCCATAGCCAGCTCTTTGGCGGCTTTTCGCGCAAGGTTGGCGATTTCTCGCTCAAGGTTCCTTACGCCTGCTTCGTGCGTATAGTTGTTAATCAAAGCCCTTATAGTTTCTTCGCTGACCTGCAGTTCTTCATCGGTCAGTCCGTGTTCTTTTAACTGCTTTGGAACAAGGAATTTCTGCGCTATCTTGACTTTTTCTTCAAGCGTGTACCCGGCAAAGCGGAGTATTTCCAGCCTGTCAAGAAGCGTCGGAGGTATATTGTAGAGCGTATTGGCTGTCGTTATGAACATTACCTTGGATAGATCGAAATCCACGTCAAGATAATGGTCGCCGAACGAATAGTTCTGTTCCGGGTCAAGCACTTCCAACAGCGCCGCTGAAGGATCGCCGCGCCAATCCGACCCCATTTTGTCTATTTCGTCCAAAATGAAAACAGGATTGTTCGATTTCGCCTTGCGCATGGATTGTATTATGCGCCCGGGAAGCGCTCCTATATAGGTCCTCCTGTGGCCGCGTATCTCGGCCTCGTCCCTGACCCCGCCCATAGATATCCTCACGAAATTGCGGCCAAGGCTCCTTGCGACGGATTTCGCGATAGAGGTTTTACCTACGCCCGGAGGCCCCACGAAACAGAGTATCGGCCCTTTTATTTTCTGAACCCGTAACAGCACGGCAAGGTATTCCAGCACCCTTTCTTTTATTTTTTCAAGCCCAAAATGATCATCGTCCAGTATTTTCTGGGCCCTTTTAAGGTCGTTATTATCTTTTGTGGTAACCGACCAGGGAAGGCTTATTAGCCAGTCAAGATAAGTCCTTATTACCGTGGCCTCCGGAGAAAAGGGCATCATTTTTTCAAGGCGGACCATTTCCTTGTCCGCGGCTTCCTGCGCCTCCGGAGACATTTTAGATTCTTTTATTTTGACGCGAAGCTCGTCAAGCTCTTTGGCGTAGTCATCCTTTTGCCTCAGCTCCTTCTGAATCGCCTTCATCTGTTCGGTAAGATAATATTCCTTCTGGGTTTTCTCTATCTGAGTCCTGACCCGATTCTGTATCCTGCGCTCAATGTTAAGTATCTCTATTTCCGCGTTAAGTATCTGCACGAGCTTTTCAAGGCGATCGCTGGGCACGGCAATTTCAAGTATGCTCTGCTTGTCCTGTATCTTTATTAAGAGGTGTGAAGCGATGGTATCTGCGAGGCGGCCGGCATCGTTTATGTTAGAAACAGCCACGGAAATTTCCATCGGAAGGCGCGGGTTAAGTTTGACATACTGCTCGAAAAGCGAGATCGAACGGCGCATCAGCGCCTCAACCTCAGGTGTCGGCGCCTGTGTTTCGGGAAGAAGCTGAACGTCAACATCCACGAACCCTTTGGCATTGAGCAGAAAATTCGACCAGTGCGCGCGCTGCACCCCTTCAACAAGCACCTTAAGTGTGCCGTCGGGCATCTTCAGCAGTTGAAGAACCTCGGCTACGGTTCCTATCACATGAATATCGTCCGGGCCAGGGTCTTCGGTCTGCACGTGTTTTTGCGCGATAAGAAAAACCAGCCGGTGCGACGCCATGGCTTCTTCGAGCGCTTTGATCGATTTGTCCCTCCCCACCGCAAGCGGCAGCACCATGGCTGGAAAAACCACTATATCACGCACTGGAAGAAGCGGCAGCCTGTTTGGTATCTTTAACGGTGCGCTGTCTTTTTCCGAACTGCTCTTTACTCTGTCTAGTTCGCTCATTAAAATACCTCTTTATTAAATCTGCTTAGTGTTTCGTGTTTAGGGAATGTTTAACTATAAAAGAGTTTCTCTAAAAGCCTTAA
>Ga0364874_10593_pt2 | contig 10259 bp, 7 predicted proteins | sample ExccelAu500001D4_2_FD_206922 | JGI IMG/M metagenome (GOLD analysis project Ga0364874, IMG submission 206922) | Enriched cells from Trout Bog Lake Hypolimnion, Wisconsin, USA - BchlTB.Aug07.5000.01.D4 | ecosystem: Environmental > Aquatic > Freshwater > Lake > Hypolimnion/Profundal zone | place: USA... | reverse complement strand
GGTGTAACACCATTTTTATAATTATTGATATCAGTATATAAAGTCTCCCCTAAAAAGAAAACCATTACGGGTACAGTTAAAGACGGCAAAGCCATTCCTATTGAAGGTGCAACGGTAAGGATCAAAGCTTCCAAAACAGGCACCAGCACAGGCAAAGACGGGTCTTTTACGATTCAAGCAACAGACAATGATGTATTGGAAATTATTTCGGTCGGTTTTAAATCCACCACTGTTCCCGTAAAAGGAAATGCACTGCACATTGTACTCGAAACTTCTGTAGAAGAATTACAGGAAGTGGTATTGGTGGGTAGCCGCAAAGGCGCCAGGGTTAAGACCGAATCGCCTGTTCCGGTGGATGTGATCAATATCAATTCTGTCGGACAAACAACTGCTAAACCCGATCTGGTATCAATGTTGAATATGTCTGTTCCTTCTTTCAATTATAATAAACAAAGTGGTGCCGATGGATCTGATGCGATCGACTTTGCCAGTTTACGTGGTTTGGGATTTGATCAAACATTGGTATTGATCAATGGTAAACGCCGTCACATGGCCGCTTTTGTAAATGAATTCGGAACAAGAGGCCGCGGTAATTCTGGAACGGATCTGAATGCGATCCCCGAAGCTGCGATCGATCGCGTAGAGATCTTGCGTGATGGTGCATCTGCTCAATACGGATCTGATGCCATCGCAGGTGTGATCAATATCATCCTTAAAAAAGAGGTAAAGAAATTTACAGTGAATGCGGGCTATAGCGGTTACTACGATCATACATACAATACACTGAATAATGTGGATCCCTCACAATATTATACAGGCAATCAATTTGACGGAAAGACTTTTAACATGGGTGTGAACTATGGTCTGCCTATCGGAAAAAAAGGCGGCTTTATTAATATCGGTGCCAACTTTTTGAATCAGGGAAAAACATTCCGTGCATTACCGGATACCAACTGGACCACTGATCCCAATTCAAAATTGGTGGCTCCTTATATCGCAGAATACAGAAGAGCATTTGGTGATGGATCGGTTACTTCAGGTGGAGCACTGTTTAATATGGAAATTCCCATTGCAGGAAGCAACACCAGTTTCTATGCTTTTGGCGGATACAATTACAAACATTCCAATGTATATGCCTGGTCAAGGAATTTTGCAGATCATCCTGAAAAATTTCCTACTGATGCCAACGGAAATTTAATATTCGTTCCCGGTATCATGCATGTGATAGATCCCACCGGCGGGACCATCGATCCGAATGCCGTTTATTATAATCCGCAGGAAGATGTGTATATAAAAGATGTTTCATTGGCAATGGGTTTTAAAGGATCCTATTCCAAAGGTTGGGATTGGGACCTGAGCAATGTGATCGGTCGGAATGATTTTCATTATTACGGCAACAACACGTTTAACGGAACATTGCCGCAAAATATCGTATCCACTAAAACACGTTTTGATGACGGCGGTTTTAATTTTTTACAGAACACCGCTAACTATGATGTGAGTAAAAGATTTAATTCTGTTGCGAATGGGTTAACATTGTCATTCGGTGCAGAGTTTCGCTTTGAACAATACAAGATCTATAAAGGGGAAGATGATTCATGGGGCTATACCATCGCTCAGCGATATTATCCCAATGTAGGGGCAACAAGAGATGTGGCTTCCGGATCACAGGGATTTCCGGGATTCAGACCTACGGATGAAGTGAATGCAACACGTACCAATATTGGCGGCTATGCCAATGCGGCTATTGACATGACAAAAGAATGGTTGATCGATGCGGCGATTCGTTTGGAGAATTATTCTGATTTTGGTTTTGTGAATACCTACAAATTAGCAACAAGGTATAAGCTGACCGATAATTTTAATATCAGAGGTTCTGTCAGTACAGGCTTCAGGGCACCTTCCTTACAACAAATTAATTTCAGCAATATCAACACGAATATTGTTGCAGGAAGTCTGCAATATATTTGGTTAGCGCCTAATAACAGCGCTGTTGCAAAAGCAGCCGGTATTCCTAAATTAACGCAGGAAACATCTGTGAACGGAAGTGTTGGATTTGCTTATAAACCCGCAAAGAACTTTACGATCACTGTTGACGGGTATATGATCCAAATTAAGAACAGGGTTATCTTCTCCGGACAGTTTGATGCTACACTTCCTGCATTAGCACCTTATATGCCTGTTGTATCTCCGCCATTAAATTCAGTTCAGTTCTTTGCAAACGCCGTGAATACCACCAATACAGGTGTTGATATCGTATTAGACTATAATAAGAAATGGGGCAAGAATGGTTTTAAAGCATTGTTAGCAGGTAATCTTCAAAATATCAATATCGATAAGATCAATATCCCTGCTCCGCTGAATACCACTTATTTCGATCAGCAAACATTCTTCAGTTCAAGAGAGCAGGCATTCTTAAAAGCTTCTGCGCCTAAATCTAAATTCTCGTTGTTACTGGAATACACCGTTAATAAATTTTCTATCGGAACACACCTGACCTACTTTGGTAAATTAACTACCAAAGGATATGGTTACAGCAGTTTACCGGGAGCCGCTGCAGGTGGCCCTGGTGGTGCAGGCATCTCCGATGCAGGTTTAGGATACGATCCTTATGTTACTGCTGATAACGGTACCTCAGTTGTTCCGGAAGACTTTGTGTATCATGGTAAACTGACCACTGATATTTATACTTCCTTTCACCTGAATAAAAATGTTTCATGGGTAGTGGGTGCAGATAATTTATTTAATGTGCATCCTGATATAGCAGCAACAGCAGGTGCTAAAATGAATTCTTGGGGTGACAGTGAATCAGGTGGCCCTTTTGATGCCGTACAAATGGGATACAATGGTTTACGTTTATTCAGCCGCATTTTATTGAACTTTTAGTTTTCATAATATCATCCATAAAAAGACCGAAACGATTGTTTCGGTCTTTTTTATTTAATAGTGATCTAACCTTCGTTAAATAAACATAACTGTTCGGAAGACGCAGGAATTTTTCTATGTTGATCAGCGATCATCATGAGCATAGATATAGTCGCAAGTAAAGGGAGCACCGTCATCACGAGCCATGAGCAGGATGTTGATAATTGAAATGGGAGTTCATTCATGGCGTGGTGATCTGTATATTAAGTAACAGATAGCCACAGCATGAAATACAGCTTATCATCGATGATCTTTTCGTTACATGCTTCGCTATGACGTAAGGTAGTAGCGCTGTGTTTTTAATAAACATCATCTTTATTATAAAGTTCCGAACCCTTGTATTTAATAAAGCAGGGATGTTTTAAGGAAGATATTAGAAAGTAATAGTCGAATGAAAATATTTTATGTATGACTGTCATGGTGCGCAACAAATTTCTGCTTTGCAGAAAGCCCATTGAAAATGAAATGCTTTTTAGCATACGCACCTTTGCCCTGCAGCTGAAGTCACAGTAGTACGAAAGCTTAATCAGGGAACCAACCCGAAAATGCGCTGTCATCATTTTCGGGGGTCTTTTTTTACGTAACCTCATTCGGTTACCTTTTTTGTCCAAAGGACTCCTTCGGAGGACAAGCAAAAAAGTAAGAATAAAAAAATTAATACGCTCTATTTAATTGTTGCAACTGCTTAATATCATCAGGCGTTGTTCTGCAACAACCACCGATTATTTTTGCTCCTGCGGCATACCATTTCTTTGCATCCTCTATAAAATGTGAAGGATGATCGGCATTCGATATCCAGCATTTTTTTTCTGCATTCCATTCTTCTCCTTTGTTGGGATACGTCAATATGAATTTATCCGTAACGGGTGCAGCAATTGTAATTAAGGATTCAATGTATTGCGGTGCTGTACAATTAACCCCAACAGCAATCATTTGTTTTGATCCGTTGATGGCTTGAATGGCATCCGCAAATTTTTCTCCGCTGCAAATATGTGATCCGTCTGTACAACTGAAACTGATCCATGCCTGCACATTTGGAAATTCCTCCAACAATTCTTTTAGTGCGATGGCTTCATCCATACAGGGAATGGTTTCGCAGGCAATGATATCTGCTCCTGTTTCTATTAATATTTTTAATCGTTCGCGATGAAATGATTTTAATCTTTCTATGCTGATACCATAATGACCTCGATACTCCGAACCATCTGCCAATGATGCACCATAAGGACCAACAGATGCTGCCACCAATGGTTTTATTTTTCGGGGTGATATTGTCATGAATTTTTCTCTCGCCTCAAAAGCCAATGCCACACTTAATTGCATGAGATCAATAGCTTCCTGTTTTGAATAACCCTGTTTGGCAAATCCGGCAAAGCTGGCCTGATAACTGGCTGTTGTGATGACATCAGCTCCTGACATTAAATAATCATAATGCACTTGTTGGATCAGTTGCGGATCTTCTCTTAATAATTTGGCAGACCATAATGCATGATTCAAATTGGCGCCACGTGCTTCTAATTCTGTTGCCATCGCTCCATCAAGAATAACAATACCTTTTTCTTGTATGATCGATTGAAATACATTTTCCATTGCAAAATTTCTGAAGGCAAGTTAATACAGAATTTTTTTTAATGAGGAACTGTTCCACAATGAGCAGAAAGTACAAGTGTGCCCCCGAAGGGATTCCTTTGGAACGACGCAAAAGTTGATGCTATAAAAACAAAAGTTCGCTACCCATTATTTTTTCTTCTTCGAAAAATAATAAATAGGGATACCAATACCGGTGATGCAAATACCGAGCATGGAATTAATAATGGGTGTAACACCATTTTTATAATTATTGATATCAGTATATAAAGTCTCCCCTAAAAAGAAAACAACAAACAATACAAAGAGTAATGGCACGATGGGATAACCCCAAACTTTATACACTCGTTCCACCTCTTTCATTTTTTTACGCAGAATAAAAACACCCAATGCGCTCATGCCGTAAAAAAACCAACTAACGAATATCAGCATATCGGTCAGCATATCAAAAGAACCGCTCAGTATCAACAATACGGCCCATGCGGCATTCAGTAATAATGCATTGCCGGGCGTATCATATTTATTTTGTTTTTTTCCTGCCCATGCAAACCATTTATTGTCTTCACCCATTGAATAGGTCACACGTGCCGTTGCCAATACATTGGCATTGGTAGTTCCCAAAGTTGATATGATGACCATCAATGCAATGATACTTCCGCCAATGATCCCCCATGTTACCGTTGCAGCATCTGATGCAACAAAAGAGGAAGTTGATAATTGTGCAATAGGCAACACATATACATAAGCCAGATTGATCAATGCATAGATGACGATACAAAAAAATAATCCAAAGAATAAACTCTTCGGAATATTCTGTTGCGGATTCTTTACTTCTCCTGCAACGAATGTGATATTGTTCCATCCGTCATACGCCCAGAATGCACCGGCAATAGCAGCCATATATGCGCTTACCAATGCCATACCGTGATGCATGTTGGGAATAGAAGTAATGATATTATGTGCGGAACCTTTTCCTGAAAATAAAATGCCACCGATCAATAAAACGATCGCAATGGCTTTTAATAAAGTGAGGATACGTTGCAAGGTACCGCCATACTGAACACTGTAATAATTGACAGCACTTAAAATGAGAATGATAAAAATGGTTAACAGTTTTACTCCGAAATTTTTCAAAGGAAAAATAGTTCCTACTCCCGGAATATGCAGTAACCATGCATGTTCTGTGGCAAGAGAGAATCTCGGTAATGCAATAAAATAATTCGTGTATTGCGAACATACATACGCGATAGATGCATTACCGCCTGTATTAAACACTGCGAATGCGGCCCATCCGTATAAAAATGCAAATGCTTCACCGTACATTTTTTTGAAGAAGATATATTGTCCGCCTGTTTCCGGAAACATCGCTGCCACTTCTGCATTGCTTAATGCACCGAATAATGTGATGCATCCTGCAACGATCCAAACACTTAATAATAATAACGGTGAACCCAATTGAGAAGCCATCAATGCAGGCTTCATAAAAATGCCGGAGCCGATCACACCACCAACAACAATAGCAATGGTTGTACTTAAAGAAATGGTGCGTTTGAATCCGGTCATGAATAAAATATTTCTTGTTTTTAAAGATATATTTTATTTGTTAGCAGGCAAGAGTAACTACGTGGAACTTTGGTTGCTTCGCAGACTTGTACTGAAGAATAGCTATGAGCAAAAAAGCTTTGAGCCGTGAGCGTTGCTCGAAGCTAATTACTCGAGGCTCACAGCTTGTACTTACATTCCTCTTCCGCCTGTAAGAATAGAATAAAATTTTGGAACAGTCTTTCGCAACAAAGCGCCTGTTGAAATACAGAAAACAATAATGGCGATCGGCAAGGTGAAGAATAATAAGATCCGGTAATGAGCGATATGCTCCAGCAATGGCAGCACACTATAATTTACATAAAATAATATCGGTGTATGCAATGCATAAATAATAAAAGAGAATCCCGATAACCAAACAAACCAATGATAGTTCATGCATCGTTTGACCAATGCATCGCAACCAAACCATGCAGTAATGAGTCCGCTGAACACAACTATTTTATGCAGAACTAATAAAACAGGAAAAACAGCATTGCCTAAAAATGGTTGACCGTTAAATGCCAGCCATGTTTTAATGATCGCAACTACAATAAAAATAATAAACCATGGCAAAGGTTTCAACCATTTGTTGGGTGATTGAATATCGAATCCTGTTTTCTGCATCCACACACCCAAGGAAAAAAATAATAATCCTTCTCCTTCAACAATGGGTGTACCAAAATTGATCAGCCATAAAATAACTGCTACAGAAAAGAATATCCTTTTTATCTTTTGATGAGTGACACAATACAATAACCACGGATAAGCGATATTATACAGGAACAACACACGAATAAACCATAATTGAAAAGGCACGGGAACCAATATCCATCTGCCCAACCATTCATACCATTTGTATTGATGCAATAATGTTCTGTGCTCATCGATCTGCATGAACTGTGTTTGTTCGATGATATGTTTGGTGTAAGGAAATAATTCCAACACATAAGTTAATAACAAACCAAATGCGCTCCATATCAAATAAGGAATCAATAAAGTTCTCAAACGTTTATTGGTTCTTTGTTTATAGGGTTTGTTGTCGTGCAATGCATATAAATAACCGGAAATGATGAACAGCATGGGAATACGAAAACGCAACAGACCGTTGGCAAACAAGTATTGCGTAAAGCTGTTGACTGTCATGCGTTCGCCGGGAATAGTCCATGGCTGCAGATAATTGACATGCAAGTTATACGAATGCACAAACACCAATAAGAACATGGAAATAAATGACCAGAACTTAAACTTCTGGCTGTTGAATGATGATAGTGTAAGGACTTGCATAATCAATACAAGTGTACTCAATTATTTTAAAGAGATAATTGAATACCTGAAGTATTGTTTATTTGGAGGATTAGCGGTAGAAAAGAATGTATTAAAATTCCAATTTAGCTTGCAATATTTTAGGCGGGTAGAATACACCAATAATGACAAATGGATTTGGTGAGCGTCTTCTATGCCACTCTGAAGTAGTTCCCAAAAAGAGATATACATCTTTTGTCTTTGCGAGATCATCGAAATATTTTTGTTTTACTTTTTGCAAAGCAATCTGCTCATTACCTTCAGCTGCTCTTAGGCAATTACGATACAATGCGCCAACTTCCCAATCTTCAATCATCATTTTTGATTCCTTTCCATCGATATCTCTAAAATGATATTTGAATTTATACGGAATCTTATCAATTGGGATCCGTGGGGCTATATTTTTATTATCGTTCGTTGTGAACAAATCAATTTGCTTCAATTGCTCTAACCACTCTTTTTTCCACTCCCGTTCATCTTCTTCAATTATGAAATCCAAAATTTTAGCTGGTTTGAATGTTGCTAAGGATTTATTAGAAGGTTCTCGTGAAAGGGCTATTAAATCATTTATTCTATAAAATACTTCCTTTAAACAAAACTTTTTTCTCTCTTCCCACTCATATTTAGTATCGATTTTACTAAGAACCTTCATATCAGATAAATCAGGATGACTTGGAGAATAACTTTCAGGGCGAAAATCTTGTTTACGAGGTTTTCTTACTTCAAGCTCAATCCATTGATATTTACTAAACTCTAGAAATTTAAATGGTACAGGATATAATCTTATCCATGAACCATTTTCAAGTATACCTGCAGTACAAACAAGTTCATCATATGATCGAGATGGTAACGGATATGTTGTAACCGTTATTAAAATTCTAAGCAAAGCCATACCTATATATGTTTGAGTTCAACATTGCAGTCTGGTATGGGGGTAATTGCTTCTGCAAGATGTTTTCTGTGGCATTGACAAATATCTGCTTCAAAGCAAGTCAATGCAACTCTCTTTTTTTCTAAAAGTAAAGAAATTATTTTTTTTTGATATTCTTTTGTTTGGGAAAGTGTATTTGTTTTATAAGAAACAAAAAGTTTGTCATAATCACTTTGTGTATTCAATTCTTTTCGTTCTGTGGATTGTATGCCGACTTCAGGAATGTGCAGGTATTCGATACCAAGGTATTCGCAATACTTTTTAATTTGACTTTTCGAAAAGCCAAACTTCATACTCACAGGATTATTTCTAACATCAATCAAAAGTTTAACATCATTCCTGATCAATCTATTTAAATATTCTTCCAGAGATATTCCTTGATAGCCGATAGTAAAAAGAATCGTTTGTTCACTACGCGGTCTTGCTGCTGTTACTTTTGCATATTGGGCATTTGTCAATAAATTTTCGGCGACTTTGCTGTTAATGGCATAATATGTATGATTTAAGTATGTGTGCTCCATTAATGAAGTACTACTCATTTTGCCATAGCTGTTTTTTATTTCAATTAAAACTCTTTTATCCTTTTCATTTAATAAAGCGATATAATTTGTTTTATCCGTTCTACTAAATGAATTTTTGTTTTCCATAAGAAGGCCATGCTTCACCATTGCTGTTAAATCAGCATTTGCAGAAAAAGAATAGCATCCAAAATGATATGGGACAAAATCATAATCGGGTTTAGCCTGCTTAAGAGTAAACAAGAACAACAGCTTTTGTAAGGATATTTTTTCAATCGTCCCTTCAAAAGCTTGCATCAATGCAAGGATAACTTTTCTTCTGTAAAACATGTTGCAAATCTATTGCTTTCAAATTTAATGATCTATTCAAAACAACCTCCCCTGCTCCCCCGGCCTTCTAAATTTGGTGCAGTCTAATTCCCAGCGTTCTGCATTCAATCCATACAATTTATTATACTTTTTAAATTGTTGCCGCACCAATTCAGCGATCGGTCCTTCACCACGCATGCGCACACCAAAGCGACTGTCGTTCACTTTGCCATCATGTGCATGTTCTATCAAATGCCAGACCTTATCGGCACGGTCAGGAAAATTCTTATACAACCAATCATGAAAAATTAATTTGATGGCACCATTCAAACGAATAAAAGTATAAGCAGAAAAAGTTGCACCATTCTCACTCGCCGCTTTCATGATGCGCTGCATTTCATGTTCATTCAATCCGGGTATCATCGGCCCGAGCATCACACCCATCCGCACACCTTCCTCACTTAATTCTTTGATCAATCGTAATCGTTGTTTAGCTGTAGTGGTTCTTGGCTCCATCACGCTTCGCAGATCTTCCTCAAAAGAAGTGATACTTACCAAAATGCTGATCAGTTTTTTCTTCGCCATTTCTTTCAGCAGATCTTTATCACGTAACATGCCTGCATTCTTGGTGATCATACCAACCGGCTGATTGAATTCGTTGCATACTTCCAATAATTGCCGGGTAATGCGAAACTTTTTTTCTGCGGGCTGATAACAATCCGTGTTGCCGCTTAATGCAATGGGTACACATTCCCATTTAGGATGCATTAAAAATTTACGCAGAAGTTCGGGAGCATTCTTCTTCACGATGATCTTTCTTTCAAAATCAAGTCCTGCGCTGTAACTCCAGTATTCATGGGCATTTCGGGCATAACAGTAAATGCAGCCATGCTCGCATCCCTGGTAGGGATTCATACTGTACCACATGCCCACATCCGGGCTGTCCACTTTGTTTACCAATGTTTTTGATTTGTCTTCGAGGTACTGCGTGGCAATATTCGGTTCGGTCCAGTCATCAATACTTTCAATCTGTTCTTTTACTCTTTCATTTTTTAAGAATCGGTTCTTGGGATTGAATTGTGCACCTCTTCCCTTTTTATAGG
>Ga0364874_10943_pt1 | contig 10288 bp, 8 predicted proteins | sample ExccelAu500001D4_2_FD_206922 | JGI IMG/M metagenome (GOLD analysis project Ga0364874, IMG submission 206922) | Enriched cells from Trout Bog Lake Hypolimnion, Wisconsin, USA - BchlTB.Aug07.5000.01.D4 | ecosystem: Environmental > Aquatic > Freshwater > Lake > Hypolimnion/Profundal zone | place: USA... | reverse complement strand
GGCGGCCTTTCCTCTGAGTTGAAAACCGACATGGAGGTCATCCGCCGCAGTGTCGAGATGGAGGCGAAACTCATCGACGACTTATTGGATGTTACCAAGATCAGCCGGGGCAAAGTCGAACTGCACCAGGAGGTGGTGGACGTGCATGCCTGCGTTCTGGCCGCGCTGAAGATTTGCCAAAACGAAATCGAAGCCAAGCACTTGGAAGTCCCCATTAGTTTGCAGGCCGAACAGCATCACGTCTGGGCCGACGTCACACGCCTGCGGCAGGTGTTTTGGAATCTGCTCCGGAACGCCGTGAAGTTCACCCCGGAAAACGGACGGATCGAACTGCGAACGGTGAACACAGACGGGCGCGTGCGGATCGAGATTTCCGACACGGGCATCGGCATCGAGCCGGAGGCGATGTCGCGGATATTCAACGCGTTTGAGCAGGGACAGCATGGCAGCAAGACTCAGCGCTTCGGCGGACTGGGATTGGGCCTCAGCATCGCCAAGGCAATCGTGGAAATGCACAACGGCACGCTCACGGTGTTCAGCAGGGGCACGAACAAAGGAGCGACGTTCACGGTGGAATTGGCGACGATTCCCGCCCTCGCGGTGCCACCTAAACCCGCCGTCACATCTATCCCAGGCGAGGAAGTTTCCCGAAAAATCCTCTTGGTGGACGACCATGCCGACACGCTACAGACAATGGCCCGGCTGCTGCGGCGCTGGGGATACGACGTTGCCACCGCCAGCACTGTCCAAGGCGCTCTGGATTTGGCCGCCAGCGAACCGTTCGATCTGCTCATCAGCGATCTCGGCCTGCCCGACGGCAGTGGGTTGGACATTATGCAGCAGGTGAGGGAACGATACGGTTTCGGCGGCATCGCGCTCAGCGGCTACGGCACCGAAGCAGATATCCGCCGAAGCCGTGATGCGGGATTTGCGGAACATCTCATCAAACCCGTCAGCTTCGACGTCCTGCGCGCGACGATCCAAAAAATCGTCGCAAGCGGGAAGGAACGCTGAAATCCAAACCACATTCTCCGCACTGAAAGCGCAAAGTGGCGCGCCCGTTCCGCGAAGCTGAACTTCACAAACCTGCCATCGCCCTTCCGCTGCCGAAAACGCCAGAACTCCGGGCAGCGCAATCCTCGATATGACACTGTGAAGCAAAGCTTCAAAGATGGGGGCGTTGCGGAGTTCAACTCCGCAACGAGAGAAAAATGTTACACAAAGGACTCGATTCCGCGATTCAGCTTTGCTTCACTGCTGATCGGATTCTCGGCTTCTAAAGCAAGAGCAACCGGGCAAAGCGAAATCATTCAGCATAACAAACCAGAAGAAATCAAAGGAAAAGTGAAAGTTCAAAAACTTATCGATTCCATGAGCGCTGCGGGTGCGGTGCTGGCTGCTTTGGTGCTTCTGGGTGTGCAGGTCGCGGAAGGCTCGGGAGCGCCGCAACCGCCAGCCAAAGTCACTCTAGCCTTGAGCGGCACGGACGTGCAGGTCAGCTTCGGCACGCTGACAGGGCAGACCTACGAGGTGGAGCGGAGTGACACGCTCGCTGCCGGAAGCTGGAGCGCGGTGGCAAGCAACATCGCGGGCAGCGGTTCAGCGCAAATCGTGACGGATACAGGCGGAGCGTTGGCGATGCGGCGGTTTTATCGGGTGAACTGCCAGACAGCACAATTCGTGTTGATCCCAGCGGGGAGTTTTTCGATGGGGGATTCGATGGGGGATTCGATCGACGGATATTCACCATCACTGCCGGTTCACTCGGTTTATGTGAGCGCATTTTACATGGAGACGCTGTTGGTGACGTATAGCCAGTGGCAGGGGGTATATGCTTGGGCTATAGCCCACGGCTATCAATTCGACAATGTGGGGTTTGGGAAGGCGGCGAACCACCCTGTACACACGGTGAATTGGTTTGATTGTGTGAAGTGGTGCAACGCGCGGAGCGAAAAGGAGGGATTAACGCCGAGTTACACGGAGGGCAGTGGTGTGTATCGGACGGGAACCAGCACCAGCGTGGTATGCAACCTGAACGGTGGAGGGTATCGGTTAGCGACGGAGGCGGAATGGGAGAAGGCGGCGAGGGGTGGGCTCAACGGGCAGCGGTTTCCGTGGGGGAACACGATCAGTCTGAGCCAGGCGAACTATTGTGGGGGCATCGAGGGCTTCAGTTTCGATTTGGGACCATTCGGCTACAATCCTGCGTGGGCGACTGGGAGTGAGCCCTACACGAGTCCAGTGGGGTATTATGCGGCTAACGGGTATGGATTGTATGACATGGCTGGAAACGTGCTTGAATGGTGTTGGGACTTGTACGGCTCTTATGAGAGCGGCGTGGAGAGCGATCCAACAGGATCAGTTTCGGGGCCCTACCGCGTCCTGCGGGGCGGCGCTTGGTACTATGACACGGGCATCTGCACCGTGGCGAACCGGTGGATCAGCGGCCCTACCACTAGGGACTACACTGTGGGGTTCCGCTGTGTCCGCAGATAGGAGTCTGAGCATAAGCCACAAGCCGAGATATTACTTCGTGGCCTCTGCCAGCGTGGCGTGGCACTCCTTCAACTGCTCGCGGATGTTGATCTTCTGCGGGCAATGCTCTTCGCACACTCCACACTCGATGCACTCGTCGGCTTTGTGGCCTTGGTTCCAAGGGTTGGTGCCGATGCCGTTGTATTCGCCGCGCGCGTAGTCGGTGATGGAATAAACCCGGTGATAATTCATCAACTGGAAAATCCTGGGAATCACGATCTCCTGCGGGCAATGCGGGACGCAGTAATTGCAGCCGGTGCAGTAGAGATCGGACATGCGCTTGTTCTCTTCCGATGCGGCGGCGATTCCCGCCAATTCCGGGTCCGTCAAGGTCGCGGCGTTGGAGGCGGTTGCGGCATTCTCCTCCACCTGCTGTAGCGTGGACATGCCCGAAAGGACGATATTGACGTTCGGATTCGTCATCACGAAGCGCAGCGCCAACTCTGCGGAGCTTTTCGCCGACACCCCGAAGCGTTGGGCAACTTCCGGTGGCATCCCGGAGATGCGTCCGCCGCCCACCGGCCCCATGACCGTGGTGCCGAGCCCTTTCGCTTTCGCGTAGGCGAGCCCGTCTTCATTCGAGCGATCGAGCAGGTTATATTGGCAAAGCACCGACGAGAAAATGCCCAGGTCGATGATCTTCATCATCACTTCGGGTTTGTCGTGGAATGAGAACGAGAGATGGCGGATGAGGCCTTCCTCCTTCGCCTTCAGCGCCCCGTTCACCGCTTCTTCGCGCCGGTCGTGCTCGAAAAAGCCGCTGCCGATCCCGTGGAAGTGGTAGAAGTCGATGTGATCGGTGTCCAGCTTTTTAAGCTGAGTCTCCAGCGTCTCGCGGAACCCTCCGTTGAATGGGTATTTGGTGGAGAGAATGACTTTGTCACGCCAGCCTTTCAGGGCCTTCCCGACCGTGACCTCGCTCAGCCCGTCGCAGTAGAACAGCGCGGTGTCGATATAGTTCACGCCCAACTCGAAGGCGCGGTGGATCATGGCGACTGCCTGCTCGTCATCGACGACGTGTTTTTCGTTCACGGTGATCATCGGCAGGCGCATGGAGCCAAAGCCGAGTCGGGAAACCTGCAAGCCGGTGTTGCCAAAGGGAGTGTATTGCATAAGAGATAAAGTGGGAAGGGTGGTAAGAAGGTGCCGAGAAAAACCGCACGAAGCAAGAAGGGAGTTTGGAAAGGAGTTTGGAACCCGCACTTTTGGGCGCGATTCAAAGCGGGTGCATCTGCTGAAAATAGCCCAGTCATTTATGGCTGGGTAACCGCCGGAAAGCGTCCCAGTCCCGCCAGGGACGACCGAAGCTCTTTCGTCCCTTGGCGGGACTTCCGCTTCGGAACCCCCTTTACCCAGAGCTAAAGCACTGGGCTATTTTCAGTTGCAGTCCGCTTGCCCGCGTTCCATCCGGTTTCTGATGTGAAGCGGCTCTTCGATACGGTGGGATCAAAGATGCGGTTCGCATCATCAATTGGCACAATGTTATCAGTGTCAGGTATTCGGTCGGTTTTCGTCGTGATCCGTGGCAACAGGAACCGGTGGAGTCAAATCAGAGATATGTTTCCATTCTTCTGGTGTCATCTCGTAATCCGCCGCAGCCAGCGAGGATTCCAATTGTTCCACATGGCGCGCCCCGATGATGGGGGCGGTCACCGCGGGATTTGCCCTGACCCACGCCACCGCCAGGGTTGCCGGATGCATCCCCTTCTCCTTCGCATACGTGACAAACTTTTCTGCGATTGCGTGATAGGCCCCGTTCTCGTATCGCTTCGCATAGAGCTTGTTTGCAACGAGACGTCCCGCCGACGTTTTTCCGCCAAGATATTTTCCCGTCAATAAACCAGCCCCCAGCGGACTGAAGGGAATCACCCCCATCCCCTCTTCACGGGCCAGGGGCAAAATCTCGATTTCCGCAGTGCGCTTGGCAAGGCTGTACATCGGTTGAATCACCTGAAACTTCGGCCATCCGCGCTGTTCACAAAGCCCAAGGGAACGTGCCATCTTCCATGCCGGCCAGTTGCTGACGCCAAGGCATCTCACCTTTCCCTGGCGCACCAAATCGTTCATCGCGCCGAGGGTCTCTTCCATCGGCAGACTGGTATCGTTGCAATGACAAAAATAAACATCGATCCAATCTGTTCCGAGCCGGCGCAACGAATTCTCCACCTCCATCAAAATGTGGCGTCGCGACAACCCCCCATCGGCACCCATGCCTACTTTCGTTGTTAAAATCAATTTGTCACGCTGCCCTTTGACCAGGCGCCCCAGGATTTCCTCGGCTTTTCCCCCGGAATAGACGTTGGCGCAGTCGAAGAAATTAATCCCCGCCTCACGACAGCGGTTGAAAAGTTTTTTCGATGTCTCCTCATCCGCATCCCCGCCAAACGACATGGTGCCAAAACAAAGCCGCGAGACTTTCATTCCCGTGGTTCCCAATGTTACATAGTTCATGTGATCAGTTCTGTTTGCATGACTGGGCGTGTTTCCCATCCGCATATTCCGTCCTATGACTGCCCCGGGTGAGTGTGTGGGTGAGATCTTTTTGAGGAAGAATCGCGCCATGTTTCCGCAGCGTGGTGATGAGTTCGGCGGTGTCAATGGAATAGGCCTCTTGTTTTCGTTTGATGGATTGCACTGCGGCCGTTCCCGCAGCCTGTCCCATCATACCCGCCGCAGGCATGACGCGGATCGAGCCATGAACTTTCTCGTCGCTGGAATTGCAGCGTCCCGCAACCCATAGGTTCTTCCAGCCCTTGGGCACGAGGATTCCGTAGGGGATTCCGACACATTCTCCATGCTTCAGCCTGCCGCTCTTGCTCATGACCTCGTAGAATTTTTTATATGCCTCATCGGATTCGTCCTTGGTATGGATGTCTATGCACTTGTTGAATATGCCGATTTGGTCGGGGAACTGCCGCCTCGCAAGGTAGTCTTCGATGTTCAGTTCGTATTCGCCGACGATGCGCCGGGATTCCCTGACTCCCAACAAATGGCCTGTGGTTATGTGCTCCATCTCCTCGAAACCGGGAACATATTTTCTGTAGAATGTAAAATATTCCTGCGCAAGTTCCCGGCCCCGCACCATTGCCGCGCTCAGGCTCTCGTTGTTCAAGGCATCCGTTCCGAAGACATGCCCGGCATTCATATAAGCGGAATGAACGCCCATCCTGAACATCCCGATAAGAAATTTGCTTATTTTGCGGGAGAAATGGCCGTCTGCCATGGCCTTTAGAAGTCCCCTTTGCTCGCTGCGGCCCTCAATGACCTCAACCACATCTTCTCCATTCTTCGAAGGATTGCGTCGGTTGGCCGCGTCTGAATAATATTTGTCAAAGTCGATGCATGAAACTAGCGAACAGAGAGTCGGAGGCATCGGCGCAGGCGCATTGTACCCGGCCTCCCGGCAGTCGGCTCCGCAAATCTTTGCCAACTCCGCGTTGCCAGTCGCATCGATGAAAGTCTTCGCCGGAATATAGCTATAGCCTTCGATGTTGTTGATGATGACGCCCTTGACGGATTTGTCGAAAGGATCGGAGTCCGCATCTACTACCTTCGTGAAGAACCGGACTTCAACGCCGGCCTCCGCGGCAAATTCATCAAGAACGACCTTGAGCCCTTCAGGATTAAATGGAGTCCAAGAGTGATAAGTCTTTCTCCAGGAATCCGGAGTCACCTGCGGTGCCAGGAAACCCCGGGAATACAGGGTTTCGACGACCTCCCGCATGAATCCGCCCACCAATGCCCGCTCCCCATCGGCCATCGGATCGAATGCGGTGACCAACCCGGATGTACCCATCCCGCCGAGGCATCCCGTCGCTTCGATAAGGAGAACATTGGCCCCCAGCCTTGCAGCGCATACCGCGGCCGCGATTCCTCCAGGCCCACCGCCGGCTACCACCAGATCGTATTCCTTTTCAGTCCTGATCTGCCGCTGGTATGTGTAATCCTTGATGATTTGAGGGGTTCCGGAAAGGACTTGTTTAGTTTTGGGTTCACCTTTTGATTGCATGATTTCCTTTGTGTTTGAATGTGGGGAGTGAAAATTCAAGGAGCGGGTTGAGTCACGGTTTCCACACGTCAGCGTCTGGAGTTGTTGGCTGTGCCCGGGCGGAGACCCAATGCTTTTGCCGTCCCGCCGCCGCTGAAGCAACTACCGATGTACACTTTGCCGTCGGCCACCACAGGGCTGCCGCAGCATGATTCGCCCAATTTTGCCACCCATTTGACGTTGTGCAACTGGGCATCCCCGCCATTCGTTCCACTGATCTCATCAAACGAATCCGGCAAACCCGTCGCGTGGGCAGCGCGGTTGCGATCCGCCCGCCCACACCATTGGGAGTAGCTCTCCGACGACGGGGACGGGAGTGTGGTAGATTCCCCTGCTGTGGCAAGGAGCGAGGTTTCAATGTTGAGAGCCAGCGCAAACAGCAAAATGTTTTTGTTCATGGATTCGTCTTTGAATTTTAATATTGAGTTACAGATTTCCCCGCAAAAAAGCCTGCACGGAGCCCTGAATCGGTCAAGGTTCTTGGGGCCACAAGCTTGCCCCGTGGTTTTATGCATTGATGGGATTATCTTACATCATGACCGACAAAACAAAATGGACATTCCTGTCGTAATTTTTGCACTTTCAAGCTATTTTCGACTCGGTGGACATCCTGCATTTCTTTTCTGAAGCGGTTTCCCTCGATCAACTGTTCCTCGACTTTGAGGAGCGGTTGGGCGTCACCATTACCTTCCACGACCGCGTTTACCTTTTCCGGGATTCCAACCATCGTTCCCTGCTCAATCGACGCATGGGGCATTTGCATCCTTTCTGTCGGTGGGGACGAAAACCGGGCTCTGCCTGGGACCGTCAATGTTATGAGGATTGTTTTCCCAGGGTGAACGCCCAAATCGTCAAGCGTCCAACCCCTTTTTGCAAACGGTGCTGGAAGGGTGCCACGGAAATTGTCGTGCCTCTGATGCGGGATGGCGTTCATGTCGCGACTCTTTTTTGCGGTCCTTATCGAGGTCACGGGAAAGAAAAAACATCTCCTTCCCTGAACGATCACCTGGAGAAACTACCCAAACTGGAAACCAAGACCGCCGAAGCGCTGGCCCGCCTGCTCCAAAGTTTTGGCCAAGGTTTAGTGCGGCACGTCTCTGCGCTCCAGCAAGCGACCTCGGTCGGCCTCGGGCGACGAGGCGAGATTCAACAGTTTCTCCGCGACCGCGCCCACCATCCCATCGCTCTTGGAGATCTCGCCAAACGTCTCTCGCTATCCCCATCCCGTACCAGCCATTTGGTGCGGGAAATTTTCGGTCAATCCTTCAGCGATCTGCTCATGGAGGAACGGTTGGAGCGGGTCGGGATACTGCTGGTCACCAGCCGTTTGACCCTCGCTTAAATTGCCCAGCGCACCGGTTTTGATTCGCCCTATTATCTGAGCCGGGTTTTCAAAAAAAATACCGGCCAATCTCCTGGTGGTTACCGCAGCCGGAATCTCCGGGATGTTGACGTGTTTGAATGAAAAAAAACGCAGTGCCTGTAAGCCGATCTGCAATCCCTGCTCGACCGTGCGAGATTAACTGGCTACACCTTCCCGTTCCATGCATCGCAAGAGTCTGCTATTGAAGCTCGTCGAACTGCTCGTGCGCACGGTTTATCGACTCCACGTCAGCGGAATCGAGAGCCTGCCCAAAGGCGGTTGCCTCCTTCTGCCCAATCATGTCACTTGGGTGGACGCCATTTTGTTGCAGTCCGCTTGCCCGCGCCCCATCCGGTTTCTGATGTATGAGCCGATTTACCGGCATCCCATCCTGCACCCGCTTTTCCGCCTCCTGCGCGCCATCCCCATCACCAACCGCAAGGCCAAGGAAGCCCTGCGCGAAGCCTCCGCGCTTGTCCGGGCCGGTGAAATCGTCTGCATTTTTCCCGAGGGCGAACTCTCGCGCACAGGGATGCTCCTGCGGTTGCGGCGCGGTTACGAGGTCATCGCCCACGCCGCCGAATGCCCCGTGGTTCCCGTTTGGCTCGACCAGCTTTGGGGGGTCGATCTTTTCGTTTCAGGGCGGGCGGTTTTTCAAGAAAGTCCCCAAGCGCTTTCCCTACCCTGTGACCCTGCTTTTCGGGCAGGCGATTCCGCACGATCACGCGGATATCGGGACGGTCCGCCAGCGGATGCTTGAACTCGGCGAGGCGGCTTACCAGCAGCGCCCGATGCTGCAAGGGCACCTCGCGATGTCGTGCTTGCGCGGATTGAAACACCATCAGTTCGAGGCCGTCGTGATCGATGGCACGGACGACTCCCAGATGAGCCGCGGGCGCGTTCTCGCCGTCGCCATCGTTCTGGCCCGGCACCTCACCGCCCATTGCCCGAAGAAGCGCATCGGCGTGATGCTGCCGCCGGGGCGCAGCGCGGTCATCGCCAACCTTGCCGTCATGCTGGCCGACAAAGTCCCGGTGAATCTCAACTTCACCGCCGGACGCATCGCGATGGAAGCCGCCATCCGCATCGGCGATTTGCACGACCTCATTACCGCCGATCCGGTCGTGAAGAAATTCAGCGAACTGCCCCTTCCGCCGAACGTGCTCTTGCTGGATCAGCTTCTTCCGCCGCTTAAATCGCAAGTGGTTTTCTGGCGGGCCGTGGTGGCCGTCGCACCGTGGTGGGTGCTCGCCCCGGTGCTGCGGATTCCCAAGCATGGCGACCACGAGGAAGCCGCCGTCCTTTTCACCAGCGGTTCCGTGGGAGAGCCTAAAGGCGTTGTCCTGAGCCATCGCAACCTGCTCGCCAACGTCGCGCAATTCGGCGAACTGCTCAACCTCACTGCCAAGGATGGTTTGCTCGCCTCGCTTCCGTTTTTTCACTCGTTCGGCTGCACGGTCACGCTCTGGTATCCCCTCATCGAGCGGATCAAGATGATCACTTATCCGAACCCGCTCGATGCCGGAAAAAATGCTGAGTTGATCCAGAAATTCAAAGTAACAGTGGTGCTTGCCACGCCCACGTTCCTGCGGGGTTACTTGCGCAAAGCCACTCCGGAGCAACTCGCCTCCGTGGATATGGTCATCACCGGCGCGGAGAAACTGCCGCGCGATGTCGCCAACGCTTTTCAGGAGAAGTTTGGCAAGGAAGTGCTGGAGGGCTACGGGCTAACGGAGACCGCGCCGGTTGCCGCCGTCAATCTTCCCAATCCCGCCAAAAACCATCCCGACGACCAAGTGCAGCTTTCCTCGCGCGCCGGGTCGGTCGGCAAACTGGCTCCGGGCATCGCGGCGCAAATCCGGGATGCGGAGACCGGCCGCCTCCTTTCGCTCCACGAAACCGGGATGCTCTGGGTCAAGGGGCCGAATATTTTCGAGGGGTACCTCAACGATCCGTCGCGCACCGCCGACGTGCTGGTGGACGGCTGGTTCAAGACGGGCGATCTCGCGCGGTTCGACGAAGACGGGTTCCTCTACATCGAGGGACGCGTCGCGCGGTTCTCGAAGATCGGCGGCGAGATGGTTCCGCACGAGACGCTCGAAGTGAAGATTCGCGATGCGCTCGGCGGCGGCGGCGAGGAGACCCGCTCGCTGTGCATCGTCGGCATTCCCGACTCTACGAAGGGCGAAGCCATCGTCCTGCTGACGACGCTCGAAATCGATCTCCAGGCGCTCCGCTCCAAGCTGCTCGATACGGGAGTCCCCGCGCTCTGGATTCCAAAGATCGTCAAGCGGCTTCCCGCCATCCCCGTGCTCGCCAACGGCAAGCTGGATTTGCAGGGA
>Ga0364874_10977_pt1 | contig 10519 bp, 9 predicted proteins | sample ExccelAu500001D4_2_FD_206922 | JGI IMG/M metagenome (GOLD analysis project Ga0364874, IMG submission 206922) | Enriched cells from Trout Bog Lake Hypolimnion, Wisconsin, USA - BchlTB.Aug07.5000.01.D4 | ecosystem: Environmental > Aquatic > Freshwater > Lake > Hypolimnion/Profundal zone | place: USA... | reverse complement strand
ATATAATGTTACTGATCGGCATCGACTGGGCGGACGACCATCACGACGCCGCCCTCATGGCGGAATCGGGCGAGATCCTCGACGAGTTCCGCTTCTCACATGACCAGGCTGGCTTTGACCTGCTTCACGAACGGATCGACAAATGCGATGTGTCTGCGAGCGATGTCCTTGTCGCACTGGAGACCAAACATGGGTTACTCGTTCATGACCTGCTTCACTCCGGTTATATGGTTTACGCGCTCAATCCCAAGGCAGTCAATCGTTACAAGGACCGGCTAAGAGCTTCCTCATCGAAAGACGATAAGTTCGACGCCAAGACGATGGCTAACATCTTGCGGACAGACCGGCACCTTCACCGACCGCTTCAGTTGTGCGCCGACGATTACCGTCTACTCGAACGGCTTTGCAAAGACCTCAAGGATGTCGTTTATGATATAACACGACTGGACAACCGGCTCCTAGACTGCCTTAAAGAATGGTATCCGGCTGTTCTGGGCGTGTTCGGTCATGACAGCGGCATCTTTCTGGAACTGATCACCGAGTATCCTACGTCCGCCGACATCGAGCAACTCACTCAAGAGCAGTTCAACCACTTCTTAAAGAAGCATAAATACAGCGTGCCTGCAAAGGCTCAGGAAGCATATAATCAATTGACCAGACGCACGCCCAAGGCCGATCCCGTGGCGATCGCCGCCGGAAAGCTCAAGGTAAAGGCGCTTGTTGAGCAACTCCGTGTCTTATACGCGACCCGCAAAGAGTATGAGCGCCAGATTAAGAACCTATTAGATACGCTGCCGGAGGCAGACATTATTTCCTCGCTTCCAGGCGTAGGCAAGCGACTAACGCCCGAGATCACGGCGATGTTCGGTCCTAACATGAAGGACGCTCCCAAACGCTTCGAGCAGGCAAAAGAGATATTGGACCTGGCCGGTATCTCACCCGTTACGAAACAAAGTGGCAAGTTCAAAGTCGTCCTATTCCGCTTCTCCTGCGACCGGAACATGCGCTGCATCACTCGAAACTGGGCCGGGGCCAGCATCAAAGAGTCACGATGGGCCAAAGCCTTTTACGATTGGCACCGAAAACAGCTAGAGAGCCACGAAACCATCTTGCGAAAGCTTGCAGGCAAATGGATCAAGATTGCCTTCCACCTTTGGAAGACTGGCGAGTCCTACAGCGAGGAGCTGCACATCGCGATACTCAAATCAAGAAACGTTGTTTGGGCAGCATCACTGTAAGCCCAACCTAAAATGTCGAGAGACACCTTGACATAGAGAGTCTTCCTCCCGCAACGGGAGGAGTTTCGGAGAACTTCGTAGGCGACTCTTAAATGTCATCTCGACCGAACCGAGGTACGAGTGCAGCGGAGAGATCTTTCCGAAGGGGCGTCGGTCGAGATGACAGAGTGTCAGGCTCCGCAATGTGTTAGATAGGCGGTAACAAAAAATGCCAGTTAGCCCGTACGAATGGAACGAGAGTATTCGGCAGCGGAACGAGTATATCGAGGATCGTCTCAAGGACGGCTCCCCGGTGGTGGCGCTGTCGTACGACAACGGCGTGCTGATCCTTTGCCTTCGCCCCACGCAACGGAAAATCTACGAGATTTACGACAAGCTGGTCTTTTCGGCGATCGGCAACCAGGCGGATATCGAGACGATCCGCACGGGCGCGATCGATATCGCGCACCGCGAGGGATTCAGTCGCTCGCCGGATGATGTCAGCATCCAGCGGATCGTAGGCTTCGCGGTCTCGCCGGGTATCAAAAAGGTGTATGCAGACCCATTCGCGGCCCCGATTGTCGTTCGGGCGCTGTTCGCAGAACTGGGCAAAACGCCTGAACTGGATCAATATTTCGTTGTCAGCTACGATGGCGAGTTCAATCGCTCGCAGAATTACGCCGTAGTCGCGGGAACCGACTACGCAGAGGAGCGCGCGTTGCTGCATCTGAAGGCGCTGGCGGATGCGGGAGTCCCGACGCTCGAACAAGCGCTGAAGGCGTCGGTCGAGGCGTGGGGGATTGGACGCAAGCACATCGAAGAAGAGGATCGGGAAGAGGGCGATATCCCTTCCGATCGCGAGAAAACTGTTGATGTCTCGGGCTTCATCGCCGAGCACATTAAATCCGGCTGGAGCATTGAAGCCGCGATCCTCGAGCGCCAATCGCACCGCGAGAGCCGCTATCGCGTGCTAGGCGACGCGGATCTCGCGCAGGTGCTGGCGAGGTACGCATAGGCGGAAAGACGCCGGAATAGCCCCTTGCCGCCGAAGACGCGTTGGGCGCGGAGGCCAAACCTACGTTCTGAAGCGGGAGGAGTTTCGGAGCGCTGTGTGGGGTGAGCGCGCGCTCATAATTGAGCGAGTCTGCTATGCGAAATTCCAGGTGCTTATGAGACGGTACTGCCCAAATTGCGGTCACGAGATGGCGGACGGAACTCGCAAATGCCCACATTGCATTGATGAGACGGAGTGGCCGCCACAGCCGACCGACAAACCAATGGAGTATGAGCGCGCCCCGGACCTGCTGACGAAGGGTGTTGCGCTTGACTACGTCGTCGGCGTGGCGACATCGCTTGTGCTCGTCGTCGGCATCGGTGCCATCGTGGGGCTAGTCACCAAGGGGGCAGGAGGGATCGCAGGGCTCGTAGGCATCGGGTTAAATGTCTACCTGGCGATACGGTTTTGGAGCCGGTACCCCTATGTTACGAGGGCACTCGTGTGGACGCCCATTGTTGCCGTTGTGATATTTCCCATTATAGCGGTGCTGGGAGCATTCCTCTGGTGCGCAGGTCAGTTTCATGGTACGTGAGCGTTAGCGCGCATGCGTGACCAATGACTGAAGGAAACCCGAAACCTGCTGAACTAGGACTTTCGCTTGAGAGAAAAGGATGCTTTTAGCGCAGGACCGATGGCTACAAAAGGGCGGAAACTTACATCCAGCCTTCATACTAACCCTCTCCCGTTTATTCACATCTTTTCGAGCGCTCCTGCGATTAAAATCGCCGCTAGGAAGAGCAGATCGGCCTTCTTCGTGGGCTAAAATGTGGCTTAGGTTGTAAAGTGGGTTCACGCGCACGGCTCGTGAACCAGAATCTTAGACTTCGCAGGAAATCGATCTGTACTTCACAGCCGCGATTTATCAAAGTATTCGAAATTAATGCGAAATTATATCGGAAAAGCGTGGATGGGGCGCACGCACGACTTAAACAACACAACGGAAAGCTGGTCATCTCGACCGGCGGGCGGCACCCTTCGACAAGCTTAGGGCAGGCTGAGCGGAGAGATCTCTTCCTCCCTTGTACCATGCTCAGGTCGAGATGACTTATTGATACTCAATGCGTGATCTGAGCATAACGGTCGGGGTGTCCCGCTATCCTCGGCGGGGACGTGGGGCTCAGCTTTCCCTATTTTCGTAACAGGTGTTTGAGAGGTGGCTGTCTTGAGACACTTATGTCCGAATTGCGGTCATGAGATGGCGGATGTTGTCCGGGAATGCCCGAACTGCGAAGCCTTCCAGGAGAACGTCTGGCCGCCCAAGCCGCTCGTCGACGACGAGCCTGCTGCGGCGTGGGTTAAGCGGCTCACGCCATGGGCGTTTCTCGATTATTTCATCGGCGCGGCGGCGTCGCTCGCGATCGTAGGCGGATTCGGGTATGCAGGGTATTCGGTCTCAGGGCTGATGCACTGGCCTGAGTGGTTTATGAACGCAACGTACGTTGAGTTCGGATATGAAACGAGCGAGGCGACCATGACGATCGGTATGCTGATCGGGATGGCGCTCAACAAGCATTGTGGCAACCTGTGCGCGGACGAGTGGCCGAAGGTTTCGAGGGGGATGCACCTCTTAAAGCCGTTGTATATTCTCGTTCTCGTATACCTTCTGGCAGGCTTCGTGCTCTGCGGGCTTCCCGTGATGTTTCGATAAATGCAAGTATGACTCACCAATCTCCCGACATTTCGTCCTGGTTTGAAGAGACCGCCGGACTTTGCCCGACGTGCCTGCGCGATGTTCCTGCGCGGCTTTTCATCTGCGATGGAAAGGTGTGGATCGAGCACACTTGCCCGACGCACGGGAGCGGGAGGGCGCTGATCGCAAGCGACGCGGGCGAGTACATGCGGCTTCGCGAGTTTGTACCCGATCGCAGCGGCGCGAACTGCTGCTGCGGATCGACGGGGGCGTGCGGGGATGGGCCGCCGGTGTGTATCCTGCTAGTCGAAATCACGCAGGCGTGCAACCTGCGCTGCCCGGCATGCTTTGCAGATACGCACGGCCACGACTTCATGAGCGTGGGGCAGATCAAGGCCCGCCTCGACGCGTTTTTCAAAAAGCAGTGGTCGCTCGACGTGCTCATGATCAGCGGCGGGGAGCCGACGATTCACCCGCGGTTCGAGGAGATCCTCGATCTAGCGCTGTCGTATCCCGTCGAGCGCGTCCTGGTGAACACGAACGGCATCCGTTTCGCCCAGCATGACCCGCTCGTAGCGACACTGGCCGCGCGGCGCAGTCGTGTCGAGCTGTACCTGTCGCTTTCGAGCTTTCGTGCGGACGGGCATGAGCGGTTCTACGGACGCGACGTGCGCGCCGAGAAGCTCGGGGCGATCGAGCGGGCGCAGAAGTCCGGAATTTTCGTCACGCTGGTGCCCACGATCGAACAAGGTGTCAATGACGACGAAATCGGAGATTTCTATCGGTTTGCGCTGGCCTACGACAACATCAACGGGATCAACTACCAGCCCGTGATGAGCGCTGGCCGGTACGAGCACGCCTACGAGCCCGAGAACCGGATGACGTTGACGGGGATCCTCGACGCGCTTGAAGCGCAGACGGAGGGGGTCCTCAGGCGCTCCGATTTCGTCAGCTTACCGTGCTCGCATCCCGACTGCTGCGCGCTGACGTACGGCTTTCTCGACGCGAAGCGCGAGACCATCGCGCCGCTGCCGCGCTACCTGAATATCGCGCGGTACATGGAACTGTTTTCGGACAGGATCAGCTTCTCAGGATTGATCGGCGGGGCACTCTTGCGACTGCTTTCGGATGCAGTCAGACTGCGCGCAGGCCAGACAGTGCGCGACCTGATGCGGCTTTTCGCCGCGCCGCAGTTGCGCGACTTGCTGCTGCTCGCGTACCGCTCCGAGCACTTTGGCAAGCGCGTCATGCGGATCGCTGTGAAGCCGTTCATGGATGCGCACACGTTCGATCGCAGCCGCGTGCAACAGTGCTGCACGAAAATCGTGCTGGACGACGGCAGCACGGAGTCGCTGTGCGCCTACAATACGCTGCGCCGACAGCTTGCGCGTGTTGCGGAGCGGTCGGGCAGTGTGCAGTTGACGGTGGTGGGGGACGTGTGAAAGATTTAGGGACGCTCCGGGGCCTTTTGGCCCGCTTCGCGTGTCGCGGCGAGAGCGCGAGATCACGATCCTTCCCTTGGGGCACAGTGTTCAGTCTTTTCCAGAGCGTACCTTATCGTCGTCGTAGTCGTCGAGCTCCTCAGACTGAGACGGCCATCGCCTCTTAGCCGCCGCATCGGCAGGGATTTCCTCGATCTGAAATCCATCGGAACCAATGTCCTGTGGCAGGTGACTGCCGAACCCACGGGCGATCCCCGTCGCATTAGCCGCCAGATCGCTTTCGCCGATGCCTTCCAGGTCCTCGACACGCTCGCCTGGGAACTCGTCATCGATGGCTTCGACATCGTCCGACGGGTCGTTGGAGTTCATTTCGACCGTGAAGTCGTTCTCACCAGCATCCGCTCCGCCCGTTGACCGTTCGGTAACCAGCACGACATTGTCGCCGCCGTGTTTCTCGACGATATCGCCGAGGGAACCTATTTGTGCCGTGTTACTTTCGAAGAGTCGCCGAGCTTCAGCGCTTCCATGCTTGTCCATACGTTGCTCAATCATTTTGGACGCGCCTCCTGAGCGCATACTATCGTTTACCCGTGGGGGCGAATAAGCAAACGTAGAGTAGCGAGCTATCAGCCGCAGTTCCCGTTCGGCTACTGGATCGTAGCGCTGCGTCAGGCGAGATATTGTCGATCGGAAGGAAGTGTTCCATTGTCGATGATCGTCGGGAAATACAGTCCAGGGCCTGGCGCAAATCGATGAGCTGTGCATCGCACAGTACGCGCCCCCCCCCCCATAAAGAAATCCGTTGTCACGAAACGATTGTACTTACAAATCTGTTAGCATAGAATCGCCTCTCCTGTTGAATGCGGTCACTTTATCACACGGGAGGCGCGAGCATACGGGATTGTCGGCAACTGCGTATCGACGCAAGTTTCATGGATCGCGCGGGTAAATGCTTGAACAGAACGAAGACGGGTGATGCCCTCGTCAGCATGAGTGGTAAAATAGCCACATAAAGCAATGGGTGACAATCCTCCAACTGTACAGATGGGCACCGCGTTTACCGATGTTGCGCCTTTCTACGATGCCCTCATGGCTGGCGTGCCTTATGATTATTGGGCCGACTACATCGAGCAGCTTTTCGAGCGGCACGGCGTTCGCCCGGGGACCCTGCTCGACATCGGCTGCGGCACCGGGGCGTTGACGATCGAGATGGCTCTTCGTGGATACCGCTGCACGGGTGTAGACCTATCGGAATCGATGTTGGCGCTCGCAGTGCAAAATAGTGCGTTGCGGGCGATTGCGATTGATTTCATTCACCAGGATGCAGCGGAACTGAGCATACCAGGCCGACGCTTCAATGCCGCAGTCTCGTTGTTTGACTCGCTAAACAATCTCACGGAACCTGGAAGGCTCCGTGCTGCATTCGAGCGTGCGCGACAGCAATTGACGAGCCCTGGGATTTTTGTTTTCGACCTCAACACGGAGTACGCGTTTACATCGGGAATGTTCAACCAGCGCAGCACGCCCGCAGATGGGGACCTGCAATATACGTGGCGTTCGAATTACGATCGCGACAGTAAGATTTGCACGATCGACATGAAATTCTCTTTCGAGCCTGTGGGTACCGATGCTAAGAAGTTTGTTGAGACGCATGTGCAGCGCGCCTACGAGCGCGGGGACATAACTCAATGGCTGACCGAGGCCGGGTTCGACGGTGTTTGGTGTTACGATGCGTACACGTTCAAAGAACCGCGTCGTCGTTCGGACAGAATCTTTTTCGTAGCTGGGAAGGGATTGGCTACGCGGCCGGAGTACGTGAACAAGGTGCTGGCGATCCGCCGGTAAACAGATTCGGACTTTTGCTTGCCGTCATAAAATTGCCGACACTTTCGCGACCTTGTCTCGAAAAGCGCAAGTCCTTCATATCAAACTTGGAGTAGTAGGAGAATTACGATGCTAGAATTCCCAGCAGGACACGAGCGAATCGTGCTTTGGCCGGACGGCGCGCCAGGTGCGCTTGGCAACGGGCCGGAAGATCGTCCTGCGATTACGCTTTACCCCGCCGACCCTGCGCGCCGAACGGGCAGCGCGTTCGTGGTGCTCCCAGGAGGCGGTTACGGCGGCCATGCGCCGCACGAAGGCCACCCGTTTGCCGAATGGCTGAGCGGACTTGGCATCTTTGCCGCCGTCCTCGAATATCGTCTCGGCCCCAAATACCACCATCCGTGCATGTTGAACGACGCGTCCCGCGCGATCAGGATCGTGCGCTCTCGGGCTCACGAGTGGCAGATCGACGAAAATCGGATTGGGATCATGGGCTTTTCCGCCGGTGGTCACCTTACGGCCTGCGCAACGGTTCTGGCGACTCCAGGGGATTCGTCGGCGGTCGATCCGGTCGAGCGGGTGAGCAGTGCGCCGAATTTGTCGATCCCCGTTTATGCCGTGCTTGAGATGGAGGGACCGTATTCGCATGAGGGATCGCGCGCGAATCTGTTGGGTGAAACTCCATCGGACGAGTTGATCGACCTCCTCACGCCCCGTTTGCATGTGACGAGTTCGACGCCACCGACGCTCCTGGTTACTGCGGTGGACGATCCTGCGGTGCCCATCGAGAACTCACTGCACTACGCACTTGCGTTAAGCGCCGCGAAGGTGCCTTACCAGTTTATCGCGTATCAAAACGGCGGTCACGGATTCGGGGTCGGAGCGGGCAACCCTGTTCTGAGCCGGTGGCTCGACGATGCCGAGCTGTGGCTGCGGGGCTACGGGTTTTAGCGCACGACCAGTACAGGGCAGTGTGCGTGGTGGACGACGCCATCGGACACGCTGCCGATGAGGAATGACTTGAAGCTGCCCATTCCGCGGCTGCCGAGTACGATAAGGCTGGCCCGTTCCTGCTCGGCGATGGACACGATGACGCTGACGGGCTGGCCGACTTCGGCGCGAAATCGGAAGGGAACGTCAAGTTCGGAGAAAAGCCGTTCGAGGCCGTCTTTGATGCGCTCCTGGGCGGACTCGAGTTGTTGGCGGAAGACGCCGCCGCTCAAAGATGTGACCTGCGCTCGGGATTCGATAACCGGCAGGGATGCCTGGTTAACGTTAAGGCCCACGACGGTGGCTCCGTAGGTTCGTGCCATGTCGGCGGCCGTCCTCGCAGCTCTCAGCGAATGCTCCGAACCATCGACGCACAGCAAAATCGTATCGAACAAGCCGAGCCTCCAGCAGGGGCAAAATAATTCCGGCACCCAATGGTGCCCTTGCCTGCTGATTATTTAAGCAGAAACTGTGCATTAAATCATCCGTCTGAGGGAGTATTGATCTTCTGTCCATCTTCTTTCGTGCTGATATTTATGTGGATTTAGGCGTATACTGATCGCATAGCGACCGAAATGCTTGCCTGCAAGGATACCAATTGATTAAAGTTCGCCCAATCGAGGTGGGGTCGATGACGGATATCGGCAATGTCCGGGCTTCAAACCAAGACCGCATTGTCGCCGATATCGTTCGTTGTGGTGACGCGGGGATTCCTGCTGCGCTGTTGTTGGTCGCGGACGGTCTTGGCGGGCACGAGGGTGGAGAAATGGCGAGCAGCCTCGCGGAAGAGACGCTTCGCGATACTGTGGCGGCTCCGCTGGCATCGGGCAAGATTACGGCGACCGGAATTTCGCGAATGCTGGCGGGAGCGGTGAAGCTGGCGAACAAGCGGGTCTATGAAGTTGGCAGCGACGGGTATGGAGCGAATCGACCAGGAACGACAATGACCGCGTGCGTTCTGTCAGGGCACAGGTACGATATTGCGCACGTTGGGGACAGCCGGGCTTATATGATCACTCCTCATAGTACGCTGCAGCTTACTGACGACGATTCCGTGGTCGCGGATGCGGTGCGCCTTGGGCACCTCACCGTCGAGCAGGCACGGACATCGCCGTATCGAAACCAGTTGACTCGCTCTGTCGGTACATCCGAGTCGGTCGAGCCGTCGATTTATCACGGTCCGATCGACCCCGGCGACGTGATCGCCTTGTGCTCAGACGGGCTTTCGGAGTACATTACCGGCGACGAGATGCATCGGCTGATCTTCGATTACGCAACGTTGCAACAGTATTGCGAGCATCTGGTACAACTCGCCAAGCAACGTGGCGGGCACGACAACATTTCGGTTGTCGCCGCTCGCGCCAGTTCGTGGGACGAGCGCCAGACTGAGGTAGGCAAGGCGCGAGAGCGTCTCAGCAAGTCGAAGAAACGCACGACGCTTCCCCTGTTGCACGCTTTTCGGCACAAACACTGACCGGGACTAACATTTCACGTTCGGGACAACGCCAATATATGAATCCGTCGCGCGAGAGAACAGTCGTCCTGTCGGACTGAGTGCCGATCTCGATCGGCAGCGATCAAATATGCGCGCAGGCCGAATAGGCGCACCAAGTCCGGTAGGACGCTTGTACTCTCCAGCCGTGATTTCAATCGCGACAAGGGGAACAGAAATCGTCGCTCCGTCTCGTGAATAGTTACATGCTAAAGTCCTATCCATGGCACTATTGGGTGCGGGCGGTATAATGTTTAGGCTTTCGCTGGACCGGTAGCGGTGACGCCCGGAAACCTCTCTACCCCTTGATGGGGACCCCATCTCCTCACAGCGGGGAGAATTCAGGAGCGTCGTGCGATTTTGCGCCGCCCCCTGACAATGTGTATGCTGGATCGGCATTCGAGCGAAAGTGCGAATATAGACGCGGAGGACGATAAGGGCATGTCTGATTATGAGGGCCGTGTGGAAAATATCACGATCCTGGGAGCGGGTAGCTGGGGGATGGCTCTGGCGCATCTGATTTCTGGGAACGGGCATCAGGTGACACTCTGGGACCGCGATCATGACCTGATTGGGAGTTTGAAGCAGTATCATCTCAACCCACGTTACCTTACGGACGTGACGCTGCCCGAGTCTGTAAAGGCTGTGGCGTCGCTGCGGGAAGCGGTCACGCCGCGCACTGATTGGGTGATCGTAGCGGTCGCATCCGACGGTATCCGCGACGTCGTGTCCGAGGCGAGCGAACTCATTTCCCCCTGCACGGCCGTCTTGAGTGCGTCCAAGGGCCTCGAACCTGAGACCGGGTTCACGATGTCGGAACTGATCGCCCTGCTGTTGCAGGAGACGACATATGCGGGGCTCGTCGCC
>Ga0364874_10650_pt3 | contig 10524 bp, 7 predicted proteins | sample ExccelAu500001D4_2_FD_206922 | JGI IMG/M metagenome (GOLD analysis project Ga0364874, IMG submission 206922) | Enriched cells from Trout Bog Lake Hypolimnion, Wisconsin, USA - BchlTB.Aug07.5000.01.D4 | ecosystem: Environmental > Aquatic > Freshwater > Lake > Hypolimnion/Profundal zone | place: USA... | reverse complement strand
ATTAAAAGAGATACCAGTGAGCAAAAGGCAATGGAACTGGAACTGATCAAAGCAAAAGAAAAAGCAGAAGCAGGCAGTAAAGCAAAATCAGAGTTTCTGGCCAATATGAGCCATGAAATCCGCACTCCACTCAATAGTGTTATCGGATTTTCTGATCTGCTTTTAAAATCACAACTCAACTACCGTCAGCAGGAATATGTTTCCGCTGTTTCTCAATCAGCCAATGCCTTAATTGATATAATTAATGGTATCCTGGATTTTTCAAAGATAGAAGCAGGTAAACTGGAAATTGACCTTGAAAAAATGGACCTGCTTGAAATGGCAGAACATGTTGTATATCTGATAAGTATACAATCAGGCAAAAAGAATCTGGAAACATTATTAGATATCGCACCGGATGTACCTAAATTTATATGGGCTGATGCCATCAGATTAAGACAGGTATTAATCAATTTACTGGGTAATGCAGTGAAGTTTACCAAAGAAGGTGAAATAGAACTTAAAATCGAATTACTGAAAGATGGCGATTCTGAGGAAAATATAGTTCGTTTTGCAGTCAGGGATACAGGTGTTGGAATAGATCCTGCCAATCAGAAAAAAATCTTTGAAGCCTTTACCCAGGAAGATTCTTCCACCAATAAAAGATTTGGAGGTACCGGGTTAGGATTAACCATTTCAAAAAGTATACTGGAACTGATGGGCAGCAGCCTGCAATTAAAAAGTGAAGTGGGGAAGGGCAGCACATTCTTTTTTGATTTATCCGTTCATCCGGTTTATGGTGCTTCAACTGAATGGATTACAATCAGTAATTGTAAAAAAGTATTAATTGTAGATGATAATATCAATAACCGGAAGATACTTAAAGATATGCTGGTTTTTAAAAGTATTGATAGTGATGAAGTGGTAAGCGGTATCGAAGCTATTCAATTGTTAAAAGCCGGAAATACGTATGATGTAATATTGGTGGACTTTAATATGCCCGGCTTAAATGGTATTGAAACCGTCAGGCATATCCGTCAGGATGCCTCATTACATGCAGCCAAACAGCCTTTTATTCTATTGCATAGTTCTGCAGAAGATGAAGAAATTCATACAGGCTGTAAGGAATTAGGTATTAAGCTGCATTTGGTAAAGCCAATAAAAATGAAGCAATTGTTTGATGCGCTTTCTAAAATTAATTTTACAGAAAATGGGAATTCGGAACAGCATCTTGATCCGGATGACAATAATAAAATCACTGCCCGATACGATTTCTGTAAAGTACTGGTAGTGGATGATAATGCATTTAATATGCTATTGATCAAAACGGTAATTGGAGAAATACTGCCAAACGCATATATTACTGAAGCAGCTGATGGAATAGAAGCTGTTGCTAAATATACCGAAGAAGGGGCTGATATTGTGTTTATGGACGTGCAAATGCCTGAAATGAATGGTTATGATGCAACCAGGGCAATCCGCTCATTGTCCAGGCAGCCCGTAGTGCCGATTATTGCCATTACGGCAGGTACCATGAAGGAGGAAAAAGATAAATGCCTGGAAGCCGGAATGAATGATTATGTATCTAAACCCTATGTAATCAGTTCCGTAATGGATGTGGTTAACCGCTGGCTTTTTAAATAAACCCGCAGGGAAACCGGAACCTTGCCATACAATTTTGATAAATCTTTCATCAGATTGATACATTAAATTGTCCTGCTATTCTGTCAAAAAGTTACTTAGTTCTATTTAAATAGTTAAATATCAATTGTTTAACCTGGTTCATTGTTTCTATGGCATAGTCTTGGATGCTGTAATAGCATGGAAAATACACTTAAAATAATTAAACAGCATATTCACGAAAAATTAGGAATTGATGCGTTTCGCATTGAAGAAAAATCATCTTTTATCAATGACCTGGGTGCTGATTCTTTAGATATGTACGAATTAGTGGTGGAACTGGAAAAGGAATTTGATATAAGTATACCGGACGAAGATGCAGAAAGAATCAGAACAGTAGGTGATTTAAACAGGTACATTATTACCCATACCCTCCAGCATAGTTAATCCAATCCTAATACCTGATTTTAAAAAAGTAAAACATTCTGTATTGCGTAATTTTACTTCTTAAAAGAATAGAGTATGCATAAAGTTTGGTTTATTACCGGTTGTTCTACCGGATTTGGGCGTTCATTGGCTCTCGAAGTATTAAAAAAAGGATACAGTGCTGTTGTAGCTTCCAGAAATACGGATGATGTACAGGATATTGTTGAAGGTTACTCTGAAACTGCCCTTGCAGTAAAACTGGATGTTACCATATCTCAACAGATTACTGATGCGGTTCAGACAGCATTGGAACATTTTGGGCAGATTGATGTGCTGGTGAATAATGCAGGGATCGGCTATTTTGCATCAGTGGAAGAAAGTGATGAAGCGGAAGTTAGAAGGATGTTTGATATTAATGTATTCGGACTGGCAAACGTAACACAGGAAGTTTTACCCCATATGCGTAAACGCAAAAGTGGACATATTTTGAATATTGCTTCCATTGGGGGACTGCGTTCTTTTCCGGGTGTTGGGTTTTACAATGCCACCAAATATGCTGTTGATGGCCTCAGTGAGGCTTTGTTTAAAGAAGTTGCAGCATTGGGTATTAAAGTTACCATCATTGCGCCTAGTGGTTTCCGGACCGATTGGGCAGGCCGTTCAGCTAAGGACAAACCTGTAATGCATGACGATTATGCGGCTACTGCAGGAAAAAATATGCAGGATATCAGGGGATACAGTGGTAACCAGCCCGGAGACCCGGTTAGGGCCGCTAAAGCAATGATTCAGGTTACTGAAACAGAAAATCCGCCTTTGCGTTTATTATTAGGAGTTGCAGCACTGAAAGGTGCCAGATTAAAACTGGATGAATTAAAAAAAGATTTTGATGCATGGGCAGCTGTTACAGAGGGGGCCGACTTTCCTAAAGATTAGTGATTGAATATATTATAATACATTCTAAATAAACGGATGGAATTTGTAACTTGTGGTATCAATGAAACATAATCCGGATACTATGGCTATCACAGTTAAAAGAAAGTCCGTTTTTTTTTCTCCAGACCCAAAACGGGTGATTGCCCGTTTCTTTTTACCTGGTGGAGATGAAAGAGGTAAAAAAATACTTAAACGGATTATGTTGCTTCCAGATGAGGAAGCCTTGCTGGTACTGAATCAGATTTTAAGGGATTTTAGTAACCGGCACCGTAATATTACACAGATATTTAGCAAGCATTATGAGAAAGTACTGAATCTGTTAAAAGATTGCGGATTTGACCCCGATACTATACCCCGGGAAAGAAAATTATTAATAGGTGCTTATTTTACCCATGAATACAGTATAGAATCTTCAGCCTTCTTTAATCCATCCATGGTAGAAGACCCTGATCAGTCGCACCTGCAAAATGGCCAGAAAAGGGTTATTGTAAGTTTCCGTGCTACCGGAGAAGGGCATGTATCTTCCCTGGTATTCAGGGGTGGTATACTGGATGAGTCCAATGAACTTTCTTTTCAAACCCCCAGTAACCTGGTTGACCAGGCAGAAACCATTAAAATGCACATGTATCAGAAAAAGTCATTTCTGGATAAATTGCATGATATGCACCTGGAAAATTATGAAGTGGTGGACCGTATTTTCGGAGGCTTAAATGATGTTTTCTCTTTCCGCGAATTAAGGCAGAAAGAATCTGAATTTACACGTGACAGGGAACTGGATGTAGCAGATAGGAAAATTTTACAGGTGATTCATTGGATTGGTGATGCGCAGTATGAGATCATTTTTTCTCTGGATACTGCTATTGCAGAAAGGGTTATTTTCCCGGTTACAGATACAGAAAGCAACGGTATTGAAGATGCCCGCTTTGTTAAATTTAAAGAAGAAGATGGCAGTACAATATACTTTGGCACGTACACTGCTTATAATGGGTTTGTAATTATGCCTCAGCTGATTGAAACAAATGATTTCTATACCTTTAAAGTAAGGCCTCTATATGGTAAATATGCTCAGAATAAAGGTATGGGATTGTTTCCCCGCAAAATAAACGGATTATACGCAATGCTTTCCAGGAATGACGGGGAAAATAACTACATCATGTTCTCAGACAATATCAATATCTGGGATGCAGAACCTGTTTTATTACAGGAGCCTGAATATCCCTGGGAATTTGTGCAGCTGGGTAATTCCGGTTCTCCTTTGGAAACTGAATTTGGCTGGCTGGTAATCACTCACGGGGTAGGCGCTATGCGGAAATACTGTTTGGGCGCAATTATGCTGGATTTAAACGACCCCACTAAAATTATCGGACAAATAACTGAACCGATCCTGATGCCGAATGAACAGGAGCGGGAGGGGTATGTACCCAATGTGGTGTATTCCTGCGGTTCTATCATTAATAATAATGAATTGATGATACCCTATGCCATGTCTGATTACAGTTCAGGATTTGCTACAATTGAAATGGACGACCTGCTTAAAAAACTGGTACCGGAATCCATTCTTTCACAAAACAGAAAAGGGACTAAAAAAATATTACTGGTGGATGATGATGCAATGACCCGGGAAATTATTACAGAAGTATTGAAATCCGGTGGTTATGCTGCAGATGTGGTATCAGACGGTATACAGGCCATCATTGAAATCAGTCAGAATGACTATGACCTGATTTTATCAGATATTTCAATGCCTAATTTTAACGGATACCAGTTGCTGGAATTTCTGAAAGAAAAAAATATTGGTATACCGGTAGTGTTTTTAACCAGTTATATTTCTCAGGAAGAAGAAATAAAGGGGTTAAAATTAGGAGCGGTGGAATATTTAAAGAAACCGGTGGATGCAGACCTGCTTTTATTAAGACTGAATAATATTTTTAATAATTAAAGGGCCTGTTCCATTTTCAGAGCAGACCCTTTAAGGGTATCATGTATTTAAATATTCACTCCTATAAATGAAGCTGTTTTTGTGTTCAATATCGGCTTTCTATTTTTACCGGATGTAATAACTGGCTGTTTAAGTAGGGTAAGGCGTTGGGAATTTATTTTACCTGCTGTTACACTTGTATTTATTTTAAGAGTAAGTAAGGCCAGGTAATAAGACAGAGTACTTTCTGCTCCCTGATTCCTGTTGATTCCGGTTTTTTCCAGTCCATCACAGCATCCTTTGGTTTCTTCATCAAACAAAGGAATAAACAAATCATTATTGCCTGTAAACCAGGAAAAAGAAAGATACATTTTCTGAAAATAATTTTCATCTTTTGTCAGTTCATAAGCTTTGCCATACATCATTACCAATGCCATGGCATTAATGGGTTGTTGCCCTTCTATAGATTTGGCTTCACCCTTTCTTTGCCATCCAGAACTACCCACAATAGAGATATGCCCGCCATTCATGGTTTGTTTTTCTAAAAAAGAAGTGGTGTTTTTAGCAACAGTAAGAATATCCCGGTAATGTGTAATTGCATAGGCATTCCATAAGGCAAGTGGCAGAATAGCATTGTCATAACTCAGTATGGGCTCAAACCAATCCCAGTCAGGTTCTTTCTCGGCATTATACTGATCGGTTATTTTTTTGGTAAGTTTAATCAGTATCTGCCTGATAGATTCATGATCAGGATAACGCGTTAGGAAATGAGAAAGCCCGATAATAATATTAGCAATAGCCCTGATGGATATTATTTTTTCAAAATGAGGCAAGGCACGGTAGAAAATATTACTGGCAAACTGAAAATAGGCATCATTAGGTGCATGTTGTATCAAATAACCCATTGCCCAGATTGTTCTTCCAAAACTATCTTCCGAACCTTTTTCATCCATAAACCGCTGCGTAAAATCATAGTCGTTATGAAAGAAACCATCATCCATCTGCATCAGTTTTATAAAGCGCAAATAAGTGTCAGCCAGTTTTAAAAGGTTTTTATCTTTTTCAATATTGTAATGCATCATCACCATCAGTAAAGCCCTTGTATTATCATCCAGGCTATAACCTTCTTTTAAATCCGGTACTGAAAAACTGGCATGTTCAATCATCCCAATTGCATCAGTCATCCTTTCAATATGATCCATACTGATCGGTTCCGTTATCACCGGAATACTGTAATGATTAGCAGGAATCAGGAAGGCAGGTTCATTAATAACCTTATCCAGTAACTGGAAGTAAGTTTCCCCGATATTTTTCCAATACATTTTTTTACCGTAAGTAAATGCTTTGACACGCATACTATTCATTTTACGCGGGTTGGATAGCAGGCTTATTAAAATAGCGGAAAGCGCTTTACTGTCGCCAAAATTAAATAATTCGCCTCTGCCACCTGCCAGTAATTCCCTTGCATGCCAATAGGGAGTGGAAACGATACAGGATCCGGATCCCACTGCATAGGCAAGGGTGCCACTGGTAATCTGGGCTTCATTCAGGTATGGTGTAATATATAAATCAACATTCAGCAGATAATTTTCAAGGTCTTCTTCATTTAGAAATTCATTGATAAACTGTACATTATTTTGCAGGCCGTATTTCTCTACCAATGATTCTAAAAACTCACGGTATTCTTCACCAGCCTCCCTTTTTACATTGGGATGAGTTTTACCCAGTATTACATAAACTATATCCGGGAACTTTTGTACTACCTCCGGCAGGGCATGCAGAACCGTTTCTATCCCCTTACTCCTGCCCAGTAAGCCAAAGGTACAAAGCAAACGTTTTTTAGTTTTTTGAAGGTTAATTACACGATTATGTAATGCCTCGCTAAAATCAGGTACCCCATGCTGAACCACCTGGATTTTACTGGCAGGAATTTTATACTGGGTTACCAGAAATTCTACAGCCAGTTTGCTCATCACCACTACCAGGGATGATTTATGCCCGATTGTTTTTAAAATATTTTTTTCATGAAAAGTAGGATGTTTTACTACAGTATGCAGGGTAGTAATAAAAGGTATGGCCAGTTGTTCCAGCAGGGCAAGGATATACACCCCGCTATTACCTCCATAAATACCATATTCATGCTGTAAAATGCAAATATCAGCGCCCGCCTGGTTGATATAATCCGCAGCGTCCAGATATTCCTGTTTTTCATCCTGGTTAATACTGTACTGAACAATTGAGGGGTATTCATATACCTCCCTGTTATTGTTCATAGCCACTACAAAAATCTCAATCGGGTCTTTTGCAATATTCTGTGCTGCTGATATTGCATGCACCAGATTTTGAGTAAATGTGGCAATTCCGCATTGTCTGGGAAGGAAATTTCCAATAATAGCAATTTTCATAGGTTATGTTTAAGGGTCAGAAAATAAAAAGCAATTAAGGGAAAGCACAAGTGCATTACTTACCGGAAATGGTATCAGTAATAACAGTTTTGAACATTCTTACAGAGGAAAAAATATTAAGCATTAAGCCTGGTGAATAATAATACAGCTTAGGTATAAATACCTGCCAAATTCATCATAGTATACATCCAATCCTACCGATTGATTTAAAGTTAGGAGAAAATAACGAGAGTAAAAAATAAATAATAAGTTTGATTGTATTATTTAACTGTGTTTACCATCGGGCTCACCCCATTCTTAAATATATATTCACTGTTCAGCAGGTAAACTCCCTGTGTAATCACAATATCCCCGGCGGTTAAACCAGATTTTATTTCAATCCGGTCATCGGTTTCCATTCCGGTTTCCACCATCCTTGTTTTATATGTATTCGGGGCAACCTGTATCCATACCATCGATTTATCTCCGGTTCTGATCACTGCATCGATGGGCAGGGTATAAGCAGATTTGCTGGTATTACTAATGCTTACATAGGCCGGCATTCCCGGTTGAAGCAGTTGATTGGGATTGGGAATATTGATCCGGATTAAATTAATACGGGTATCCGGATTAATTTCAGGATTAACAAATGCGATACTGCTGCTGAAAGTTTTTCCGGGTATATCCGGAAACGTTACTGTTGCTGTTCCTTTCCTGTCTATATGGGCCAGTTGAGAAGCATATACCTGGGCTTCTGCCCAAAGGGTGGAAAGGGAAGCAGTCCTGAATAAAGCAGCGCCTTCCATTATATTATCCCCTTCTTTTATATCTACAGCCGTAATATATCCGCTTGTTTTACTATAAAAAGAGGTAGTCAGTTCTTTAGCATGGTTTTCCTGCAGATGATTAATCTGATCAGCAGATAAACCCCATAATACTAATTTGTTCCGGGCACTTTGCAGCAATTTTTTAAAATCAATACCCTGTGTACCCATTTGTTGTTGTTTTTTCCATGCCAGCATATATTCCTGTTTGGCATTGTTCAAATCCTCACTGTAGAGGTCGTATAATTTATCTCCAGCATTGATAAAACTGCCTGTTGTTTTTACATATAAACGTTCAATCCTTCCCATTACACGGGAATTGATGGATGCCACATCCATCTGGTTAAAATTTAAAGTGGCAGTGAGTACCGTTTTTTCGCTGATAAACGTTTTTGCAAGGGTATCCCCCTTAATATTGGCCAGCTTAATTTGCTGGTCACTTAGTTTCAGTTCATCAGCAACTGCAGACAATTGTTTATGTACAACTAACAGCTCCATACCGCATACTGGGCATTTGCCCGGTTTGGAAAGCATTACCTGCGGATGCATGGAACAGGTATAGAAAACGGTATCTGCAGGTGAGGCTACCAGCGCTTCCTGTTTTTTTGAGAAACATGCCATCAGTAAAAAGGGGAGGATATACAATAGTTTAAAAAATTTCATCTTTATTTTTTTAATTGAATAAAACTTTCACTGTCCATCAGGTATTGTGCATGGGCTGCAACTGAATCTTTGGGTAGCAAGCCATCCAATACCTGCACTTTATTATTACTGGTAATGCCGGTATGAATCTGGTGTACTTTAAAACCACCATCCTGTTTCAGAAACACCACTTTATCCAGTCCCAGTGAAATCACAGACTCGGTATTCAGCCAATACGCCTGTATAGGGGCTGTTTTTATTTCAGCCTTCACCTGTGTGCCCACAGGTATATGCAGGGCTGTATTGCTGAAATAAACCCTTGCTGTAACCGTTTTGGCATCCTTACGGAAAAAAGGTTCTATGAAATTGATGTTTGCTTTGAAGGATTGATCCGGATTTGTTTCGGGAATAATGGATACTTCGTTTCCTGTATGAACCATCGGATGGTCTTCTCCAAAAATATTTAAGATAATCCATACTTTGGAAGGATTATATACGGCAAAAACGTTTTCTCCTTTTTTTACATACATTCCTTCTTTCAGGGGAAGTTCTTCTGTAATGGTGGCAATATCTTTCATGCCATTTTGGGGTATGGTCATCCGGTTGTTTCCAGCTTCATGAATATGACCAGCGTACTTACTGTAAACAGAAACTGTTAACAAGGGGCTTTTAGACTTTATAACTGTGGCAATTTGTTCTTCATCCATACCCAGCATCTGCAACCTTTGCCTGGCTTCGTCAACCAAAGGCAGATTGTCGGCATCCTGCTGCATCAGTAATAGTAAATTTTCTTCAGCAGTAAGTATTTCAGGACTGTAGATTTCCATTATTTTCTGCCCTTTTTCCACCTGCTGGTAACGGTAACGGATATAGAGTTTTTCTATTCTTCCACTTATTTTACTGGCAATGGTTCCTTCTTCCCGGGTATCATACTCCACTGTTCCCAATGCATGGATAGTAGAGGGGCCGTTTTCCCATTGCATGGCTGTAACCGGGATGGCAGAAACCACATACTGGTTGGTGGGTTGCAATACCTGATCCGGCCCATTGTAAATACCAGTGTAACCAGAATTTAATTTTGTTTCTTTTTGCTTTCCCTTGCAACCGGTAATACCGGTCAGTAAACAATCAACCAATAAAAAGAATAGTGGGATATATTTAATACTACGCATGGTTTATTTTTTTTCTAAGATTTTTTCCAGTTCTGCCTGCATGGCCAATAACTGGCCCAATAGGTCTGTATATTCCAATTCTGTCATATTCAGTGTTTCCCAGGCATCGTAGAGCATAAACAGTTCTTCTGTATTTTGGTTATAGGCTAATTGAACGGACTGGTAGTTTTTCTGTAAAGCAGGAAGTATATTGTCGGCATACAGCTTCAGCTGTTTCTTTTTTACTTCCATTTCCTTTACCATTCCATAAGCCATTCCGGTAGCTTCATTCAAGATCATCTGCTTTTGTTGGGATAGGGAAACAGCTTCCCATTTTAAACTGGTTACATTGGCTTTTACCATTTTCTGAGAAGCATTGGTTAGTGGTACACGCACCATTGCCATGAGTGAAAACTGCCAAGGTTGCTGTGCCCAGGCAAACATATGATCGTACCGGATGCCAAATTCAGGTTTCAGTTTTGCCTTTTCTGCATCCTGTTTTAAAAAACTCAGGTTGATGTTTTTATCAATTGCTTTCAGGTCGCTCCGGTTCTCCAGAAAAACGGAGCTATCTAATAGCTGACCGGCATAAGATTTAATCCGGTACGATCATATGTTTGCCTGGGCACAGCAACCTTGGCAGTTTT
>Ga0364874_10969_pt1 | contig 10592 bp, 9 predicted proteins | sample ExccelAu500001D4_2_FD_206922 | JGI IMG/M metagenome (GOLD analysis project Ga0364874, IMG submission 206922) | Enriched cells from Trout Bog Lake Hypolimnion, Wisconsin, USA - BchlTB.Aug07.5000.01.D4 | ecosystem: Environmental > Aquatic > Freshwater > Lake > Hypolimnion/Profundal zone | place: USA... | reverse complement strand
GGCAATAGAGAAGAAGATGAAACAACTAAACTGAAATAATATCTAATTTGTCCCCAATTAGTTTAATAACAGATTCTGTTGCCAACGGAAAAACCTTTCTAAGATCTATTTCATTGGTTTTCAATAATATTTGTTGCAATGTTTTCATGAAAACATTTTTCGTTTCTGTTGCTAAATTAATTTTACAAATGCCACTTTTAATTGCTGATTGCAATTGATTTCCAGGAATTCCGGAACCTCCATGCAAGACAAGTGCTGCAGATGTGGCATGATGAATTTGTGCAATTAATTCTATTTGCAGTTGTGGTGTTTCTTTATAAAAACCATGAGCAGAACCAACAGCAATTGCTAACGCATTCACACCTGTAGCCTCAACAAATATTTTTGCCTCCTCTGGTTGAGTATAAATACTAACTATCTGTTCTTGACCAAGCTTAGCAATATATCCCAACTCAGCTTCCACATTTGCGCTATATCTTTCTGCTATTTTTACAACTTGCGAAGTAGTTTTAATATTATCTTCAAACGATTTTTCACTGGCATCAATCATAACAGAATCAAATCCAGCATCAAGACATTTATGAGCCATTTCAACTGAACTACCGTGATCAAGATGTAGCCATCCATTTAACCCATAACTGTCTAATGCTGCCCGCGCCATTGCAATAGAAACACCTAAGCCTAAATATTGAATTGAACTTTCTGAAAGCTGAAGAATAATTGCTTTATTTTTTAACTTTGCTGCCTGCAAAACACCAGATAAAGTTTCAAAATTATAAAAATTAGTGGCAAGCAAAGCTTTACCATCGTTACTAAATTGTTTTAGTTTATCCTGTAATAACATTAAATGAAATAATTAAAGTTTGATTGAGCAATTTTTTTAAAGAGTTCTGCATTTTCAAAAGCCCCGGTACCCCCACTTCGGGTAGTATTAATTGCTCCAACTAATGCAGCAAATTCCAAACATTCTTCTTCACTTCCATTTTGCATATATTTATTAATAAATCCTGCATCAAAACTATCACCGGCACCAATACTATCTACAACATTATTATTTAAAAAAGCAGGTTGATGTATTAATTCATTACCATTCCACAAATAAGCCCCCTTATTACTATCCTTAATAATTATTATATTTTTAAACCGTTGGATTTCTTTAATACAGTCGTCAAAATCGGAGAATTTAAGGAGTGCTTTAAGTTCATCTATATTCGGAAAAAATAGATCTACATATTGTAATAATTCATTTAAATTAATATCCCATTTTTCAGCAGGGTCCCATTGAGGGTCAAGTGAAGTTGTCAGTCCAAATTCTTTAGCCCTTTTAAATAAATTGATAATATCAGGCTTTAATCCAGGTTGCAAAAAAATTGAACTAACATGGAGATGCTTAGCACTTTGCAATACTTTATCTGAGATATCATCAATAGTAAGTGCGTTCATTGCACCTGGATAAGTTACATTAGCTCTCTCTTCCAAGAAATTAAGTACAACTGTAACTCCTGTATTAAACTTAGTAGAAAATATTATATTACTGGTATCTACTTTTTTCGTTGCCAATGCTTTAATAATATGATCTCCAAAATCATCTTTTCCTAATTTTCCAATGTAGGTTACAGTCGTTCCCAATGTTCGTAAATTACTTGCAAAAATTGCAGAACTACTTCCTAAAGTTAAAGTCATCTGATCCGCCAAAACTTCTTTACCAATTATTGGAAATTTATCGATCTTATTCAGAATCAGATCAATATTTAATTCCCCTACTACTAATACATCATATTGAATAGCCATTTTGTTAAATATTTATAATAAATTATTTAATTTATATTAGCATTTTATAATAATACAGCCAACTTACACAGCACATTTATCTTAATAATAAATTTTTACCCCTTCCACAACTCTGGTTATATCATTATTAATAGAAGGTGCGTCAGGACATAACCCTAACTCCAAAGACTTATAAAATCCCAGAATTTGAACTGGTAAAATATAACAAAGTGCTAAATATTCATCTTCTAATTTCTTTGCATTTTCAGTAAAATATAGCATAAACGGAAGATTAATATTTTCACTTGGCGATTCCGAAATACTCATTTCCACTAATGGCAATGTTCCATTCTTCATTGAATCAATTAAATCATATTCATATTTGAAAGCATATTCATTGCTTGATGATAACAAATAAACAACCATTGTGCTTTCATTAAGAACTGATTTTGGCCCATGCCTAAACCCTAAATAAGAATCATTTTTACAAATAATTTCACCGCCGGTAAGCTCTTGTAATTTTAAACTTGCTTCTGTGGCTGTACCATAAAAAGTGCCTGCACCAAGAAAAACAACCCTATTGAATTTAAACCTCGCTATTTCGCTTAAATATTCTGAACAGTTTAAAATAAATTCGTTTGTATATTTTATGGCCGTTTCTACTTTGCTTTTTACAGTTTTTAAGTTTTTTAGCTGACTGATCAATAATCCTGTAAGTAACATTCCCGTATAACTACTTGTCATTACTAGACTTTGATCATTTGCTTCATTAGGAAGAAAAATTACAAACTTATTTGGCGTTGAAGCATATTTGCTAAGCATTCCAGTTTTATTACAGGTAATAATTAAATGGTAGCAGATTTCACAAAATTCATCAACTATTTTAATAGCAGCTTCACTTTCAGGGCTATTCCCCGATCTCGCAAAAGATATTAATAAAGTTGGCACATTCTTAATTAAATAATCTGTTGGATTTGAAACTATATCTGTCGTTGCAATAGCTTCTGTAATTTTACCTGTATTTTTTTGAAAAACACTTCTTAATGTTAATCCAATAAAAGCACTTGTTCCAGCTCCGGTTAAAATGATTCTATCTGATTTCGCTAAAGAATTATTTAAAAATTCCAATATTTCAGAACTTGCATTATTAATCTCATCAAAGATTTTCTGCCAAAGTGCCGGCTGTTGTAGAATCTCAGTAGCAGTTTGTATACCACCCAGCCTCACTAATTCTTCTGATTCAATTCCAAGAAGTTTCATAACATTAATTATATTATAGTCTAAATACTTTCACTTAAACTTTCGTTTCCTTTCTTTTGCAAACTTAAAGGTTATTTTTAATTTTAAACAAACTTTTTTTTAACTTTGAACATAAATTCGAATAACAGCTCTAAATATTATTTCAATTCCCACTAACTATTCTTAATTGATAGTGGATTTGCATTTTATAAACTCAACTTAATCTATGGCAAATAAAAGAGATAGTACAGTAAGCAGACGTAAAGACATACTCAATTTACTTTCTGAAAAAGGAGAAGTATTGGTTGCTGAATTAAGCCAAATGTTTAATGTTAGTGAAGTAACAATCCGCAATGATTTGGATCAGCTTGAACAAAAAAACACCCTTATCCGGGCAAGAGGAGGTGCTTTGAAATTTGAAACAAGTGTTGCAATAGATCAAAGGCTAGCTGATAAAAGCAAAATTAATTTAAAAGAAAAAGCAAAAATCGGAAAAAAAGCAGCCCAAATGGTAAAAGAGTCAGATACTATTATCATAGATTCCGGGTCTACAACAGCTGAGTTAGTTAGAAATTTACCAGATTTACAGGATCTTACAGTAATTACCAATGCAATTAATATTGCAAATTTGTTAGGTAATAGCAACAATATAAATATGATAATGCCAGGGGGGTATTTGCGAAAGAATTCACTTTCCCTTGTTGGCCCCCTTGCAGAAAAAAGTCTGAGAAATTTCAATGTGGACAAGGTTTTTTTAGGGGTTGATGGTTTCGATACAAAACATGGCATTTTTACACCAAATGTTGAAGAATCAAGGTTAAATGAAATAATGATTGAGATTTCTAAAGAAGTAATTGTTCTGGTTGATTCAAGTAAATTTAAAAAAAGAAGCTTGGCATTTATATGTACAATAGATAAAATAAATAAAGTAATTACTGATTCCAATATTTCTGAAGAAGATAAAAGAAGGTTACTGGATGCTGGAATAGAAGTAATTATTGTGTAAAAAAAAATCCCTGAAGTTAATATTAACTTTATTATCATTCATAAGTTTAAATAAATATTATTACTTTCGTTTACTTACTTTTAAACTTATGAAAAAAAATAATTGGCTTCTCTTTGCATTTATTACTACAATATTTTGGGGTATTTGGGGTGCATTTATCGAAATTCCGGAAAAAGCCGGATTTCCGGCAACCTTAGGATATGTTGTATGGGCCATTACAATGATTCCCTGTTCTCTCCTGGCTCTACGTTATATTAAATGGAAGTTAGAATATGATACTAAATCAATCTTTTTAGGTTCAATTATTGGAATTTTGGGTGCTGGAGGACAACTTTTACTTTTTCAGGCTTTAAAAGATGGTCCGGCATATATAGTCTTTCCATTAATTTCATTATTTCCTATTCTCACAATTGCTTTATCTATGATTTTTTTAAAAGAAGAAGCATCGACAAAACACTGGATAGGGATTATTGTAGCGTTAATAGCAATCTTTCTTTTATCATATCAACCTGCTTCAACAAAAGAATCTCATGGAAAAATTTGGCTTTTTCTCTCAATAATAGTATTCATGCTTTGGGGTTTACAAGCATACGTTATGAAATTCTCAAACGCTACAATGAAATCTGAAAGTATCTTCTTTTATATGATGATTACTGCAGTACTTCTAATACCAATTGCCTTGATTATGACAGATTTTTCAAAACAAATTAACTGGGGGTTAAAAGGACCCTATTTAGCAACAATGATTCATTTTTTAAATTCTGTGGGAGCTTTAACACTGGTTTATGCGCTTCGCTATGGTAAAGCAATTATTGTTGTTCCTATGACAGGGCTTTCACCGCTCATTACAATTGTAATCTCTCTAATCATTTATAGCATATTTCCCGGACTAATACTAATTATCGGAATGGTATTTGCTTTGACTGCTATTTACCTTTTATCAGATTAATTTTAGTCTTCATTATGTGGTTAATTTATCCTTTTATTCCACCCCCACCATTTCAAACACACTACTGGTTAATGGAGTAGCATTTGAAACCGTCAACCCCACTTTCATCAGGTAATTGCCACTATAGGTTTTTCCGTTTTCTGGGCAGGCAGAGTGGCTTCCCGGAAACAGGTTTACTTCTTTTACGGTATAATTTTTATGTACATCCAGTCCATCCAGTTTCACCTTGGTAAACAACTCCCCATATCTTGGATGCAGGGTATAATTAAACAGTATGGCTTTGGTTTGGTTATTGCTCACATACATCAGCACTGCCCTGTTTTCTTCATAGGGAGATACCAGCCGGTACAGGTTACCATACCAGATAATATCACTGAACTGCTTATAGGTTTTTACAGCCTGCTGAGAAAATAATAATTCCTGTTCACTCAGATGTGCTATCTGCAAATCATATCCCATCTTCCCCATCATAGCTACATCGGTTTTAAACTTGAGGGATTCTTTTCCCCAGGTAGTAATATGGTTACAGCTTGCAATGGCTGGCAGGTACTGCGAATATCCCCACTGGATAAATACACGTTCCAATGGGTCTGTATTGTCGCTGGGCCAGTATTCGTTAAAATATTTTAAAGCACCATAATCAACTCTCCCACCGCCACCGGAGCAAAGCATAATGGGCAGGTGCGGGTATTTTGCCCTTACCCTTTCAAAAACAGCATAGAGTGCTTTTGTATAGTCTATATACAAATGTGATTGCTGTTTTTTAAGATAAGGAGAAAACATGCCGGTCATAAACCGGTTACAATCCCACTTAATATAGGCAATGCCTGGATGCGCCTGCATCAGATTGTCTACTACCCCAAACACAAAATCCTGTACCTGCGGATTGGGCAGGTCCAGTATTAGTTGATTCCTGCTCAGTAATTCCTCCCGGTTAGGCAATTTTAAAATCCAGTCCGGATGCTTCTCATATAACTCACTTTTGGGGTTCACCATTTCCGGCTCTATCCAGATCCCGAATTTTACCTGTTGTTCCTGGGCTGCTTTTACCAGGTAACCAATTCCGTTAGGAAGCTTTTCCTTATTCTCCTGCCAATCGCCCAACCCGGCTGTATCTCCATTGCGGGGATGCTTATTGCCAAACCATCCATCATCCAGTAAAAACAAATCAACTCCAAGTTTTGATGCATCACCCATTAACTGTCCCAGCTTGGCTTCATCAAATTTAAAAAAGGTGGACTCCCAGTTATTGAGTAAAGTGTATCTGGACTGGTCTCCGTCCAGTAAACTATATTTTCTGGCCCATTGGTGTAAGTTCCGGCTGGCCTGCCCTTTTCCCTGGTTACTGTAGGTGAAAATAAAAGAAGGGGTTTTAAAAACAACGGATGGGTTTAACTGATATTCTGATGCAAAAGGATTAATACCTGAAATAATGCGTAAATCATGCCGTTCATCCACTTCAAAAGCAAACTTAAAATTACCCGTCCAACCAATACTTCCTGCTACCAGTTCACCGGTATTTTCTGTGGCAGGTGTATTGAGCGACAAATAGAAAAATGGTGCTTCAAACTCATCCGCCCTGGTTCCCAATTTAGAATCAATCACTTTAATCCCTGCAGTTAATGGAGCCGTTTCCATCCGCATTTCCTTGGCCCAGTCTCCATGAAACTGGGTAAGCCAGTATTGAGTGGCATTAAAATGCAGCATAGAAGAGGCATAGTTGAATAAAGTAATGGGTTGTTTTTCCTGATGCACTATTTCCACCCATTGTTCCATCACATCTTCTTTGTAATAAGCTTTAACATGTAAAGTAGTGGAAAAAGGATATTGCGGATCTTTCAGCAGAATCACTGTCTCCGTAACGTTGTCATCAATTTTATGGCTCTCACTGTTGATATAGCGGAGTTCTGCGGATGGGTTACCATCTGCATGGGTTACCCTTAATGCAGGTTCAAAAACATTCTCCATTCCAAACGGCATATAAGCTTCCTGCTTTTTGCCGGTAATCTTTGCATAATCCGCTGTATTGGCCAATTTCTCTCCCAAATATACCTGCTGTAATTGCTGACTTTTACTTACCCCATAAACCAGGATATGGCTCCGGGTTTCTATACGAATCAGGGTTCCCTCCTGTGCCTGTAAAAAACAAAACAGGTAACCACAAATAAACAGAGTCAGTACTAATTTTTTCATAGCAACAGCTTTTAGCTAATATAACACTACAGATAGTTAATGCCGTTAAAGGTAATTTAAATATACTAACCTGAAACAGGAGACATTCAGGGTATTCCTTCCTGTAAAACTGCGGATTATTCACTTTGAAAACTGAATAAAAGCTGATATTTTTACAGCAACAATTCAATCAAACTTAACAGCAGTCAACCATGGCACAGCTTCCCAGCTTTATTATTGAAAAAACTTTTGCAACCAGTCCTGAAACCATGTATAACCTGTGGACCAGCCCCGCTCATTTACAGCAATGGTTTGGCCCGTTGGGTTCTAAGGTTTCCTATAATCGGTTAGAACTTAAAAAGGGAGGGGATTATCTTTACTGTCTTACCAATCCCGATGGTTCAGAACACTGGGGTAAATGGCATTTCCTGGATATTATTCCCAATAAAAAACTGATCTTATTAAATAGCTTTTCTGATAAAAATGGTGGTTTAACCCGCCATCCCTTTCATGCCGAATGGCCGTTACAACTTACAACAGAAGTAGATTTTGAAGCATCCGGTAATGCAACTAAAGTAAGGGTTAGCTGGACACCTTTTGAGGCACCTGAAAATGAGGTAAATGCTTTTGCTGCTGCCATCCCTTCTATGAATCAGGGTTGGGGCGGCACTTTTCATCAGCTGGGGGAGTATATCAGTACTTTATAGGTTAGCCAACTTCTTTGCCTTCTTTGTTCTGAAATTCCCTGTACAATGTTGTTTTTTACTGTTAGCCTTGCTCCGTTTAAAAAAACAATTGGGCTAACTTTCAAAGCATCTAATATGCAGGATTTAATATGTCGTGGGCAATAGCTCTTAGTTAATTCTTGCAAATTTAAAGTTCACCTTTAAAAAATTTAAAGGTGAACTTTAAATTTGCAAATAAATAGATGAAACAACTAAAAATATGCTTCCTGGAAATTCCGGTTAGCAGAACCAATAAATTCCGGAATTCGTTGACATAAAAAAGATTGATTGTCAATGCATGTATTGATTGTTAAAACCAATAATTGTGTTTAGCATTCCGGATTCGCTATATCTTATACCTGCAACATTTCAATCAAGATGTAAAAAAAGATAGCTGCTTAAAATGTTCTTTTTTTAGTGGGATTTTGTTTTGCCATAAACACACTGTATACAACGATTGTTTTGTCAAAAATTTCATATACCACTGTGTAGGGGAAGCGTTTTATTTTTCCTTCTCTTACTGGTTTGTCATAGTAAGCGTAAGTAGTGGGGTTGCGTAATAAACTTTTATAAAATTTTTCTACCTCATCCAAAAACTCCATGCCTAACCCTTTCTGCTGACTTTCGTACCAGTCATACGCTTCAATGATTTCTACTGTGGCAAGCGGACGGATTTCTATTTTATATAGCACGTCTTTTTCTTTTATCCGTTGCCATTTGCTTTACCTCCTCCCAATTAAAGGATTTGCCCTCGCCGCTAAGATAATGATCTCTTTCCGCCTGTATCAGCTTCCTGCGTTGTAAGCCGGTTTCAATTTCATCTTCCACCATTGTATAAATGGCTTTTACTTTTTTGTCATCCGCTACTTTCATATAATCAACTAACTTCTTCCTCATGGCTACTGTTGTCATAGCTGTATTCATTTGTAACAAATTTAGTTTTAAAATTTAAAATGGTTATTAAAATAACCACTTTTTCAAACGTTTGCTTATTTCAATGGTTAATGTTTTAGTTTTTCTTGAATTGATAGATTTAAGTAATTGTTATAAGACAGAATGAAGTCTGCCTGCCACTTACTCCAATGATACCCCAATGTTACCCTATAGATATCCTAATGATATCCTAATACCTAGGGATTATAATATCATTAGAATCAGCTTATGTAAAGATTGCATTTGTATAGAATTAAACCGCATTCAGTCTTCTTTCATACCACTCTCAGGATTCAAATAATCCTGTTTTTTACCAAAACCACTTACCGCTGATATAAAAATTAATTTCCTTTACCCGGGTATTTACTATTTTTCAAAAAAACTAACATTGATTATGAGAAAAACAATAATCGCACTGGCTTTACTGGCTGGCACATTCACGGGTGTTACTGCACAAAATGCTGCACCTGTAGATACTTCTGCCAACACAAAACCGGAAAGCTATATAACCAAACACAGTGCTAAAATTGATGGCAAAATCATCAGTTATATCGCTACAGCGGGTACACTGATTCTTAAAAATGAAAAGGATGAACCGGTTGCCACTATCGGCTATATCGCTTATACCAAAGACGGGGAAGCGGATGTACAGAAAAGGCCGGTAACATTTGCTTATAATGGTGGACCGGGTTCTTCCTCCCTCTGGTTGCATATGGGTGCCCTGGGCCCACGCCGTGTGGCTATTAACGATCTTTCTCCCACTACTCCCGCTCCGTATAAACTGGAAGACAATACTTCTTCTATCCTGGATGTTACGGATATTGTAATGATCGATCCCGTTGGTACCGGTTTAAGCCATGCCATAGGTAAAGCAAAAAATAAAGACTTCTGGGGTGTGGATGGCGATATCAAATCTGTAAGTGGTTTTATTAAAGAATATATCAAAGGAAATGACCGCTGGAATTCTCCCAAATACTTACTGGGCGAAAGCTATGGTACCATGCGCTCTGCTGGGGTAGTAGCTTTTTTACAGGAAAATCTGGGCATTGCGGTGAATGGAGTGGTACTGGTTTCTGCCGTGCTGGACCTGCATCAGCTTACTTTTGCGCCGGGTGATGATATCTCTTATATCTTATACCTGCCTACTTATGCGGCTACTGCCTATTTTCATAATAAACTGCCTGTTAAACCAGCGGATCTGAAGAGTTTTATTAAAGAAGTAACCGATTTTGCCAAAGGGGATTATACCCTGGCTTTAACCAAGGGGGATAAACTGGATGATGCCGAAAAAGACAGGATTGCTGCTAAACTGGCTGCCTATACCGGCCTGAGCAAGGATTTTATTTTAAAAGCAAAACTGCGGGTGAATGAACCTCAGTTTACACAGGAATTATTGCGTGCGGAACATTTAACTGTTGGCCGTTTGGATTCCAGGTTTACCGGAATCAATCAATCCCTCAACAGCGAATTCTCCGATTTTGATCCGCAAAGCTCCGCTATCAGTCCGGCGTATACCGCCACTTTTTTCAATTATTTTTATAATGAACTGAAAGTTACCAAATCTGATAATTACCATATTTCTGCTTATGATGCGGAAGGGTTTGACTGGGACTGGAAACATACCCGTGGATTCTGGGGGCCAGTTTATACACCTAACACAGGTGTGGATATGGCAGACGCCATGAGTAAAAACCCAAATCTGAAAATACTGGTATTAAACGGATATTATGATTTGGCTACTCCTTTCTTCGGGACTGAGTTTACCATGGACCACCTGGGACTGGAAAAAAATATCCAA
>Ga0364874_10968_pt1 | contig 10608 bp, 5 predicted proteins | sample ExccelAu500001D4_2_FD_206922 | JGI IMG/M metagenome (GOLD analysis project Ga0364874, IMG submission 206922) | Enriched cells from Trout Bog Lake Hypolimnion, Wisconsin, USA - BchlTB.Aug07.5000.01.D4 | ecosystem: Environmental > Aquatic > Freshwater > Lake > Hypolimnion/Profundal zone | place: USA... | reverse complement strand
GCAGAATCGAACATGCTTCATTATTGCCGATGCCGGCAAGCCCATAGGCGGCAGCAGCCTGCAATTCCGGCGTTCTGCCGGCTTCAAGCAATTCCTGCAAGACAGACGTCTTTTCGGGGTTACGAACGGAAGCCAATATGGCGGCATAGTCCGCAGCTTGCTTTTGATCGGCAGTCGCCGTCAATTTTTCGGCCAGGCTCTGGACTACTGCTGGTCCCCGTAACGCTATAAGAATGCCTGTGATTTGCTGTCGTGTGGTTTCGTCTTGAGTCTGGCCAAGGACATCAGTAAGCCATGTGGCGACATTGGCGTTCTTGCAATTGGAAAAAGCCGCCAGAAATCGTGTATAATCAGGGCTGTCTACCGGAATTGCCAGGAGCTTGCCAAGCGCCGGCGCGAGTGATGTCGGACTGTCGATTTGAACAAGAAGGCAGACAGCTTCAACTTCAACGGGCAAATTTCCAGAGTTTAATAGTGCGATGATTGAAGGAACCGCAATTGCGCCGAGTTCTATCAATGAGGCGCGAATTGCAGCAATATCCACAGGCTTGTGTGATGCTATCGCCGTGATAAGCGCTTTGCAGAGTGCTTGTGGATTTGTTGCATTCAAGGGCTTGCGTGCAGACCCGGCTTGCTGATTGACAGAAAAAGGCATTTCGGCTTCACATTGTGGGTGAACGGACGAGGAGCTTGTCGGAACGATGGCGACACTTTTTGCGTCTGGTTGTACATGTTGTCGATCGTTTGTGCCTGTCGGTACGCATTTGGCAATTTTCTGACCAGACTGCTGAATAGGAATTCCTGGCCCGAGTAATGTCGGCTTGCGAAGTAACGCAAAACCGCCAAAAGCCAATGCCATTGCCAAACCTGTCAACATAGCAGTATTCTTAGACGATCTGTTCATTATTAATGAGATATGGTTCGGGTTATAAACCTGCCGTACATTCCGTTGTAGAGATACGGATGGCTGTCGACATCCGGGGCGATGTTGCCTGACATCCAAATGGATGAACTGTCGCCGGTGACCTTGTGTCGGAAATATATCTGCTGAGGTGTGATGGAATTCGTTATAGTAACGGTTGCCTGGAAGGTATATTCCTTCGCGTTATAGTTCGTTCCACCTGACGAGAAATGATAACTACTATTAGAGGATGCCGTGCATGTTCCAATTACGCTCTGCAGCATGTTTGACCCGGCCATGTCGACAAAATATGCTTGAGCATTTATATCCATATACGCCATGGTCGTCCACTCGATGTTTGTAGGAACTCCAAGAATGATGGGCTCCGGGATGTTCAGACTCGTAATCGTGCCTCCGGACCGTTTCATTATGTCGGTCAGAGTTTCGTACTGTGGTAGCGACGTGAGCCGGGCTTCTGTTTGAGGATTCGCGTTTGATCCAGCGTCGGAAATTGTGCGAAGAATAAGTTTGCTGGACGATGGATCCGGCCAGTTGTCCACACCTTCCGGAATTGTCGCTATCATATATTGCTTGCCGTCCATTTGCGCGACATTGAACCATGCCTTGAACGTGCCGATGTTGGTGGGCACAATCCAGTCGCACCCAAAGGCATAAAGCGAAGCGTACTTCCTGCCTGCGGGATCCACGCGGATGTTCCACGGACTGTTTTCCACGCCCAGATAGGTGCCATTCTTTATTATTAACCATCCATTTGACGTCCCCGTTCCTGTGTCAAGACAGGAACGGACGGGAACATAGGATAATAGCTTCCAGGTCACCGGAACGGTTTCGCCTGGAACAAGATTGGTTTGGAAATTGATTTCTTGAATGACAGCGCCTGAACGCAGTTCTCCATCATAGAAAACATCCCCTGAGTATGTTACGGTCAATGTGTTTGTTACAGCATTGCCGAAATTATCCTCAGTGACCACGGTGATAACGTTTTCTCCCTGATATAACGGAATTCCATTGTAGCACCAGTTGGTTGTTCCTGAGCAGTTGAAACCAGCTACATCACGGTTATTAATAATAGTTACTTGGCTTACGGCTCCTGACGCTAGGCCGGAGATGGTCAACAGGTTCGTTGTGCTGGTCCATGATGGAGATGTTGTCGGACCGGTAATCTGACCGTTGAGCGGGATAATTGACATGTTGGCGACATTATTCATTACATTGGCTTCCGGAATCGCCCTGTCTGCATTCAGGTAGACATACAGGTTTGTGAAATTGACGCCGTTGAGTCCGTTAAGATGAGCGTTGAGCTGAACGGATTGACCGCGCGGCAGATTCACGCTGAAGTTCGACGATACCTGACTGCCTGTCGTATAGGGATTTCCATTGTAGAATCGGACCACAACGTTGCTGAAGGCGCCGGCCGAATTAGTGTTGTTCAGGAAAACAGCCTGCACGTCTGCTGATACGTTTGTGACCACATCTGCGGCCACGAACGAGACCACGTTCATATCGTTGGAAGTGACATAAATATCGATTTGAGACAGACTGTTTCCCGTCTTGCCGTTGGCGGCGACCTGGAGTCCAATTACTCCGCTGTACTGATTGGTAAAGGATACGGATACCGTCGGGTTTGTGGTGATAACGTCGCCTGCATCGCCGTAGACACCGTTTCCATTGAGGTCCCAGATGTAATTTGTGATCGTATCGCCATTGGGATCGTACGAACTGCTGCCATCCAGAAGAATGGGATCGCCAATGTAGCCCGCATAAGCTGGGTAGCCTTGCGGAATTACAACGGCTACCGGCGCAATATCTGTGTTCGTCACGTTGATTTGAAGCGTCGCTGTTTCTGAAATAGGAGTGGAGTTGTTGTCTGTGACTCGCAAGGTCACAGTATATAGGCCGTTACTGGCATAACCAGGATTCGTCGGACGCGGGCCCGTGGCATCGGGATGGTTCCAGTCCGTTCCGTTTGAAGAATCCCAATCCCATTGGTAGGTTACGATCGATTTTGACGAATCCTGATGGTACGATCCACTGCCGTCCATGGCGAATGCCGCACCGGGCAATTGATCGCCGACCGGTGAAATGATTGGCACAGGAACGGGCAACGCCGCTGTTTTGGTGAGAATCAGAACCGCTACAGGTGTACATAATGCTTTGCCACCCACCATAAACCCTCGACCGCTGAGCCAGCTGCCGTCGGAATTCTGTCCGAAAGCATAGCTCGCAGTGTGGAAACCTTCCGCCATGTTTGTCGGGACATACGGCATGCCGGCAGGCGTGCTTCCTGCTTCATTGCCGAGAAGCCAGGCGGACATGTCGTTATACCAGTCACGGTCGCCATAGGGCGTTGAGACGGTCTGGATTCCTTGAAAAGTCAGTCCTTTTTTAGCCCCGTACATTTGATAGAAGTCACCGGGCCAGCCTGGTTGTCCACCCCAATACTCATTTCCTTCGTACCAGTTATTACCGACATACATAAGCACCTTGTTTACATCGGCATCTCCTAGCGTTTTACCGGCGAGTTTAAAGGTCGTGAGACTACCGCCCGTTTTTGCGATATTGGGTGAGCTTCCCCTTGAATCATAACCCATGCCGCCGTTGACATCCTCAAGTTGCTGGTATCCGTAAACTGCATTGCTAACCACCCAGCCAGTGGGCTGGATGCCCCAGGCATCTCTGGCGGCCATGAGGGCAAGAGCCGCCCATTGCTGGGCCGAGCCGTCGTAGTTGTTGTTGGGTCCCGTCATATCGTATCGCCATGCGCCTATATTGGCGCTGGTTGTGTCGCCCTGGCAGTATCCAAATTGATCGCAGGCATCCACGAGCAAGTTGAACAAGTTTGTTCCGGCAAAAACTCCGGAAGTGACGATTGTATTGCTTGCAGCCGTTGCATTGGGTTGGGAAAGAATCAGCGACATGAATACTGCCGCATTTGCGTAAGTTAAGCTGTGGAAATAGACGCCTTTCCCGTTCCCGTTGGAATCGGGGTTCTGAACTGTTCCGGTGCCGTCATCATGTGATGATATATCGACTATAGATCCATTTCCGTTGTCGAGAATCCAGTTCAGACCTTTTTTAACGGTTTCGGCATATGCATCGGCTTCATAGTTGTTGTAGGCCCAGTGTCCATTTTCCTGGAATGCATTCAACGCAAAAGCCGAACTTCCTTCGGTATACTCGCCGCCATTACTATGCACCCAACACGACTTGTTTGTGTCCGCAGCGGTCTGATTGCGGTAAATCCATAGTAAACCTTTTTCTATGGCCATATTTACACGAGTATCGTGGGTTGGTGTAAGAAACACACGGATCACGGTTTGTCGCAATACAGACCGCCCCCAGGCATCCGTAATTGTCATCGTGGCGGTTTTTGATCCGCCGGCAGTATAGATGTGCTGGACGCCGATAAATGTGGGATCCGATGCAACTCCATTTGAAGGCGACGAACCATCGCCGAAATCAAAGCTATAGGAAAGAGGCTGCGCTCCACTCCAGGCACGTCCCCAGACCGAGATGGGCTCGTTCACAACCGCATTCGCATATGTTGAATGTTGGCTGTAACTTGGCATCATGCAGGCATTGGGAACGGCTCTGTCACTGCTATTTAAAACGTGTACTGTGCGGTTAACTGTTTGCCCATGACCGCCGGAATTCGTGGCCGTATAGGATATAACATAATCGCCCAAAGTTCCGGTTGACACGCTGCCGTTTGTTATTACCGGCAGGAGATTCCAATTGACATCAACAGCAGTTGCGCCCGGATCGATGAAAGGACTGTTTAGTTGCAAGTCATAATTCGTGCCGCCGGTAGGGGTAACCAGAATTTCGCAGGTACGCGTATAAGAAAGGCCTCCAGCATAATCCCACGAAATAACCGTCATCGGAAAATATATATCTTTAGAAATGATGTGGCAGACGAGATTTTGACCAACGACGGTACTCGGCGGATTCCAGCCGGTCAAACTACACCAACTCTGGTAAGACAATCCGAGGTAATTATCTATTGTTCCGAAGGCCCATTCGGTATCGTTAGGAGATGAAAACCAGTCCGTACCAAGTTCTTTAGCAATGTTATAAAATTGGCCACCCGAATCTACTGTTAGTGTGACGTTGGAGACGACGCTATCCTGGTTTTCCGGTTGAGTCTCGTCCGTTCCATCCAGCTTGGTGAATGTGAGAGTCGGGCTATTACTCCAGATTTGCGAGGCTGTTCCGGTAGATGGCGTAAGAAACGTTATAGATAAAGTGATTGAGGCAATTGACGAGATTAATATACGCAACTTCAACCTTGCCGCGGTATGACACCGTTTCTTTAGAGAATCGTCCATTTATTCTCTTTCTGCCAATATATGTCTATCTGATTGCCTGAAGAATTTCAGTTCAGTTTCTTTTGTGAATCAAGATTATTTGATATGATATGAACATCTACACCCACACACTATTTTTATATAATTTATTTCCTTAAATACGATTTGTCAATCTTTTACGCAAAACGGCATGGAAGAGAGTAAGGATGGAATCAATATCTGATTATTCCCGTGACCCTGTTCTTGCTTGGTGGTTAAAAATAAACAAACCGAGGACGATCCGCGGTAGAATGACAGCAAGAATTAATCCCGCTATTGCACATGCGCGTCAACCTAAGAAATGAAAGAAATCAGGCATAATTGGTGAAATCACAAGAATGAAAGCAAAGAGGCGCGCTGCAAGCAGCGGCCCTACATAAGAATATCTTTATTTTTGTAGGGCCTTTGCTTGCAAAGGCCGTGTTCGGATCTTAGGTTGACGCGTATGCGTTATTGCAGGACTCGTCACGGTCAGATACACTACATGCTTATCTGAATTGGAATTCGTTTATATTAGTATCCACCTTTTTTCCTTTTAATTGCCCTGCAGGCGGATTCGTAGACCATTTTTACCGCGACACCGTGTTTTTCAGCACATTTGACACAGTCGGAGTGTTCGGGCGAGAAAGTGATGTCGCGGTCTTTCCATGTGCCGACTTTGATTCTTACCCTGCCGTAAGGTGTTTTCACTTCAATGTGGCGGCGTTGGAGCATCGTTCGCTGTGTAAGGTGTTCACGGATGCCGAATGTGGTTGTTTCAATGAAAATTGTTTCGATAATATGATTACTGTCTGAAGGTTTGCACAATACAGTCAAAAGAGTCCCGGGTCGCTGTTTCTTCATCTGAATCGGAATCGTAAATACATCAAGCGCGCCGTTTTTCATCAGTTTCTGAGTTAGCGAACCGATAAGTTCCGGGATGGTATCATCCAGATTGCATTCAAGAACAAGGCATTCATCATGGTTTGCATTGCCGGGTTCCACGGGCTGAAGCAGTGTTGCCCGCAGGGTGTTTGACCGGTTGTTGTATTTGTGATGGCCGTAGCCGAGGCCTGTTTTAAGGATGGCCTGGGGTTGCGATGAACCAGCTGGAAGAATGTTCTTCCATGTTATCAAGAGAGCTGCACCTGTTGGCGTAACGGTTTCAAAAGGTTCGTCAATCTGCACAACCGGCTGATTTTTGAGGAGTTCAACAACAGCCGGGGCGGGCAGAGGAAGTATCCCGTGGGCACATTTTACAGTTCCGTATCCCAGGGGCAGGGGCCCGACAACTACGGAACCAACGCCGAGCATTTCGAGCGCGGCGCACGATCCTATAATATCGACAATCGAATCAACGGCGCCCACCTCGTGGAAATGAATTTTATCTGGCGTTGTACCGTGGACCTTTGCTTCAGCGTCGGCAAGCCGGTGGAATGTCTTTGCACTGAGATCCTTTACCCAGGGCGAGAGTCTGCTTTTCCTGATCAAGGAGAGAATGTCTCCAAGCCGGCGGTGGTGGTGATGACCGTGGTGATGGGAATGGCTGATCGTGACGGTTAGTCGTTTGCCGGCAAAACCGCTGTCTGAAATGGACTTGACCTGCAGTTTGAATTTTTCCGGCAGAAGAAGCGCCAGTTTACGCTGAAGTTCGACATGATTAACGCCAAGGGCGCAGAGTGATGAGAGGATAAGATCGCCGCTTGCCCCGCCAATACTGTCGAAGCGGAGTGTCAGGTTTCCGGCATTGCCTTTCTTTTGTTTCATTGTCCTTATTCTTACCGGTAGCGTATGGCTCTGTCGAGCCGTCTTTTACAAAACATAGCATTTAAGCTGTTGTATTTAAATTATTACAAGACCCACCCTTGACGTTCGATCAAGTTTGTGTTTTCATGCGGCCGTCGGTACTAAACAAGGCAATACTGGTTATGGTTTATGCCTGTGACAAAAAAATAGTGTCTTATAACTCAACCCTAATCCACAGGATGCTTATGAAATACCTCATCGTGCTCGTTACGCTGCTGGGACTGCTGGCATGTGCAAACAGTTTCGCAGCCGAGCCGGTGAAACATCGTTTTTTCAAATGCGGATGGGCCAGCGGCGGGCCGGCGATTTACGATGCGGCTTTCAAACCGGAATGGTCGCTCGACAATGGAGCCGAACTGAGCGACGGCTGGGTTTTGCCGGACAACGGTGTAGTCTTCAGTTATTCCATCCGCGGCAAAGAGGCAGGCATCATCCGGCTTGGTCCGGACAAGCAACAGCTTTGGAAATATGTCGCTCCCGATAATCACGACAATCATTCCTGCCAGCCGCTGCCCGGCGGCGGATTTCTTGCCGGTGAAACGGCCGCCAACGGCATGTGGATGGTTGAAATAGACAAAAACGGCACGGAACAGAAACGCGTCAAAGTCGGCAATGCCACGCGTGACATGCATCACACGTTTCGCCAGGTCCGCAAGACCGCACAGGGCACTTATCTGGCCGCGATAATGAATGAAAACAAGACCTGCGAGTGGGATGCGACTGGCAAGTTATTGCGGACATTCCCGAAAGGAGCATTTGTGGCGATTCGGTTGCCCAATGGCAACACGCTTGTTACGGCCGCGCATCCCGCGGCCGATTACGGCGCGGTGATTGAGTACGACAACGCCGCAAAGGTGGTATGGGAAGTCACGCAAGCCGATATTGAGGCGCTCGGTATTCAATTCTGTATGGTCTGTGGCGCGCAGCGACTGCCCAATGGCAATACCGTCATCACCAGCGCCAGTCACGGCAAATCGATCGGCACCGGCGACGCCGTCAAAGCCTTCGAGATCACGCCGGCCAAACAAATGGTCTGGAGCATTCCCGGTAAAACCGCCAGGGGCAACATGGGCAACATTCAGATCCTTGACGTCCCCGGTGACGTTTACAATTTTGAGGTGCTGAAATAGAATCGCGCCGCGCGTGAATCCCATCGTCATGTTTTCGTCAATGACAACAACCACGGAGAGGAACATGTGAACATACTCAAAGTCTCCCTCGTGAATTCATTCGGCGCAGTGTTGCCGGAGTCATCGCGACTCCGAAACAGTGTCAATCTCACTGTATCGTCTTTTTCTGTTTCATTGCCGTTGTTCTTCAGCAACCCTGTTGATTATTGCTGCTGCGGCGCCTGCGCCAAAGCCGTTGTCGATGTTAACGACGGAAATTCCCGGAACGCAGGAGTTCAGCATGGCAAGCAGTGCGGCCAGCCCGTTCATGCTTGTGCCGTAACCCACGCTGGTTGGAACTGCGATAATGGGCTTGTCGATCAGCCCCCCTACGACGGAGGGCAGGGCGCCTTCCATGCCGGCAACCACTACCACGGCGCGGGCTGATTCAAAAGTATCCAGCCGGTTGACCAGTCTGTGCAATCCTGCAACACCGACGTCATAAACGCGTTCAACTTTTGCGCCCATTCTTTCGGCTGTCAGCGCCGCTTCCTCGGCAATCGGGAGATCCGATGTTCCGGCGCAGACAATAGCCACGAGTCCTGCCGGTTTCCGGGGTTTATTTATGTCCAGGGTGATGGCCCTGGCGGTTTCATGATAAACGGCTTTCGGGATTCTTTTTCTTATAACGGCATACTGTTCACGGGTGGCTCTGGTTGCAAGAACATCATGACAGTCCCTCTGCATGGCTTTGATTATGGCAAGAATTTGCGTGGCCGTTTTGCCGGGGCAGTAAATAACTTCAGGAATGCCGCATCGGTGCCGGCGATCAAGATCAATCCTTGCAAATCCGAGGTCATGTTCCCTGTTATTATGCGAGTGCTTCATGAATTTTGTCGGATAGTTTTGCGATTTCGATGCGTTCCTGCTTCATGGAATCGCGATCACGCAGGGTTACCGTGTTGTTTGTCAACGTGTCGAAATCGACTGTTACGCAGTATGGTGTTCCGATTTCGTCCTGCCGTCTGTAGCGGCGGCCGATTGCGCCGGCGACATCCCAGGAGCTCGGATACCATTTCTGGAGGGTATCGAATATACCACGGGCTTTTTCCACCAGTTCCGGTTTGTTTTTGAGGAGCGGGAAGACGGCAACCTTGACGGGCGCAATTTTCGGATGGAACCGCATGACGGTCCTTGCCTCGAAACCTTCCGGCGGCTGTTTGCCGGGTTCTGCGGGAACAACATTGTCTTCGCCTTTGCCTATCCATTCTTCGTGATAGGCATTGCATAGAAGCGCAAGAACGATTCTGTCGACACCTGCGGACGGTTCCACGACATGCGGCACGAATTTTTCGTTTGTTTCCTGGTCGAAATATTCCATTGATTTGCCGCTGAACTGCTGGTGGCGGCTGAGGTCAAAATCGCCGCGGGCGGCTATGCCTTCCAGTTCCTGCATGCCAAACGGGAAGTCGTACATGATGTCCACGCATGCCGAGGCGTAGTGGGCGAGTTCTTCCTTTTTGTAAACATATTTCTGCAGGCTTTCGGCGGGCAGTCCGATGGATTGGTACCACTTCATGCGTTCCTCTACCCAGTAATCGTGCCACTGCTGGTCGGTGCCTGGTTTTATGAAAAATTCCAGTTCCATCTGTTCAAACTCGCGGGAACGGAATGTGTAGTTGCGGGGATTGATTTCGTTCCTGAACGCCTTGCCGATCTGGGCAATTCCGAACGGGACTTTCTGCCTTGAAGTAGCCAGTACGTTTGGGAATTGCACGAAGATGCCTTGTGCAGTTTCAGGCCTCAGATAGACAACAGCCGACTCATCTTCTACAGGACCGGCATGGCTCTTGAACATCAGGTTGAATTCGCGGGGTTCTGTAAGATCCTTGGATCCGCAGGATGTGCACTTGATGCCTTCGGGCAGAACAAAACCTTTTTCTGTTTTAATCAGTTTCTTGCCCTGTTCTTCACAGAGATTGTCACCCTTGTAACGTTTTTTACAGGATTTGCAGTCAACCATGGGGTCGGCGAATCCGCCGACATGGCCGGAAGCTTCCCATACTTTCGGGTGCATGATGATAGAGGCATCCAAGCCGACGATGTTTTCGCGGTTCTGGACGATGTTTTTCCACCAGGTTTCGCGGACATTGCGTTTTAATTCGCAACCGAGCGGGCCGTAATCCCAGAAACCGTTGATTCCCCCGTAGATTTCGGAGCTTTGGAAAATAAATCCCCGCCGTTTGCAAAGCGACGCCAGCGTATCCATTGAAAGCTTGTTTTTCATGGGGCGGTATCCTGAAAGAGAAGAGTGTCATAGTCAAGGCAGATTCTGCGATTGATCACAGATCGATCATTTGTACTGTATTGGAGCCTGGTTTGTCGTTATTGTCGAGGTAATTAATCGTTTTGACTTCCTTGATATTGCTGAAGCGCTCGACGAATT
>Ga0364874_10967_pt1 | contig 10610 bp, 11 predicted proteins | sample ExccelAu500001D4_2_FD_206922 | JGI IMG/M metagenome (GOLD analysis project Ga0364874, IMG submission 206922) | Enriched cells from Trout Bog Lake Hypolimnion, Wisconsin, USA - BchlTB.Aug07.5000.01.D4 | ecosystem: Environmental > Aquatic > Freshwater > Lake > Hypolimnion/Profundal zone | place... | reverse complement strand
TATAGCGGTGTCGCAACAGAAGAAAAGCTTTTCATCCATTCGTGAATTGCTATAGTTTATTCATATGATGGGTCTGTCGCAACTCCTTTTACGGATAAAAACAATTGTCCGAATCCGGGGATACATGGCGCCTTTAACGGGAAACCCTTCTTCAGCACAGCCGATACAACTACAACCCCAACGACATTCCACCTGAGGGTCACTGACGGCACAGCGGCAGGAACAAAGGATCTCGGTGTCATGACAGCTTTCAATGAAAAGGTTTTTTACATGTGACAGATGTATAACGCATCAACAGACTGTACTTCTTGAAAGACCAGAAAAATTCATCCCGGCTCATTCGAATAAACGACATATCTTCCGTTACATAAACTCGTTTAACTTTTCAACCGGAATCTATTTTATTCATGGTACAATGTATTACAAAAGATATATTCATATTTATTCTATTTCAGCTTGACGCCGACCTGCTGATGATACAAAAATGGTGCGCCCCTTCGGAGCTATTATTACCTTGGAATACGGGCGTATCCATGGAAAACGAATCAGAAGCAGCTATATGCAAAATAAACTTAGTTGCAGCAGAAAAATGCAGTGATGATAAAACTTTGCCGGATAAATTTATCCTCCAATTATCCTCACAATCTTTCCTCGCTAAAATCATAACGGCAACAGACCCTTACAGCTGCAGATCTTTCAACCACGTTCGACTTTAACATTCTAACGGCAATTTAAGATATAAAACAATAATTGTGCAAAGTAACCGAATTAATTTGCAGAGAATTGGAATACTGAAAGGAGAGTGTTTGGGAAAATGAAAGATTTAAAACACCTGTATTATTTTGAAAAACTGCTTGAGGATGCGAATAATGAACTTGTTCGCCGGGCTCAGGCCGACGGAGACATCTGTGTCGGTAACACATGCTATCAGCTGCCGGAAGTACTTATGGATCTTCCGGGAACCTTCACGGTTCGGCTTCGCGCTCCGAAAACTGTTTCTATGGATATGGGAACTTATTACATGACCAGTATGCTTTGCGACTATTCGCGGGCACTGCTGGAGCGCGCTATTGAAGGCGGTTATAATTTTCTGGACTGTCTGATGACTCCGGACGGCTGCACCATGATCAACCGATGTGTTGAAAACATGGAGCTTTTGAAAGTCAACGAAAAAGAAAAATTCTTCTACAAGTATCTTGAAGTTCCTCTAAAGGCAGACGACAACGGCTTAACCCTGCTTGTGTCTGAATGCCGAAAAAAAATTCTCGGCGGACTAAAGGAAGGCTACGGAATCGATACTTCGGATGTAGCTCTTCGTAAAGCTGTTGAAAAGCACAACGAAATCTGCCGCATCATCACTGAAATCGGGAATTTCCGGAAAGACGACATCCCGAGAATCTCCGGTTATGAATTCCATATCATCTGTATGGTTTCGTTCGTTTGCCCAAAGTATCTGATTATTGATAAGCTTCGCGAAACACTCGAAGAACTGAAAATACGTGAGCCGGATAAAAAATTCCAGTACCGCACTCGGGTCGTTGTTGTCGGTTCAGAAGTTGACGATGTGGATATGATTAAGCTGATAGAATCTTCAGGTGCGTATGTTTGCGCCGACCGATTCTGCTTTGGTTCTTTGCCCGGCCGTCAGGAAATCATTTTGAACGATAAAGAAGACGTTTTGACTCAGATCTGCCGTCATTATATGCTAGACTGTATGTGTCCCCGCCACATGGATACGCCGAAAATGAACCACCGCCGCGAATATGTTGATGAAATTGCAAAGGAATATAAAGCAGACGGAATTATTTATCAGCAGCTGCAGTTCTGCGATCCATGGGCTTATGAACGGATGATCGGCGCTCACGTTCTCCATGATGAATACAACTATCCTGTTCTGACAATTGACCGGCCGTATTCAGTAGGAGTTTCCGGACTGTTGAAAACTCGCGTTCAGGCCTTCGTGGAGAGCATTGAAATCAAAAAGATCCAGGGAGAGAAAAAATAATGGGCAAGGCAATAGGCAGTGAAAAACTGGGTAAACTTTTCAACGGAAAGGCTCGATGCAGAAAACGCCGTGAATGGCGCGGGTTTCGAGACACTTGGTACGACTACACAAGATGGGTCAAAATCATCTGGATGCTTTCAAAGTTCATGATGCATCCCAAAAATGTTAAGGGATTTTTCAGATATCGCTGGATGGTGAACTATCTTGCCGTTCCGATGATGATTGATAAACATTCGTTCGGTCTGCGCGGAAATCATCTCCGCATCTGCCGTGAAGAATATGACCTGATTGCAGACGATGTTGCAAAGCTTTTAACAATGATTTTCAGCGCGGACCAGAACTTGGGGGCAAAGCCGAAAGACTCAGCACACATAATTCTTGTTGATGAAAATGAAATGACAAACGTTTTGTGTGGCTTCCCGACATTACAGGGCTTAAGCTGGGAAACTGCTTCTTCATATGTTTGTTGTCTCCTCAAAGGCGATTCAGCTGCTCACTATCTTGATGTTGTTCAGCAGATGGGCCTTCCCGGTGATGTCTGTCCAATGCCTGCAACAGAAGCCGGTGTCTGTATCGATGACGATATGCCTATTTTGGGCAAGTGCGCTGTTCAGTGCAATACAACATGTGACGGCTCTCTTCTTGGAAATGGTGTTATCTCCCGCAAGCTTAAAGCTCACGGTATTCCGGTTTTCCAGCTGGCAGTTCCGATGCGTCATACAGAAGAAGGAGTTCAGGAATATGCAGCTCAGGAGATTCGCAACGCTGTAAAGTTTATCGAAGAGCAAACCGGCGCAAAATGGGATTGGAATGCGTACTTTGAATGTGCAAAACGCATTAACATTGGCGCCCGCGAATGCTCTGAATGGCTTGAGATGACAAAAACCGATTATCCGCAGGTTATCGGGAACAACATCCTTTTGTATCGTGAAACTGAATATATGGCTATTGCCGGAAAAGTTCCTGCATTTGCAGAAACCGACCTGAAAATTACTAAGCTTGCAACAGAATCATACAAACGGAAGGAAATGCTTGCAAAAGAATATCGCCATCGTGCAGTTATTTGGGGTGTTCAGTCGCAGTTCTACACAGACGTTCTTGCTTGGATGCTGAACTGCTGGGGTATTTTACCGATGTTCGACATGCTTACAATGATTGCTCTTGATCCAATATCTGAAAACGATAAAGAACAGGCTTTCTATGATATGGCTCACCAGTACGAGAACATGATTATGCGTAATCGTACTCACGGCGGTTATGAAGTTCTGCTTGATGACTTGTGGCGCTATTGCGCAGAATACCGTGCGGATATGGTTATTCTATGGGAACACATTCACTGCAAAGCTCTTAACGGTATGCACGGAATGTTCGAGCAGCAGGCCCGCAAACGCGGGATTCATCTTGTCTGGGTTAATCATGACTTGTTCGATCCGCGTATAATTCCGAGGGCAAGCCTCCGCCAGGATGTGAACCGCTATATGCGTTCAGTTCTTTGTGAAGAACCGCTTGATCCGAGTCTTGAAGAAATTGACGATACCAATAACTGGTAGAGGAATAGGAGTTAAAAAAATGGCAACTTTTTTGCATATATTACTGATTATTGCAATTTCATTTGCTTGCTTGTTTATGTTTTCACTTGTCGTTTACTTTTTCAATCTTGACATGAAGCTTACAACATCGCTCGAGCCGTTGTTCCAGAAGCATTATGACAGAAGAAAAAGAGAACGGAATCTTTAGTAAATCAATAAAATCGGCTGCCGGTAAAGGCAGCCGTAAAATCAATTGATTTCTTTATTTAAGGCTTTGATAAACCATTTCGAGGTCATCTCTCATACTCTGAATATAATCTTTATTATCTTCTTTACTTTCAAGAGTATAAATCTTCTGAGCCTTTGCGCCAACTTCAGAGGCAAGCGTCTCAGATACTTTCGGACTTACCATATCTTCTACAAAAATAGTCTTTATTTTATTTTTCTTACAGAATTCAACAAGTCCCGCAAGTTTTTTCGCACTGGGCTCTCCTTCTGCAAAAACATCTTCAACACTATTCTGTTCCAATCCAAAATCCCGGCTAAGATACGCAAAAGCGGCATGACCAGTAACAAAACGTTTGTTTTTTAAAGATTTGAATTTTGCTGAATACTCGTTCTGCAGATCAGAAAGTTTCGCTTCAAAAATAGCGCAATTTTTGTTATATGCATCTTTGTGAGCAGGATCAGCATTGACAAGAGCATCTCTCATTGTTTCCGCCTGCAGGGCTGCAGACTTAAGGCTGAGCCAGATATGGGGATCATACTGACCATGTTCCTTAATCTCATCCGGATCAGTATTCTTGATAGGAATGATGCCTTTGGACAGATCAATAGCCACAAGTTTTTTATTCTTTGTAGCCGCAAGCGTTTTCTCCACCCATGATTCCATCCCCAGACCGCTGTAGGCAAACATTGTGGCGCTATCAAGACAAATCATGTCAGATGTTTTCGGTTCATACTCATGCGGTTCCGACCCATTCGGAATAATGGTGGATACCATAACATATTCCCCCCCTACTGCTTCAGCAATTTCCTTTACAGCATTAAAAGAAGTAACGATGTTGACTTTACCTTTCGACAGTGTGTTTCCACATGCAGAAAGTCCGATAAGAACGGATATCAGACCAAGAAATACTGAGATTTTTTTCATAGAACAATCCTTTTAAAAAAGTTATTGCAAATTACTTGCAACTTGATGCTTTGTTATCAGAAATTGTCAAGTACTTATATGCAATTGATTCGCATTTTAAATTAGAGGACTGCCATGTCAGTAATAGAAATAACTGATCTATCTTTTTCATACACTCCGTCTTCCCCATTTGTGCTTTCAGATATTACATTTTCTGTGGATAAAGGTGACTATATATCTATCGTTGGGGGCAATGGTGCAGGAAAAAGTACTCTCATAAAATTAATTCTTGGCCTAATTCCGCCTTCAAAGGGATCAATTCAGAACTTTGGAAAGCGTATGGGATATGTTCCTCAACGATTTGAAAATATAAATCTTCAGTTTCCAATAACCGTCAACGAAGTCCTGCTCACCTATCAGAAAGCATGCGGAATTAAGGAAAAAAATGCCGTCAATCATGCACTTGAAATGGTAAAGATGGGAGACTTTAAACATCGGCTGATCGGGTCTCTATCCGGGGGACAGTGTCAAAAGATTTTTATTGCACGCTCCTTAATCGGGGATCCTGATCTTTTAATTTTTGATGAACATTCAACCAGCATTGATACAAAAAGCCAAACTGAAATATATGCTCTTATTAAGAAAATAAATGTAGAATGCGGGATCACTGTCATCTCAGTTGATCATAATCTGCTTGCGGCAGTACAAAATTCCACTTTAATTTATCATCTGAGCGAGGGGAAAGGACATTACTGTTCCCCTGAAGATTTCATGAAAGAAAACATTATCGATTATACAAAAGGTGTAAACTAATGCTTCATTACAGTTTTGTTCAACATGCAATTATAATATCGATTCTTATCTCCATTCTCTGTCCTGCTATTGGAATCTTCATGGTGCTCAAACGCCAATCCATGATAGGAGATACCCTTTCACATTCATCTCTTGCCGGAGTTGCCATTGGTCTGATGTGCGGAATCAATCCAATTCTTGGTGCTTTTATTGCATCTTCACTGTGCGGTATTTTAATTGAAGCATTGCGGTATTTTTATAAAAAATTTGCAGACCTAATTCTCGTCATCATCCTTTCACTTTCAGTTGGCATTGCAATAACGATTATAAGCTCAGGTCGAGCGCATGCAAATGTCGAATCTTTTCTTTTCGGCAGTATACTGACCGTTTCAACCGCGGATTTATACACCGTCCTTGCCCTTGTGGCTGTTTCATTTACGGTCATTGTGTTTTTCTTCAACAAACTGATTTTTATTACTTTTGATGAAGAAGGAGCAAAGGTTGCAGGCCTTCACGTTCAGGTAATTAATTATCTTTTTTCTATTATCGTATCTGCAACTATTGCTGTTTCGATACGAATTGTCGGCGTCCTTGTATTAAGTTCCATGATTGCCATTCCCGTTGCAACAGCACTTCAGTTCAATAAGGGATTTAAAGTCACTCTCCTTCTCGCTATACTTATTGGTTTTATTGATGTAATTTCTAGTGTAATTGTTTCTTTCTATTTTGATGCTGCTCCTGGCGGCCTTGCTGCAATATTTTCAGTATTTGTATTGGTGTTTGTAATTTGCACAAAAAAGATTATAACCCGATTAAATTATTCTTCTAAAACAGCCTAGTCTTTTATGGACACTTTGAATAGTTTTTTCCTATCCATAAATGAAAAAAACTATTCACAACCTGAATAAAAAATATTAAGATTGGACTACAATCAGCAACACTTTGGACAGAATCCTCGGAGTTGTATCGTAGTATTTTGAACAATAAAGTTTTTGCCGGAACATACTTCCACATGAAACGGTTTTACTTTCTTCTGTTTCATGCAATAAATTTGACCACACCTATTGCAACAAAAATGTGGATGCTCGGGGTTATGAACACAGGCAAGCTCATAATAATGTCGCTCCCTTTCATTCATAACTTCTCGAATAATACCTTCAAGGAAAAGCATTTCAATATTTCTGTAAAGCGTTGCCAAATCCATATCCTCAGACAAAACTTTATAAAGATCTGACGCACAAAATGGTGAATCATTATCAATGATTGTTTGAAGAACAACATTTCGCTGTTTCGTCATCTTGATTCTTTTTTTTCCAAGTAATGTTTCCGGCGTACATTTATCCATAAAAACCTCAGCTATCGAAAAAATGAGTTTTACAACTATACCTTTATCAGCAGAATAATGTAAATAATATATTTCACACTGTCATAATTATTGAAATTCAATGGCATTGCTTCATCTTTTTGAATATTGTTGTTTATAGTGGACCCAAAAAATATGGACAACAACCCAAGATTGATGTCCACTGAAAAAATGAGGATCCTATGAGGAACAAAAGGACACACCGGACAAAGGATTTCAAGTTCAAAACGGCAATCGAAGCCATAAAGAGCGACAAGCAGATCGCAGAGCTCGCCGCCGAATACAACGTTTCTATTTCTCCTGATCTGATTTTGCTGTAATGACAGTAATAAGCGTTGCTATTGCTGCAACCATGCCATAACCAATAGAAATTTCATATAAATTAAATAGACCGGATATTCTTTCAACAATTAAACTCGGTATCGCAGCATCGCTATAAGAACCTGAACCATACTGCCGTAATGCTCCCGCACCAAAAGAGCTTATTGCGAAATCAGCCATCGGTCCTGACTCGTCAAGCCAATCATTTGCCGGATCGCACCAAAAGGTGCGATCCGGGGAGCATCAAGGGAGAAGGGCAGAAAAGGCAGTGCGAAAGCGGCGTTTACAAAAAGTGATCTACATCCTGCCGCCATATACAGGGAAAATACTCGCTTCCCCGTAATTTTTGATATGCTCCATAGTCAGAAGAATTTTCATATCACTTTCAGAGATAGAAAAATCTACTTCAGCATTATTTGCCATATGTTGAGGATTCGCGGTCTTCGGCAAAGGAAGAAGACCAAGTTCAAGACAATAACGGATGGACAATTGAGGAACAGTTACACCATATTTTTCAGCGATGCGTATTACCTGAATATTTTTCATCAGTTCGCCGTGCGCGACGGGTGAATACGCTTCTATTAAAATATTTTTTCTCAGACAATAGCCGATTAAATCAGCCGGTGTATTACTGATATGAACTAAAATCTGGTTAACCATCGGTTTTACAGAACATGCTTCAACAATATTATCTACATCAGAGGCCTGAAAATTCGAAAGCCCGATTGCACGAAGTTTACCTGCCGAATAAGCATCTTCAAATGCCCGCCATGCCTCTCTATTTCCTTCTGAATGCGGGTTAGTATCATGAAATTCTGCCCATGGTTTAGGACTATGAATAAGCATCATATCGAGATAATCAAGACCCATTGCCGTAAGCGAATTATCTATAGCCTCAATTGCATTTCTGTACGACTTGATTTCAGCTGCCAGTTTTGATGTGACAAAAAGATCTTTTCTTTTAACGCCGCTCAAACGGATGCCTTGACCTACACCTCTTTCATTCTGATACGCCTGAGCCGTATCGATGTGTCTGTATCCCAACTTTACAGCATCTTGAACAGCGCTGATAACATCCCGGTCATTTATAAACCAAGTGCCGAGACCGATTTTTGGAACAGCAACTCCATTGGACAATTTGTAATATTCTTCTAATATCATATTTTCCTCTTCTTTAACATCTATGATGTGATAATTACTTCTAAGTCTTACGGAACTGAACTTTTGTTAATAACAGCAATTGCATTTAAACTTCTTGGATAACCGATATACGGCAAAGACTGGGATACGACTTTCAGCAGCAGTTCCTTGTCATTGCCGAGATTGATGTTCCCCGCCGCATGGCTTGCGAGCTGAGCTTCGCATCCGCCCTGAGCCGCAAGAAAACAGAATGTTATCAGTTCGCGCTGTCTAAGGTCCAACCCTTTCCGGGTGTAATAATCCCCGAAACAGTTTGCAGCCAGCCAGCGGTTGATATGTCCGCCCTTCCAGTAATCCCTCATCCCGTCACCCCAGATCCGGACTTGAGCGTCTGTTCCTTTTTCGCGGCGATTTTCCGCCGTCGTTGTCGACTGCTCCTCAAGCGGCAGCTGTATCCCTTTTTCCCGCATGACATCATTTGTTGCGATGAGAAACGGATATGCCCTCCCCATGCCGAGATAATCTGCTGATTGATAAACGATTTCCTTTGCCATGACAGGCGGCAGGGCGCCGTCCAATGCCTTATCAAGGACAACTTTATACTGATCAACACCCTGACAGCCGATGAGACTTGCGAGTATTGTCATATACCGCGTCGTTTCATCGAGCCCCATTCCCGGTTCATTCACCACTTCATTAAAGGCAAAAGCCTCGTGCCGCTGCATAAATTCCCGGTCTGTTTCAAACAGGTTTTTGTATGAATCTGAATACACGTTTCTTTCCTCCTTCATATTTCTGACGCGTTCCATGCACGTCATTTCTTCATTAAAGTTTTCCGAATTCTTCATCGGTTACCGGTTCACACCAATGGCTGCTGCACTGTTCACCAGGCACTTCTACAGCAATATGGCTGAACCAGCTGTCTGCTTTGGCGCCATGCCAATGTTTAACGCCAACCGGAATTTTTATAACAGCACCAGGTTCGAGACTGATCGGTTCTTTTCCCTCTTCCTGATACCAGCCGCTGCCTGCCGTACACAGGAGAATCTGTCCGCCGCCTTTTGACGCTGTGTGGATATGCCAATTGTTTCTGCACCCGGGTTCAAAAGTGACATTAGCTAAAAGCATTGGGTATTCCCCGGGTAGTGTTAAAAGATTTAAAAATGAATTGCCTGTAAAAAACTGAGCGAATTTTACATTGTCTGCGCCTTTACCAAAAACATTCTGCTGGTCAAATTCTTCTGAATTCATAATCTTCATAGTTAAACCTCACTATAATTAGAGCAATTCACGATTGCATAAAAACTCAATTTATTTACCACGGAGATCACAGGGGACACAGAGAGGTAGTATTTTCGGAAAAAACAAAAGAATCCTCCGAGTTATCAAGCGAATGACAATGAGCGTGTGGTTAATAAAATATTCAACCGTGAACCGCTCTAATATTTATGCTGTAGCTAAACAGCATCTTTCGTTCTTCACTTTATCTTGTGTTTCTATGACGCATGACAGATCTGAAATTGTACCAGAATCAGTAACGATCTTTCCGATAGTATCAGCATATATATGACCGGAGAGCGGATTTTTAATACTATCGATCATACCATTGACGTTGACATTTACCTCGCTTTTTTCAAAAGCGAGATCGCACCCGACCATTTCACAATTCTCGATGACTAGGTTTTTTGCATAACACAGGGGCTGAGTACCGATAATTCTACATCTTATAAATTTGAGATTTTCAGAATACCAGCCAAGATATTCTCCTTTTACGACGCAATCAGTTACTGTAACATTATTACAATGCCAGAAAGCATCCTTCGTATCCAGATAAGAGTTCGTTATTTCTACATTGCTTGTATACTGGAAAGAATATTTGCCATGCAGAGTGAGATTTGATATGTGTAAATGAGAACTGTGGAAAAACACATATTCAGATTCAATTTCAGTATTGTTCAAAGACAGATTTTTTGACAGCCAGCCGAATTCAGAAGAATTTATTTTGGAATCATCAATGGTTATCTCATCACATTCCCGTATTGCTTTTATCCCATTCAATACTGAGCTGCGAATGTTGATATTTTGAGAGTACCATAAAGCAGCGCGACATTTTTCCGACATAATAACACGTTCCAGTACACCATGCGTAACATGCCATAACGGATATCGAAGATGAAATTGAGAATTCATAACGATTATATTCCGGCATTCCTTCAGAGCCGATTCTCCATCACGGGGTCCATTAAATGAACAGTTTGTAACAGAAATATCTTCTAACCCATATAAAGATCTCTCTTCATCGAAATTCAAGTTTTCGTAATTTTTCAT
>Ga0364874_10963_pt1 | contig 10699 bp, 12 predicted proteins | sample ExccelAu500001D4_2_FD_206922 | JGI IMG/M metagenome (GOLD analysis project Ga0364874, IMG submission 206922) | Enriched cells from Trout Bog Lake Hypolimnion, Wisconsin, USA - BchlTB.Aug07.5000.01.D4 | ecosystem: Environmental > Aquatic > Freshwater > Lake > Hypolimnion/Profundal zone | place... | reverse complement strand
GGTTTCACCCATCGGAGTTCAATCTCAGTCGGCTTACCAAGAAAGTATTGCCGTTGCGCCACCGGAGTACCAGCAACAGCCCACAATCATTGAGTCGCGGACGATTTACCAGCCGTACTACGAAGTCCCTTACTACCCGCCAGAACGATTTCACCATCGACATGAATGGCGTGGCGAAGAACATCGTGACGGACACCGGGATTAGGCAAGCTGTGTCCAAGTAAACCGTAACGGCTTAGCGGAGCCATGGTTCAAGAGAGTTCCAACCAACGTGTCGGATGTGAAAGGCTGTGTCTAAGTTGACCCGAGCACACCTACGGCCTGCGTGCTCACATCAGCTGTGGAATCACTCAGCGTGCCACTATCATTTGGAAGGATGAAACGTCGAACACATATTGGCACAAAGCCAAGAATTGGAGTCGCAAATTGTTGGCATCGATAGCGGAGGCCGGACTTGGGCTACTGGCAACTTTTGAGGGGTGGTTTTCACGAGAAGCATTACTTTGGTCTGGCGGAGCCTTGGCTCTTGTCGCAATAGGCTTGATAGCGTTTCTTCGCCATCGTAAGCGCAGGCGGGAATCGAGCATGCGTGACTCGGCACTTTGGTGATGCGGATAGTGCAGGCCGCAAGAGTATTCCGAACCGAGGGGCTTCAAGCAGGGGTGGCCAGAGCAATTTCCCCCTATATTCAGCCCAACCAAATCATTGGAGGCGCGACAGATGACTGAAAGAACGGGACATTGCCATTGCGGCGCAGTTACCTTTAAGCTCGCAACCGAACCGCTGGCGACCCGCATCTGCTGGTGCAGGGATTGTCAGCACATTTCAGCAAATGGAACTGTGAACATGCTGGTGCCCACGGAGGCATTGAGCATTTCCGGTGATTTGTCGGAATACACAAGCACCGCAGACAGCGGCAATACCGTTATTCGACAGTTTTGCCCCAGTTGCGGTACGCAGCTTTTTGCCAAATCATCAGCACGCCCACACATGAGGGTAGTCCGTGCTGGCAATCTGGACGACCCCTCATCAATCCAACCCACCACAAACATTTGGGCTGCGAGTGCACCAGCGTGGGCCTGCATTGATGCAACTTTGGAGCGAGTTGAGCAACAACCCACGCCACCAAAACCTGCCACTCCAGTTGCGCAAGCCTAACTCAAGTGAACGCACGTCATGCCATGGCAGCACGACTGCGCACTGACGGTAAAACGCAAGCCGAAATTGCAATGGTCCTTGGGGTTTCCCGCGGAAGAGTTCATCAGATATTGAAGACCGTCAATCAGCGCAAGTTGGAGGAGGAGTCTGGTGAAACCGGTCCATTCTTGAGCTTGCATCAACGAGTTCGCAAGCACCTCTTGAGTGAATTTCCGGGTGGTGCGTACCCGCCGCTAAGCAAAGTTCGAGAGTTGATGACAATCGGGGCTTTGAAAAAGGTCCCAAATCTTGGAAAGCTGTCCATCCAAATTATTGAAGATTGGCTTCAAAGTCATGGCGCATGACCGCGACACCCGCGGAGTCCTCCCGACAAGCCATTAATTTGCCAAATCAGCGCCGTTTCAGCGGGAAAGCCAGCTCATGCCCGCCATTCGGATGCGGCACCTTTGCAAAAGGAGGCTTTGGCCAGGCCCAATTGATTTCAGTAAACAGTGCTCGCATAGCGTTGATGTCGCAGTGATACGGTGGCCCAACAATGAGCCCCTGCTCTATCGCCGGTTGACGGACCATCTGCATGAAAGCAGCAAATAGCGTTCCCGCTGGCTTGAGCCACCCGCGTAACTGACCGGCGTACTCCGTCCAATGGTCAGGGTGAATGGCGCAGAGACAGGTCTGCTCGTAAATTGCATCAAAGGGCACCTGCGGCTGGTAAGTCAGCACGTTGGCCTGGACCACTTCTGCAGTGAGCCCCTTTGACAGCAAATGGGCATGCGTCCTCTCAATGGCTGCCGCCGTGTAGTCGATGGCCACGACCTCAAAACCGCGCCTCACTAGTTCGGCAACCTCCCAGCCAGAACCACATCCCGGCACTGCAATGCGGCAAGGCGACATCACTCCGGCATCAAGCCAGGCGATGAGTTGAGGGCTTACTGCGCCTCGGTCCCAGCCAGTTTCCCTCTTTTCAAATCGCTCTTGCCAAAACTCTGTCGTGGGTCCCGCCATGGATGTCGCCTGTTGTTCATTTAGTAGGTAACTGTACCCGCCAACCCAAACGGCGCCTAACCCCAGAAACAGTTGTGTTCGTCCCTGTCAACGACGTTGAGGAATTCTTTCAAGGTGTTCACCTCGGCCTTTGGCTGGTAACTGTGCCACCGCAAATCCTGCCGCATCCAGAAAACACGCCAACGACCAATTGTGCGAACAAACGTTGCCCGCGCAATTGGTGTGTTGTGTTTGATTGATGGGTCACGGTAGGCAGGTCGAATTTCGACAACTTCGACGTTCTGCCCTTCAATGCGGCAGTCGACGTCAAGGTCACTACGAATGTGCGCAGCGGGTCTGCGGGCCGCCAGGAAGGCCTCGATGTCCTTCTGACACCGTTTCAATTCAATTTCGCTCAGAGCCATCAGACGAATCAAAAGTACAGGGATTTGGCAGGAATTCTATGTGCTGAAGGTGGAAGGCCCGGCGCGCTGGCCGGGCCACTCAAGAAGATGCAATGGGGTCAGTTGTCCCAGTCGCTGCTGCCACCCGCATCGACGCCACCTCCGTCGTCCCAGGAAGTGTCGTTGATGCCAAAGTTGCTGCCGCCCATGTCCACATTGGTTTCCGCAGCAATAGGCTCATATCTGTTGTTGCTACCGAACATGTCGCCCTGTGGCGTTGAACTGTTGTGGCCGCCCATGAGGTTTCGACCAATTGCTTCGGCCGCCATGACGCCGGCACCGACCGCCAGCCCGGTGGCCACACCACCCATGATGCGTCCGCCAAGGCCAGTTCCCGTTTGCTGTGGGTAGCCACCCTGGGGGTAACCACCTTGGGGGTAGCCAGGCTGCGGATATGCAGGTTGCATCGCACCACCGGCCATGCCAAACGCTTGTGGACCACTCAGGCCGTTTTGAGGTGCATACACAGGTTGTTGGAAAACTGGTTCTGGTGCCCGGCGGCGGAAAAAGAAGAAGGCAGCAGCTATGAATCCACCTGCGAGCACCAGTGGCAGCAACCATGAACTGGATGACTGTGCCGGGGCCTGCGGGGCGGCATATGAGACTGGAACGGGCTTGGCCGTAGTAGCCAAAGACTTTGCTGCCAACTGGGCGCGCAGTGCGTTTACTGCCTCAGGCTTTGCAAACGGCAGTCCCGGTGCGCTCTGCTCCGCAGATGCCAGCGCTTGGCGCGCCAGGTCCAATTTGCCTTGGCGCGAATACAGCTCAGCCTGAACAAAATGTGCTTTGGCGCTCTTGGGGTGCGCCACCAGCACTTGCTGCACCATTACCTGGGCATCGTCTAGCCGACCGGCTTGGGCAGTCGAGTAAATCTGGCTCATGGTTGGCTCGGATTGAGCCATCGCAAGCCCTCCGGCAAACAGGCTCGCGGCAAGCGTGAGCTTTGCGAGCAATTTGAAAATCGAGTTCATATCGTTCCCTTTCAAGAAGCGTTAATGCCAGCTATTTGGTGTGCCATGCCCTGAAAATCAAGAGCTTGGCAACCACGTGGAAACAGCAGGTATTCCACAATGAAAACAGCCACCGGGTCACGATGGCTGCATGTCTTGTCGGGCCTGTGAAAGCCCCAGAGAAATTACTGCTTTACCGGTACTTCAGGAGCAATCTTCTTGGCTGCCTTCTCGGCCTTTTCCTTTGCATGGGCGGCCCTAGCTTCATCACGCTTGGCCTTTTCAGCCTCGTGCTTGGCCTTCATTTCCTCGTGCTTAGCTTTTGCGGCTTCATGTTTCGCCTTCTCAGCATCATGCTTGGCCTTGCGCTCCTCCACTACCTTCTTGCGCAGTTCCTCACGCTTTGCCTTTGCACCATCTGCAGGAGTGGCCAGCGTCGTCACTGAAGCGGGAGCTGCAGGGGAGGCCGTTGTCGCTGGTGCCTGAGCGAAAGCACCAAAAGTAGCGATTGCGAGGAAAGAAGCTATGAGCGATTTCTTGAACATTTCGGATTTCTCCAAGCATGGCGATGTTGCCATGTACCCATAACTGGTACCAACCAATTGGCGTTTACGGGTTGGGTGTAAACGTCTGTAAAGGCCAGACTTGACATCAATCAATCTCACCCCAACCTTTACGTCTCAGCAACAACTTGACACACGCGTGTAGAGCTACGCCGTTAATCTACAGACTCAAATCAAAAACAACAGGGACGAGAACATGACAACAATGAGCTATCGCATCGAGAGCACCCACCCAATCGCGGGGCCACTTATCTCGGGCATCAACGAAACAGCCCTCTACATCGCCGACCGCGCCATGGCAGTGGTATTGGCAGCAAAGAGCTACACCCTGCCCTTTGGCAAGGAAATCCGTGTTGTACACGTACCAAGCGGAGAGGTTGTATTTCGCAAGACCGCTGCTTGCGCGGACACCACTCTGTAGGGCTCAGACCCGAGCTTGGCGGAAGGTGCTGGCAGGTTAACCACTCGCAATAAGTTGGTACCTGTCGCCAATCAGTCAATGCTCAGCAGCGTTCGCTGCAAGACACCGCTGAATATCACAGGCAGTTGGCAGAACTGACCGGTACTCAACGCCAGGTGGAAGACTCGCCCCGCCTCGGATTGAGCAATGCCCACCTTTGCCGTCATCGTAATACGACGTCACATCGACGCAGCGCTTGGAGTGCGCCATCACGCCAAAGAGGTGACCCATCTCGTGGGAAATGACCATCTGCAGGGTCTGCCGCGAGTCGTAAGAAGGGTTCCTTGTCTGCAGCAGTTGAAAGGCTGATGGTCCCAGGGAAATCATCCGGTCACCAATGTTGGCCAAGCCGAAGTTGTGGCGACTGCCCAGCTCACTCCACACCACCGAAATCGACCCCGAAGGCACGGTACCGCCTCCTTGGATTGCAGCCACGGACACCGGTATGCCGCATGTAGACCACCCTTTGGCAGCTTGCTGCAGGGCGGCCAGCGCCGTGGCCTCATCAAACCAAGATGGCGCCGAGGTATGGCTGTAGGCGAATTTCATTGGACTTGCGACGGCTGGCCGGTCAACGCTGTCATGCCAGGTCTCCATTTCTCCTTGCTGGCATTGGGCAATCTCCTGAGCACGGATGTCCTCCCAAGTGGCACTGAAACAGACGCTTGCGGCACCCGCAGCTAGGACTGCCAGGACGATAGTTGCGGCGTACTTACTTATGTGGACCACGCCAGAAGCTCTGATTTCATGCCCACACGATACGCCAAATGCCTGTTGGAAGACCGCATTAATTGACATTCGCCGGGCATCGTAACGAACCCCACTAGGGGCTTTTGGCTTGTCGATGTCAGGATTCAAGGAATTTTCAAAAAAATTCCGAAAAGGCTAAACAACCGAGCTACACGCTTAGTCGACTGGCAATTTCGTCCATCGACTTCGATGTAGTCAGGAATGTCTGGCTCGATAAGGAAATTTGAAAATGAACACTGAAATCAACATCGTCATCGCGGAAATCTTGGAATTGGCAGCCGCAGACAAAGAAGTTTGCGAAAAAGCGAATGACATGCTCAAAGACTACGCAACCAAGCTGTTGGCAAAAGGCAAGGATGGCATCTGCGACATTGACGAACTCGCCTCGGAATATGCGGAGCCACCGGTCTACAACTGCGACATCATTGAGCAGTGGGATGGCTCGGACCCTGATATCGGATTGGCAAATTGCAGCTCCATTTATCAAGCAATGGCCATGTGCATCTATGAACGCAACTACGAGCTCCTGACAAATGACTACGTTCAATGCTACTGGGATGAACTTTCCGAGTCTGTTTGCCCAGATATCCAAAACCAAGAAACAGTCGCATAGGGCCTCCTGTAGCCAACAAATACTTCGGTGCGGTTGGCACGAAAAAGTAACTGACTAAAAATCCTTGGAGATATCACATGACATACATAAAAATCGGACGCACCTCACGCAACCACCTCGAAGTGACTCCCGCAATTCGCGGCAACACACTTGAAGTTGTCGTTCTCAATGGCGAGGACGTGCGACAAGCAAGTGCAACCGTATACGTTCAGGGGGACGGCTATCAAGTCACTGGGCTGACGCAGTACACCATGAACGGCAGTGATAGCAACCACAAGCGTTGTCTCGAAATAATCTTGCGCGTACTTCCGTTCGAACGCGCCTCCAAACTCATCAACCTGTAATGCAAGGCAACGTCAAGTTGGCAAAATCGTCAGACTAGCACTGCGGCGATTTCCGGCGGGGACCCTTTCTAGCAGCCTGCTAGAAAGGCACGTCCCCATCCATTTCCTCTTCCATATCCGGCGGTGGCGGCGGCGGGGATTGGCGCCTAGGCCTGGCAGGCTCACGTGCCGCCGTGCCAGTATCGCTCAAGGCCTTCTCCAGCGCCTTTTCAACAGCGTCAATCCGCTCCTTGCATACCTTGTACGCATCTACCGACTCTGTGACGATTTTCAGCAGGTCATCAATGTTCGGCTCCTGCTGCTCACGTAAGGTTTCAGCATGGCCCTGCAGCACGCCGTAGGCTTCCTTGAATGTCTTTGTCGCCATAATTTTCCTAAAGTTGCTGTCCAGCGGTGGCTGCTACTTTGCCGTCGCCGAACTGAATTTCGATTGGTGAGCCGCTGGCAGTCTGGCCGGCTCGGGTTATCGGCTTACCTGCCTGGTCACGCACCAGCGCAAAGCCTCGGGTGAGCGTCTTCTCAGGCCCTTGGCCGGCGATTTCGCGCATAAGGGCCTCACTGCTGACTGAGGCCGTCCGCACAAGTTGCTTTGCGGAGGCCCCGACCGAGGCCAGCGCATCTTCTGTCCGGCTCCTCGCGCTGGTTGCATCACGGCGTACCTCGTCGAGCACAGTTCCGACCAGCGCCTCAGACTCTGCGAACGCCAACCGTAGACTGCGCCCGGCATCAAGTGATATTTGCTGCCAAAGAGCTGGTACCTGCTGCCTGGCCTGCAGTACCTGCACTTGCGCCTCCGTTTTAACCTGTTGAAAGGCATCAGACGCCCACTCAGACGCAGAACGAACTTCCCCCAGGGCGTCTAACTTGATGTCGTTAATAAGCTCCGCAGTAGCCTGCTTACCCTGAGAGATGTGGCGCATGGCCTCCGCACGAACCGTGGCGTCCAGGGCCGTGGAGCTGGTCTTGGCCAACTGCGCAGCACGCGTTGCGCGACTGGCCACTTGCTCAAAGAGTGCCTTTGCCTCCGTGGTGCGCTTGGCAATGGTCTGCTCAATGCCAGCAATTACCTTTGAAGGCGTGTCGTACTTGCTGTTGGATACCTCATCTAGAACCGTGCTATCGCGCTCATGCCCGATGCCGGTCAGGACGGGCACCGGCAGCTCGCAGATGTATCGTGCCAAGTCGTAGTCGTTGAGCCATGCGAGGTCATTGACGGCGCCACCGCCACGAATGATGACAACAGCATCGGGCAAGCCACCTTTTTGACCAGCCCACTGTGCCATCGCTGTCTGGAGGGCATCGCAAATCTCTTTTGCCGCGCCCTCCCCTTGGAACCGGCTGTAGGCATAAATGAACCTGCAAATGCCAAACTGCTCCAATCTATTGGCTTCAGCTTGAAAGTCGCCAAGACCGGCACCGCCGGCAGGAGCGACGACCAGAAATGCATTGAAGTCCCACGGTGCCGGCAGTCGCTTGTTGGCAGCAAAGACGCCTTCGGCCTGCAGGCGCTCGCGGATTTCTCGCTTTCGTGCTTCCAGGTCACCAAGCGTGTATTCAGGGTCAATGGCATCAATTTCGATGGTGAAGCCATGAAGCGGCTTGAAGACAGGCCGTGCTCGGACAAGCAGTTTGATGCCCGGCGCCAATTGGGCGCCCGTGGCGCGCTCAAACTCAGGCAGGATTGTGTTTGCGGTGGACTGCCAGATGACAGCGCTAGTCTTCGCCAGCACTGAGCCGCCAGCGTCGCGCTCGGAGACACCCATGAATATGTGGCCACCGTTCGAGCGAAGCTCTACAACCTCCACCAGCACCCATACGCCAGCCCGGTAGGCCTGAGCCACAGCTTGGGAGACTCCTGCCAGCAGGCTCGAGAGGGAGACACCGTTCTTGCCAAGCAACGATAGCTCCGTACCGCCGGCACTAACCGTGGCGACCTGTCTGGCTGCCGTCGGCGCCGGCGCACCACTACTGGCAGGCAACCATTGCGCAAAGGGTATCAGTTCACGGCCTTCAGGCACGTACCACTGGCGTTGGACTCCATCCCAACGCGCACCAAGCGCTTTGGCTGCGTCCTTCTCTTTGAAATCAACGGTTAGGTACGTGTTTGCCATTGGTGGATTTTGCGTAACCTACTCTCGTGAAATAGCGAGTCCACCCGACTGCAAGAGTTTCCACACAAAAATAGTAAGCATTCATATGAGAGATTAACCTGCTCAATACACAACAGGAATGCCCAAATTTCGATTGAAGGCTTAAAGCCGCCTGATTAACTTTCCCTTCCAGTCAATGAGCTGGAATTCCACTCCATAAGTGGCTTGCTGAAAAATGCTTTCAGATTCGTCAAAAGATGCTGCCACGATACTTTGCAGCTTTGCCTGGCCCGCCAGTTGCTGTAGCAACGAATGCTGGCTATCAACTGCCATCGAATGCTGACCAGGCTCATCAAACAATAGGATTCCGGGATGATTGCCTGTAGCCGTTGGATGAGCCGAAGTTTGCTGAAGTGCCAAAAGGTAACTCCAAATCAGTCGAACAAAGTCGCTCGCACTCGAATCGGCCTTGATATCTGTTTTTGGACTCGCCTTTTTGATAATTTCCCTTAACTCAATTTGAGAAAGACTCGGGACAAGACTGTCACGATTTATCTGAATCTCCGAAACAGGCGCACTTTCGTATCCAAATGAACCAGCATTTGCCCGAAATAGCTTTTCAAACAGCGAAATTCGCGATTGGTCGTCCGCTGTGTAGTTATCCCTGGGAAGCCCCTTTCTGGCGGCCTGATTGTCTGCGAGGCGTTTTGCAACATGTACGAGTTTTTCGACTGCGAGTCCAACACGAACTTCTAGCTGCTGCAGGTCCTCCACTTCGACTTCAATCTGAACTTGTCGCCGAACCATGGCACGCGACTCGTTAGCACCAGAGCTCACATCACCACGGAGAGAGTTACGTTGGTCATGTTTAGCTGCGAGACGAAATGCGATATCCCCAACGGTGCCTTCCGAGGCTCGTACCCCTTCACGCAGTCCGCTGATTTGTTTCACCAACATGCGACATTGGCTTTCAAGATACCCAATGTTTGTGTTGAGGTCCATTTGTGGGCCAGACAACGATTCACTAAGCAGCGAATCCTCAACCAATTGATGACAGGTTGGGCAGTGCCCGGATGCAAGTTCGACTGCATATTTCGCACCGAGGTCGCGAAGCTTTGCAGCAGTTTTATTACGTTCTAAATCCTCTTTTGCTTCAAGAAGCAGTTCTTCATACTCTCGAAGTGACGAAACCTGTAGCGTCATATTCGAAGTCGCACGTTCGTGTAAGACGCTTAGGCTTTGCAACTCTTCGCCAATTGAATCCAACTCTTTCAGTGCTTCAGCCCCGGTTACCTGGCTGTACTTTTCTGAGCGCTCAGTTAATGATAAATACTCATTTCTAAGCAAGACGATATATTCTGAAATTGGAGTTTTAGAAGACCCGGTTTGCTTCTGAAGCGCCGCAAACTGTTTGGAAAAAAGAGCATTCGGCTGACTATCAATCCCGTCAACCACAACTCCGTTCCTTGCAGCGTCACGCTTGATATCTTCAGCGACTCGACGCCAATCCAAGTCAATTGCGACCGCCTCTGAATTCAGTCGATTTCTGATGGCTGCGGTTTCAAAAACACTCAAGCCCAATAAGTACTCTGTAACTCTCGTTCGTGCATCGCGAATTCCATAAAACGGAATATTGGCTATGTAATCCGTCCATCCTCGTTTTTGCTCAACCGCAAGTGCCGCGAACACCGCTTGCAAGTAAAGTTTGGCCTCACCGCCATTAGTAGTTGCGACATGTGGAAGCGTTAGTCCGAGAAAAGTTTCTAGATACCGATGGAATCCTTCCTGTTTTTTAGCTCCTCCTGCATCATGCAAGTAAGTAGGCGTGGCCTCTCCTGGCTCCTGACCGTTGGTGAGGAAAGCAGCGTCATAGATTTCAATCAGCTTGCTATCTCTTGTCTCATCCCGAATTGCACGGCGAAGGGTAACGACGCGCCCTTCAGAGTTTTCAATTTCAAGGAAGATTTCCGAGGCAATAACATTTATTCTGGTTGCTTCGAAATCGAAGTATTCCTTGACCGCATATGGGAGTACCTTTTCGCCACGTCCCCCAACGAGTTCCTCCATTCCCATTGCGTACAGCAAACAGTTGAAAAGAGTGCTCTTTCCGCTCGAATTAGTACCTCGAATAACTGTTAGGTTTCGCCCAAAGCTAAAGGAAAAGCCGAAATCACCTCTCTCGGTTACTGCTCTAAGTTTAATTGCACGAATGAACACTATGCCTCCCAGCCCTTTGCGATGAAATCGACCATCACTTCAGTAATATTTTTTCCAACCGCCAATAAAAGGGACTTGTCGTTTCCAAAAATACTTTGGTCTTTAACAA
>Ga0364874_10150_pt1 | contig 10728 bp, 11 predicted proteins | sample ExccelAu500001D4_2_FD_206922 | JGI IMG/M metagenome (GOLD analysis project Ga0364874, IMG submission 206922) | Enriched cells from Trout Bog Lake Hypolimnion, Wisconsin, USA - BchlTB.Aug07.5000.01.D4 | ecosystem: Environmental > Aquatic > Freshwater > Lake > Hypolimnion/Profundal zone | place... | reverse complement strand
GGGTTAACTCAAAATCCAAACTCTGAATGTCCGGCGGCTGGTAATAAGAGGTGATCCAAGATTGCGGCAAGCCCTTGAGTAAATCTGGCGGCATGATGACAAAAAAGTTCACACGCATGGATCCCCAATCTAATTTGCGCAATGAAGTAATAGGCGCAGTTACTTTTTCACCGGCAACTTCAAAGCTGAGTTGGTCACCTAGCTTGAGTTTGAGCGTTTTAGCAATTCCGGTCTCAAGGGAGATTTCTGGTTTGGAACCTTCAATCCATTGACCATCTGTAATCCGGTTGCCGGAAGGTAACTGGTTTGTATAGGAGAGATTAAATTCTCGATCCACTAAGCGCCGGGCATTGTCTTCAACGTAATCATTGGGAGTGATGTTGCGGCCGTTGATATCAATTAAACGCCCACGAACCATTGGGTAAAAATCTGGCTTGGTTAATCCAGCAGATAACAAAGTTTGAGCTATGCCCTGCTTTTGATCATCTTGCACATTAATCATGAAACGATTGGGCGCGTCCGTAGGAATATTGCCGCGCCAAGTACTTAACAAGTCTTGACGCAAGAGCAGAATCATCAAGAGCGCCATCAAAGCAATTCCTAATGCAGTAATTTGCATCATTGCAAAGCCAGAGCGGCGTGTTTGCATTGTTAAAGCAAAACGCAGGGCAAAGTTTTTTGGCGTAATACGCCCCAACAGTTTCAGAATTCCCCAGGCTAACAGCGCAAAAACCGCTACTGCCGCACCAAAGCTTAGACCAACCCAGGCGGCCAACTTCCAATCTCGCGCGGCAATCACAATCAAAGCACTACAGGTAGCTATACCAAAGATGGCCACCCAGACTGCCGCGACAGAAACACCTTCAAACTCTTTGCGCACCAAACGAATGGGGCTCACTTTGATCAAGCTAAATAAAGGCGGGCCTGCAAAACCAATCAATAAGAACCAAGCAAACAAGGCGCTCCATAACACCGGCCAAAGTGAGATTGCTGGCAGATTAGCCAAGATCAAATTACCCAATAAACCCAATAGAATGTGTTGAACGCCATAACCAATCAGGGAACCCAAGACTGCAGCTGCAATACCGATAGCCACTAGAGTCTGCACTTGTCGTTTTAGGATGTTTGCCTGACTGGCACCAAAGCATTTCAGTACGGCACACACATCGGCTTGTTTAATGACGTAGCGACGCGCAGATAAAGCAATCGCTACTGCAGCAACCATTGCCGTTAACAAGGCAATCAAAGACAGGAAGCGCTCAGCCCTTTCCAGAGTTTTGCGCATAATGGGTTGCGCGTTCTCCAAAGTCTCGATGCGTAGGCCTCGAATATCCTCAGACTGAATATAGTTCTCGACCCACTTCTGATAGCTAGCCACATCTTTATCGGAACCTGCCAATAGCAAGCGATAAGTCACGCGACTACCAAAGCCAATAAGTCCCGTTGCTGGCAAATCATCTAAGGACATCATCACACGGGGTGCAAAGTTCATAAAACCCGCACCACGATCTAATTCACGCAACAGTAGCGCATCGATTGTGAAATGCTGATCACCTAAGATAATTTGATCGCCGACCTTCGCATGCAAACTATTGAGCATGGCAGGATCAACCCAAACTGTTCCTTTACTTGGGCCATTCTGTTGCTTGTTAATAATTGGAGTTTCTTTTGGCGCATCAATTTGCAACTGACCACGCAGCGGATAGCTTGAACTGACAGCCTTTAATGAGCTCAACTTACTTTGTGAGCCCGCCGTAGCCATGCTTGGGAAAACGACGGTTTGGGCAATTTGAAGATTGCGTGTTTGTGCCTCTACAAGAAAGCGCTCTGGTATTGGGCGATCGCCAGCAATCAATAGATCAGCCGCCAGAAGCTGACGCGCATCAAACTGAAATGCGCGTTGCATTCTATCCGCTAAAAAACTCACACTTGATAAAGCAGCTACCGATAAGGTAAGCGCCACTAACAGCCAAGCTAACTCAGTAGATCTGAGATCCCGTCGTAGACCTCGCAAGAGGTCAGAGAGCGCTCCTATCAAACCGCCTGAACCTGGCCGCCATCCACTCGAGTGACAGTGCCGGTAATGAAAGAAGCATTTTGACTGCATAAGAATGCGGCGGTATCGCCATACTCGGTTGGATCGCCATATCGCCCCATGGGAATTTGCCGCAAACTCGCTTGAACTACTGCTTCATAACTTGTACCTTCACGCCCTGCTCTTGCCTCATCTAATTGACGCAGACGATCAGTGGCGACGCGACCCGGCATGATAACGTTGACTGTAACGCCTTCGGTAGCAACTTCAGAAGCCAAGGTTTTAGACCATGCCAGCAACGCTGCGCGCAAGGTATTGGAAATGGCCAAGTTCTTGATTGGAGCAATGGCGCCTGAAGTGGTGCTCGTGACAATACGACCCCACTTACGCTGGCGCATACCAGGCAGCACTCGATCAGTGATACTGATGAGAGACAAAACCATATCATTAAAACTTTTTTGCCACAGAGCAGGATCTTGACCAGCTGCAGGAGTTGGGGGTGGTCCACCAGTGTTATTAATCAGAATATCAATCGGGCCAAGTTCTTTTTCTACTTTAGAAACCAAGCCATCAATCACGGATAAGTCCGCAAGATCCCAAGAAAGGGCTAAGGCTGTACCGCCCACAGCTTCAATCATCTCAACAGAGTTTTTTTAAGCCCTCTGGGTTACGACCGGTGACTGCCACCTTGACGCCCTCGCGTGCCAACGACACTGCCATCGCTTGACCTAAACCACGACTAGAGGCCAACACCAATGCAACCTTACCTTTTATTCCTAAATCCATGTGATCCCCAATAATTTTGATCTATCTATTTTTATAATAAGCAAATCACTCCGATGATGAAGTGATTAATCTAACTGTAATTTCTGTTTAGCTACAACTTCTTTATAAACCGCGTACTCGGCCTTAATCTCTTTTGAGAATGCATCGGGACCATTGACGTTAATGATAGAACCGGTCTCCTCAATACGCTTTAATACTGCGGGGTCTGCGACCGCCTTTTGAAGAGCCGCATAGTACTTATCCACAACATCTTTAGGCATACCAGCCGGACCCAAAAGGCCATAGTAAGCCATACGATTGACTGGCGCTAAACCGACCTCTGCAAAAGTGGGAACGTTTGGCAATTGCGCCAAACGTTTAGGGGCGGCGACCACAATCGGCACCAACTTACCGTCTTTAATAAACGGCAAAGAGGATGGCAAATTATCAAAAATCATGGAAACCTGACCGCCAACCGTGTCAGCCAATGCTGGACCAGCACCACGATAAGGAATGTGCACGATGAATACACCAGCAAGACTTTTGAACAACTCTGTTTGCAAGTGGCCAATACCGCCTGTGCCCGAACTTGAATAAGAATACTTACCAGGGTTCGCCTTCAATACCGCCATGAAGGTTTTGAAATCCTTTGCCGGAAATGAAGGATTGACCGCAATCACGTTTGGGGTTGCCGCAATATTGCTAATCGGCATGAAATCTTTAATCGGGTCATAACCAATCTTAGGATTGATTGCAGGATTGGCTGCTGTAGTGGAAACAGTGGCCATGCCAATGGTGTAACCATCTTTAGGGGCACGCATCACCTCCAAAGCGCCAACAGAACCTCCACCACCAGCTTTGTTCTCAACAATCACAGGCTGACCCAATTGGCGGCCCAAGGCATCACCCACAGCGCGTGCAATGATGTCAGTGCTGCCACCGGGCGCAAAGGGAACAATTAAACGTATTGGCTTGGTGGGAAAACTTTGTGCTGACGCAAAAACACTGAACCCCATGCCTAAGGCCAAAAGAGATAATTGCAGTGCTGATGAAACAACTGAGCGACGGGTAAGGCTGTTCATAAAATTACTGACCTAAAGGTTTTGGCAAATTGCCTGAATACTTATATAACTCCCCTTCATACTGCCTGAGGATCTCGGCTAAAGCCTGCTGCTGACCAATGGCTAAGGCACCAGGGGTATTGTCTTTGAGTGCAACACGCTGAGAGTAACGATTTGCACCAATGAGGGGACTGGTTTTGCCACCATTAGCAACAACTAGGAAAAACTCTATCGTTACAACCGCCTCAGGGCGAACGCGGTAATCCCCATAGAACTCTTCCACAGAAGCTTGCAGGGTGTAATAAGGGAAGAAGGTATTGCTTTGACCTACCGTTGTAGAGAAGATATTGGCATTGTTCAACCACTGACGTGTGGCATTGCCGATCATCTCACTCGGAATGGTTGAATAAATGTTGTAGAAATCTTTTTCATAGCGCTGATCACTCAGTCGATAGACCATAGACTTGCCGTCAGAGGGTGGCGTAACAGAGATAGATCCAATCTTTAACCAAAAGTTAGTACGCGGCTGATAAGGGCTTCCAGTACGCTCAGGGGCAACCATCCAGCTCGTAGGTTGAATTGCTGGTTGCTTTGGTAAAGAACATGCCGCCAGAATGGCGAGCGATGCACCACAAACAACAAATTTCAGTAGAGTCGATCGATTCATCAATTGGGTTCTCATTTTTGCGCTCCATTCATGGGCGGCGTAATTCGAGGTGGCGGTTCACTCCAGATCAAACTCGCTGGCGACTGACTAGCAATTCTGGTGAGCTCATTTAATTGCTCGCTAGTTTGCTTGAGATTCTCGATGGTAATCGCAGAATCGCCCTGAATGCTGGTAATCGTCTGGCGCAAAGAGACCATGGCGCCGACCAGTTCACGCATCAGCACATTTAGCTCATCTTTATCGGTCACCTTAGCAATGCGAGCTAATAAAACATTCAAATCTTTGACAGATTGAATAATGCCGTCATTGTCTTTGCCATTACCACCCATCACTAGATTTAAATTATTCAATAGAGCATCAAATTTTTTCTGAGTGCCATCGATGTTGATCTGATTCATGCCATCAATCAACTTCTGAATACCGCCAATAATTTGGTCCGCTTGATTGGGTAAAGAGGGGATGGTTGGGTAAGCTGGCTTCCAGTCATAAGGCAACGGTGGGTAGGTATTGGCATTTGGGGTGAAATTAAATTCAATGTAATTGACGCCTGTAATGCCCTGGGACTTCACTTGTGCGCGTAAATTATTTTTAACAAACTCCTGAATAAGGTCTTCATTCACTGTTTCACCGAGGATCTGCATACGCACCACTACATATTGCTCTCTTTCCTGAAACGGAATGTCCTTCTCATAAATATCTCCAGACAAACCAATCAAGGTAACCTGGCCAATCTTGACACCCCTAAACCTTACTGAGGCCCCAGTATCCAAGCCTGTCACAGATTGCTTAATATAGGTCTCAATCACAAATGATTTTTTAAAAAGCTGGCCTGATCCAAAAATGAGGACGACTGCAACAAGCACTCCAATTGCAGCAAGTACAAATAGGCCGAGACGGAAATAATTGGGATTTGAGTTATTGCTCATGCTACGTCCTTACTCATAATGCGATTAAAGAATTGATGCACTCTAGGGTCAGTACTGGTATCTCTTAATACTTTTGGATCGCCTTCGGCAATGATGCCCTTGGCACCCTTATCTAACATGATGACTTTATCGGCAATGGCATAAATACTAGCTAGCTCATGAGACACGATCACAAAGGTAATGCCCAAATTTTTCGATAAGTCCAAAATCGTGCTATCTAAATCTGCCGAGGTAATGGGATCTAGGCCGGCTGACGGTTCATCCAGAAATAAAATTTTAGGATCAAGTGCCATGGCTCGGGCAATGGCGGCACGTTTTTGCATCCCCCCACTAATCTCACTGGGCATATAGGTTTCATATGGGAGTAGGCCGACCAAATCCAACTTACAGCGCGCCAATAAATCCATCTGATCCTGAGTGAGCTCGGTGTACTCCTCCATAAAGAGTGTCACGTTCTCAAGTAAATTCATAGAACCAAATAAAGCGCCCTGCTGATACATCACACCAAAGCTTGTCATGATCTTTTGACGCTCTGCTCCTTGAGCAGCAGTAATATTTTGCCCTTCAATCAGAACATCGCCAGCTAGAGGCTGATACAAACCAAAGAGATTTTTCAGAAGGCTGGACTTACCGCAACCAGAACCGCCAAGAATCACAAAAATCTCCCCATTGTTCACGGTGAAGTTGAGATCCTTCATCAACACGTTCGAGCCATAACCTACCGTGAGATTCTGAACGTCTATGGCGTAGGTTGTATTGGAGGAGTTGTTATTGGTCGTATCCATCAGAAACCTGTCTTATAGGAAATGAAGGCAAACACACCGTCAACCAATACGATCATTACGATGCTGCTAACGACAGCGCGCGTTGCAGAAATACCTACTGCAGCAGCACCTGTGCCAGTTTGCATGCCACGCAAGCAACCTACAGCGGATACCACAACGCCAAACAGCGTCGCTTTAATCAAGCCAGATGAGATGTCTTCAATATCTACCGCTGCCAACATGCCGTTATAAAAATTAATAAACGGGATGCCGTAAGCCAGCATCGTAAACATGGAGGCAATGATGCTGATGATGTCGGCATATAAAGTTAAGATAGGCATCACCAAAATACCTGCAAGTACTCTTGGCACAACCAAGAAGCGAATGGGGCTCAGACCCCCACTCACCAATGCATCGACTTCACTATTGACAGTCATGGTGCCAATCTCAGCGGCAAACGCAGCTGATGAACGGCCAGCAAGCAAAATGGCAGTAATCAAGGGGCCCATTTCTCGCACAATGCCTAGTGCAGCTAGCGGGCCCACAAAAGATTCGGCGCCAAATTGCTTCATGCCAATGGCCGCTTGAAACGACAAAATTACCCCGATCAAAAAGGAGACCAAACCCACGATCGGCAAAGCATTAATACCGGCTTCTACGGCAGCGTTGACAAAATCACCCCAGCGGACCTGTTTGATATTGCGAATGGACCACACTAAATCCGCTGTTAAGTGGCCAGTGAAAGTGATGAGACCACGGGCATCGTCAATCAGATTTTGTGCAGCCATGCCAGTGCTAACGATAAAACTTCTCTTAGGAATGACTGCTGGCACTGGAAATAAATTCGAGATAGGGTCAAATTCTTTTAAGAGCGGCTGGTAGCGGGCATCTAAACCGACAATCTCAAACTTTCCACCTGCTTTTTGTTGTACCTCTTCAACACCAATCAAAAAGGCAATGCCCGCACCATCTAAAGAAGAAATCTGTGAGGCATCTAATACTAAGGACTGGCTTGCGCCTTGTTTCAGCCAAGCATTTTGAGCAGCGCGAATTTGAGTCCATACCCCACCCAGGGAATAGACATTAATTTTGCCCATAAGGGAAATTTTGGCGTTATTGCCATCAGTCTGGGACCAAACCGCGACTGGGGGCTCTGCTGAAGAAATGGGGGCTGAAATGCTCATAGGCAAACTATAAGGTATCTATGTGAAATCGACATGAAATGGTTGAAATAGAAGGCCCTGTCGATATCGAAAAAATACTATTCCAATTTGGCGCCGGAGATTCTGACAATCTCAGCCAAAGCTGGTGCCTCGGTCCGCAAATGGACCTGAAACTGGGCTGGAGATTTCGAGGTGGTGACATCCATGCCTTGTGCGGCTAAACGCTGCTTGACCCCTGGCTGAGCCATCCCCTTGGACGCAGCAACAAACATCTTGTTGGTAATAGCAGCGGGAGTGCCGGCTGGAAAATACAATCCATATGAAAACGTTGAGTTATAGCCAGATAAACCACTTTCTTCGGCTCCAGCAACCCCAGGAATGGCGGCAGAAGGTTTGGCGGAGGTCAAAGCAATCGCCTTTAAGTCACCACTCTTAATAAAACTCATGACTGTTGGCGGCGTAGCAAACATGAGTTGGGTATCACCAGCTATTGTTGAGACGGCTGCTGGACCGCCACCTTTAAATTGAATGGTTGTGAATTTCACATTAGCAACAGATTCAAATAAAGCGGCGGCTAAATGAGGAGTCGAACCATTGCCAGAAGAGGCGTTAAAAATCACTCCAGGATTGGCCTTGCTGAAAGCAATCAACTCTCGAAGATTTTTATAGGGCACCTTTGGATTTGCGCAAATAATCATGGAGCCGGTTGCAATATTGGTGACTGGTACAAAGTCACCCTCCTCTAGAGCCATCTTTGGATAAAGTGCCTTGATCTGCGCATGCGGACCATATAAAGAAATGGTGTAACCATCAGGCGGGGCTTTAGCCACTAAATCGGCGGCAATCGCACCTCCTGCCCCAGGTCGATTCTCGACAGTAACTGCAACGCCAATTTCACGAGAGATTTGCTCCGCAGTAACGCGGGCTACAAAATCTGCTGCGCCGCCTGGTGGATAGCCAACAATTAACTTAATGGGCCTATCTGGATAAGTATTTTGCGCATAAACAAAAGAGCTACAGCAGATCAGTGCGTAAATCAAAAAACAGACAACTCTTCTGCTGATCAACATCATTATTTACCAGTGAACTGAGGTGTGCGTTTTTCTGCAAAAGCCTTGCGGCCCTCTTTATAATCTTCACTAGCAAAGCAAATCTTGACCATCTCTGTGGCCCGCTCTAAATCCTTAAGCTCTGGATCAAGCAAAGCTTGCTTAATCCCAAACTTACTCGCGGCTACAGTCAATGGCGCATTCTCAGAGATGAGTTGGGCATACGCCATGGTCAATTTTTCTAGATCAGCGTCTGGGTGTACTTTGGAAACAAAGCCCATTTGCAATGCATCTCTTGCATTAAAGCGGCGGGCACTGAAGAAGATATCAGCGGTATTAGCCGGTCCGAGAATACTCATGAAGCGTCGAATACCCTCTGGGCTGTAACCCAATCCCAATCGAGCGGCAGGCATTCTAAATTGAGCATCTTCTGAGCAAATCCGAATATCGCAGGATGCGGAGAAACCTAATCCCCCACCAAAGCAATAACCACGAATGCTCGCGATCACAGGCTTGCTACAAACTATGGGAGCTTGATACGCTGCAGTGACCGCTTGGTTGTATTGCTCCTGGGCATCTGCTGTTCCCCGAAGCTTGTCGAATTGGGAAATATCTGCGCCTGAGATAAAAGCCTTTTCACCCTCACCTGAAACCACAATCACGCGCACTTCAGCATCTGCGTCAAAGCTTTGAATGGCTACAGGAATGGCGGACCACATATCCAAGGTCATCGCATTCATCTTTTCAGGATTAGAGATAGTGATGATGCCTACAGCGCCATTTTTTTGAGTAATGATTCTTGCCATACTGACTTTCTTATTCAATAACGTGATTATTTGTAAATACTTCAATCTCTAGATCGCTATAGCCAATTTCACGCAATACCTCTGTGGTGTGCTGACCCTTAATCGGACTGCTGGCAACCATCGTAGCGGGAGTTCTGGATAAAGCAATCGATTGATTCAATAAAGACAATTCACCCAACTCTGGATGCGTGACCTTGCCGATAGCGCCCAGATGTTGCACTTGTGGATCGGCAAAGACTTGATCAATCCCATAAATCGGCCCACAAGGTATGCCTGCTTTTAAAAGTATTTCTACCCATTGGGCACTGGTTTTCTGAATCAAGGTTTTGCTGAGTTCAGCATTTAAGCGCGCGCGGCCTTCTGATCTACCTTTACCAATTTTGAATTGCTCATCGGCCAATAAGTCATCGCGACCAATCGTTGCAGCAAACTTTTCCCAGATGCCTGGACCCGTAGCGGCAATATTGATGTAGCCATCACTAGCTTGGTATGCGGAAGTCGGCATAAAGGTGGGGTGATCATTGCCAACCTGCTTGGCCACCTCGCCACTCATGGTGTACCGAGCTGCTTGAAAATCCAATAAGGTAAGCCCTGCTTGTAATAGGTTGGATTGAACCCATTGCCCTTCACCGCTGACTTCACGCTCGAGCAATGCAGTCATCACGCCCATTGCTGCTAGGAGCCCTGCAGTCACATCTGTGACCGCGCTACCAACGCGCATCGGGCCTTCGCCTGGACGTCCAGTTACTGACATCAAACCGGATAGCCCTTGGGCGATTTGATCAAAGCCAGGTCGATTAACGTAAGGACCATCTTGACCAAAACCAGAAATACTCGCGAGCACTATTTTGGGATTGAGTTTTTTCAGTGACTCATAGTCAATACCCAATCGAAACTTCACATCGGGGCGATAGTTCTCAATCACCACATCGGCAGTTTGAACCAGCCTATCGAAGATGGCCTTACCCTCGGCAGATTTTAGGTTGAGCGTAATGGAGCGTTTATTGCGATGGAGATTCTGAAAATCAGCCGCTTCTCGTGGTCCCGCATACTCTTCGAGGCCGGGATTTTCGATCTTAATCACATCCGCACCAAAGTCAGCCAAGTGGCGGGTACAAACAGGACCCGAACGAACTCGCGTTAAATCCAGCACCCGATAGCGGGATAAAGCCTGGGAAGCGTTAATTTTTGTCATATTGACCTCAACTATATAGGCAATTTCAAGAGCCTAAATGAGATTGAAATGACCCAAAAGGTAAGGGCCTCCGACAGGAGGCCCTTATGTAGTATGGTGCGGCTGGCAGGAATTGAACCCACGACCCCTTGGTTCGTAGCCAAGGACATGCAGTACCATAAAACCTATATAAATCAATGACTTACGAAGGGTAATTTTTACGACAGCACTAACGAATTGACACTCTTAACCCCTTGTTTCTATTGGTTTCTTATTTTCTCCGTCGTAACAATTTAGAGTCGAATTTATGTAAATTTA
>Ga0364874_10958_pt1 | contig 10736 bp, 6 predicted proteins | sample ExccelAu500001D4_2_FD_206922 | JGI IMG/M metagenome (GOLD analysis project Ga0364874, IMG submission 206922) | Enriched cells from Trout Bog Lake Hypolimnion, Wisconsin, USA - BchlTB.Aug07.5000.01.D4 | ecosystem: Environmental > Aquatic > Freshwater > Lake > Hypolimnion/Profundal zone | place: USA... | reverse complement strand
AATCACATTGACTTCTGAACAGGTTATGATATTGACTTTTATCGGTTTATGGTCTATTCTCAGATAGTAATAGCGTTCTGTTTTGAGAGGATTAATTGGGATTGTTATCAAACGTAATACATAGTGTGTCTTTCGACCTCTACAGCGTTTGTTCAATTATTCCCTCCGCGTTCTTTCTCACGATGTCCCTGCTTTTATTTTCCATGAAAGAAAAATCGCGGGCCACTTTTTACTTCGGTCTCGATCTTCTCCTGTTTTCAGTTTTTTTCTTCTTCTTTTTTTCCGCAGTTGCAATCGATCATCCCGCCGCTGCATATTACAGGTTCATGGTTGTTGCGGTTATATATGCAATCGAAATAGTGATGTTTCTGTTTATTACATCTTATCCCGATAAATCAGAGTCATGTCTCATCCGGGTATTCACCATTTCCCTTGTACTGTTCAGCGCTGTGGTTTGGATATGGTATGTCATTTACACGCTTAAATACTCCCCCCCTCCGGTTTTCGATTTTGAAAGCCACAGCTATGAATTCCCTGTCTCTTTGCCTGACCTGGTTGTTTCTCTCTGGGTGAATATCCTTGTTATCATTTTTGTTTTTGCCGGAATCGTTAAAGTCTCCCGTCTCAAAGATGTGAAAAAATGGCCCATCATCATAATAATTACGCTTACCACAAGTGTAACCTTTCTCGCAACTGCGTCAAATATGATGTCCAAATACGGATATGTTTCGCGGGGGACGTTCTATCTCATTCAGGATTTCATTGATATCGGAGCATACTTCCTCTCCACAGTCACCTATATAAATGCAACGAAGGACCGCTCATCGCTCATGGTGAAAGTGATAGGGATAAGCCTCGCAACCTTTCTGCTGATCCTTCAGGTTTTAAGCTTTCTCAGTCTGAAGGATCAGGAGCTGGCGTATGATCAGATTGCTCAACGAGACACTGTCGTGGCTTCACACTCTCACGAATTGACCAGAAACATGAACTATTTTATATGCTTCAACCGGGAATGGAAACGAACTGTTCTTATAGGCAGCTGCCCGGATAAATCAGATACGGCTGGTGAAGCAGGACAAAAGACCTGGATCTACGAAAAAATCAGAAACATGAACGGTTACATTTCCCGCAATGATGCTGCGGAACTTTTCAATCAGGCGGGAATCTCCGCGAAAGGATATGCAAATGTTGTAGATGATTTCATTGCCGGACAGGGGGGAGTTGCCCCTGCATCACTCGTCATGCATCAGATAGACAGCATCACCCCTGAAGCGGCACAGCTTTATAGAAAAATATCGATCATCCCTTCGGAAGATTTCCCTCTTAAAGCTGCGCAGACTATAAGGTCGGCTTCCCGTGAAAAAACAGGTGTGCTCGGAAGGTCTGCGGCAGAATATGCAATATTATCCAAAACATCCGGGAATAGCTGTAAAAAGCTGATTCTATCAATGATTGAACCGATGCAGCCGGCGGGAACACGGCGTTTCACTGCGGACAGCACAGGAAAAAGATATGCGGTATTCACCATCATCAGCCGCAATGGAGAAATATGCGAGGCAGGGTTCAGCTATGAAGGATACCGGGCCTATCTTCATCCTCTGGCTCAATCCTATCTGATCGCACTCGTTGTAGTCACACTGGTTATCATAGTCGGATTCAGATTCTTTTTTCTCAATACGATTACCCGGCCTCTTAAATTCATTGAAAGCGGCATCCGCGAAGTTGAGAAAGGCAATTTAAAGATTGAGGTTCCCGTTCTTGTGGAAGATGAAATAGGCCGTATTGCTCACACATTCAACGCTATGATACGGAAAATTGCAGATTCAGAGTTAACCCTTGAACAGAAAGTCCAGGATCGCACAGCACAGTTGGGAAACTCAAACAAAGAGCTGTCGTCAACACTGCAGCTGCTTAAAGCGACACAGGATGATCTGGTTCGAAGAGAAAAAATGGCCGGCTTGGGAGACATGGTTGCCGGTGTCGCTCATGAGATAAACACGCCGATCGGAGTATCCCTCACTGCAGCCACGTTTCTGGAAAGAAAAACGAATGAAATTGCTGTTGAAACAGCTAACGGTTATCTCACCCGCTCAGCGCTTGATTCTTTTCTTTCAACAGCAAAGGAGACCTCACGAATTATTACATCCAACCTGGGGAGAGCAGCCGAACTGATATCAAGTTTCAAAAAAGTTGCCGTAGCGCAGACAAGCGAAGAAAAGGGAGAGTTCAGAGTTGAACAATATATCCATGATCTTCTTCTCAACCTACGTCCAGCGTTAAAAAAAACAAAGATCAGCGTCGTTGTTGAATGTGATAATACTCTTGCAATAACCAGCTATCCGGGAGCCTTCTCCCAGATATTCACTAACCTGATCATGAATACAATCATTCACGGATTTACCCCTGAGCAGTTGGGAACAATTATAATAAGAATAAGAAAGGAAGATGGAAATGTTTTCATTGAATATAGCGATGACGGAGCGGGAATACCGCCTAATAATATTCAGAAAGTTTTCGAACCCTTTTTTACGACATCCCGGAACAGGGGGGGGACCGGACTGGGACTTCATATCATCTATAATATTGTAACACAGAAGCTGAACGGAACAATTACAGCGGAAAGTATTGAGGGAAAAGGAGTGAAGTTCACCATCCGATTCCCCGTTTTAGAAACCTAAAGCATCGGCCGCCGTCTGTGATGTCCAAGAATTCTCCAGATCATAATCATGGAAAAGGTGCCATAGAGCGCAACAAGACCCCATAGAGTGGCAAGATCTCCACGAACATCCTGTATTGATGCTCCCATTTGAGTAATCTTTAAAAAACCGCTTATTCCGCTCGTGCTTGGAACAAATGCCGCCAGAAATTTTATCACAGCCGGAATTGACTCAGACGGCCAGGAAAACCCTGCAGAAAGAACAAAGGGAAGAGACATCGACATGATTGTTGCAATGGCAGTTTCTCTGTGTTTGAAAAAAGGAGTGATTGCAAAACCCATCGCCATAACCGACAGAAGATATGTGAAAAGAAAATATGCGAGTGAGATTATATTCCCTCTCTGCGAGTATCCGAAAATTTTAAAGAGGATACCGAAAAGATATATGCCGTGTATTGAATAAAGAACAAAATACGGCGTAAGCTTACCGATGAGAATCGCAAGAACACCCCGGCTGTGAATTTCTTTTGAAATCAGATACCTGTAAGAACCCCGTTCAAGCGCGGTTCCGCCGAGAATACCGATTCCCATCATAAGCGTCTGCTGAAGCAGAACAAGGAAAATAGCCGGCATCGCGTACGAAGCATATCCGCCGGCGGGACTGAAAAGAGGATAGTTGATGCAGGGAACAGGATCACGGAAATTTTTTGCCGCTGATTCAGACAACCCCTTCGCTTCAAGTCTCTTTATTTCAACGCCGGCAGACATCGTCCCTGCGGCAAGGACAACACCCTTATACACCTGTTTATAAAGCATAAAGTAGCTGGCATCGCAGTACGCGGAAACAGTTGTCTGTTCTCCGCGAAGAATTTTCTTTTCAAAATCTGAAGGGATAAGCATGATCCCTCTGATACGTCCGTAATAAAATTCTTTTTCAGCTTCTTCAAGACCGGTGAGATGTTCGACAACTTTAACCTGTTCGGTTTGATTCAGCATACGGATGAGCTGACGGCTCATAGCCGAATGACTTTGATCCACAACGGCAACAGGAATTTCCTTCACAACTTCCTTTGAGTAGGTATAGGCATAAAGAAGCGGATACAGCAGCATGGCACCGAAAAAGACAGCCATTACACCCTTGTCGTTGAAGATGTTTTTAAATTCGATTCGGGCGACAAATGAGATATCGTCATAAAGCCGTTCAAAAAAACCGATCAGGCGTTCCAGCTTTTTCATATGCCCCCCCCAGAATCTGTCTTCTGTGAAGATTCTGCGCCATCGGGGCATGATAATAATCGGCAGAATCCAGAACATCAGGAGTGCGGCAAAGGACGGCAGATTCGTTTCAACCGGAGCCCCGCGGAGCGACTGTCCGATAAAAACTCTCAGATAATGAGTGAGAGGTATGAACTCGCCGATATACCTGACAGAAGGAGGCATTCCGATTGAAGGGAATGTCAGACCTGAAAAAGTGAAAGCAATCGCCGTATAAGCAGAACCGATACTAAGCGCAAATCGTAGATTTGCAAAAGCGCCGACGAAAAAGATTGCGACACAGATGCTTGCAAGGATGAGAAGAAAGAGCGCCAAAAAAATAGCGAGCAGGCTTCCTTCAAGAGGGACTTCCGCAAAGCGGACAAGCATCGTCACCATAAAAACTCCGATAAGCATAAAACAGAGGACATAGGGGAAGAGTTTTCCGGCTAGCGCTGCAACCGGATTCCCCCGCGCAGATCTGAGCCAGTCCCCTACTGTTCCTTCCTTGAGTTCAAACCCGAGAGCAAGAATAAACGCAACAACGACAAACATCTGGAAAACCGTGGGCATGAATCCGCCCGAAAGATAATACTGATAGTTCGTCGAAGGATTGAAAAGCCGCTGAGAAACCACGCTGATAGGAACAGCAAGATCTTTTGCAATCGCAGGACTGACCCCCATGGCAACAAGCTTTTTCACCTTCACTCCTGCAGAAACCGTCCCCACAGCTGCGGCGATATCCCGATAAACCAGTGCACCGGCAGTAAGATAGATATTATTATAGTAGTCTATAACAGGAGGTGAAATTCCTCGCATCACGTCACGTTCGAAATTATGAGGAATAATGACAAGAGCGTAAACATCACGATGAACGAGAAGTCTCCTCCCCTCCAGAGGATCTTCAACATGATACACAATCCTTGCCGTCGGAGTAGCATTGACTGCACGCTCTACCTTATGCGACAGGCTGGAATGATCCTGATCGCATATCGCGACAGGCAGATTACGCGGAATTCCATCCTCAAACAGGAAGAACATGAAAAGAAGCACCATCAGAGGCAGAAAAACTGCAAAGATGACGAGGATCGGAGTATCTTTCATTCTGCGGATCTCACGCATCAGCGCTCCGCAGAATCCTGCAAAGAAACGAATCATTCAATCCTACCGTTTTTTAAGTTCATCCCAATTAAGAAGAGCAGTCATGCCGGGACGGAGACCCTCAACAGGCTTCACAGGACGGGCACGTATCTCGAACGTTTTCATATCAAATTCACCCTTGGTCTTCGTCGCAGTCCATGTTGCATACGAGCCGAGAGCATTGATGTACGATATTTTAAGAATAACTTTTTTGCCGCCGAGAGCCGGCATTGTTACTTCAATAGTATCATCCATATGGATCTTGGACATAAGGTCTTCTCTCAGGTTGAAAGTAATCCATACATCAGTCAGATCAACAACGTTTACAATAGGCAGACCGGCAGAAGCAAGTTCACCTTCCTGCACAATTATAGAAGAAATTTCACCCTTACAGGGAGCGCGGAGAACGGTCTCTCCCATATATGATTCGACTTCTGCAACAGCCCCTGATGCCTGTTCAAAAAGAGCCGATGCTGCATCTTTATCTTCAGGACGGGCGCCGGTTGTAGCCATTTCATAGATCACACGGGCTGCTTTTTCAGTTTCGATAGCGGCCTTCATCTGCGCTTCGGCTTCATCTTTCTTCTGTGCCGGAACAACACCTTCAGAAAACAGTTTCGAGATCCGGTCATTCGTTTTAACCGCATAATCAGAAGCAGCCTGAGCCTTCATCCAGTTGTTGTATGCAGCCTGGATATTTTCTTTCCTCTCTCCGGTCATTGCTTTCTGTTCCTGAGCAGATGCAGCTCTGCGGGCAGCTTTCGCCTGACGAAGCTTAGCCCGGAGTTCAGGGCTGTCGAATGAGATAAGAAGCTGTCCGGCGGAAACAGTGTCTCCCTCTTTGATATAAAGCTTGTCAATGCGCCCTGCAATTTTAGCTGAAACTTTGATCTGCGTCGCTTCCGCTTCACCCTGAAGAATGAGAGGGGTGGGGTGAATGAAAAACCATCCTACGACGATAATAGTACCAATGATGATGAGCAACCCTAATGCCAAACTGAAAAATCTATAACGGTTCACCGCTCTACCTCCGCATTCGCTGCATTTCTGAATGTCTCAAACTGTTCACTTATACCGCATACTTCAAGAAGCCGCGCAAGAGCCACATCATATTCATATAGAGCTTTAAGCCGCTCAATTTTCACCTGAGAAAGGTTCAGCTGCGCATCGACAAGATCTGTCGAAGTCGCAAGACCTTCCTGGAACGCTTTCTGTCGCACACGGAGAAACTCATTGGCAAACGAGAGAGAAGAGTCAAGTGACGTCATCTGCTCCCGGCTCTTCATCATTTCATTGTAGCATTTATCGACAAGGGCTTCAATTCCGGAAAATGCCTTTCGTTCCATCTGATCAACACGATCTCTCTGCGCCGAGGCAGCCTTCATGCTGTTGACGCCGCTGAATCCTTCGAAAACAGTCATCGTTGCACCGACGCCGACAAACCAGTTCGGAACATATTCTGATTTCTGGTAGCTCGGAAGATCATATGTGCCGAATGCAAAAATATCTGGGGAGAAACGGGAAAGCTCTTTCATCCAGGACTGTTTTGCAAGAATTCTGTTTGCCTCAATCTGCTGAAGAATCGGATTGCGTGCACGGGCCTGAGCCTTGAAATAATCCAGTTCATCAACTTTATCGAGAATAAAAAGCGCAGTTGCAGGACGGACAGGGTCTTCAGTCGCAAGAGTGTCTTTCAGCCCGGTTTGAGCTATATCGGCATCGCGCCTGGCCTTTTTATATTCTCTATCTGCATTTGAGCGGGCTACTTCAGCATGCAGTCTTTCCGCCTGGGAGATAATGCCGCTCTTTTCCAGCGATACAGCTTCAGAAAGGTGCTGCTCCATGCCGTCGAGGACTTCTTTGCGGACATCGACGACTTTAAGAAGAAGTCTGTATCCGAAATATCTTTCGACAAGCTCGGTGACGAGTTTGTTTCTGGTGTAAAAGAATTTACCTGTCGCTTCATCAACGCGGGCCGAAGCCGCCTTGTTTGCAGCTATGATTTTTCCGCCGGTCCAAATAGGCTGACGGAAGGAAACAGCGTTCATCCAGAAGTCCTGCTTCTGAATCATGGAATTCCAGCTGCCTGCGGCATTGAGCTGCTTTTCTATGCCCGCTTGAACTACCGGTTGAGAAGAGGCAGGAAGTCCCAATGCAGAAGTTGTCCCAGGTGCAGACGCAGCAGCGATAGCATCTCTGATTGGACTCAAGTCCATGGTGATATCATCATTCAGGTGCGTGTACATGCTCGTCACATTTACCGAAGGAAAGAAAAGACCGAACGCAGCCTTCTTTTCATATTCCTTCTGAGTGACTTCGGACTTTGAAGCCTTCAGCTCATCATTGGACTGAAGCATCTCACTCATCGCATCCGGAAACGGAAGTTCAGCAGCAGAGGCAAAGCCGGCCGCAAGAAACAGTATTGATATCGGAACAAGGGTTTGCAGCAGTTTCATTCCTCCCCCTCAATATTCTTTATAGACGCAAAATAGATGAACAAGTTGCATAATAAATGTCGTATTTAGAATATCCCTAAAAACGTCAAGCAGAAACGGTATTTATATATTATTGGAGAAGGAATATCAAGAAAAAGAAAACCGGCATTATCATGGTTCTGCCGGTTTCACTGAAAAAGATAACCTAACGAAATAAATAATGAAAAATTCCGAACAAGAAAGTCTTCAGGACTTGACCAAAGAGAATATTGTGTGCAGAAATAATCTCTGCAGGCAACCTGCAATGTGAAACAACTGCCGCTTATGTCGTTTTTTGGTGATTACCGCCCTTATTTTCAGTCACAATATCAGGGTGTTACTGCACAATGGCTAAAGATGAAAAATTATAGCTTTATACGAAATCTGCACAAATTCATTATCACAATGAACATTTACTTTTATAGCGATTACCGATTTATTTGATACGCATTCTGTCATACCCGCGAAAGCGGGAATTTCATACAAGGAACTCATTCTATAGCAGGTTGCCTCCGGCATTGCCAGCGCAGGGAAAGCGTGACGGCACTGCAATGGTGAAAAACAATTCACCGCTGCCGGCCGCCAGCGCCCTATTTAGAATCGTTGTCGCGGATCTCAACCCGTCGGATCTTGCCGCTGATAGTCTTCGGTAATGTCTCGACGAATTCGACAATACGCGGATATTTGTACGGAGCGGTTACTTTTTTAACATGATCCTGCAGTTGCTTTTTGAGACTGTCGCTTGGAGAAAATCCTTTTGCAAGAACAATCGTCGCTTTGACAACCTGGCCTCGGTCAGGATCGGGAACACCGGTGATTGCACACTCGAGAACAGCCGGATGCTGTATGAGAGCACTTTCAACCTCAAAAGGCCCGATGCGGTAGCCGGAACTTTTGATAAGGTCATCGGAACGGCCGACGAACCAGTAGTAGCCGTCCTCATCCATCCACGCAGTGTCGCCTGTATAATAGAATCCGTCGTGCCATGAGTCCCTGGTGCGGTCTGCATCGCGGTAATAGCCGCCGAACATGCCGAGAGGTTTCTTCTCTGCTGTACGCAGTGCAATCTCGCCTTCTTCTCCGACTTCACAGGGTTTTCCTTCACGATTGAGAAGAACAACATCATAGGTGGGGGAAGGTTTGCCCATTGACCCCGGTTTCGGCTGCATCCAGGGCCAGGTTGCAATTGAAACAACCAACTCGGTCTGCCCGTATCCTTCCATAAGTTTGTGACCTGTAGCTTCAAGGAATCGTTCGTAGACTTCAGGGTTAAGGGGCTCTCCTGCAACAACGCAGTATTTGAGAGAACTGAAGTTGTATTGTTTAAGGTCTTCTTTTATAAGGAAGCGCCAGATAGTCGGAGGAGCGCAGAATGTCGTCACGCCGTGAGCCGTAGCTTTGGCGAGCAGATTGGCGGCATTGAACTTTTCATAATCATAGATAAATACACCGCTGCCGGAAAGCCACTGTCCATAGAGCTGACCCCATACCGATTTCGCCCAGCCTGTGTCTGCAACAGTGTAATGAAGTCCGCCGTCGACAACGTTCTGCCAATACTTAGCTGTGATGATATGACCGAAGGGATATGCGTAGTCATGCTGCACCATCTTTGGAAAGCCGGTTGTGCCGGAGGTAAAGTACAGCAGCATGACATCGCTGTTTGAAGGAGCTGCCGTTCCTGTCGGGCGGACAAAGGTTTCTGATGCTGCAGCAAACTCTTTATCAAAATTGATCCAGCCGTCACGCTCACCGCCGAGAATCATCTTTTTCTGAAGAATGCCGACCTTTCTCTGCGCATCATCAACAAAGGCATTGATTTCACCCGCGACACTGACAATCATCTTTATATCAGCGCTCTTGATCCGGTATTCCATATCATGCGTTGTGAGCATATGCGTCGCAGGGATGGTTATAGCTCCGATCTTGTGAAGAGCGAGAATGCAGAACCAGAACTCGAAACGCTGCTTGAGAATCAGCATTACAGGATCCCCTTTTCTGATGCCGGCTGCGGTGAACATGCGTGCGGCCTTGTCGCTCATCACCTTCATTTCTTTGAATGTGACTGTTTTGGAAACGGTATCGTCGCACCAGACAAGAGCCTTTCGGTCAGGCTCATGCTCAGCATACCAGTCGACCACGTCATAGGCAAAGTTGAAATTATCAGGTATCTTGACAGAGAAGGCATCTCTGAAATCTTGATACGAACAGAATTCAGTTTTGGGCATATATCTAGAAAGGACTGACATAAAAACTCCTACAGTATTATCGCAAGAAATCTAGCGGCTTTGCCGTCAAGGGCGAGCATGCCGTGTTCATAGCCTGAATCGAAATAAATTGAATCACCCGCTTCAAGAATAATCTCGTTGCCGTGAATCATCATCTTAAGACGACCGTCAAGAAGGTAGTTCATCTCCTGGCCTGGATGAGAATTTGTATGAATCGGCGTTCCGTCCGGCTTCGGTTCAACAGTGACGACAAACGGTTCAGCTTTCTTATGAACAAAGTTTGAAGCGAGACCCTGATATTTATATTCCTTCCGGCGCTCAACGCTGACACCCTTGCCATTCCGGGTGACGGTGAAGATATTCATCCGCGGGTTTTCACCTGTGAGAAGCACAGCAGTATCAACGCGGAGTTTCTGAGCAATTTCAACGAGAATGCTCGCAGGAATATCCTCTTCACCATTCTCATAATGAGCATATTTCTCAGGAGCGATGTTGAGATGAGACGTCATTTCGGAAGCGGATACTTCTGAAATTTCACGCAGCTCTTTGACGCGGGATGCTATCTCTTTTATTTTTTCCTGCATAATGCCTCCGTTCAGGATACTAATAGAACTATACTTTGATCTGGCCGTCAAATTGAAAGCAGAACCAAACGGCGTATTACTGCTGCCCGGAGTTTTCAGCGACAAATGATATTTTGAAGCAAACTCTGGTATTGATCAAAATGCTATTTCTCCTGCTTTTCAGATTATATCCTTGCCGAAATTTGATTTTTTTGTCAACTTAATATTGACTTAAGTATATTAAGTATTTATCTTGTCACCATGAGATATCAGTTTGGCGAGAAGCTCCGTGAAGTGCGTGAACGGAAAAAAATGACCATGAAAGAGGTCGCGGAAAAGGTCGGTGTCACCGAAAGCCTGATCTCCCAGATTGAACGAAACAGAGTTTCCCCAGCAATAGAAACCCTTCTTTCTATTGCAGATA
>Ga0364874_10955_pt1 | contig 10756 bp, 6 predicted proteins | sample ExccelAu500001D4_2_FD_206922 | JGI IMG/M metagenome (GOLD analysis project Ga0364874, IMG submission 206922) | Enriched cells from Trout Bog Lake Hypolimnion, Wisconsin, USA - BchlTB.Aug07.5000.01.D4 | ecosystem: Environmental > Aquatic > Freshwater > Lake > Hypolimnion/Profundal zone | place: USA... | reverse complement strand
AGGTGAGAGGGTTATGAGAATATGTTATTTGAAAGTACTAAAAAATCCAGTGTTACTGGGTTTGTTCGTGCTGTTGTTATCGATGGTGATTGGAGGAATCTGGTATTGGCTGGGTAAAGTCTTGTTTTCTACTGAAATGACGGCGCCAGTGGCAGCGCTCCTCCTCGCGATTTGGTACATAGCTACCAGCTATGTAGCCGCATTTCATGAGGAGATCCCAAGAAGACTTCGTTTTTATTCGGCGATTACATTGGTGTCCTGTCATATTGGGGTGTTATTGCTATTTCTATTCGGCGTGGGTCATCTCAGTGGCATTGTGATCGATCGGTCTCTTGACCCTAGCCCATCAGCTAGTTCTTTCGTTATGGCGCTATTGTTCTTAATGACGGAGTTGTGCGTGGGAGCAGGCTGTTATTATCTCATGGGAGCCTTCTCACGATGGGTACTGAAATCGCAAAGAAAGCACGAGGCCGGGTGTCGTTAGGAGTCATCAGCTCCAGCCCCCAACGTCTTGAAGAAAAACGGATAACGAATGTCGACTTGACCGCCGCCTCTGGGCTTTGTGCCGCATAAGCACACGAGGTCACCGCACCCCCTGCGTTTATTGGAATAATAGAAGCAGCTGCACCAGCAGTAAGAGGACTGGAAGGGTTTGTATACGAAATGTTAGGCACAGTCGTAGGACTAGTGACTTTAAACGTCACTGTGGGCTTGGTTGTGCCTCCAGAGTTGAAGGCTGTGACCGTATAGCTGTAAGTATTGCCTGCTGCAGATCCGGCAGGCGTTCCGGAAAAGCTGCAATCGACCGCTGAAAAGCTGAGGCCCGCCGGCAAAGCAGTTGGATTCCTACTACAGGAGCTGATTCGACCCCCGGTACTGGATGGGACCAAGCTCATGGCTACGCCTGCTGTGTACCCATCGGAGGGGACATTATAGGTCAAGACGGGTGCCGAAGGATTCACCGCCTTCAGCCCAACAGTGACCGGATTTGAGGTCCCGGCCGAATTTAAGGCTTTTACAGTATAGGTGTAAGTAGTCCCTGCGGCAGCGACAGCAGGTGTACCAGAAAAACCACAAGTGGCTTTGTTAAAACTGATGTCAGTGGGCATCGTGGTTGGACTGATGCTGCAAGAACTGATCGGGCCACCTGTATTGGTTGGAACAAGGCTCATCGCAGAGCCCACGACATAACCCCCGGAAGGCACACTAAAACTCAATGCCGGGAGGGTGGCGTTTGCCACACTGAAACTGACTGTGGGCTTTGTTGTTCCATTGACGTAATCCACACCGCCTGCATTGGCAGCCGTAATCGTAAGCTTGTAAGTCTGCCCTGCAGACTCGGCTCCAAGCGTGCCATGGATCGTGCAAGTGAGGGGATCAATGCTCAGTTCCTTGGGCAATGCCAAGGTCGAAGGTGCCGTTGGGCTTGCCGTACAGTTGGTGGGATCACCCCCTGAGTTTGTAGCTATTAAAACCATGGCCTGGCCCACAGTAAAGCTCGGCACAGTGCCATAGGAGATAGCGGGAGGCTTAGGATTGACAGCAATGCTCACCACAGGTTCATTGCCTGTTCCTCCGACGCCAGAGGCGTACACGGTGTACTCGGTTGTAGGAGCAGCTACGATCGGTGTTCCGGATATCGTGCAGGTTAACGGATCAATCTGAAGCCCCAGAGGAAGCGAGGGAACTGTGGCACAAGACGTGATCAAACCGCTCGTGCTTGTGGGAGCAAAGGGTGTAATCGCCTGAAAGATCGACGCCTGGATGATTGCAGGAGAAGGATACTGGAGCTGAGAAGGAGCAGAATTGACGGCGATATTAAGTGTGGCTGAGCTACTGCCAGCAGCATTTGTTGCAGTCACTGTATAAGGCGTCGAAACAGAGTTGACGGTGGGTGTTCCAGACACCATGCAACTGGCTCTGTTAAACGTCAACCCACTCGGCAGCTCACCGGTAAGGACGCACGAATCGATGACTCCTCCTGTGTTGACGGGCGTCGTCGAAGCGGCCTGATTCTGCAGATAGGTTGCAAATGCAGAAGGGTAAGTGATCACTGGTGGGTTAGCAATCTGGAAACTCACCGTTGGTTTAGTCGTGCCGCTGACATAGTCCGTACCACCCGTTCCAGTAGCCGTAATTGTATACGTATACGTTGTCAGTGCTGCATTGCCGGCAGCGGCCGTAGGAGTTCCGGAGAACGAACACGTTGGGTTAAGAAAACGTATCCCCGGAGGCATCTTGAGCGGGCTTGCGGTGCAGGAGCTGATCGCGCCTCCCGTGTTTGTCGGCACCAAACTCATGGATGCTCCAACAGGATATCCTCCGGAAGGAACAGTGTAGCTGATTGCCGGTGGTCCACCAAAAGCAAGGCTTATCGGCAAAAGACATAACAGTACGCCGAAAAAGAAAAATCCTCTCTTATGATTCCCCATCCCGATCGGCCCCCGAAATTATTATAGACAATAACTAGATTAAAGCCTCAAAATGACTTCAACAATGTGTCATGTTTGACGCATGAGTCTTGGCATTTGCAGGCGGTCCTTTCGCGTATTCGCTCGACAAGGAACGTGACTACGGAGTGAGTCGTCATGGACACTGATTTCAGGCTGCGATACTCGAAAAGCCAGTAAGAAGATCCAAAAAAATCAACATGACAATAGATTTTGTCCGATTATAATAAAATATATTCCAAAGGGGGAATAATGAAAAAAACATTCGGTTGGGCAAGCCTTGGGTTGAGTCTATTCTGTGCGCTTAGTGGTCTCAGCTTTGCGGGCGAGTCAAGCACGATTTACCAGGTTCAGGTTCTTGCGATCCATGAACCTGATCTGAATCGGATTCATCCGGCAGCAGAACGCTCAGTGACTATTATTTTTGGTCAACCGACGATCAAGAATGGTAGTACAACCGGTTTTGACAATGTGGCCACACTGCAGATCAGCTACGATAAGGCTGATATTGATCAGCAGCCCCTCTATAAGAAGTTAATGAATTGCATGAATCTAGCCCATGATTCCTTTTACAGGCAGGCGATTTCGTTTGGATTCAACTATGACGCGACCTACGACCCAGGGAAGAAATCCGTATTTGCGTTTGCCCTTGCTAACGGCAGCTTTAACTGCCTGCCGATGCCTCCTGTTCCAGAGGGAAACCAGTTGTCCATTAGCCCCAGGTCCCCGAAGATTCCTGTCAACAGCTCGGTCTCCTTTACGGTTTCTGGTGGAACACCTCCATACATCTACTCAACCACTGCCGGCGCCATTAGTGCTAGTGGGGTACTCACTGCTCCGCCCTCGCCGAGAAAGGCGACAGTGACCGTGAAGGATTCTGGTCATCCTAGACTTACCGCTAGCACTACAGTTACTTTCGTTCCAACTCTAACTTCAGCTTGTCAAACCAATCCTTGCGTTTCGCCGAATTGCCCTGGCTATAATGCTAACAACTGCGTTGGCAGCGACGATCCAGTCGATAGCGGTGGCGATAGTGGTGGAAACTAGCGCTTTCAAAGCGGTTATTCCTGACTTCACAACAGCGCAGTAGCGTATTGCTGACTTGACTGCTGGTTCCCGGTCTGATACTTGATTAAAGTGCTTTTAAATAATAATTTAGGCCCACTTAGGTGCTATCGACGGTCTGCATCCTCTCTCCTGGTAACCGTTCTCCTTTGTTTGGCCATCCCCGCGAACGCCGGAACCCCGATCTTTAATACTCTGCTTTGCTCGGCCCTTCTACGCTCTGATTTGGGATCTGAGTACGGACGCCTCTTCCCCACCCATCCGCTTCGTATGGATCACACTCCCGGCAGAGACCGGCGGTTAGCCCAAGTGCGGGTGCTCCAGGAGTTTGTCGAGGCAATCACAGGAGAGCCTCTTAGGCTGGATGACAACCGAGCGGCTCACACCAAGGTCCCTCCACTAGGAGATTTTTGTTTTTCCCATGGAAACGCATTTGATTCAAACCCGGCAGAGTTTGAACCCATGATTCAGAGACTGCTTTTTCAGCTCTCAGAGTTCCACGCCCAAGATCCCGCGGCCCCAGATGCCCCTCCATTAGTCTCCGCACAGCAAGGGCACGGTGGAGTTTGGACTTTCTCGCGAGGCATTATGAAATCCGTCAGCAGTGAATGGGACAATCAATCGGAATTGCTTGAGAGGCCTCCGGAAGAGTACGAAAACGACAATCGCTCAGCTGCTCAATGGGTCATCAATCTCTTCCTGACTACCGCTGCTGGAGTCGCAGCCTATAAGACAAGGACGGGATTTGGAGCGCTTCTTACCTTGAGCCTTGGAACTTGGACAGCTTATCGTTTCAGCGAATGGAGAAGGGTGAAGAATATCGACAAAATCTCCCTGCCCCTCCGCAGAGAGGTCGAGAGCATCCAAGCATTCAACACAACAGTCGAAGAGGAACTCTCCAGGGGCCGGGGGATTCGTTCCGGAGATTTCGTTTACATGGGCCTTCCCCAACAGATCGGTCCTTTCAGCTCATATGCCAGCATGGTCTATTTTGTAACTTCAGATCTGGTGCCTCACATGGTCGTTCTTTTAAGCACTGCAAACGAACGTCCACAGGTGCGCGAGGATGCCCTGGCTCGTGCAACATTCAGGCCTCCTGCGCTGCAGTCGTTTCCCGAGGCTCCGAGCCACTTTCCTCAACCTCCTCAACTCAAGCCCGAGTTGACCGCTCGCGAAAGAGCACTCCTCGGGCTGGCTTACAGTATTGCCTCCCTCCCAATCATTGGAGTGCTATACTTCATCCTTAATCTTGTCTTTGGGGTACCCTGAAGAAAATCAGAGAATGACCTGGAGTTCGGAAGCCATTCGAATAACTACTCAACTCTCAATTGCAGTATTCCTGCGATGATCTCTGACTCCAGAGTAGTGCAGCCTTCCGTAATCAGGTACGTACCCTGTCGAGCTTTGAGTGCACCGGCAGATTTTCAGAAATCGCAGTTCCAACCCTCGTGATCGGTGGCAGTAAGGATTTGTTCTTTGATACTGCAGACCACCAATCACTAACAGATGCCATACCAGGGGCGATCCGAATCATGATCAAGGATGCGGCTCACTCCATCCACCTGGAACAGCCGTAAGCGTTCTGCCGAGCAGTGTGTGAATTTCTTCTCCGGAAGTAACCACAGAAGGGAAGCTTCTACCTGTTCACGATGGATGAACAGGAACGTGATCAACTCGCCTGTCGGACCTATCGTGAAAAAGGCGACAAATTATTTCATTATTTTCAACGCCCATTGCCTCATTTCACGCTTCATGAGGAGCAGAAAACTGCTTGAGGGTGGAACTCCTTGATAAAATAGTGCGTTGCATATACTTTAGTGCGTCGAAAGGCTCCTCTATGAGAATAATTTTATCGATGATTTTTTTATGCATGATCACAACCAGCTTCGCCCAAGTCGAGGCTGGCAAGAGTTTTTACCTTAGTGGAACAACCGAAGACCAGGGACATTGTACCATCTTGTTGGAACAAATCATGACCCCAATCTGGATTTCGCAGGACGCCACGATTACGCAAGGGCAGCCCATGCCTGGCGCAAGAGAAATTGATTACGATACTTACAAGATCCAAGGCGTCACCATAGATCCACTCACCTCTGCTCCGGTTGTAGTTGAAGTGGATGCAAATGCCTCAGAACTGAAAGCGGCTCTTTCTGGCCGTGCAAACTCCTTTGAAAAAAGCGGCCCAACGAGCGATGGTAGAGACAAGCAGAGCATCTCCCTCGCATTTTCTAACGGCAAGCCTGTCTCAGGGACATTCGAATCCCCTAGCCTGAAAGGGATAAATGCTCAGCGTTTTGAGTGCGATCACCTGAGACAACACAAAGGCGATTAACTCACTTTGCCTCGTTGAGCCTCGCACGCAGATTCTCAAGTTGCGTTTTCAGGGCAGCAGGCAATTTTGAACCTAATTTTTCATAACTCTTTGCAATATCTTCAACTTCGTTTTTCCAGCCTTCGATATCTACTCTTAACAACTCTTTTAAGTCAGCTGGAGAAACATCCAGACCTTCTGTATCCAAAGCATCGGGTGTGGGTAGAATGCCGATCGGGGTTTCAACGGCTTTACCTCTTCCTTCAATACGCTCGCAGACCCACTTCATCACGCGGCTGTTATCACCATAGCCCGGCCAAAGGAATTGATCGCCATCGTTTTTTCTAAACCAATTGACAAAGAAAACCTTGGGAAGTTTTTCTGGTTTCGTCTTTTTTGCCATTGAGAGCCAATGCCCAAAATAATCTCCCATGTGATAGCCGCAGAACGGCAGCATCGCAAAAGGATCTCGTCTCAACACGCCCGCCTTTCCGAGAGCCGCCGCCGTGGTCTCAGAGCCACAGGCACTGCCCATAAAAACGCCATGATTCCAATCAAACGCTTCGTTAATCAGCGGGATCGTGCTGGGTCTGCGCCCCCCAAAAAGGATCGCACTGATCGGAACGCCCTCGGGCTTCTCCCAGTCCGGATCGATCACGGGGCATTGTCTGGCGGGGGCTGTAAATCGAGAGTTGGCATGCGCGCCTTTCTGGCCCGATGCAGGAGTCCAGGGCTTGCCTTCCCAGTCAATCCCCGTCGCAGGAGGACTTACTCCCATGCCTTCCCACCAAACATCCCCCTCAGGAGTGAGTACGACATTGGTGAAGATCGTATTGGCCTTCATGGTCATCATCGCATTTGAATTGGATTTCATTGAAGTCCCCGGAGCGACGCCAAAGAATCCGGCCTCTGGATTAACGGCATAAAGGCGGCCGTCTTTGCCAACTCGAATCCAGGCAATATCATCCCCGACACATCTTGCCGTCCAACCCGGCATCGTCGGAGTGATCATCGCAAGATTGGTCTTGCCGCAAGCACTCGGAAACGCGGCTGCAATGTAATATTTCTTATTATTTGGAGAAGTTAAGCCAACAATAAGCATGTGCTCTGCAAGCCAGCCTTCATCTCGCGCGATGACAGAAGCAATTCGAAGAGCCAGGCATTTCTTTCCAAGCAAGGCATTTCCCCCATAGCCCGAACCATACGACCAGATCTCCCGGGTTTCAGGAAAATGGACGATATACTTGTTTTTCGGGTCGGGTTCACAGGGCCAAGCTACATCGCCTTGATTTGGTTTAAGTGGCGCACCCACTGAATGAACACAGGGGACAAAGGAGCCCTTGGATCCCAGGGCCTCGAGAACCGCACGACCCATTCGGGTCATGATTCGCATATTCGCGACGACATACGGTGAATCGGTGATCTCAATCCCGATCTTGGCGACTGGTGAGCCAATGGGGCCCATGGAAAAAGGAATTACATAAAGAGTCCTTCCCGCCATGCAGCCATTAAACAGGCCCTCAAGCCTCTGGCGCATCTCAGCCGGATCGGCCCAATTATTGGTGGGACCTGCGCCTTCTTTGTTTTTGGAACAAATATAAGTGCGATCCTCCACTCGTGCCACATCGCTCGGATGAGATCGCGCCAAAAAGGAGTTTGGATGAAAATCGGGGTTCAACCGAGTAAATGTCCCGCTTTCAACAAGTTGATTACAGATAGTATCATACTCAGTTTGGGAACCATCACACCAATGGACCCTCTCCGGTTTACAAAGGCGGGCGATCTCCTCGACCCAGGCCAGAAGTTTTGAATGATTCGTAGGTGTTGCAGAATGATTCATAATTTTTCCTCGGGAGAAGACCTATAGCAAACTTGATTAGTCCTGAAAAGTGACTTACGCTGCGGCCCCTCCCCCGTTACGCTTTAAGCTGAATCCGATTTTGTGTTGACCAATATACAGCCCAAGTGTAATGGACTGGTCATGTATTACTTCCTGTGTGGATTTAAAAAGGAGAGGTGGTTTTCCATATCGTTACTGTTAGTTACGTTTTGCCCTCTGGCTTACGCCAGCTATCCACCTGAGCAATTCGAAAAGTGTAGACGAACATTGCACCCTGAATGGGACGAGTTGGTCCCACAACACCAGAGTCTAAAGACTGGCCACAGGACCGGCATCAATCCAGTGGCTCGAGAGATAACAGCGGCCCAGGAGGCTCAAGAGCAAGCTCAAGCCTTTGCTCAGATGCTGGGATTCGGAGACGCAGCTCGTTTGCAGGATGAGTTTAAGCCGTCTTTTTCACCTATTGCTGAGTTCTGTCCCGAACGCAGAGGGGATGTGGCAGAGGTCGTAACGGTCACCGATGCCATTCTTGCCCTGCCGGAAAGAGTGCCTGAGATCATCCTATCACTCGACTCTCCGTACAGCAGCTTTGACGGTATTCGAATCGGCAAGCGTTTGTTCATCGTAGAGGATTGGCAAGCTGATCTCGCGGCGGACAAAGGCGGGCGCATTGTTCTCAAAACCGTCGATGGCAATGCCCGACTCATTGTTTCGATTTTTCCATCCGAGATTCAGAGACCTAAGAGCCCTCATAATTACCGAATGGTTTTTCTAAACTTGCCTGAGATAAAAAAATATCTAAAACCCCTCTCACTCTGACCCTTCAGCGGATTTTAGCCATGGCAGCCGACCAGGCAAGCACTTGGACTGATAGGTTAAACTATAAACTCGCCTAATTCATTGACACACCCCACCGATCAGTGGGAGATTCAAGACCTCCTTAGATGATGTTCTATTGACTCTGTTTAGCTCCTTCCCGCAGAGAATCTGGAGTGCCCTTGGTGGCTTGGACGTCAGATCGGTAGTGAAAAGCTTTAATGAAAAAAGAGAAGGTCCACGGTTCCAGGAAGGTTCGTGACCCTGATCAGCACAGCAATTCAAACGGACTTACGTCATTTCCCATTGTCGGGATCGGTGCATCGGCCGGCGGCTTGGAGGCTTTCACCCGGCTTTTACAGGTACTGCCTCCCGACACGGGGATGGCTTTTGTATTGATCCAGCACCTGGATCCATCCCATGAAAGCCATTTGAGCGAGGCCCTCTCCAAGGCGACGCAAATGCCCATTCACGAGATTCAGGACGGCATCAAGGTTGAGCCCAATCACGTTTATGTGATTCCGCCAAACGTCGATGTGGGGATCTCCCATGGGCATCTCACGGCGTTGTCCCGAGGTAACGAGCCACATCGGCCGCACATGTCGATCGATTTTTTCTTTCACTCTTTGGCTGCCGAGCGTGGCAGCCAGGCGATCGGAGTGGTCCTCTCTGGAACTGCAACCGATGGCACAGAAGGGCTCCGAGCGATTAAAGTTGAGAATGGAGTTACGATTGTTCAGGACCCGAATTCAGCTAAGTTTCCTGGGATGCCTCAGGCCGCCATCGATGCCGGTGTCGTGGATATGAGCCTTTCGATCGCGAAGCTGGGCGAGGAGCTCACCCGACTCTCCCGGCACCCGTACATCTCGGGATCTCACATCACTCTGGCGGATATGGCGGCGGATAGCTCTGACTTACAGAAAGTTCTTGCTCTCCTTCAAGGCCTGATCGGGATCGATTTCAGCGAATACAAGCCCGCCACTGTCCGGCGCAGACTGACCCGACGTATGGCTCTCCTAAAGCTCACGAGTCTTCAAGAATATTTAGTTTTCCTTCAAGACAATCCGAATGAGGCCAAAACCCTGTACGAAGATGTTCTGATCCACGTAACGTCTTTCTTCAGGGATCCGGATGTTTTCAGAAAACTCAAAGAAAGCGTTTTTCCTGAAATCGTCAAACACAAGCAAACAGGGGAATCCATTCGAATTTGGGTGGCGGGTTGCTCTACAGGAGAAGAAGTCTACTCGGTGGCGATTGCTCTTTTCGAATTTCTGAGCGACCACAAACAGAAAATCCCAGTCCAGATCTTCGGATCTGATTTGAGTGAGCGCGCCATTGAGAAGGCACGCGCAGGAATTTATCACGAAAACGCGGTTTCCAGCTTGGATCCAGAGGTTCGAGAGCGTTTTTTTTCGAAGGTATCCGGCGGATATCAAATTAGAAAACTCATCCGTGAACCTTGCATTTTCATGCGGCACAACCTTGCACGTGACCCACCCTTTTCAAAGATGGACTTGCTTTGTTGTCGCAATGTCTTGATCTATCTTGACGAACCCCTGCAAGAGAGAATCCTTTCTACGTTTCATTATTGTCTGAAACAGCCGGGATTCCTTGTTCTTGGACATACGGAAACTGTTGCTGCAAATCTATCGCTCTTTTCGGTCGTGGACAAGAAGGACAGGATTTTTTCAAGGACAGTCTCCCTAAGCACTTTGACGTTTCCTCCTTTTCAAGTAGGCCTGCCCGTTCTCCGTCGGTCAAGCGAGTCGACACCAACCCCCTCTGAGAAGGCTCTCATCGATCTGACTAAACATATCGATAACCTCCTGCTCGCACAGTATGCACCTCCTGGCGTCCTCATCAACGAGCGGATGGACATTCTCCAATTCAAGGGTCGAACGGGCCCTTTTCTTGACCCGGCAGCAGGCAAACCTGAGTTCAGCTTGCTCAAGATGATGGCCAAAGACCTCATTATGGAACTTCGATTGACGCTCCAGAGTGCCAAGACCACGGGCTCCGTTGTTCGAAAGGAAGGCGTACCGTTTCATCAGAGTGGATCTACAAAGACATGCAATCTTGTCGTGATCCCTGTTCCCGACCTTCCTAAATCAGCAGAACCTCTCTTTATCGTTTTATTTGAGGAGGTCGCAACCCTGAGCGCACAGAAGAAGCCGCTCAAATCCGGACATCATGAAGATCCATTTTCCACGACGCTGGAGAGCGAACTCAAAAACACTCGAGAGTATCTGGAATCCTTAACTGAGGAACATCACA
>Ga0364874_10954_pt1 | contig 10763 bp, 8 predicted proteins | sample ExccelAu500001D4_2_FD_206922 | JGI IMG/M metagenome (GOLD analysis project Ga0364874, IMG submission 206922) | Enriched cells from Trout Bog Lake Hypolimnion, Wisconsin, USA - BchlTB.Aug07.5000.01.D4 | ecosystem: Environmental > Aquatic > Freshwater > Lake > Hypolimnion/Profundal zone | place: USA... | reverse complement strand
ATCGTGGTGGAAGGCGGCACGCCCTGGATGGCGTCGGCCGTGTATTTGCGCCGATAGGCCACCGAAATCGCCAGGCAGTCATCCTCATAGCCGATGCCATATTCGGTATCCAGCATCTGCCCGGCCAGGAGATCGCGCTCCACCGCCGCGAAAACCTGCCAATTCTCGTAGAAGTTAATGTCGCCCTGGACGTTGACCTGCTCGCGCGCGGGCAGGCCCAGGAGCAAGGTTTCCGCCGGCAGCTGGACATAGGCCACCTGCAGCGACGAGCGGGCATAAGATCCCGTGACGTCGAATTCATGCCGGCGGACCGCGCCATTGCCCCGGTCGAAATCCAGCCGGTCGGTGAAATCCAGATGCGGCAGTTTCAACGACACCCTCCCGATGACATCGGACGTCGCGCCATTTTCGCTGGGGAAGAGGGCGAAGATCGGATCGGGTTTCAGCCGGAAAGTCTGGCCGACCATGCCCTGAAGTTCCCCGCCCGTGAAAATGGCGTCGGCCAGAAATCCGACATTGGCGCGCGGGCCGCTTTCGATCAGGCCATAGCCAGGCAGCTGATTGACGCTGAAGATATTATTGTCATCGAATTCGAACGCATCGGCATCTTCGATCGGCAGCCCTTTGGGGTTGCCGCCATAGGGCTGCAGGATCGCCTGCGCCAAAGGTTCGAGCACATAGGAATTGCCGCTCTGGGCGTTGGCGACAAACGGCCAGCGCCAATCCAGCTCCATATAGGGAATGCCGCGTGAAACAAAACGGCTCTGGGCGGGCACCGACGGGCTGCCCACCGGATCGTTATTGTCGACATGAAAGAAATCGCCCCGCGCATCCGCGATCAGCGTCCAAAGCTGGCCGCCGGCAAAGATCATCGGATATTGCCAATTGACCTCGCTGGTCAGGCGCTGATCGGTGGGACCGACGCTTCTATCCAGCGACACGCTGTTGATGTCGAAGCGGAAGCGGCCGCCCGCCACCTTGCTGGTGGGAATGAAGGTGTAGTCCAGTTCCGGCAACACATAGGGGATCACCTTTTGTGCATCGGTGGCGCGCAGGCCCTGGAAGTAATAGCTGGTCAAGGCAAAGCGCGAACGGCCGTAATCATCCTCGATGAAAATGTCATTCACCAGCCGGTCGAGATAGGAAATATCGTAGAAGCGCATATAGGCGGTGTTGTTGGTGAGTTCGGTGTCGAAGCCGGTGCGCCAATTGCTGTCCAGAGCGAAACGGCCGGAGCCGAACAGATGGTCGTAATATTGCGCCCCGCTGCTGCCGCCCAGCCCGCCGGTGGGATTATAGGCGATAGAGCCTTGCATCCACATGCCGCTATTGTTCCAGCGCGCGCGATATTCGCTTTCCACCAATTCGCCGCCAATGGTCGAAACCTGCGGCGCGACGGTGAGGTCGTCGGTGGGTGACAGCGCGATATAATAGGGCAGGCGAAGGAAGTAGCCGACTTTGGTGGAATTGCCGACATCGGGCGCCAGCAAGCCGCTGGAATATTTCACCGTCGGATCGGGTTCGGTGAGGACGGGCGTGTAGAGAACCGGCACGCCCAGAAATTCCAGCGTCGCGTCGGTGAAGCGGATGCTGTGTTTGGTCTGGTCATAGACCACGCGCTCGGATTTGACCCGCCAGATGGGCGTGCGCTGTCCCGGCTGATTGCAGATTTTGCAGGGGCTGTAGACGGTCTGACGCGCGATCACCAGATTGCCGTTCACGCGCTGGGCCGAAGCCGCCGCCAGCCTTCCATTCTTGCCGATCAGGGCGCCAAAGCCGCTCAGCGCGCCATCGCGCATATGATCGGTGAGCACCACATGATTGGAGAAGGCGACATTGCCGCTCGTGTCGGTGACGCTGACATGGCCGTCCGCCGTCACCTTGTCGCTCTTCTGGTCGTAAGTGACGCGGTCCGCGTTCAGGATGCGGCCCTGATCGACAATCTCGACATGGCCGACCGCGGCGACGCTCTGATTGTCACCGTCATAGACCACCTGGTCGGCCTGCAGCAGCAATTGTCGATCAGCGGGCGCCGCAGGTTTGGCGGCGGCGCGCGGTGCGGCGGCGGTTTGCGCCGCTGCCTGTGCCAGAAAAGGCGACAGGGCCGCGCCCACCAGCAGCCATTTAAGAAGCGAGGAGCGGCGTCTCATCCGTCCTCCTGATTGAAGAGCAATGTCATGCCGATCAGGATGGCGGCAATGGCGGGCGCGGTCGCCGCCAAAAGCGGCGGCACCGCGCCGGATTGACCCAGGACACGGGTGAGGTCGGAAAAGAAATAGACCGCGAAGCCGCACGCTGCGCTGAACAGGATCACCTTGGCGACGCCGCCTTCGCGCGACAACCGGACCGAAAAGCTTGCCGCCATGAACACCATCGCCGCGAACAAGGCGGGCAGCGCATAGAGCGTGTAAAGATAAAGCTGATAGCGCACGGCGGAAAAGCCGGCGGCCTGGGCGGCGCGTATGAAGCCCGGCAGATCCCAGAAGGACAAGGTGTCGGGGGAGGCGAAGCTTTCCTGTATCTGTTCCGGGGTCAGCGTGGTTCCCAGCGTATAGGTGTCGTGATGGGAAGGGCTGCCCTCGGCGCCCGAGACAAAGGCATCGCGCAGCAGCCAGGCATGTTCGCGAAGCTGACCGGTCTTGGCGTCCACCCGGCCCAGGAAATGGTCATTGGCGCCATACAGAAAGACGATCACATCCTCCAGATGCTGGCCCTGATCGGCCACGCGCAGGGCGTGGATCACCGATTGCTGCGTCTCGTCGCCCTGGCGCAGCCACAAGCCATTCTCCGACACCGAAAGCTGGGAGGCCTCGCCTTTGACATAGCGCGCTTCCAGCCCCGCGAATTCCGTGAACATGCGTGCCGAAATGGGGGTGAACAACGTGACCGCGAAAACGCCCAGCGCCACCGCCACCGCCAGCGGCGGCACCAGAAAATCCCAGGCCGAAACGCCCGCCGCGCGCGTCGCCACCAGTTCCTGGCTGCGCGAGAGACGCGCGAAGGTGAAGACGCCGCCCAACAACACCGCGAATGGCAGCATCTTCTGGCCGAGGTCGGGCAATTGCAGCATCGCCATGCCCACGATCACCGCCATGGTGACGGGATGGCCGGAGGTGCGGTTCAGCAGATTGACGATATCGACGGAGAAGGCCAGCACCAGGAAGGCGGCATAGACCACCGCCACGCCCAGCAGGAATTGCACCGCCAGATAGCGGTAAAGCGTCCAGGACCAGCTCATGCCGGACTCTCTATCGCGCGGGGGCGGTTCATGATGGCGCGCGGGCTGTAGCCCATCAGCACCAAAAGCGCCAGCGCCGCGCCCGATAGCGGAATGACGTAGAACAGAATGTCCCAAGCCGGATGGCCGGAGGCCGGACCGCTGACGCCATAGCCGGCGATGCGCAGGCCCGCTGCCGCCAATGACGCCATGGTCAGCCTTATCGCCAGGGCGCCCCGGGCCCGGCGGCGGCCCCGCATGATCGCCGCCATCGCGATCAGGGCGAAGGCGATGCAGTAGAGCGGCTGCGACAGGCGGTTATGCGCTTCCGCCAGGAAGGCATTGCGCAGGCGCGGCGTCAGTCCCGGTTCTTTGGGATCGAGCAATTCGCTCAAATAGCGCTCGCTGGTCTGGCGCTGATTGGCGTGGGTGGGGCCGGCGAACTGATCCAAGTTGATCACATCGCGCTGGAATTTCAGCACCGACAATTGCTTGCCGCCATCGCCGCTCTGCTCGACCGTGCCATCCAGCATGATCAGGCGAGCGCCTTGCGGCGTCTGCGCCAGCACGCCGCGTTCCGCCAGATAGGTGATGGGACGCTTGGCGTCGCGGCTGTCATGCACCAATATGCCTTTGATCTGCGCGTCATTGCTGAGAATGCGGATGAAGACGGTGAGGCCCGGCGCGGGCGGATTGAATTCGCCTTCATTCAAAAGCGCGGCGCCGATATCGGCGCGGATGTCCAGCACCTTGGCGTTCAGCGCCCTTTGTCCCGCCGGCATCAGCCACAGCGCACAGATCCAGGTCAGCACCATCACCATGGCGGCGGCGATAAAAACCGGCAGCGCCAATTGCCGCTGGCTGTAGCCCGCCGAGGCCATCACCACCAATTCGCTGTCGCCGTTCAGCCGCGACAGCGTGAAGATTGTGCCGAAGAAAAAGGCGATGGGCAGAATGATCACCAACAGACCTGGCAGGATCAGCATGGTGAGATACAGGAAGGTGGGCGCCGATTGGCCGCGATTGATCACCAGATCCAGCAGGCGCAGCGACTGGGTGAGCAGGATCACGCAGGTCATCAGCAGCGCCAATAGCGCCACCGGCCCCAGAACCTGGCCCAGCACATACCAGGACAGTTGCGGCAATTTGGGAGAGCCGCGGCGTGGCTCGGAACGCGCGGGATCGCTATGGTCGGCCAAGTTCATGTCACCATCGGGATCGCAGCCGGCACACTTTCGCCCCTGGCGCGATTTGACCTAAACTAGCATTGCTTTTCTGCCCTTCGCCAACCCGTAAACCCGGAGAATTTCATGGAGATTTCATTTGCCGCGCCTTTGGCCCGGGTTCAGACGGGTAGCTGGGTGGTGGCGGTGGCGGAGGGGGCTGGTCTGGGGCCTGCGGCGCAAAAAGCCGATAAGGCGGCGGGCGGCGCGCTCAGCCGGGCGTTGAAATTCTCCCGCTTCACCGGCAAGTCCGGTCAGATGCTGGAGGTGCTGGCGCCCGCCGGCCTCAGCGTCTCCCGCATTCTTCTGGCCGGGCTGGGCAAGGGGGAGGCGCTGGACACCAAGGGATTGGAAGTCCTGGGCGCCAAAATTGTGCAGCGGCTGGACGCGGCGGGCGAAAGTGCTGCCACATTGGAACTGGACCTTCCCAAGGGCATGGGGCTGAAATCCGGACACGCGATGGCGCATCTGGCCTTTGGCGCGAAGCTTCGTTCCTATCATTTCGACAAGTATCGCACCCGCAATCTGGACGAATATAAGAAGCATCTTGCCAATCTGACGCTTGCGACGGGCGATGCGGCGGCGGCGCGGCGCGGCTGGGCCGAACTGGCCGCGGTAGCCGCTGGCGTGGCGATGGCGCGCGATCTGGTCAATGAGCCGCCCAACATTCTTTACCCCGAAGAATTCGCCCGCCGTGTCAAGGCGCTGTCCAAGCTCGGCCTGAAGGTCGAGGTGCTGGGCGAAGCCGAAATGAAGAAACAGGGTTTTGGCGCGCTGCTGGGTGTCGGCCAGGGTTCGGCGCGCGACAGCCAGCTGGTGGTGATGCAATGGAATGGCGGCAAGAAGAAAGGCGCGCCTGTCGCTTTTGTCGGCAAGGGCGTGTGTTTTGATTCCGGCGGCCTGTCGCTCAAGCCGGGCGCGGGCATGATGGGCATGAAGGGCGATATGGGCGGCGCCGCTGCCGTCACCGGCGCGATGATGGCGCTGGCCGCGCGCAAGGCGCGCGTCAATGTGGTGGGCGTGATCGGGCTGGTGGAGAACATGCCCGATGGCGGGGCTATTCGCCCCGATGATGTGCTGACCTCCTTGTCCGGACAGACCATCGAAGTGTTGAACACCGATGCGGAAGGCCGCCTGGTGCTGGCCGATGCACTCACCTATACGCAGCGCCGCTTCAAGCCCCGCTTCGTCATAGACCTGGCGACATTGACGGGCGCCATTGTCCAGACGCTGGGCTTCGAACATGCCGGCGTCTTTTCCAATGACGACAAATTGGCCGAGCGGCTAACCCAATCGGGCCGCGAGACGGGCGAGCGTGTCTGGCGCCTGCCGCTGGACCCCGCCTATGACAAGATGATCCGTTCCAAGATCGCGGATGTGAAGAATATCGGCGGCGCCAATTCCGGCGCCATCACCGCGGCGCAATTCCTCAAGCGCTTCATCGATGACGGCCAGGCCTGGGCGCATCTGGATATCGCCGGCGTCGCCTGGCAGGACGGCGAGCAGAAGCCCATGATCCCCAGCTGGGGCACGGGGTGGGGTGTGCGCCTGCTCGATCATCTGGTGCGCGAGCATTACGAGTGACCGAGACGCTGTTCTATCATTTGGAGCGCCGCGCCCTGGAAGACGTGCTGCCGGGGCTGGTGGAAAAATCGCTGGAGCGCGGCTGGCGGGCCGTGATCAAGACCGATTCCTCCGAACGCTCCGACGCGTTGGACAACCTGCTCTGGAGCTATGACGACCAGTCTTTTCTGGCGCATGCCCAATCGGGCGATGGCGATGCGGCGCGCCAGCCGGTGTTGATCACGGTGGAGGATGAAAATCCCAACGCGGCGCAGATTCTGTTCTGTGTCGGCGGCGCGCAACCTGGCGACTGGCAAAGCGTTGCCGGATTGACGCGGGTGGTGCTGATGTTCGACGGCCGCGATGCCGCCCAGTTGGATCAGGCGCGCGGCGCCTGGAAAGATGCCAAGGCGGCAGGGCATGACGCCACCTACTGGAAGGAAACGCCTTCCGGCAAATTCGAGAAGCAGAGTTAGGATTTTCGATTGTTCAATCCCATCACCATCGGCATGTTCATCATCAATCTGGCGATGGTCTATCATGTCTTTCGCACCGGCCGATCGCCCATGTGGCTGGCGGCGCTGGGCCTGCTGTCGATTTCAGGATTTGCCATGGGCAGCATCGCGCTCCTTGGTAACTTTGTTCTCTGGATCGCCTATGTGATTTTCGCGCTGCTGCCCGACATGCTGCGCAGCCAGGGGGCGCGCCGCCTCGCCGACAATGTGGTGAATGCCGCCGATCCGGGCCGGGGCTATCGCGAGAAGCAGCGCCAAGTCGCCAATGTGGGCTCGGCCGATGCCAAACGGGCACTGGCCGAGGAGTGCATCCGCATGGGCCGCTTCGGCGATGCGGTGGAAATGTATGAAAGCGCCATGGCGGGTCCCTTGGGCGCGCAGGATCCCACGCTGCTGAAGGGGCTGGCGCGGGCCAAGATGCTGTCGGGCGATGGCGCCGCGGCCGAACAATTATTCCTGCAGTTGAAGCAGATCGATCCTGCCGCCGCCGATGCCGATGCCGAATTGGATTATGCACGGGCGCTGGCGATTGAGGGCAAGAATGACGCGGCGATGCGCCAATATGAAAATGTGGTGCCGCGCTATCCGGGCGAGGAGGCGCGTTGCCGTTATGCGCTTTTGCTGGAGCAGCTGGGCCAGAATGACCGCGCCCAGGCGCTGTTCCGCGAGATTATCGAATCTGTGAAGGGTGCGCCTGGCTATTATCGCCGCCGTCAGGCTGAGTGGGTGCGCATCGCCCGCCAGCACATAAAATAATCAGTCGGCCATCGCCGTTTCGTATTCTTCTTGGGCCGCCACCCATTGGCTTTCAATCGCCGCCAGCCTGCGCGCCGCTTCCGCCCGCTTCTTAGACACGGCGCTGCCCTTGGACGGGTCGCGGGTAAAAAGCAGGGGATCGGACAGGGTCTTGTCGAGTTTCGCCAGCTCCGCCTGCAGCGTGGCGATCTGGGATTCGGCGGAATCGATGCGGTCCTTCAGCGGCTTCAATTCGCGGCGGCGTTCGGCGGCGTCGCGCCGGGCGATTTCCTTGGTCGGCTTGGCTTCCGGCTCGATGCGGCGGGTGGGCGCATTGTCACCCGACAACAAAAAGCGCCGGTAATCATCCAGATCGCCTTCGAATGGATTGACCTGGCCATTGGCCACCAGCAGCAGCCGGTCGGCGGTGGCCTCGATCAGGCGGCGGTCATGGCTGACCAAAATCACCGCCCCATCGAAATCATTGAGTGCGGTCAAAAGCTCGCCGCGCGCATCAATGTCCAGATGGTTGGTGGGTTCGTCCAGGATCAGCAGATTGGGCTTGTCCAGCGTCGCCAGCGCCAGCATCAGCCGCGCGCGCTCGCCGCCCGACAATTGCCCGACCTGGGTCAGCGCCTTGTCCGAGGAAAAGCCGAAACCGCCCAGCTGGCCGCGCACCTGTTCATTGGTGAGCTTGGGCCGCAGCCGCGACAGGGTTTCGATGGGGGTGATGGACGTGTCGAGTTCTTCCTGCTGATGTTGGGCGAAATAGCCCACCACCAATTTGCGCGCCCGCACCAATTCGCCCCCCATCACCTCCAGCTTGCCCGCCAGCAATTTGGCGAGCGTGGATTTGCCATTGCCGTTCTTGCCCAGAAGCGCGATGCGGTCTTCCGGATCGAAGCGGAAAGACAGCCCGGTGAGAATGGGATGGCCCGCTTCATAACCGACCGAGGCGCGGTCCATTGTGATCAGCGGCGGGCTTGCTCCGGTCGCTTCGGGAATGCGGATGGGCGCGACATTCTCGTCCACCGGCACTTCGACCACCGTCATCTTGGCCAGCGCCTTCATGCGGCTCTGGGCCTGGCGCGCCTTCGACGCCTTGGCCTTGAAGCGGTCGACAAAGGACTGCATATGCGCCCGCGCCGCTTCCTGCTTTTTGGCGAAGGCGACATCCAGCGCCCGCTTGGCGGCGCGCGTCGCCACGAAGGTGTCGTAATTGCCGGTGTAGAGCGTGACCTTGCCGCGCTCCAGATGCAGGATGAATTCGCACACCGTGTTCAGCAGATCGCGGTCATGGCTGACGATCACCACCGTGCCGCGATAGCGCAGCAGATAATTCTCCAGCCACAGCACGCCTTCCAGATCGAGATAGTTGGTCGGTTCGTCCAGCAGCAGCAGGTCGGGCGCCGAGAACAGGATCGCCGCCAGCGCCACGCGCATGCGCCAGCCGCCGGAGAATTCGCGGCAAGGCCGCAGCTGGTCTTCCGCCGAGAACCCAAGCCCCGCCAGAATTTCCGCCGCCCGCGATGGCGCGGTATAGGCGTCGATCGCTTCCAGCCGGGCATAGATGTCGCCCAGCCGGTGACCGTCGGTGACATGTTCGGCTTCCGCCAGCAGCGCCAGTCTTTCGGTATCCGCCGCCAGCACTGTGTCGAGCAGACTGACATCGGTGCCCGGCGCTTCCTGAGCCACCGCGCCCAGGCGCCAGGCATTGGGCCAGCTCACCTGGCCGTCATCGGGCTGCAATTGACCCAATATCACCTTGAACAGCGTGGATTTGCCCGCGCCATTGCGGCCCACCAGGCCGATGCGGCGGCCGGCCGGCAGATTGGCGGTGGCGCCGGAGACGATCTCCCGTCCCGCGATCCGCACCACGATGTTATCCAAAGCCAGCATTTGGCGGGCCTTATAGCGTGAAGCGGCGGTCCGGCAAGCCCGCGCTTGCGCTTTGTGAGGCGCCGCCGTTATAACGCGCGCGCTTTTCCCCTTTTTCGGAGATTGTTGTCATGGCCGTCGAGCGCACGCTTTCCATCATCAAGCCGGACGCCACGCGCCGGAACCTGACCGGCAAGATCGTCGCCAAGTTCGAGGATGCGGGCCTGGCCGTCATTGCCAGCCGCCGCATGCGTCTTTCTACCGCCCAGGCCGAAGCCTTTTACGGCGTGCATCGCGAGCGGCCCTTCTTCAAGAGCCTGGTCGAATTCATGACCTCGGGCCCGGTGGTGGTGCAGGTGTTGGAAGGCGAAGGCGCTATCGCCAAGAACCGCGACGTGATGGGTGCGACCAATCCCGCCAACGCCGCGCCGGGCACCATCCGCAAGGAATTCGCCGAAAGCATCGAAGCCAATTCGGTGCATGGTTCCGACGCGCCGGAAACCGCTGCGAACGAGATCAAGTTCTTTTTCTCGGATCTCGATATTCATTCGTGAATAGCTGCGCGGGTAACCGCGCTTAATCTGATATAAGCCTTCCGTTCGGTTGCGAGCGGAAGGCTTTTTCATGCGCGGCAAGACCATTGTGATCACAGGCGCGACCTCCGGCATCGGCGAGGTCGCCGCCATCCGCCTGGCGCAGATGGGCGCGCGGATTGTTTTCACGGCACGTGACCAGGCCCGCGCCGATGTCACCCTGAAAAAACTGGCCCACGCCAATGGTGCGGTGGATCATGCCGCTCATCTGGGCGATCTGTCGCGGCTTTCGGAAATGAAACGGCTGGCTGGCGTGTTGGCGCAAGAGCCCGTGATCGATGTGCTGATCAACAATGCCGGGGCGTTGTTCAACACACGCGAGGAAACCGAAGACGGGCTGGAGAAAACATTCGCCCTCAATCACATGTCCTATTTCGTGATGACCAACCTGCTTATGGCGAAATTGAAACCCGGCGCGCGGATCGTTTCCACCGCTTCGGGCGCGCATCGCCGCGTCCGGCTGGATTTCGACGACCTGCAATCGCGCCACGGCTATTCCGGCTTTGCGGTTTATTCCAAATCTAAGCTTTGCAACATCCTGTTCACCCGGGAAGTGGCGCGGCGGATTACGGGCAGCGGCGTCACCGCCAATTGCCTGCATCCCGGTTTTGTCGCCACCCGGTTCGGCGATCAGTCAGGCGGGATGATGGGCGGCATTCTCAAGCTCATCAAACCGCTCGGCGCGATCTCGCCGGAGGAAGGCGCCAAGACGATTACCTATCTGGCCTCGTCGCCCGATGTGGCACAGGTAAGCGGCGAATATTTTTATGAATGCAAAATCGAGGCGCCGTCGAAGGAAGCGCGCAAGGATGACGACGCCAGGCGGCTTTGGGTAATCTCCGAAACCCTCGCGGCGTTCTAACCGAAAACCGCCAGGCCTTTTTCCAGCCGGACTTTATTGTCTGCCAACAGGCGCACCGCCGCCGGATAAAGCCTGTGTTCAACCTCCAGCACCCGCGCCGCCAGGGCCTCGGGCGAGTCATCGGCATGCACTGGCACGGATGCCTGGGCGATCACCGGACCGGCATCCAGCTCCGGC